>Ga0214473_10000572_pt1 | contig 51363 bp, 45 predicted proteins | sample RVTome_7_FD_203509 | JGI IMG/M metagenome (GOLD analysis project Ga0214473, IMG submission 203509) | Soil microbial communities from uranium-contaminated site in the Upper Colorado River Basin, Wyoming, United States - RVT98D197 | ecosystem: Environmental > Terrestrial > Soil > Contaminated >...
GGCGAATTCATGATTCTCTGATAAGGTGTCTTGGCAATATCATAGCGCTTTATCGTTTTTGAGGCAATCCGCTCTTTTGCAATAAGTTTTACCGAAGGGCAAAAGAAATTATGGGATAACCTCCATTCAGTAGTATAGAGCTCGTTAAGGAGAGAAACGATATCAGGGTTGTCGAACCGATGATACCCAAGCCACTGTCTATGGTAATACTGCCGGCGCTGTTCATATATGTTAAAATTAACATAGTTGTCTGAAAGTAATTAGTTTTAGTTGCGTGAGGAGTTTATATGCTTGGCGTTATAGGCGGAAGCGGGGTTTACGAGATTGATGGAGTTGTCATCAAGGAGGATAAAAGGATTTCAACTCCTTTTGGCAATCCTTCGGATTCTTACAGGATTGGCGAGATATCAGGTGTAGAGGTTGCATTTCTTCCAAGGCACGGCTCTCCTCATCACATTGCTCCCCATAAGATTAACTACAGGGCAAATATCTGGGGGTTCAAAGAACTCGGGGCAGAAAGGATTATCTCCGTGAATGCGGTCGGGGGAATAAATCCCAAGCTTAAACCGGGTGATATTGTCATTCTTAATCAGATTATTGATATGACAGAGGGCAGGGCATCAACATTTTATGATGAAGAAGAAACCGTGCATGTGGACTTTACCGAGCCGTATTGTCCTGAGTTGCGGACAGCATTACTCACGGCAGGTAAAAAGGCAGGCATTGCGCTTAAAGAGAATGCCGCTTATATATGCGTAAACGGCCCGAGGCTCGAGACTGCCGCGGAAATAAAGGCGTTTTCTTTGCTTGGCGCTGATGTGGTTGGAATGACAGGCATGCCCGAGGCGTCTCTGGCGAGAGAGCTTGCGATATGTTTTTCCGGGATAGGGGTTGTCACAAATTATGCTGCCGGCATTTCAGGTAACAGGCTTACCACAACCGAGGTTGTAAGGACAATGGCAGAATCCGCAGAAGTGGTGAAGACTCTTTTAGAAAGGACCTTTGTCAACATACCTCATACAAGAAACTGTATTTGCAAGGACGCCCTTGCGAATGCAAAGATGTGATACTATATAAAATTCCCCATGGATACTATTCTTATAGTTGAAGACAGAGAATCAATGGCCCTTATGCTGAAGGAGACTATTGAGGCTGCCGGCTATAATATAATTTTAGCAAAAGACGGTCTCGAGGGAATCAAAGGGCTTAAAGAGAACAAGATAGATCTTGTCCTCACAGACCTGAAACTCCCCAAAAAAGACGGCATGGATGTCCTTATGGCTGCAAAGGAAGAAAATCCCATATTGCCCGTAATCATGATGACTGCATTCGGTTCTGTTGATATAGCTGTCAAGGCCGTAAAAAACGGCGCTTTCGATTTCATAACAAAACCTTTTGACACAGACCATCTCCTCCTCCTGATAAAAAAGGCCGTTGAGACTCAAAGACTGATGACAGAGAATATGCTTATGAAAGAGGAGTTTTCATCACAGCTCGGACTGCCGAGGATAATAGGCAAAAGCGGAAAAATATCAGAAGTTGCCCAGCAGATACAGAAGGTTGCGCCGAGCAAGACAACTGTGCTGATTCTCGGTGAAAGCGGTACAGGCAAGGAATTGTTCGCAAGGGCAATTCATTACCTTAGCCCGAGAAAGGAATATCCGTTTGTCCCTATAAACTGTGCTGCCATACCGAGGGAACTATTGGAGTCAGAACTTTTCGGGCATGAAAAGGGAGCTTTTACAGGTGCTGATTTCAAGAAGCTTGGCAAATTTGAACTGGCTGATAAAGGCACTGTGTTTCTTGATGAGATAGGCGAGATGGATACTGCGCTTCAGGCTAAGCTGCTAAGGGTTCTTCAGGAAGGGGAGATAGAAAGGATCGGAGGTCTGAAAACGATAAAGATAGATGTAAGGATTATCGCTGCAAGCAACCGGGATATTGAAAAGGCTGTTTCAGAAAAGGCATTCAGGGAAGACCTTTACTACAGGCTGAGTGTATTCCCTGTCAGGATTCCTCTGCTCAGGGAAAGGGCCGAGGATATTCCTATGCTTGCAGAGTTTTTTCTTAACAAATACTGTGCCGAACTCAAGACGCCTTTGAAGACTATCTCTGCCGAAGCCCTTGAAATGATGGTTGAGTATCCTTGGAAAGGGAATGTCAGAGAGCTTGAAAATACAATAGAGCGGGCAATAATATTATGCGACGGGAAAGTGATAATGCCTGAACATATATCATTGAGATCTTTATCCTTTGAATCGTACATGAAGAATCTCCCGATGAACGGCCCCCTTGGAGATACCGCAAAAGAAGCGCTGCGCCTTGCGGAGACTCAGCGGATAATAAAGGCGCTGAAAGAGACAAAGGGAAATAAAAGCAGGGCGGCAGAGATTCTGCAGGTAAGTTACAAAACGCTTTTAACAAAGATAAAAGAATATCATATAGAGGAATAGAACATCTAAAAACATAACGGAGGATTATAATGTCAGGACATTCCAAATGGTCTCAGATAAAACATAAAAAGGCTCATACGGACGCAAAAAGGGGCAGGGCGTTTACTAAGATCGTCAAGGAGATAGCGGTTGCGGCAAGGTTCGGAGGCGGCGACCTTGGCGGCAATCCGAGATTGCGCACTGCCATAGAAAATGCAAAAGAGGTAAATATGCCTCATGATAATATCAAGAGGGCTATCATGAAAGGCACAGGCGAACTTCCCGGAGTTACATATGAGGAAATCATGTATGAAGGGTACGGCCCTTCCGGCGTTGCTATGATGATAGAGACGATGACTGATAACAAAAACAGAACCGTCCCTGAAATAAGACATATGATGGCAAAACATGGCGGGAGCCTCGGCGAAACAGGCTGTGTTTCGTGGATATTCGATAAAAAGGGTTATATTCTGGTTAATAAGGCGAAGGCAACTGAAGACTCTTTAATGTCTGCTGCCCTTGATGCAGGGGCTGAGGATATGAAAAACGACCCTGAGGAAGGAAATTTTGAGATATTAACCGCACCGGAAGACTTCAATAATGTTAAAGCTGCGCTTGAGAAGGCAAATATTCCTGTTGAGTCAGCTGAAATAACCATGCTCCCCAAAAACTATGTAGCGCTGGACGGAAAGGCGGCAGAGCAGATGATTAGGCTTATGGATGCGCTTGAGGACCATGACGATGTCCAGAATGTATATGCAAATTTTGATATTCCTGACGAAGCCGCTGAGAATATCGGGAAGTGATATGCAATTAATGACACATAACGCTCTTGCAATATCAATGCCTGTGGATTTATTATAAATAACGAGATGGTAACTTCTATTCGCGCTACCCTTAAAAGAAAATTTCTTGCCGGACTGATTGTCTCAATCCCTGCGGTAATTACTGTTTTAGTCATCGTATGGTTTTTTGAGTTTGTGGATGGCATACTGGGACCCCTTTACAACAAGATGCTGGGCTACAATGTACACGGCCTCGGGTTCATTTCTGCGGTATTTTTGATATTTCTTATCGGAATAATATCAACAAATGTATTCGGTAAAAAAGTAATAGAGTTTTTTGAAAAGGCTGTTGTCAGAATACCTGTATTCAAGGGCATTTATACGGCAATAAAGCAGCTCGTTGACGCATTTTCTCCTGAAAACAACAGTTCATTCAAAAAATTTGTAATAGTTGAGTATCCAAGGACTGGCGCCTTTGCATTCGGTTTTCTGACCAATGAGTGCACGACAAAAGCATTTAAGAGCGGAAAGGAATTATGCCTCAGAGCAGTATATGTTCCTACGAATAATCTGTATCTCGGCGAGATAGTTTTGCTGAGCGAGGGTGATGTTTTCTATACGGATATTCCCATAGAGGAGGGCATTAAGATAATACTTTCAGGCGGCATTGCAGCGCCGTCCCTGATATCGGAGTCAAAAGAATGAAACTTGCAGTGGTTATCCTTGCGGCAGGACGCGGTGAAAGGATGGGTTCTCCCTTGCCGAAGGTTCTGCATGGGATTTTTGATAAACCTATGCTGCAGTGTGTGATTGATTCCGCATCAGGACTTAAGCCGTCAAAAATCGTGATTGTAGTTGGAAAGAATTACGGGGAAATAAAAGATGCTATTAATAAATCCCCCCATCCCCCCTTTAATAAAGGGGGGCGAGGGGGGATTACTAAAGGGAAACAGAGCAGCCTTTCTTTTGCAATACAGAAAAAACCCAACGGGACAGGCGATGCGCTCTTAAGGGCAAAGACATTGCTGAAAGATTTCAGAGGCACGATACTCGTATTAAACGGTGATGTCCCGCTCATCACATCAGAGACATTGAAGAAATTTCTGAGCCTGCATCGAACAGGCAGGAATCATATTTCTCTCATTTCTTTTGCTGCAATAAATCCTACTTCATACGGAAGAATATTAAGGGACAGAAATAGTCGTACTAACTCAATCGTAGAGGATAAGGATGCGACAGAGGCTCAGAGAAAAATCACTGAGGTTAACAGCGGAGTATATGCTATAGAATCCGGCGTCTTATCGCTGCTTAAAGAAATTCCGTTGAATATTGCAAAGGGCGAGTATTACCTTACGGATATTATCGGCATCGCCGGAAACAAGGGCTATAAAATGAATGCCTATTGTGTAGGCTCTGAGGATGAACTGATGGGAGTTAATACAATACCTGAACTGATGAAGGCGCGGAAAATATTCAGGGAAAGACTGGTTGATGCCTGGATTAAAAAAGGCGTTACATTTCTTGACCACGATTCAGTCTTTATCTCAGGCAATGTTGCAATAGGAAAGAATACAATTATTTATCCTGATGTCTGTCTTGAAGGCAGGACTGAAATAGGCAGAGGATGCACCATATATCCGAATGTGCGCATTGTTGACAGCGTTATCAAAGATGGAGTTGTAGTGAAAGACTCTACTGTGATTGAGGGTTCTATTGTAAGAGCAAAGGCAGTGGTTGGGCCTTTTGCTCATATCAGACCGGGATGCGATATAGGCTCTGAGGCAAAGATAGGGAATTTTGTTGAGATTAAAAAATCTGTGATAGGCGACAAGACAAAGGCGTCTCATCTCAGTTACCTCGGTGACGCCTCTATAGGAAAGGGCGTTAATATCGGAGCAGGCACCATAACATGCAATTATGACGGCAAAAAGAAAAACAGGACAACAATTGAAGACGGCGCTTTTATAGGCAGCGACACTCAGTTGGTTGCGCCTGTAAAAGTTGGCAAAGGCGCATATGTAGGTGCAGGCTCTACTATTACCAAGTGTGTTCCTGCCATGTCGCTTTCAGTGAGCAGGGCAGATCAAAAGAACATAGAGGGATGGGCAGTTAAAAAGTTTAAAGTTGAAAGTGTAAAGTTAAAAGTTAATAAAAAAAAGAAAAAATAATATGGGATTTTCATTAAACTCTTCACTTTTCACTTCTAACTTTAAACTTTTAACTCTTAATTTTTGTAATTTGTAATATGTGCGGGATAATAGGCTATACAGGCAAAAGAAATGCGGTTTCAATAATACTTGAAGGGCTCAAGCGCCTTGAATACAGGGGCTATGATTCTGCGGGAATCGCATTTTTTAATGAAAGAGGCGTAGAGATCAGGAAGTGCACAGGGAAGATTAAAGACCTGTACGCGATTATAGACTCTGACAAACCGTTCAGCGCTACCGCCATAGGACACACAAGATGGGCGACTCATGGAAAGCCTTCAGAAGAAAATGCGCATCCTCACAAGTCAGGCGGGATAATAATTGTGCACAACGGGATAATAGAAAATTATCTACAGCTTAAAAAGAAACTGATTGATGAAGGGTATAAGTTTACCTCAGAGACCGACACAGAGGTTCTATGCCATCTGATAGAAAAATATGCCGCTGATTATCCTTTGGAAGATGCTGTCAGGAAAGCGCTTAAAGAGGTCAGGGGCGCATATGCGCTTGCAGTGATAAATGAAAAAGAACGCGGAAAGATCGTTGGTGTGCGAAAAGACAGCCCGCTTGTTGTTGGTCTTGGCGAAGGAGAATTTTTCCTTGCGTCTGATGTGCCTGCTTTTCTCAATTATTCAAGAGATGTGATATATCTTGATGATGGAGAGATGGTTGTAATGACAGGTGACGGCGTGGTTGTGACAACCCTTGACGGTGCGCCTGTTCAGAAGGAAGTTGTATCTGTCTCGTGGAGCCCTGCCATGGCTGAAAAAGGTGGTTACAAACATTTTATGCTAAAAGAGATATATGAACAGCCAAGGGCGATTGCAGATACCTTAAGAGGGAGGTTTTATCCTGAAAGCGGCGATGTGAATATGGATGAGTTTGGCATAAAAGAGGAAGACCTGAGAAAGGCACAAAAGATTTTCATTATTGCCTGCGGCACGTCATGGCATGCCGCCCTTATCGGAAAATATATGATAGAGGAATTGGCAAGGGTTTCTGTAGAGGTTGATATAGCATCAGAATTCAGATACAGAAACCCGGTGATTGGGCAGGACAGCCTTTTAGTCGCTATAACGCAGTCAGGAGAAACAGCAGATACGCTTGCAGCCCAAAGAGAAGCCAAGAGACTTGGGGCAAAGACTCTGAGCATATGCAATGTTGTGGGCAGCACTGCATCAAGAGAGGCGGATGCTGTATTCTATACTCATTCAGGGCCTGAGATAGGCGTTGCATCAACAAAGGCATTCACTACGCAGATAGTAGGGCTTTATCTCTTTGCAGTGGGGCTCGGCAGGCTTAAGGGAACTGTAAACAGTGATTCAGCGATGGGGTTGCTGAGGGATCTCCTTTTTCTGCCGGGGCTGGTTGAGAAGGTTATCGCGGCGGATAATGTAATTGAACACATAGCAAAGGAACTGTTTAAGGCTAATGATTTCCTGTATATGGGGAGGGGGATAAATTATCCCATTGCGCTTGAAGGCGCGCTTAAACTCAAGGAAATATCTTATATTCATGCTGAGGGTTATCCTGCAGGAGAAATGAAACATGGCCCGATAGCGCTTATTGACGAGGTTCTTCCATCTGTATTTTTAGTGCCAAGGGGTAGACTTTATGAGAAAGTTCTATCTAATATAGAAGAAGTAAGAAGCAGGGGGGGCAGGATTATAGCAGTAACTGACGAGGGCAACAAAGAGGTATGCAGCCGTTCCGATTATTGCATCTCTGTGCCTGAGACTAATTCTTTTTTGTCGGCAATTTTGATGGCAATTCCGCTGCAGCTTTTTGCGTATCATATAGGAGTGCTGAGAGGATGCGATGTTGACCAGCCCAGAAATCTGGCTAAAAGTGTAACCGTTGAGTGATATCCGTTTTAGAAGCAGTATGGACACATATAGTCTGTATTTGTTAATCTAAAGAAAGAGCCGTAATGTCAAAAGAGATTTTATTGAACGACCTGAATCCCCAGCAGAGAGAAGCGGTGCTCCATGAAGGAAGTCCCCTTCTTGTGCTTGCCGGCGCAGGCAGCGGCAAGACAAGGGTCATCACGCATAAGTTTGCATATCATACAAAATCAAACAAGGTTTCTCCGCATTCAATATTTGCTGTCACTTTTACAAACAAGGCCTCCGATGAGATGAAGCGCAGAATAGCCATGCTTATCGGAAAGGATATGGACGGTTCATGGATAGGCACGTTCCATTCGCAGTGCAACAGGATACTCAGAAAAGAGATAAAGGCGATAGGATACAATAATAATTTTTTAATATACGATGCTGATGACCATTGTAATCTTATAAGGCACATACTGAAGGAGTTCAGAATATACGAGGCGATGTATAAGGGGGTTGCTTCAAGGATAAGTTCTTTGAAGTCTTCACTCGTGACCCCGAGCAGGTTCCTTTCAAAGACGGATGGTTTCGGTTTTGATGAAAAACTTGCGAAGGTTTATGTGAGATATCAGGATGAACTCAAGAGGTCCAATGCGCTGGATTTTGATGACCTTATAATGCTTACGGTAAAACTTTTTGAGGAGAACCCTGCATTGCTTGAAAAATACCGGACTATATTTAATTATGTTCTGGTTGACGAATTTCAGGATACAAACTATGCGCAATACCGCCTGTTAAAATTGCTTGCCGCAAAGGACAATATCTGTGTTGTCGGCGACGACGACCAGAGCATATATAAATTCAGGGGCGCTGATGTCAGAAATATTCTTAACTTTGAAAATGATTTCCCGCAGGCAAAGGTCATAAAGCTTGAACAGAACTATCGATCAACACAGAACATACTTGATGTCTCAGGCGCTGTGATAGCAGGAAATCAGGACAGAAAGGCAAAGAAGTTATGGACCGAGAGGGGCTGCGGCGAGAAGGTCTATCACTGCTGGTTCAATACAGAGGAAGACGAGGCGAAACATATAGCAGCAATGATAAAGGAACTTTACCTGAAAGGCGAGTGCCGCTATAAGGATTTTGCCGTGCTTTACAGGGTAAATTTTCAGGCCAGGGCAATAGAGGACGCCCTCAAAGACGATATTATCCCGTATCGTGTTATGGGGGGAATAAGTTTCTATCAGCGGAAGGAAATAAAGGATATTATTGCATATATGCGGCTTGCCGTGAATCCTGACGACAATGTAAGCCTCAGACGGATAATAAATTGCCCTCCGAGAGGGATAGGCGCTGCAACGCTTTCAAAGGTGGAGCATGAAGCAAAAAATAAATCGTTAAGCCTGTTTGCTGCGATTAAGGCGATATTAAAGGCAAACAGCGTTGCTTTGTCCGTAAGGGAAAAACTCAACGGATTTGTCAAGATAATAGAGCATATCACTTCTGATGAATACAGATCAGCCGCTGACATGCTGAAGGCGATAATTGAAAAAACAGGATATATGGGTTTTATTGAGGAAGAGAAAACTCATAATATATATGAACTCATTGCGTCTGCTGAGGGAAAAGATATAGGTGACTTTAGCGACAGGGCCGTGCTTTTAACAGCCATGGATGATGTTAATGCGGATAATTCCGTGTCGCTCATGACGCTGCACAGCACAAAAGGACTGGAGTTTCCTGTTGTTTTTGTTGTCGGGCTTGAAGACGGCCTAATGCCGTATTTCAAGGCGCTTCAGAATGAAGATGAGATATCCGAGGAGCGGAGATTATTCTATGTAGGCATGACGCGGGCAAAGGATGTGCTGTGGCTTACCGGCACGAAAAAGAGAAGGTTATATACAAAGGTGCAGGAACAGGAGCCGTCGAGATTTCTTGCCGATATACCGCAGCAGTGTTGTCAGCGCATAGAGAAATCGGCAAGCCCTCAGTCTCTCACAGTCTCAGTAAGGAAAACTGTTCAGTTTAAAAAACCGATGTTGTATGTTGTCGGCTGCAGGGTAAAGCATCCCAAATGGGGCGTAGGCGTTATAAGGGAATGTTACGGGGATGGAGATGAACAGAAAGTCATGGTAAATTTCCCGGTTATAGGAGTAAAGAGACTGGCTCTCAGACTTGCGAACCTTGAGAAGATATGAAAATATCTGTTGAATACATATCAAAGCTTGCAAGGCTGTCAGTTTCCGAGAAAGAAAGGGAGACTTTTAGCGCGCAGCTTCAGGGTATTCTGAGTTATATGGAAAAGCTGAATGAACTTGATACAAAAGATGTTGAACCAACTTCTCATGTAGTATCATTAAGCAACGTAATGCGCGACGATGTTCAGAGAGCTTCAATATCAAGGGAAGATGCGCTTGCAAATGCCCCTGACCATACTGATAAATTTTACAGAGTGCCAAAGATAATAGAATGAAAAAAGTTAAGAGTTTAAAATTGAGAGTTAAGAGTTGTAAGTTAAGAGCTATAAGTTTTTTAACTTTTAACTTTTCACTTTTAACTTTTAACTTGCCGGAGGCATTATGTTAAGGTGCATGCTCAGGGCGAAGATACACATGGCAAGTGTGACAGAGGCAAATCTTGAATATGAGGGCAGCATCACCATAGATGAGGTTATACTCAAGAAAGCCGGAATCCTTCCCTATGAACAGGTCATGATAAGCAACCTCAACAACGGCGAGAGGTTTGAAACTTACGTGATACCCGGCAAAAAAAATTCAGGCGTGATATGCCTGAATGGGCCTACGGCAAGAAAGGGCGCTGTTGGCGACAGGGTTATAATATTCTGCTACGGATACTTTGAAGACAAGGACATAAGCAAGTTCAAGCCCAGAATAGTCATCCTTGATTCAGGGAACAGGGCTGTAAGGGTTAAGTAGATTTGGGTGATACCAGAATTTGAAAATAGTTCTTCCAAGATGAAAATCCTCGTTACAGGCGGCGCAGGATATATCGGAAGCCATGTTGTGAAGGCATTGGGAGATGCTGGTTATGAGGTTCTGACCTATGACAATCTCTCCACCGGTAACAAGTGGTCTGTTTTGTACGGCGAGTTGATAGCCGCTGACCTTTCCGACAAAGAAACATTAAAGAAAACAATTGTCAAATTAAAGCCGGATGCCATTATGCATTTTGCTGCATCCATTGTTGTCCCTGAAAGTGTCAGATTGCCGCTTAAATATTATCAAAATAATACTGTAAATACTCTGAATCTTCTGGAAACTATGATGGCATGCGGCGCAAGAAACTTTATATTTTCATCTACTGCCGCTGTTTATGGCAATGCTGAAAAAATGCCGTTAGGCGAGAACGCGCCAATGTCTCCTGTCAATCCCTATGGCTCATCAAAAATGATGGTAGAAAAGATTTTGAGAGATATGCATCTGGCGGATAATGATTTTAATTATATATCGCTGAGGTATTTTAATGTCGCGGGCGCTGATGGCGGGTGTAGAATAGGACAAGCATATAAAGAATCAACGCATTTGATTACAAGGGCTCTAAAAACAGCCAAGGGAGAATTTCAAAAGTTGCAGGTTTTTGGGACAGATTATCCCACTCCTGACGGAACTTGCATAAGGGATTACATTCATGTTGATGATATTGCGGCTGCTCACGTTCTTGCGCTTGAATATCTCTTAGACAAAGGCAAGAGTGGAATTTTTAATTGCGGGTATGGACACGGATATTCGGTTTGGGATATTGTTGCTGCCGCTAAAAAAGTTACAGGGATTGACTTTAAAGTCGAGGAAACCGGCAGAAGAGAAGGAGACCCCTCAATCTTGATTGCTGATAACACAAAAATAAAGCGGGAACTCAGCTGGCAGCCTAAATATGATGACCTTGAATATATAATTAAGACTGCATGGCAGTGGGAAAACAGTTATCCTGAAAAGTACAGTTAACAAATCAGAATCCTTCTTAGAATACCCCTAAAAATCTCTTGACAGAAAAATGGCTTTGCCATAAACTGAACATAGGTTCACATGAACAAGCGTTCAGGCATAAAATCGAAGAAGAGAATCCTTGATGCGGCGATGAAGGTGTTCGCCGAGTACGGCTATTCAAAGGCGAACATGAGGATGATAGCAAAGGCCTCTGACATAAGCATCGGCGGCCTGTACCTTTATTTCAAGAACAAGGAAGACCTTTGTCTTACCCTGATGAAAAGCGGGATGGGTGACTTTGCCGGTAAGACAGCGGAATCGGTAAAAGATATCAATGACCCTGCAGAGGCGATAAGCATCTTCATAGCGATGAGCCTTAATTATGCAAAGAAGCATAAGGAACTCATCCTTGTACAGGGGAGGGAGCACGGGTTTGCATTCGGCCTTGAGATGAAAAGAAAATTTTTCAAGAAGCAAAGAGGACTCATCGAGAACATAATCAGGCAGGGAATTCAATCAGGTGTATTTAAAAAGGTGAATGTGCAGGAAACAGCCAAGATAATCTTCAGTGTCATAAGGGGTTTTATTCTTTCAATTGTAGTGGAACCGGATTCACTTTTTTCGCCTGAGGAATGCAGCAAGCTAATACTTAACGGTCTTATAAGGAGGAATAAGAAGTGAGAAGACAACAAATGGTTGGCATGTTATTAATTATTTTTTCGGCATTTCTTTTTGCTAATCCTGCCTATGGGGTTGAATATGGCCTTGAAGACCTTTACAGGATTGCCCTTAAGCGTGCAGAGCGTATCAAGATATCTGAAGAAGACCTGTATATTTCAGAAAGAACGAAAGATAAGGCCCTGTCAGTATTGCTCCCAAAACTTTCAGCATTCGGAAATTACACAAAATACAGCACTGACAAACGCTCATCAACAGGCTCTGTAATACAGCCCGATGATTCTACAGCATGGGGTTTAAGACTCGATCAATCTCTATCAGTAAGCGGCAGGGAAATTACTGCCTTTAAAATCTCAGAGGAAGGCATCGAAAAGAGCAGATACGACCTTCATGCAGTCAAAGAGTCTTATATCTTTGGCGTTGCAATTGCATATTACGATGCGCTCAAGGCAAAGAAGGCTCTTGAGATTGCAAAGGCAAATGTAGAAAGGCTCACGAAATACAGGGATGCTGCTTCTGTGAGGCTCAAAGTTGGTGAAGTGACAAAGACAGACCTGTTGAGGGCCGAGGCTGAATTGTCAGGCGCACAGGCTGAATTGGTGAGGGCGGGAAATAATCTTAAGCTGACAAAGGCAGTGCTTGCGAGGGTTGTAGGACTGAATGGAGATTTTGAGATAAAAGAAACAGTATACAGTATGCAGCATACAGAGGGCGCAGAAGACCTTCAATCGCTCAAACAGACGGCCATGTCAGAGAGGGCTGAATTAAAAGCTGCAGGGCTTCAGAAAAAAATAGCAGAAGATCAGGTCAAATATACAAAAGGTTCATACTGGCCGACGCTTTCCATCGCAGGTGTTTATTCAAGGAAAGATGAGGACCCTGCATCTGCCTTTCTTAATAAGGAAAGTATTTACGGCGGCATCAACCTGAATTTCCCATTTTTTGAAGGGGGACTGAGAAAGGCTGAGGTGAGAGAGGCAGAGGCAAAATACAGGCAGGCAGGACTCTTCCATGAGGACCTGAAAAAAACAGTAGGCGTCGAAGTAGAAAATGCATACCTTGATTTTCAGACACAGAAAGGGGTTTTGAAATCCCTTAAAGACCAACTGACATTCGCAAGTGGTAACTATAATTCGGTATCACGGCAGTATGAATTCGGGCTTGCCAACAGCATAGATGTCATCGATGCAAATACATTATTCCTTACAGCGGAAAGACAGGTTGCAGAGGCAGAGTACAGCTATCAGTTATCCATTCTGAGATTGCAAAGAACAACCGGCGTATTTTTGAAGATAACTGCCAGCCGGCAGTCCATAGAACACCAAGTCAAAGAGGATAAAGGGAGGACAAACTGATGTTGCAGTCGAACAGGAATAACTTCGCTAAAATCATTCTTTTAACCGCAATTATTTTAATCGTTACGGCCCCGGCTTGCAAGAAAAAAGAGACGAAGAAGGAAGAAGAAAGATCTGTGAATGTACGCGTGCACTCTGTTGAGGAGAAGGCACTGAGGCCATTTGTTGAGACAATAGGCACTCTAAACCCAAATGAAGAAGTAATTGTAAGCGCGGAGGTTGACGGGATTCTTAAAAATGTAAACGTTGACAATGGGACAGCAGTTTCAAAGGGAATGCTTTTGGCCGTGATTGATGATACAGACTACGGCCTTGAGGTCAAAAGGGCAGAGGCCGCGTTGAGACAGGCGCAGGCAACCTTTGAAAATACAAAACTCGAATTCGGGCGCAAACAATCGCTCTACAAAGAACAACTCGTTACACAGCAGCAGTTTGATGATGTCTCGACGAAACTCTTTCTTGCAGAGGCCGATGTCGAAAGAGCAAAAGCAGCTCTATCCCTTGCAAAACAGAAGCTAAGCAAGACAAGGATTTATTCTCCCATATCAGGATACATAAAAGAAAAGAAGGTCTCGACTGGTGATTATGTGAAAAACGGAACCAATATGTTCGTAATAGTCCAGAACAATCCATTGAAGCTCAATTTTACAGTCACGGAAAGAGATGTGGGGAGACTGAAAAAAGGTCAGGATGTAACCTTTACGGTGGATGCCTTCCCCGGGAGGGAATTTAAAGGGAAGGTGAATATCATATACCCTAATTTGGAGGAAAAGACGAGGACCCTTCTGGTGGAGGCGCTTGTGCCTAATCCAGAAGGCTTGCTGAAGCCAGGGCTTTTTGCCCATGTAATACTTTATACAGGCTCGGAGAGGAATACCATTGTTGTCCCCATCATCTCATTGCTTTACGAAGGTGAGAAGACAAAGGTCTTTGTGGTTGAGGGTGACAGGGCAAAGGAGAGAGCTGCAAAGACAGGTCAGAAATACGGAGAAATGATGGAGATATTGGAAGGACTAAAAGGAGGCGAGAAGGTTGTCATAGCAGGGCAGCAGAATCTTTCGGAAGGAGTAAAAGTTAATGTGGCTCGCTGATACATCCATAAAAAGGCCTGTTTTTGCAACCATGGTAATTGCCGCCCTTGTTATATTCGGCGTCGTGAGCTATCCCGGCATCGGCGTTGACCTATTTCCAAAAATAGATTTTCCGATGGCCAACATTACCACAACACTCAGAGGCGCCAGCCCTGAGATTATGGATATTGACGTAACAGACAAGATAGAAGAGGCGGTAAATACCATAAACGGGGTGAAGACCATCGCCTCCACAAGCACGGAGGGGGTCTCAAGCGTCCTCGTAGAGTTTGTGCTCGAAAGGGATATTGACCTTGCGGTTCAGGATGTGAGGGAAAAAATTTCCACTATAAGGTCGAAACTGCCGAGGGACATTGATGAGCCTGTAATAGAAAAGGTTGACCCTGATGCTACTCCTGTCATGTGGTTAAGTCTTGCAGGAGAGAAATCTGTGAGAGAACTTTCTACCTATGCCGATGAGGTATTGAAAGAGCAGCTCCAGAAGATAGCCGGAGTGGGAGCCATAAGGATGGGTGGGCTGAGGCAAAGGCAGGTGAGGGTATGGCTCGACGCTGACAGGCTTAGTGCATATCAGATTACCGCTCATGACGTAATAAGGGCGCTTCAAAGAGAGAATATAGAACTTCCGAGCGGAAGGATCGAAAGTGAGACGAAGGAATACTCCATAAAAATAAAGGGCGAGTTTTTAAGGGTGCAGGACTTCAATGACCTCATTGTCGGCTATTACAAAAACGCACCCATAAGACTCAGTGATGTAGGAAGGACCGATGATGGAATGCAGGAGAAACGCTCCATTGCAAGATTCAATGGGACTCCGGCTGTCGGCATGGGAGTACAGAAACAATCCGGCACCAATACAGTTGAGGTAATAGACCGTGTAAATAAAGAGCTTGAAAACATACGAAAGGCCCTGCCTGCCGGTATGAGGCTTGAGATAAGCTTTGACCAGTCAGATTTCATAAAACATTCCATCAATGAGGTTCAAAAACATCTGGTCTATGGAGGATTCTTTGCCGCACTGGCCGTGCTGCTGTTTCTAAAGAGCGTCAGAATTACGCTGATAAGCGCCCTGGCCATCCCTACGTCCATCGTTGCCACATTCGCTATCATGAAGGCTTTCAACTTTACCTTCAACAACATGAGCATGCTTGCTCTCTCCCTCTCTGTCGGCATACTTATTGATGATGCCATAATAGTCATAGAAAATATCCATAGGCATATAGAAGAAGGGATGGCTCCGCGTGAAGCCGCTTCCTTTGCAACATCAGAGATAGGTCTTGCAGTTATGGCAACTACCATGGCCATAGTGGCTATATTTCTGCCGGTGGCATTTATGAAGGGCATTATCGGAAGATTTTTCCTCCAGTTCGCGCTTACGGTTGTCTTTGCGGTATTGGTATCCCTATTTGTGTCATTTACACTTACGCCAATGATGGCATCACGATATTTGAAGAGCCGGGAGCCGGGAGCCGGGAGCCGGGAGGCTAAGAACTCGTTATTCTCTAAATTTTCGAATGTCTTTGAGAAGGTTTATAAAAAGACAGAGGAGCTTTACAGGAAATTACTTGCGGTTGCCTTAAGACACAGGGCGATTGTGTTGATTATTGTGACAGTCATCTTTGCACTCAGCCTATTTATCACGAGATTTCTTGGCAAAGAGTTCATCCCTTCCGAAGACCAGAGCAGGTTTATAGTGAGGCTCAAGGCGCCCATAGATTATTCTGTTGATGAAGTGGACAGGATGTTCAAAAGCGCGGAGGATTATATAAGGTCTCTGCCCGAAGTGAAGACCGTTTTCTACGCACAGGGACTTGTCGGCGGAGAGGTCAATAAAGGGATAATGTTTATCGGTCTTAAGCCTAAGGCAGAAAGAGAGAAAAGCCAGGAAGAATTAAAGGCCGATGTCAGGATGAAGTTAGGGCAAATGCCGGGCCTCACAGCGAGCGCTGAAGATGTTTCGCTAATCGGAGGCGGCCAGAGAATGGTACCGATACAGTACAGCATCAGGGGAAGGGATTTGACGGCCCTCGAAGCATATACAAGGCAAGTTGTCGGTGAATTTTCAAAACTGCCGGGCATTGTTGATATTGATACGTCCCTTGAGACCGGGAAGCCTGAGCTCAAGGTCTTTATTGACAGGGACAAGGCAGCAGACCTCGGCGTTGATATAGCAACGATTGCAGAGGCGGTAAATTTCTTGATTGGCGGAGAATTTGATGTAACAAAGTTTAAGGATGAGACAAAGGGAAGGAGATACGATGTGCGGGTGAGATTGTTTCCTGAAGACAGAGCCAGCCCCGATGATTTGGGGAGGCTTTATGTGAGGTCGAAGGAAGGAAGTCTTATAGAAATATCAAATATTGTGAAGATTCAGGAGGCTGGCGGCCCGAGCATAATTAACCGTGTTGACAGACAGCGGGCCATAACTCTCTTTGCAAACCTCGAGGTCAAGCCGCTCGGTCAGGCAAAGGCAGAGCTTGACGCCATATCGTCAAAAATACTTCCTTCGGATTACTCTGCAAGATACAAAGGCATGGCTGAGGTAATGGGCGAGTCATTCCAATATCTAATGTTCGCCCTTGTGCTGGGAATTATCCTTGCATACATGGTGCTTGCATCCCAGTTTGAGAGCTTTGTACATCCCTTTACAGTTCTGTTATCCCTGCCCCTCTCCTTTATAGGGGCCTTTGGCGCATTGCTGTTAACCGGAAAGACCCTCAACATCTTCAGTTTCATCGGACTTATCCTCCTCATGGGACTTGTGAAGAAAAATGCAATCCTTCTTGTTGACTATACAAACACATTGAGGGCAAGGGGAATGCAAAGAAGAGAGGCGATACTCCATGCCGGTCCTGTAAGACTGCGACCCATACTCATGACGACCTTTGCGATGATATTCGGGATGATACCCATAGCAATGGGAGTAGGTGAAGGGGCTGAGACACGTTCGCCAATGGCAATAGCAACAATAGGCGGACTCCTGACATCACTTTTTTTGACTCTCGTAGTCGTGCCTGTTGCATATGATTTGTTTGATGATTTGCAAGGTAAATTTAAGAAGAAGTCAAAGGACAAGGAGGCAAGAACATGAAAATGGTTCTTATAGCTTATTGTGAGGCTACAGATTATGAAGTAATCGAAGCCATAAAAGAGTCCGGTATCAAAGGCTATACGAAATTCACCGAAGTCCTTGGAGAAGGCACAGAGACACCGCCGAAGCTTGGAACACAGTGCTGGCCCGGGAAGAATAACTTCCTTGCCATAGCAGTGGAAGATGAAGAACTGGAGCCGCTTCTCATAGCAGTCAGGGAGATGAAAAAGAGACATCCACGTTCAGGGATTAAGGCGTTTGTCATGCCGATGGACGAAGTGATTTAAGGAGAATGTATGGCGGACAGAAGGTTTTATTTTTTTTGGATATTCTTTTTTCTGGCAGTATCCTTATGCCTTTCTGAAAAGGCAATAGCTGGAGACAAAGACAGATATTTTGAACTTGGCATAGGAGGAGGAACAAATCTTTTTCAGAGTCTTAATACCGAGCAGGCGATTATCACCCCTGCCGTGAACTGGAAAATAAAGGATGTAAAATCTTTATGGTTCCGCCTTGAAGGGGATATAGAGTTGATCAACGACGACAGAAGGACAACCCTTGTGTTTGGCGCCGCACCCATGCTCAGGTTGTTCCTTAAAGAAATGGGAAACAATAAGCCGTTTATTGAAGCAGGAGCAGGGGCAAATTTTATAAGCCGCAACAGGATAGAAGATAGACACCTGGGAGGCAGTTTTGTCTTTAGCTTTATGGGAGGCGTTGGCTATGAGTTTAAAACAGGAGGCAGGCCTGTAGGCATTTCATACAGATACCGGCACATTTCAAATGCCGGATTATATGCACCCAATGAAGGCATTGATTCCCAGTATCTGATATTATCCATAGGATTTTAATATAGGTGTGGAGGTTTATATGCCCACAGTTATCATAGAAGGACTGCCTTTACTAATAAACAAAAAGCGGGAACTTGTCTCGTCTATTACAGCACATTTGGAAATGTTTACAAAATGGTAAAATTAGTGGCAGAGGGTGTCAATCAGGTGGAAGGAGCGGAGGCTGTGATAAGAAAAGTTCCTGAGTTAATGCCTGATTCCCTTGTCCAGTCAAGGGAGGACATGAAGGCAGGAGCAGAGATGCAGAAGGATATCCCTCTTGTCTCACTTGATGATTTCAAAGAGGCTGGAGCTATAGCCTTCGGCACTCCGACGAGGTTCGGAAATGTCTCAGCGCAGCTTAAAAACCAGATTGACCAACTCGGCTCTTTATGGATGCAGAGAATATTTGAAGGGAAGCCTGCGATTAAGAAAAAAAGTACTACTCACATTAGATTTTGTTTGAAAGAAAGGAGAAGTCATGGAAACAGGACTTAAAGACAAGGTGGTCATTGTAACAGGGGCAAACATCCGTGTGGATGGAGGCTCTGTAGCGAGTATTTAATTCATAGGAGGTCAGGATGATGAAAGATAAAATATTTGCTGATAAACTGGGATCGATAGGCGATTTCAACTTTGGAGAGAAGGTCGTCGTTGTTTTTGACGACATGCTTAACCGCTCAGTCCCCTTTTACCAGGAGACCCAGAGAATGATAGTTGAATTGGCCCTTGATTTTGCTGTTGAAGGGACAAATATTTACGACCTCGGTTGCTCTACCGGCACAACGTTATTAAATCTAAGCCGTAATATCAATAAAGGGGTCAAATTAATCGGTATAGATTACTCGGAAGAGATGCTCTCAAAATGCAGAGAGAAGCTTTCCGAAAATAATTTCACAGGGGAATGCGAACTTGTCCATGCCGACTTGAATCAGGGAGTAAAGATAGAAAATGCTTCCGTTGTTGTCATGGTGCTTACCCTTCAATTTATCAGGCCCTTGTACAGGGAAAGACTTTTAAAAAGCATACTCGACGGGCTGAATGACAACGGCTGCCTGATACTTGTGGAAAAAGTTCTGGGTGAAGATACGCTGTTTAACAGGCTCTTTATCAAATATTATTATGATATGAAAAAGAGAAACGGTTACAGCGAAATGGAAATCGCCCAGAAGAGGGAAGCGCTTGAAAATGTACTGGTACCATATAAATTGCTCGAAAACAGGGAACTCCTGCTTAACCAGGGATTCAAGCACTGCGATGTTTTCTTAAAGTGGTACAATTTCTGCGGACTGGTGGCGGTAAAATAAGGCTATGGTTAAACTCGGAAACTATATTTTCAAATACAGAAATATTATCTTCCCGCTTTTTTTTGTCCTGCTGGTGTTCGGCACAAGGCCGGCCTTGGGCAGTGAAACCTTTGAAAAATGGAGATATGCCGCGGGAATCGCTGTGGCTTTGTCAGGACAGACAGTCAGGGCGTTAACTATCGGGCTTGCCTATATTATTCGCGGCGGCAGGCATAGAAAGGTTTATGCCGAAACACTGGTCAAAGACGGTATTTTTGCCCACTGCAGAAACCCTTTGTATCTTGGGAATATCCTGATCGTTATCGGGCTGGGAATCGCGGCGCATTCAATCCCGTTTTATTTTATCGGCATCCCTTTTTTCATATTCATGTATATGGCGATAATAAGGGCGGAAGAACATTTCCTCGCCGATAAATTCGGTGAAGAATACAGTGAATACTGCAAGAACGTCAACAGGCTGGTCCCAAATCTGTCGGGACTTGGAAAGACTATGGCAAGTATGAGCTTCAATTGGCCGCGCCTTATTGTAAAAGAATACGGCACGACATACACCTGGATAATCTGCATGTTCTTACTGGTCATAAAAAATCAATATATACGCTACGGCAATGAAGTTGACAAACAGATTGTTTTGTATTTAATCCTTATATTTATTTTTGTTACTGTGTTATATGCGGTTGCCAGATATCTCAAAAAAAGCAAACGGTTGACAGCGGATTAACAGGGAGACCGGACGCGTCGGCGAGAGCAGGTCAGTGGCAGTTGTATTTCTCGCTTCAGAGCAGGCAGGCGCAGACAATTTGAGGGAGATTGATGAGCATGAGGCGAATATTTGCCGTGCCTTTGGCAAAAGGCTTGCGGAAATAGGGTTGAAGTTGAGTAGATAAGTATTATGTCGGTGGCAGGCATTTAAATATTATGTACCTTTTCCTTATAACCTTCTTTTTTCTCTATGGCGGTATGCATCTTTATGCATTCCTGAAGACAAGGGCTGCCCTTGCCTTCAGCACAAATACCGATATTTACCTTATACTCTTTATGACAGTAATGGTTTTTTCTCCGTTTATTATACGATTCTCCGAAAGGCTTGAACTCAACTTCTTTGCCCGTTTTATGTCTTACATCGGTTACACATGGATGGGTGTTTTATTCCTCTTCTTTTCTGCCTCGGTATGCATGGATATTTACCGTTCAATGGTTTATCTCACTGGCTCTATTTTCCATAAAGATTTATCCTCATTAATCCCCTCGGTAAGTCTCTCCTTTTATTTCCCTCTCATACTTTCGTTACTCATCGGTATTTATGGGTATTTTGAGGCACTGGATATCCGCACAGAAAGGGTCACAATTAAAACCCGTAAAATTCCAGAAGAAACCGGCAGATTGATAATAGTTCAGATTTCCGATGCCCATATCGGACTGATTGTTGGAGAACAGAGATTGAGAGGAATCCTTGAAAAGGTAAAACTGGCAAACCCTGATATTCTGGTATCTACTGGTGACATAGTGGACGGACAGATTGACGATGTTATAAAACTTGCGGAACCCTTTAAAGAGATCAATCCCAGATACGGCAAATTCGCGGTAACAGGCAATCATGAATTCTATGCCGGATTAGGTCAGGCAATGGATTTTACAGAAAGGGCAGGATTTAAGCTTTTAAGAGGAGAAGGCGTTACAGTGGCAGGGATGATTAACATTGCAGGAGTTGATGACCCTGCAGGGGAAAGATACGGCCTTTACAGGGAAGTGCCGGAGAGAAAAATGCTTTCAGACATGCCATATGATAAGTTCACAATCCTCTTAAAACACAGGCCGGTTGTAGACAAGAACACCCATGGCCTTTTTGACTTACAGCTTTCAGGACATGCCCATAAGGGGCAGATATTCCCTTTCAGTCTTTTGACTTGGCTTTATTACAGGCATACTCTTCATGCAGGAACACTCAGGCTTGTGGATGATTCCTATCTCTATGTGAGCAGGGGCGCTGGCACATGGGGGCCTCCGATCCGCTTCCTCTCGCCGCCTGAAGTAACGGTAATAGAACTTGTCCATGAAGATAGACAAAGCAGAACAAATGCGGAATAATTATTACAAATAAGGAGAGGTTGTGAAAACACGCTGGCTTAAATGGGTTCTGATCATTGCGACAGTGTTAGTCGTGGTTTTATCTCTGCTCTGGTTCATAGTGGATGAAAGCGATACTGTAAAAAGAGGACAGCTTTTAGCCGAAATAGCCTCAGGCCAGCTTGATGCCAGCTATTTAAATGCAAAGGAAAACGTTTCGCTTCTAAAGGCTCAGGTAGAACAGGCAGATACCGACCTTTCATTCACGGAGAAAAATACCGCCGCATCCATAAGCGCGGCAGAGGCGGAGTTGTCAGGCGCACAATCAGATGAGATAAAGGCAAAAAATGCGCTGGAACTTTCAAAGGCTGTTCTTGCAAGGATTGTCGGTATTACGAGGGATTATGATTTAAAAGACCCCGAGCATCTCGGGGTTGACACCCTATTGTCTCAGGAGCCGAGCTTAGTGACTGTTAGCTGCCAGCCGGAACCAATGAACTGCTTTAAAACAATCGCTCTCTCAGAGCGGGTTGAACTCAAGGGACTTGAACTTCAGAAAAAAATCGGACAGGAACAGGTTAAATATACACAAGACAGGAGGAAAAAATGAGGAAGCTATTATATACACTTATAGGAGCGATTCAGTTATGAAAAAAATACTGTTATTATGCTGTTTGCTGTCCACTGTTTGCTCTCTATTTTTTTTGCCTGCATGTTCAAGCAAGAAAGAACAACAGGAGAAAAAGCCCGTAGCGCCTGTGACTGTCGGCGCTGTGATTAAAAAGACGGTTCCTGTTCAGATCCGCGCAATAGGGAATGTTGAGGCATATTCAACAGTATCTGTAAAGGCGCGTGTTGGGGGCGATCTTACGCATGTTTATTTTAGAGAGGGTCAGGATGTTAATAAGGGCGATATGCTTTTCACGATAGACCCCAGGCTTTATAAGACGGCGCTTGAGTCTGCCAAGGCTAATCTAGTTCGTGACGCAGCATTGGCTAAAAAAGCCGATGAGGATTTACGCCGCTATACCGAGCTGTTACGCGATGAACTGGTCAGCCGTTCTCAGTATGAACAGATTTTTGCTAATGCCGGGGCGTTGAAAGCCACCATGGAGGCGGATAAAGCGGCTGTAGAAAATGCGCGCTTGCAGGTTGAATACTGTACAATATATGCCCCTATCGAAGGCAGAACAGGCAGTCTCTTAGTGAATCAAGGAAACCTGATTAAGGCAAATGACGATAAGCCGATGGTAATCATAAACCAGTTACAGCCTGTATATGTTAATTTTTCAGTGCCTGAGCAATACCTGCCTGAGATTAGAAAATACATGTCAGCAGGAAAATTAAATGTTGAGGCATTTTTGTCAAAGGAAGACAAAAATGCTTTTCATGGTGTTTTGTCTTTTATGGACAACACAGTGGATACCGCAACCGGCACAATCAAGCTTAAGGCAACCTTTAGCAATAAGGAAAAAGCCCTTTGGCCTGGACAATTCGTAACCGTCCGAATTATCCTATCAAATTTACAGGATGCGGTAGTTGTTTCCACACAGGCAATACAGACAGGACAACAGGGACAATTCGTATTCGTTGTGAAAGACGGGACGGCGGAACTTCGTCCGGTTACTGCCGATGTAACATACGAAGATGTAACGGTTATAGAAAAGGGGCTGTCGGCAGGTGAGCAGGTGGTCACTGACGGCCAAATGCGCCTTATGCCAGGAGCAAAGGTGGAAATTAAAAATAAATAAATAACGTAACGCGTGATGCGTCATGCGTGGTGAGTAAAAAATAAAATCATTAACCCATAACGCATCACGGATTACACATTACGGTTTTAAACAATGAATATTTCAGATCTATTTATAAAACGCCCTGTAATGACCAGCCTGGTCATGATGGCGGTGATGATTTTCGGGGGTTTTGCCTATCGGATTTTGCCGGTAAATGACCTTCCAAACATAGACTTTCCGACCATACAGGTTTCTTCCAACCTGCCAGGGGCAAGCCCGGAAACTATGGCCAGTGCTGTCGCAACCCCGCTGGAGCGACAGTTTTCGACAATTTCCGGCCTTGACTCAATGACATCTACCAATGGTCAGGGAGTCTCGATTATCACGCTCAAGTTTGCACTGGAGCGTGATATAGACGCTGCGGCACAGGATGTTCAGGCAGCAATATCCAAGGCTGCACGCCAACTGCCGCAGGATTTGCCGAGTCCGCCTTCATATAACAAGGTAAACCCGGCTGACCAGCCTGTTTTATATCTGGCCCTCAGCTCTCCGACGCTTCCTCTGTCGGAGGTGAATGAGTTTGCCGATACCATCATCGCGCCGCGCATATCGATGATAAATGGTGTGGCGCAGGTTCTTGTTTACGGTTCACAAAAGTATGCGGTTCGGGTTCAACTTGACCCTCAGACTCTCGCGAATCGTAAGATAGGCATAGATGAGGTTTCATCCGCTTTGGCACGTTGGAACATTAACCTGCCGACTGGCGGGCTTCAGGGAGACAAACAGGCATTCACCATACAGGCAACCGGACAGCTTTACAATGCAGAGGCTTTTAAGCCGATGATAGTAACGTACCGTGAAGGATCGCCTGTTCGTCTGCAAGACATAGCCATGGTTGTCGACAGTGTGGAAAATGATAAAATTGCGGCATGGTATAACTCCGAAGGTAAATTCACAAGGGCTATTGTTCTGGCTATCCAGCGGCAGCCGGGCACGAACACTATAGAGGTTGCTGACAGCATAAAGCGGCAAATCCCCGGTTTTCGCAGCCAGTTGCCGGGTAACGTTCAGCTTAACATTCTCTTCGACCGCACGGAATCTATCCGGGCGTCAGTGGCGGATGTCAAATTCACTCTGGTGCTTACAATTGCTCTGGTTATTCTGGTGATCTTCCTTTTCCTTCGCAACCTGTCGGCTACTGTCATCCCGAGCCTTGCCCTGCCGCTTTCGATCATCGGTACGTTTGCGGCAATGTACGGACTGGGATTCTCGGTTAACAATATAACCCTGATGGCCCTGACTCTGTCGGTGGGCTTTGTTGTAGACGACGCCATAGTCATGCTCGAAAACATTGTACGCCATATGGAGCACGGCGAAAAGCCGATGGATGCGGCATTCAGGGGTTCAAAGGAGATAGGGTTTACTATCATCTCCATGACTCTCTCACTGGTGGCGGTCTTCATTCCGGTTCTTTTTATGGCAGGGATGCTTGGAAGGATGTTGCATGAGTTCGCTGTGACTATCACGGTTTCAATACTGATTTCGGGCGCTGTTTCCCTTACCCTCACGCCAATGCTTTGCAGCCGTTTTCTCAAGCCGCAAACCGAAAAGCGGCATGGACGTTTGTACAACATTATGGAGCGTTTTTTCGACGGTATGCGCAATCTTTATGAGAAGACCCTTAAGATAGTGCTTGGTCGGTGCCGTGCCGTGATGGTAATTACCGTGGTCATGGCAGTGCTGACGGTCTGGCTTTTCACGAAGATGCCGACCGGTCTTCTTCCGTCTGATGACATCGGAGCTATATTCGCCATTACAGAAGGCGCGCAGGGTATTTCATTCGAGGACATGAAGCGGCACCAGCAGAAACTGGCGGAAATCGTGCTGGAGGACCCTAATGTTGAGGTTTTCATGTCCTCAGCCGGAGCGGGCGGAACGCGGGTAGGCTCAAACAGCGGCTTCATGTTCATTAAACTTAAGCCTCGCCACGAACGCAAGCTTAATGCTGACCAGATAATCCAGGGGCTTCGGCCTAAGGTGATGGGAGTCCCGGGTGTTTTGATGTTCATGCAGAACCCGCCGCCCATCCGCCTTGAGGCAACCATGTCAAAGGCACAGTACCAGTTTGTCCTTCAGAGCCCGGAGACAGATGAACTTTATAAGAATGCAACGGACTTTGAGGTGAAGTTGCGAGGACTGCCGATGCTGCAGGACGTGACGAGCGATCTGCAGGTCAAGAACCCACAGGTTAATCTTGACATCGACAGAGATAGGGCCGCAGCCTTTGGCGTCACAGCGCAGCAGATTGAGGACTCCCTGTACTCTGCATATGGCGCAAGGCAGGTCTCTACAATATATTCTCCTTCAAACCAGTACAAAGTGATTATGGAACTTGAGCCCCGGTACCGGATGGATCCGTCAGCGCTTGGTTTGCTCTATGTCCGTGCGAATACAGGGCAGTTGGTTCCTCTTTACTCGCTGGCGACTCTCAAAAAAGGTCTCGGCCCTTTGTCTGTTAACCACCTTGGGCAGATCACCGCTGTTACTATTTCCTTTAACCTCAAACAAGGCACTCCGCTGGGTGATGCTGTGACTGCCGTTGAGAAGGAAGCAAAAAATCTGCCTGCCGCTATTACTACAGGATTCCAGGGAACTGCTCAGGTGTATCAGGCTTCGACCAAAGGACTTGCTATGCTTCTCATCCTCGCCATTGTTGTGATTTATATCGTGCTCGGCATCCTGTACGAAAGTTACATCCACCCTCTGACCATTCTCTCAGGCCTGCCATCAGCCGGTTTCGGAGCGCTCATCACTCTCCTGATCTTCGGCAAAGACCTCAACCTGTACGCCTTCGTCGGTATTATCATGCTCATCGGCATAGTAAAAAAGAACGCAATCATGATGATTGACTTTGCGCTGGAGGCCCAGCGAAACGAGGGGAAAAAGCCGGTGGACGCGATTTATGAAGGCGCCATCATCCGTTTCAGGCCTATCATGATGACCACAATGGCGGCGCTTATGGGTACGCTGCCAATAGCAATCGGGTTCGGTGCAGGGGCGGAATCACGGCGTTCTTTGGGCCTTGCGGTAGTGGGAGGGCTTCTATTTTCACAGATAATGACACTTTATATAACGCCGGTTTTTTACGTTTACATGGAGGCATTTCAGAAAAAGATTTCAGGCTGGTTTGGAAGGAAAAGGAATAAGGATAAAGAGATTTTCCACAGTGTGAACTGAATTACAGAGGGTGAAAATGGAAGACGGCAGGATATTAACTAACGGTAATCACAGAAGGAAGATTATTATCGCCTTTGTTTTTGCTGCTGTTTCAATCGCGGGAATTATTGCAGGTTTCTTTTATGTCAGATATAAGAGCGCTCATATCTCAACAGATGATGCCTTTATTGACGGCCGTATTCATACCATATCCTCTAAGGTGCAGGGGACAATAAAGAATATATATGTGAAAACAAATCAATTTGTAAAAAAGGGTGATTTACTTCTTGAGATAGATTCTGAAGATTACGGTCTGCGTACAAAAGAGGCATTATCAGGACTCGATGCTGAAAAGGCAAAGATATCTGAAATTAAATATAGGCTTCAAACAGCAAAACAGCAGTTCGAAGAGCTTAAGGCAGCCCTTGGAGCTGCAAATGCTAATCTTGAGCTTCAGGAAGCAAACATGAGACAGGCAGATACGGATTTAAAAAGGGCCGAGAATCTCCTTAAAGAAGATGTTATTCCGAAAGAAAAATACGAGAAGATAAAAACAGGATACGATGTTACGTTTGCGCAGGTAAAGGCTGCCAAGGAAGGACTCAACCAGATGCAGGCGCGTCTTGAAACACAGAAGGCATTTATTAAGCAGACAGAGGCTTCCATAGAGCCGCAAAAGGCATTGGCAAAACAGAAAGAGGCGTCTCTTGGAGCTGCAGAGCTTAACCTGAGTTATACAAAGGTTATTGCACCGGCTGACGGTTATGTTACAAAGAAGTCAGTCGAAGCCGGCAATCATATCCAGGCAGGACAGCCTTTGATGGCTGTTGTGCCGCTTGATGATACATGGGTTATAGCAAACTATAAAGAGACACAGCTTGCAAAGGTGAGGGTTGGTCAGAAGGTTGAGATTAAGGTTGATACATATACAGGCAAAAAATTCAACGGCAGGGTTGAAAGCGTCATGGCCGGCACAGGCGCTGTCTTTTCACTGTTCCCGCCAGAGAATGCAACAGGAAATTATGTCAAGGTTGTGCAGAGGATACCTGTAAAGATTATTCTTGATAAGGGGACAGACCCAGCGCATATATTAAGAATTGGGATGTCTGTTGAATCGACAATAATTGTGGAAAAATGAGTAAGTGGATTATTGCATTGACAGTAATGCTTCCAACGCTGATAGAGATTATCGACACCTCGGTTGTTAACGTCGCCCTTGATCATATCCGGGGAAGCCTTTCAGCAGGAATAGACGAATCAACATGGACAATAACCTCTTATCTTGTTTCTAACGCTATAATAATTCCGATGACAGGCTGGCTGAGCAGATTCTTTGGAAGAAAGAGGTATCTGATTTTTTCTATATCATTATTCACCCTGAGTTCTCTGCTTTGCGGTTCTGCATGGAGTCTCCAGAGCCTTGTATTTTTCAGAATCCTTCAGGGCATCGGCGGCGGCGCTCTTCAGCCTATTTCCCAGTCTATACTCCTTGAGACATTTCCACAGAGGCAGCACGGCATGGCAATGGCAATATTCGGCGTTGGAATAATGTTTGGCCCCATTATCGGCCCTTTGCTTGGGGGCTGGCTTACTGACAACTGGTCATGGAACTGGATATTCTTTATCAACATACCCGCAGGTATCGTCTCAATCCTTATGACTGTATTCTTTATAACAGACCCGCCTTATATGAAGGGGATGAAGATGAAGATAGACTGCTGGGGGCTTGCATTCCTTGCTATCGGACTTGGATGCCTCCAGATAGTGCTTGATAAAGGCCAGATGGAGGACTGGTTTTCATCAGGATTTATTACATGGCTTACAATAATATCTGTTTTATCACTCATTCTTTTTGTGATAATTGAGTTCTTTGCAGAGCATCCCATAGTTAATCTGAGAGCATTCAAGAACATTTCATTCAGCGCCGGGAATGTTGTCATATTCTTTGCCTTCTTTAATCTTTTCGGGAGCATAGTTCTTCTGCCGATATTTCTTCAGACACTGATGGGCTACACTGCTACACTTGCCGGAGTGGTGCTCGGTCCCGGAGGAATCGCAACGCTTATAGCGATGCCCGTAGCAGGAATGCTTGTGACAAAGATTAATCCTAAGATACTGCTCGGTTCCGGCATAATCATAGCCGCTTATTCCACTCATTTAATGTCCTTATTTAATCTTAATGCGGATTTCAATACAATTATATGGCCGAGGGTGGTGCTCGGCGTCGGGATGGGTTTTCTCTTTATTCCGCTTACAACAATGACAATGGCAAATGTGAAAAAGGAAGATATGGCAAATGCATCGGGTATTTATAACCTCCTCAGAAATCTTGGCGGCAGCTTTGGAGTTGCATTTATCACAACCATTATTGCGAGGCGCGCGCAGCTTCATCAGGCGCGAATAGTTGAACATCTTACGCCCTTTGATACTGCTTATCAGACGGCGTCTTCAAAGACAGCCCAGTTGCTGCAGTATAGAGGGGTTCCGGCGTCTGAATCCGCTGATGCCGGACTGAGCGCCATCTATCATCAATTGCTCAGGCAGGCTTCCATGCTTTCATTCAATGATGCTTTTTATCTGTTGGGCGTGCTTTTGGTCTGCACGCTTCCACTGGTGCTATTTATGAAAACTGCAAAGGGAGGATTAGTTCGTGGAGACATGCATTAAACATAAAAATGTATTTTTTGGGTTAAGATAACAATATGGAAATAGCAGTCATGAAAGGCGGGAGGTAAAATATGAGAAGAGTTGTTTTAGCCCCGATAATATCGGGGCTCCTGTTAGTTCTTCCTTACAGCGCAGGGGCTGAGGAGGCCATAAAAACGAGCGAGGTTCTCACTTTGAAAAGGTGTGTTGAAATAGCCCTGCAAAAACACCCTGACATTGTTGCCGCTGCGGGTGAGGTGGAGGTAAATCAGAGCAGGATAGGTCAGGCAAAGGCGAATTATTATCCGCAGGTAGACCTGTCGTCAGGCTATAAAAAATATTCGTATTCGCCTGTTTCCAAGACCTCAAATAATTCCCTTGATGAATATAAGAGCAGCGCAACGCTTAAGCAGAACATCTTTGATTTTGGAAAGACCGCAACCGAAGTGGAGATTCAGACGCTGAACCGCGAATCAACAACTTCTGACCTCGGGAATATAAAAGAAAGGGTAGTCTTCAATGTCAAACAGGCCTATTACGGATTTTTACAGGCAAAACAGAACAGAGAGGTTGCTTTGGAGACTGTTAAACAGTTTGAACAGCACCTTCAGCAGGCAAAGGGGTTCTACGAAGCCGGCACAAAGCCGAAATTTGATGTGACCAAGGCGGAAGTTGATTTGAGCAATGCAAAGCTTAATCTTATAAAGGCGGAAAATGCCCTCAGGATATCAAAGGTTATTCTTGACAATGCGATGGGTATGCCTAATGCTCCTGAATACACGATTGAAGACGCTCTTCTATATCAGAAATACAACATAACGCTCAAAGATGCGATTGATAAGGCATACGAGAACAGGCCGGACCTTAAGTCAGTAATCACAAAGAAGAATGCTGCGGAGTCCTCCATAGAACTTGCGAAAAAGGGCTATTATCCAACACTGGCAGGCAATGCCGGTTATGACTGGTCAGGGGAAAAACTTCCGCTGCAGGATGGCTGGAATGTAGGCGTGACCATTACGATACCGATATTCAGCGGCTATCTGACTGAACATCAGGTGAAAGAGGCAAGGGCCAAGCTGAATGTGGTTAAGGCTCAGGAGGAATCATTCAGGCAGGGTGTTCTTCTTGAAGTTCAGCAGGCGTATCTTAATCTGCGGGAGGCGGAGGAGAGGATATCCACTGCACAGCTTATTGTAAGGCAGGCGCAGGAAAACCTTGAGCTTGCAAAAGGCAGATACGCAGCAGGTATTGGAAATCCTCTGGAGGTTACAGACGCTCAGATTGCATACAGCAATGCAAAGACATCGCATATTCAGGCTCTCTCAGACTATAACGCTGCAGTGGCGGGTCTTGAGAAAGCAGTGGGGGTTAGATAATGAAGAAAATTCTTATTGGTATTGCGGTTGTTGTAGTGCTCGGTATTATTGTTTTTATTGCATTCAAGAAGAAAGAAGACGGATTAAAATTCAGAACCGAAAAAATCAGCAAGGGTGACATAGTTGAGACAGTCACTGCTTCAGGGAATGTAAATGCAGTAACTACAGTACTTGTCGGGACTCAGGTCTCAGGGACAATAAAGACTATTTATGCGGATTTCAATTCGCCTGTTAAGAGGGGACAGCTTATAGCGCAGATTGACCCCGCGATATTTGAGGCTCAGGTTGAGCAGGCAAGGGCAAATCTGCTTTCTGCCAAGGCAAATCTGGAGAAGGCCGATGCGTCTTTTATTGATGCAAAGAGGACAATGGAGAGGAATAAAGCGCTTTTCTCAAAGGATCTCATTGCCAGAAGCGAGGTTGACACAGCAGAGACAAATTATGAGACGGCAAAGGCTCAGATAAATGCGTCAAAGGCTCAAATCACACAGGCAGAGGCGTCTTTGAAGGTTGCAGAGACCAATCTAAGATATACAAGAATTATTTCGCCTGTTAATGGCATCGTTGTTTCAAGGAATGTGGATGTCGGGCAGACTGTTGCCGCAAGCTTCCAGACGCCGACTCTTTTCACTATTGCGCAGGACCTCACAAAGATGCAGATAGATACGAATGTGGCTGAAGCTGACATAGGCAAGGTAAAGCAAGGGCAGGACGTTGAGTTCACTGTTGATGCTTATCCCGGTGTTATTTTTAAAGGCAAGGTATCGCAGGTCAGGAATGCTCCCATAAATGTCCAGAATGTTGTTACGTATAATGCGGTAATTTTAGTCAGCAATCCTGAACTTAAACTCAAGCCAGGGATGACGGCAAATGTTTCCATAATTGTATCGCAAAAGAAAGATGTTCTGAGGATACCTAACGCTGCCTTGAGATTCACCATGCCTGATAAGGATAAAGACAAAACCAAAAAGGCTCAACAAAAGGGTCCGGGGCAAAAAGGCTCAGGCGTATGGATAGTTGAAGGTGGAAAACCAAAACGCATTTCTGTATCTACCGGCGTAAGTGACGGAAGTTATACAGAGCTGATATCGGGTGAGATAAAAGAAGGGCAGGAAGTGGTAGTGGAATCACTCAAAACAAAACAAAAATCTGGCGCTACTGCTCCAAGGATGTTCTAAAATGCCGCTTATTGATGTAAAAGAAATCACCAAGGTATATCAGCTTGGTGATGTTTCGGTCAAGGCGCTCTGCGCAGTTTCGTTCAGCATTGAAAACGGGGAATTCATAGCGATAATGGGGCCTTCGGGTTCAGGAAAATCTACTTTTATGAATATTCTTGGATGCCTTGACAAGCCTACAAGCGGCAGGTACCTTCTTGAAGGCACCGATGTCGGCAGTCTCGGAAGGGATGAACTCGCTGCCATAAGAAACAAAAAAATAGGTTTTGTCTTTCAGGGATTCAATCTTCTTCCAAGGACCTCCGCTCTTGAGAATGTTGAGCTTCCCATGCTTTATAACGGAGTCACTGCAAAAGAAAGAAGGCAGAAGGCAATGTCTGCGCTTAAAAGCGTTGGCTTGGAGGGAAGGGAGCATCATTATCCCAATCAGCTTTCAGGAGGCCAGCAGCAGAGGGTTGCTATTGCAAGGGCGCTTGTAAATAATGCGCCGATAATCCTTGCAGACGAGCCGACAGGCAATCTTGACACAAAGACAAGCGCTGAGATAATGGAGCTTTTTACGAAGCTGAATGCAGAATCAAATATCACAATAATACTTATAACCCATGAGCATGATATAGCAGCATACAGCAGGCGGATAATAAAATTTCGCGACGGCTGTATTATAAATGATGAAAAAACTAAACATGCTTAGGAGGTTAGGCATAAACTCACTCGTGCGTCATTCCCGCTTGTCGAGTATGTCATTCCGACTTGTTCGGAATCATTCTGCGATTCCTGACAAGCAGGAAGGATGCTGGACAAGCCAGCATGACAGCATGGGGAATGACATATAATTCGGTGCAACCATGATTAATATACCTTCAACTTTTAAAATATCATTCAGGGCATTAAGGGTGAACAAGATGCGCTCAGCCCTTACAATGCTTGGCATTGTTATCGGAGTTGGCGCTGTGATTGCGATGCTTGCTGTGGGGAAAGGCGCCAGCCAGAAAATAGCAGACCAGATAGCAAGTATAGGAAGCAACCTTCTTATAATACAGTCCGGCTCAACTTCATCTGGAGGAGTCAGGATGGGCGCAGGCACCCAGCCCACGCTCACGATGGCTGATGCAGAGGCTATTCTCTCCGAGCAGCTCGGGGCAGTTGCTGATGCTGCGCCCGAGCATGGCGGACTTGCGCAGATTGTTTACGGTAATCAGAACTGGTCTACAGGCATAAAGGGAACAACACCGAATTTTCTAAATGTAAGGGAATGGCATCTTGCTTCGGGCAGAGTGTTTACCGGGCAGGAAGTAAAAAGCGGGGCAAAGGTATGTTTATTAGGACAGACTGTTGTGGACAATCTTTTTGGCGATATAGATCCAATAGGTCAGGTTGTGCGGATAAAAAAGGTTCCGTTTACTGTAATCGGTATGCTTGCTCCTAAAGGGCAGTCTCTTACAGGGCAGGATCAGGACGATACCATATTTGTCACTATCACAGCAGCTCAGAAGCAACTTTTCGGAACCCAGTTCCCGGGCATGGTAAGGATAATTCATGTTAAGGCAAAGAGCACAGAAGACCTTGCCGCTGCCGAAAAACAGATAAATGAATTGCTCAGGCAGAGGCACCGCATAGGACCGAAGCAGGAAAATGATTTTACCGTCAGGAATCTTACTCAGATAATGCAGACACAGGAACAGTCCTCAAAGGTAATGGCTCTCCTGCTTGGCGCTATTGCATCGGTATCTCTGCTCGTTGGCGGAATCGGGATTATGAACATCATGCTGGTTTCGGTTACTGAAAGGACAAGGGAAATAGGGATAAGAATGGCTGTAGGAGCAAGGACATGGGACATAAGGCTTCAGTTCATTATTGAGGCGCTCACATTGTCATTAATCGGCGGTGTGATAGGTATCATCATAGGCGTAGGGGGCTCGAAAATACTCTCTGCTTTTGCGGAGTGGCCCACGATAATATCTCCGTTTTATGTTGTGCTTGCATTTTGTTTTTCAGGGTTAGTCGGAATATTTTTTGGTTTTTATCCTGCATACAGGGCTTCTCTGCTTGATCCAATAGATGCGTTAAGATACGAATAAGAAGTCCCGCAGGAAATTCTCAATTAACCCGAATAAGGCAGACATTGCTCAAAAATTTCTTTAACTCGATGACTTTATTAAAATATCTTCATTTGTTATATTTACTTAAATATTCCAAAAACCATCAGAGAGATGTGTGCTAAGGTATCGAAAAATAAATTTTTTCACAACATCTGCCTTATTTAAATGTATTTTTTCGGTTTATTTTTGCCTGAAACTCCCGTTATAATAATAAAAGCAGTAAACAGTGTCAGCATAAAAACAGTGAACAGTATCAGTTACTGACACAGACAGTAATCACTGACACTGATCACAACCACCGGGGAGGAAGAATGATTATCACAAAAAAGCGGGATTTTAAGGAACTGATGGAAAACGTAAAAAACTACAGGAGTTTTTTCCTGATTGGATGCTCTGAGTGCGCAACACTGTGCGGAACCGGAGGGGAGCCTGAACTTAAGGCTATGAAAGAGACGCTTGAGGCAGAAGGCAAGTCTGTTACAGGAACATTTGTTGCAAAGACAGGCTGTCAGGTGCTCGGCACAAAAGTTGAATTAAAGCCATTCAAAGAGGCGATGGATAAGACAGACTGCATTATTGTCATGTCATGCGGAGCAGGCACGCAGACTGCCGTGGATTTATATGAAGACAAAGCTGTTTTTGCTTCGAATGACAGCCTTTTCCTCGGGAATATGACAAGGCTTCAGATTTTCGATGAGAGATGTTCATTGTGCGGAAAGTGCATTCTTGACAAAACAGGCGGTATATGCCCGATTACAGCATGTCCGAAGGGACTCTTGAACGGGCCATGCGGCGGCTGCAAGGATGGCCATTGCGAAATAAGCCCTGATATAAAGTGCGCATGGGTAAGGATATATGAGAGGATGAAGAAACTTGACAAACTTCAGGAATTCTGTGAGGTCACAATAGAGGCAAAAGACTGGTCAGCATCGCAGAAGCCAAGGGCGCTTACAGCCAGAGAGGAGAAAAAGAAATGAGTTTTAAAGATATATTAAATTCAGGCAAGTTCGTTGTAACGGCAGAGGTTGGCCCTCCAAAAGGCACGGATATAAAAGAGATGATACACCACATGGAGATTTTGAAGGGCAAGGTGGATGCTGCTAATGTTACGGACAACCAGTCCGCTGTTATGCGTATATGCTCAATGGCTGTATCCAAGACTGCAATGGATCACGGGCTTGAGCCTATATTCCAGATGACTTGCCGCGATAGGAATAGGATCGGACTTCAGTCAGACCTTCTCGGCGCAAGCATTCTCGGCATAAAGAATGTGCTCTGCATGACAGGAGACCATGTCTCAGCGGGAGACCATAAAGGCGCAAAGCCTGTTTATGATGTTGAATCAGTTCAGCTTCTTAAGATTGTTGACGGATTGAATAACGGAAAGGATATGTCAGGCAATGAAATGAAAGGAACTACTGATTTCTTTCAGGGCGCTGTTGTGACGCCTGAGGCAAACCCGATTGAACCGCAATTGATAAAGTTCGAAAAGAAGATACGGGCAGGCGCAAAGTTTTTCCAGACACAGGCGATATACGATATTGAGAAGTTCAGAGATTTTATGAAGCATGCCCGGAAATTCCCTGTGAAAATTCTTGCGGGTTTTGTTGTCCTGAAATCTGTTGGCATGGCGAACTTCCTTAACAATAATGTTCCGGGAATAAGGGTTCCGCAAGTGTTGATTGATGAGCTTAAGGCGGCAGGCAAAGAAAAAGCGCTTGACACAGGCATGAACATCACGGCAAGGCATATAAAACAGTTGAAGGAAGAAAGGATATGCGATGGCGTTCATATCATGGCGATTGGAATGGAAGACAAGGTGCCTGAGATAATGGAGAGGGCAGGGTTGCTTTAGTTTTTGTTAAGAAAAACTAAAGTTTCTAATGTCTGGCAAGTCCTGTTTTTCTTGCCGTTTCAGCAACTGCGTGCGCGACTGAGGAGACAACCTTTCTGTCAAATCCGCTGGGGATTATATAGTCTTCGTGCAGTTCGTCGTCCTTTATTATCTGGGCGATTGCCTCTGCAGCGGCAAACTTAATCTCTTCATTTACACCTTTTGCCCTGACGTCAAGTAATCCGCGGAATATTCCCGGAAAACTCAGCATGTTGTTTATCTGATTCGGATAATCAGACCTCCCTGTTGCAAGAACACGCACTATTGGAAATGCATCCTCAGGAGCTATTTCGGGTTCGGGATTTGCCAGAGCAAATACAATAGGATTCTTTGACATTTTCTTGATGTCATCAGTTGTTATGATGTTTGGCGCTGAAAGGCCTATGAAGACATCAGCTCCTTGCATTGCATCTGATATGCTGCCTTTTATTTTTCTTGGGTTGGTTATCCTTGCAAGCGCCTTCTTGAAGACATCCATGTCATGCTTTCTTCCTGTATAGACCGTGCCGTGCTTGTCACAGACTGTTATATCCTTTATGCCGTAAGCTGAAAGTATTTTTGCGGTGGCAGAGCCTGCTGCGCCGGCGCCGACAACTACTATACGGAACTTTCTTATATTTTTTTTCAGCAGCCTTGATACATTTATAAGCGCTGCAAGCACAACAACAGCAGTGCCGTGCTGGTCGTCATGGATTACAGGAATATCAAGTTCTTTTCTCAGCCTGTCCTCAATCTTAAAGCATCTTGGCGCTGATATGTCTTCAAGATTTATTCCGCCGAACGGGATGGAAATATTTTTTACCGTATTTACGATCTCATTGACGTCTTTGGTATTTAAGGCAATCGGAAATGCATCAATGCCTGCAAATTCTTTGAATATCATGGCCTTGCCTTCCATGACAGGCATTGCAGCCTCAGGCCCTATGTTACCGAGGCCAAGCACTGCAGTGCCGTCAGTCACCACAGCAACAGAATTGCCCTTTATCGTATAACGGAATAAATGTTCTTTGTTTTCATGAATGTCCATGCATACCCTTGCAACTCCAGGAGTGTATACTTGTGAAAGGTCATTGCTGTTTCTTACAGGAACCTTGTTGTGTATCTCAATCTTGCCGCCTTCGTGAGCAGAAAATGTCCTGTCCATGACCCTCAGGACCCTTACGCCCTCGATGCTTTTTATAGAGGTTACAATAGTCTTTTCGTGTTTTTCGTCACGGGCATTGACAGTGATGTCCCTGATAATCTTCCCCTTCTCAACGCGTACGATATCAATTGAGCCGAGGTCGCCTCCTGCATAACTTAATGCTGTTGCAAGCCTTGCGAACATTCCGACCTTGTTGTCTATTTCCACACGGATGGTTATGCTGTAACTCGGGCTTGGGACGTGCGCCATGATCGTTCTCCTTTGGATACAGGTTTATAATGTTAATTATCTCATAAGACGATAGGATTTTTGAATGGAATAATTTTTAGCATAGGTGTAAATATTTGTAGTATAATCCGGATAGCATTCTCTTATTGCTGTCTTCACTACAAAACAGTCAGGGGAAACCGTGCGATTTTTAAGAAGCACTGTTGGAAGAAAGATTATAATAGCGGTCAGCGGCCAAGTGATGGTGGTTTTCGTTGTATTCCACCTTCTCGGAAATCCCTTCAATCCCTATACGATTGATCTCCCTATTCCGGGGTCTCTCAGGCAGGTAGTCCGTTTTTTATTATTCCTGATGTTTGCCCTTCACGTATTTTACGGGATACAAATTACACTGGAAAATTATTCGGCAAAACCGCAGTCGTACGCTGTTAACAATAATCTGCGCTCCACCTTTGCGGGAAGGAATATGATCTGGACAGGGATTCTTGCAGGCATTTTTGTAATATACCATCTGCTCCAGTATTCCTTTTCTGTTTTCGGAGGCAGTTTTTTGAAAGGTTATATTGTTTCGGCTATTTACATCGGCGGACTGACAGCATTATTTTTTCATATGCATCACGGCATCGCAAGTTTTTTTCAGACAATGGGATGTAATAATGAGAGAAGCCTTACTGTTATTGAAACGACAGGCAGATGGCTGTCTTTTTTACTGCTTGCAGGTTATAGCGCTATTATTATTTTAAACAGGGGATAGGAGGCAGACATTGATTCTTGACGGAAAATGCCCATCAGGCCCGCTCGCTGAGAAATGGGATAAATATCAGCGGGAGATGAGGCTTATCAGCCCTGCAAACAAGCGAAAGTATAAAATCATTGTTGTAGGGACGGGCCTTGCCGGCGCATCAGCCGTTGCAACACTCGGAGAACTCGGCTACAATATTGAGGCATTCTGCTTTCAGGACAGCCCGCGCAGGGGTCACAGCATTGCTGCACAGGGCGGAATAAACGCTGCAAAAAACTATCCCAATGATGGAGACAGCATCTACCGTCTTTTCTACGATACGATTAAGGGCGGAGATTTCAGGTCGCGTGAGGCAAATGTTTATCGCCTTGCAACAGTAAGCAACAACATAATGGACCAGTGCGTTGCGCAGGGAGTTCCCTTTGCGCGTGATTATGCAGGCTACCTTGAAAACCGTTCATTCGGAGGCGGCCTTGTTTCCCGCACATTTTACGCGAGGGGGCAGACAGGCCAGCAGCTTCTTTTGGGCGCATACGGAGCGCTTTCACGGCAGGTGAATGCAGGAACAGTCAGGCTTCATCCGCGCTCAGAGATGCTGGACCTTGTGGTTGTCAATGGCAGTGCAAAAGGCATCATTGTGCGTGACCTTATAACAGGAAAGATTGAATCTTATGCGGGGGATGCTGTCTGTCTCTGCACAGGCGGGTATTCAAATGTCTTTTGCCTCTCAACAAATGCGATGGGATCAAATGTTACAGCAACATACAGGGCTTATAAGAAAGGAGCATTTTTTGCAAATCCATGCTTTACGCAGATTCATCCGACGTGCATCCCTGTTTCCGGTGAGCATCAGTCAAAACTCACTCTGATGTCAGAGTCTTTAAGGAATGACGGAAGGGTGTGGGTTCCCAAAAATAAGGGTGACAACCGCCAGCCAAATGAGATTTCTGAAGACGAGAGAGACTATTTCCTTGAAAGAAAATACCCGAGTTACGGAAATCTTACACCGCGCGATATAGCTTCACGCGCTGCGAAAGAGGTATGTGATGATGGCTTCGGAGTTGGGCCGGGAGGCTATGGGGTTTATCTTGACTTTGCAGATGCCATAAATCGTCTCGGCGAACAGAAGATGCGTGAGATGTACGGCAATCTCTTTGAGATGTATGAAAAGATTACCGGCGAGAATGCATATAAAAAGCCGATGCGCATATACCCTGCGCCTCATTACACGATGGGAGGACTATGGGTTGATTACAATCTTCAGAGCAGCATCCCCGGGCTTTTTGTTCTTGGAGAGGCTAATTTTTCTGACCACGGGGCTAATCGTCTTGGCGCAAGCGCGCTGATGCAGGGACTGGCTGACGGGTATTTTATAATCCCCTGTACTATAGCAGGCTATCTTGCGGGAACCGAACCCGGAAAGATTAATACCGGGCATTCTGAATTCAAAAAATCAGCAGAGGATGTCTCATCTCTGACAAAAAAATTTCTGTCAATAAACGGCGGAAAGACAGTGAGTGAGTTTCACCGCAAACTTGGCAAAATCATGTGGGACAATGTTGGAATGTCCCGCAGCGAAGAGAGCCTGAAGAAGGCGTTGAAACTCATCCCTGAACTGCGTGCAGAATTCATGGAAAACGTAAGAGTCCCCGGCAGCGGAGCCGAACTGAATCAGGAGCTTGAAAAAGCAGGCCGCACAGCGGATTTTCTTGAGTTTGCAGAACTCATGGCATATGACGCCCTTCACAGAAATGAATCATGCGGAGGGCATTTCCGTGTTGAGCATCAGATGCCTGACGGAGAGGCAAAACGTGATGATGAAAACTTCAGCTATGCTGCCGCATGGGAATTTAAGGGTATTGGCAAGGAGCCTGAACTTCATAAGGAACCGCTGGCCTTTGAAGATATAGAGCCTGAGATACGGAGCTATAAGTAGATGAACATCACGCTTTATGTATGGAGGCAGAAAGGCCCGAATGAAAATGGCAGGTTCGAACAGCACGAAGCTAAGAATATAACCCCTGAGATGTCTTTCCTTGAAATGCTGGATGTAGTTAATGAGGAGCTGATAAAGAAAGGGAAAGAACCGATAGCATTTGACCACGACTGCCGTGAGGGAATCTGCGGTATGTGCTCACAGGTGATAAACGGAATCCCCCACGGGCCTCAGGAAAAGACAGCAGCCTGCCAGCTCCATATGAGAAATTTTAAAGACGGAGATGCCATATATATAGAGCCATTCCGTGCAAAGGCATTTCCTGTGATAAAGGATTTAATAGTTGACCGCAGCGCCCTTGACAGGATTATTCAGGCAGGAGGATATATCTCTGTACACACAGGAGGTTTTCCTGATGCCAACGCCATCCTTATTCCAAAGGAGGATGCTGAAACTGCAATGGATGCGTCTGAGTGCATCGGCTGTGGAGCGTGTGTTGCTGCATGCCCGAATGGTTCGGCTATGCTCTTCACAGCCGCAAAGGTTACACATCTTGCTGCGCTTCCGCAGGGACGTATTGAGGCTTCAAGGCGTGTGTGTGTAATGACGGAGGCTATGCTGAATGAGGGCTTTGGCAATTGCAGCAACCACTATGAGTGCCAGGCAGCATGCCCCAAGGGCATTAAAGTTCAGTTTATAGCAAAACTCAACAGGGAATTTATTAAGGCGCACTGGGAGTGAGAGTTTTTTCTTGCAAATAGGCAACTTTCGGCTATATACTTGCAATATAGATTGGTAATAAAAAATATAGGAGGGAAATATGAAACGCTGGTCATTAATCGTTGTCTTGTCGTTTGTTCTGAGCCTTTACGCAGTAGTTCTTTTCGCAGCTGATACTTTTGATCTTGTGATACCGCTTCCGCTTACAGGCAAACAGGCAAAGTTCGGTGAGATGCAGAAACGCTCTTATGAGATGGCAGCAGATGAGATAAACGCAAAGGGCGGCATAAAGAAGAAAAAATTAGCCTTGTCATTTGAGGATTCAGGCGCCAAGCCTGAGACTGCGCGGGCGATTGTCGAAAAGCTGATTGACGTAAAGAAACAGCCGGTAATCGTAGGCGAATACACCTCTGCGTGCGCTAAGGCAGTTGCTGCGGTGGCAGAGGAGAGAAAAACCCCGTACCTTATCGTGGCAAGTGCGGACGACAACATTACCCAGCAGAATTACAAATATGTATTCCGCCAGAATTCTGTAAATGCCCACTATGCCGATGGAGTTATTTCATTCATAAATGAAGTGGTAAAACCCAAAACTATGGCTATTTTGTATGAAAGCTCAGCCTTTGGCACATCCGGCGCCGAGGCAATGGTAAAAGATGCTGAGAGTCTTGGCATCAAGGTGCTGCTTAAGGAAAAATATGAGGCTGGCTCGCTTGATTTCAGACCGATACTGTCAAAGGTAAAGTCTGTCCAGCCTGATGTCCTTTACATGGTCTCCTATGTTATGGACGCTTCGTTGCTAATGAAACAGATTAAGGAACTCAGGATTGATGTTAAGCTCTTTGCAGGGGGAGCCGCTGGATTTGCAATTCCGGAGTTCATTCATAATGCAAAAGACGCGGCAGAATATGTCATAAGCGCCACGCTCTGGACTCAGCAGCTTAAATATCCCGGAGCAAAAGAGTATGCAGAAAAATATAAGGCAAAATACAGGGATTACCCGTCATATCACGGCGCATCAGCCTATTCAGCAATGTTTGTTCTGAAGGCTGCGCTTGAGAAGGCGAAAGACTGGTCGCAGAACAGCATCAGGGATGCGCTGAAGGCTACCAATATAACTACAGCATTCGGCCCTATAAAATTTGAGGATAAGGAAGGCTATCAGAACCAGAATTTCATGGATACCCTTGTCCTGCAGGTTCAGAAGGGAGAATTTGAGACTATCTGGCCCAAGCAGCATGCAAGCAAGCCGTATATTTATCCAATCCCCTCTTGGAGAGAGAAAAAATAATAAGAAACTAAGAAGTCAGGAAGATAAGAAGCTGTAAAACAAAACAGTTTTTCTTATCTTCCCGGCTTCCCGATTCTCCAGCTTTTTTAAAAATCACAAGTGGAGGCATTGTGCCAAAGTTAGAGGTTTTTCTGCAAACGCTGATATCAGGGCTGCTGCTCGGAGGCCTGTATGCCCTCATAGGATTAGGCATGACACTGATAATGGGGGTTATGAAGATAATCAACCTTGCGCATGGCGAGCTTATGATGGTTGCAATGTATATAGCCTACGTCCTTTTTACATTCTTTCAGATGGACCCCTATCTTTCAGTTTTTGTTGCCGCTCCTGTTCTTTTTATTCTTGGGATTGCTCTTCAGAAATTTCTCATAAACCCTGTATTGAAAACAGACGCCATAATTCCTGAAAATCAGGTTATCCTTACAGTGGGGATTGGCATGGTGCTTGCCAACCTTGCAACTATAATATTCACATCAAACTACCGCTCAATCCCTGTTGATTACGCAACAAAGGCATGGTACCTTTCCGATATCTGGAAGGCTTCACCGATAGAACTTTCCTTGTCAGTTCCATGGACAGTATCATTTTTAATAGCTATTGTAATTACCGTATGCCTATGGATGTTCCTTGCAAAGACCGATTTAGGCAAATCCATCAGGGCTACTGCTCAAGATAATGACGCCGCGCTCCTCATGGGAGTAAATGTCGGGAAGATGAGGGTAATAACCTTCGGGCTCGGCTCTGCGCTTGTGGGTGCGGCAGGATGCCTTCTTATACCTATCTATTATCTTTATCCTGACCTCGGAGGGCAGTTTACCCTGATAGCATTTGTTATTACGATACTTGGAGGCCTCGGCTCCACAATCGGCGCTATTATCGGAGGCCTTATACTCGGCATCTTTGAATCCATGACAGCTACATATGCAGGCATGGGATGGGCGCCTGTAGGAAGGTTTGTCATATTCATCGCCGCATTGATCTTTATCCCCGGAGGGATTGTTTCTCTCCTGAAAAGAAAGAGATTAGGCAAATGAAAAAATATCTGCCGCTTATACTTCTTGCCGTTTTCTCAGTCCTGCCTCTTTTGGGGCTCAGTTCGTATGTAATGCATATCATGATATTTGTTATCATGTGGGCTGTCATCGGCATGGCATGGAACCTTCTCGGAGGATACTGTGGTCAGGTTTCATTCGGGCATGCGGCTTTTTTCGGGATAGGCGCATACACTTCGGGTATTCTCTACAGCAAACTCGGCGTATCAGCATGGTGGGGCATGCCGCTTAGCCTGCTCGTTGTTACAGCCTCATCTCTCGTAATCGGTTACATATTCCTTAGGCTTAGGGGCCCGTTTTTTGCTTTGGGAACTCTTGCTATGGGAGTCATATTAAGAGTAACTGCCGAAAACCTGACAGCCTTTACAGAAGGAGACCTCGGGATAATGATAAGGGAGCGCACATGGGTAGAGAAAATATGGTATTACTACATCATTCTGATAATAGCCGCGTGCACTTTTTACCTGATTAAGAAGGTTGTGGAATCAAAGCTGGGTTATTATTTTGTCGCAATACGCGAGGATCAGGATGCGGCTGAATCCCTCGGTATCAATACGACATATTATAAGACTGTCGCTCTCTGCCTGAGCGCTGTTATTACCGGGCTTGCGGGCGCATTCTATACAAATTACATGGGCTATATAGATCCCAAGGTCGTCTTTGCCCTTCACGACATTTCAATAGTGGCCATAATGGTAGTTATGGTAGGAGGCGTAGCCACTTACTGGGGGCCTTTAGTAGGCTCTGTGATTATGGTAGTTCTCGCAGAAGTCATCAGGTCAATACCTAAACTCGGCACAGCGCATCATACGCTGTTCGGCATTTTGCTTATAGTGATTATAATTTTTTTGCCTAACGGCATAGTTGGCGATTACAAGAAGCTTAAAAGATTTTTCGGAGTGCGGAGGGCATTATAATGAGCCTGCTTGAGGTAAAGAACGTATCAATGTTTTTTGGCGGGCTTGCCGCGATAAGCAATGTGTCATTTAGCGTACAAAAAGGGGAAATTCTCGGCCTCATCGGCCCAAACGGCGCAGGAAAGACAACAATGTTTAATGTCGTGAACGGCTTTTACAATCCCACAAAAGGCGAGGTCTATTTTAAGGACAAAAAGATTTCAGGATACAAACCGTATCAGATATGCAGGCTCGGCATCGCAAGGACATTTCAGGTGGTAAAGCCTCTCCAGAGAATGAGCGTGCTTGACAATGTGATAGCATCAGCATTTTTAAGGGCGAAGAGCAGGGCACAGGCAGAGGAGAGAGCCATCGAGACTATAAAATTTGCCGGTCTTTACGATAACAGGAATGTGATTTCAAAAGGGCTTCCGCTTGGCAAGCGGAAAAAACTTGAAATTGCGAGGGCGCTTGCCACTCAGCCTGAGATGATTTTGCTTGACGAATCATTTGCAGGGCTTAATCCTTCAGAACTTGATGACTCAATAGGGATCATAAAAAAGATAAAGGACCGCGGCATAACCATCATGATTATTGAGCACCACATGAAGGTGATAATGTCCATCTCCGACAGGATAGTTGTCTTAAATTACGGAGAGAAAATTGCGGAAGGCACACCGTATGAAATCGGCAGCAACCCTCTCGTGGTCGAGGCGTATCTTGGAGAGGCGCAAGATGCTTGAGATACGGAATATAGGCGTCTTTTACGGTGATGTGCAGGTAATATGGAATGTTTCCTTTGAGGTTAAAAAAGGCGAGGTGGTCGCTCTTATAGGCGCAAACGGCGCGGGGAAATCAACCACATTAAAGACTATCTCCGGAATAGCAAGGCCAAGACACGGCGAGATATTTTTTGACGGCACGCCTTTACACCATGTTGAGCCTTACAAATTGATTGAAATGGGGATAGCCCACTGCCCTGAGGCAAGAAGGCTTTTCCCTGAAATGTCTGTAGAGGAAAATCTTGATATGGGTTCGCTGAGAGGCAGGGCAAAAAAGCAGAGGCAGAATACAAAAGAAATGGTATTCGAGCTTTTTCCAAGGCTCAAGGAGCGCAGCAGGCAGCTGGCAGGGACATTAAGCGGCGGAGAGCAGCAGATGCTTGCTGTAGGCAGAGGGCTTATGTCGTTGCCTAAACTTCTCATGTTTGATGAGCCTTCTCTTGGTCTTGCGCCTATTCTTGTCCGTGAGATATTCAATGTTATAAAGAAGATAAGAGGGGAAGGAACCACAGTTCTCATCGTTGAGCAGAATGTAAAGCAGACCCTTGCTATAGCTGACAGGGCTTATGTGCTTGAAAGCGGCAAAGTGGTTATGCAGGGCGCCGGGCAGACACTGCTCAATGACGAGCATGTTAAGAAGGCATATCTGGGAGTTTAGGACATGGTGAATAGGCAAGGGTGATTTTAAGGGCATGAAAAAAGAACTTCAGGACTCGTTTAAGAATGTGGCGCTGACATGCAGAAATATAATTGAAGATGTCGCCATGATGCTTAACAGAAAGACGAAATAAATTTTATGTAAGAAACAATCAATCTTTGGCGGTCCCAACGGGATTCGAACCCGTGTTTTAGCCTTGAGAGGGCCACGTCCTAGACCGGACTAGACGATGGGACCAATTCCTATAAAGTTAAAAGTTAAATTCAGCAACTCTTAACTTCTAACTCATAACTCTAAACTTTGAGTTTATTGGCTGGGGAGAGAGGATTCGAACCCCTATAAACAGCTCCAGAGGCTGCCGTCCTGCCGTTGGACGACTCCCCAAAACAAGTAATTAGCAATCAGTATTCAGCAGACAGCAATAAGAAACTTAATACCGGCTAAGTATATAAAATAATTGATATTGCCTGAACAAGTCAACTTAACTTTGTGAAAGGTTGCAAAACATTCTCCATATATGGAAAATGTATATGCTATGAAAAAGTCAGCGTTTATCGCAGCAGTCTTTTTTGTGATGGCTGCTGCCGTTTTTGCTCAGCCGAAGACTGATGTAAATATGAGGACAAGCAAACAGGACGGAGTTCTTCGCCTTGTGTTTGAGTCTGAAGAAGCATTCCTGAAGAAGGCAAATGCCGCTGTATCAGGGTTACAGCTGAATATTGAGTTCCCTTCAGCCTTCAACATTGCTTCAAGGAAGGGGATTGACCTTGACACTTCCATAAAGGAAAGAGTCTTCACAGTTAATCTTAAGGAGCCTTTTGATATAAAGATTATGAGGCTTTCTTCTCCTGCGAGGTTTGTGATAGACATAGCTCCAAAGGCAGCGGCAGATATAAAACCGCAGTTGGATGTTGTGCCGGCGCAGAAAATCTATGTCATTGATCCGGGGCATGGCGGATATGATTTCGGCATTGCAGGCGATGATATTAAAGAAAAGGATATTGTTCTTTCTATTGCGAGGGAGATTGAAAGCTTGCTTATAAAGAAGGGCAAAAAGGTTTTTCTTACGAGGAAGAGTGACCAGTTTATGTCTATCAAAGACAGGGCAGTGTTCACAAGCCAGAAATTTGCTGAAATATTTGTAAGCATCCACGTTTCATCGGGAGAGGGCTTTGCTTTATACGTTCCAAATGTCAGCGATGCAGGTTATGACCCTGCCGTGGCTTTGTACTCTTTAAGCTTGAGGCAGCAGAAATATTTGCAAAAAAGCAGGGCGCTTGGCGATGGCATATCAAAGGCAGTAAAAGAGGAATTTAATCTTAATGTCATACGAAGAGAGATGCCCCTGCCGATACTTAATTCTGCGGCAGCGCCTGCTGTCTTAATAGAAATTCCGTCATTCAAGGTTATGAATTATGACCAGAAGACCCGCGCAAGGCTTGCGGAGGCAATCGTAAAAGGATTTTTTTATTATGGCCAGTAAAAAATATTTGTGGATACCGGCCTTCCTCCTGCTTTTTGCGGCGGGCATGACAGGAGGCTATTTCTATTTCTCAAAAAAGTTTCCTTCGCAGGCATTGCCTGCCAAAGAGACTGAAGGAAAAATTGGCAGTACTATAGAAGACATGTTCACTCTCAGAATCTACTATCCTGCGGGCGGAAGATTGCAGATGGAAGAGAGGAAGGTTCAGAGAAAGACGCCGCAGATGACGGTTGCAGAGGCGGTGATAAGCGAATTTCTTAAAGGTACTGTTAACGTAAGCGTTTCGGAAATTCCCAAAGATGCAAGGCTTATAGGCTTATACAGGGGTGATGACGGTATGCTTTATGTTGACCTGTCGGATGAATTCAGGAGAAACTTCGGCGGCGATGCAGCAGCGGAGTTTCTGCTGCTGAGAGGGTTATATGAGAGCCTTATGTCTAATGTGTATGATATAACCGATGTGAAAATATTGGTTGAGGGGAGAGAGATGGAAAGCCTTGGAGGGCATTTATATCTGCTTTATCCCCTTAGAGAGATTGTTTCTCAGACAGTAGACAGTAGACAGTAGACAGGGGTTTTCCCCTACATGCTGTCTACTACATGCTGTCTACTAATACAGGAGACAAGGAGAATAAATTTAATTTACGATGAATGAGATAAATAACAACAGTCCTATAGGAGTCTTTGATTCCGGAGTGGGCGGGCTTACTGCCCTCAAGGAGATATTCAGGTTATTGCCGGATGAAAAAACAATATATCTCGGAGACACGGCAAGAGTGCCTTACGGCATAAGGTCACCCGAAACCGTGACAAGGTATTCTTTTGAGAATGTGCGGTTTCTCGCGTCAAAGGGCATAAAACTTCTTGTTGTTGCGTGCAATACCGCATCCTCTGTCAGTCTTGAAGCAATAAGGAAAAGCGTGTCGGTTCCGGTTATCGGCGTTATAGAGCCGGGCGCAAGCGAGGCGGTAAAGAGCACGAGGAATAAAAAAATCGGCGTAATAGGAACAGAGGCAACCATTAGAAGTGGCGCATATGAGAAGGCAATAGAAGCGATTGACAACAGTGTTCAGGTATTCGGATTTCCATGCCCTCTCTTTGTCCCGCTGGTTGAGGAAGGGTGGACAGAAGGAGAAATCGCAATGATGGTTGCGGAAAAATACTTAAGAAAGGTGAAAGAGAAGGGAGTGGATACTCTTGTCTTAGGGTGCACTCATTATCCCCTGCTCAAAAAGGTTATTGCTGAGGTAATGGGCTCTGATGCAAGACTTATTGATTCTGCTGTTGAGGCAGCTAAGAGAACAGCCGGGACATTAAAAAAAGAAGGCATGGAGAGAAAGCTGAAGGAAAAACCATTAAGAGAATTTTATGTCACTGATTCTCCTGAGCGCTTTGTAAAGGTAGGAGAAAGATTTCTTCAGCAGAAGATAGAACGTATAGAAAAGATAGAATTATAAATTTGGAGGATAGATGAGGATTGACAACAGAGCAAACACAGACCTGAGAAAATTGAAAATCACAAGGGGATTTGTAGGGACAGCGGACGGCTCTGTGCTTATTGAGATGGGAAACACAAGGGTTATCTGCACGGCATCAATTGAGGAAAAAGTCCCTCAGTTCATGAAGGATCAGAAAAAAGGATGGGTTACCGCAGAGTATTCAATGCTGCCGAAGTCGTCTCATACAAGGGTAGTGCGCGAGTCAAGCACGGGAAGGATTGGCGGAAGGACGCACGAGATACAGAGGCTTATAGGGAGGGCATTAAGGTCAGTCGTTGACCTTGGTATGCTCGGTGAAAGGACAGTGTGGATAGACTGCGATGTAATAGAGGCAGACGGCAGCACAAGGACAGTGAGCATAACAGGCGCATTTATCTGTCTTGCGGATGCGCTCAGAAATGCTCTTAAAACCGGGATACTGGAAAGGATGCCGTTAAAAGATTATCTTGCGGCTGTCAGCGTAGGCATTGTGAATGGACAGCCTGTTCTTGACCTGAGTTATGCTGAGGATTCCATGGCAGAGGTTGACATGAACGTAGTTATGACAGGCAGCGGGAATTTTGTTGAGGTGCAGGGCACGGCAGAGGGGATTCCTTTTTCAAGAAAGACCCATGACAGGCTTATAGACCTGGCGGGAGACGGGATTAAGAAGCTGGTGGAAGTTCAGAAAAGTATTGTTAAGATTGATGACGTGCTGAGCTTTTAGATAATGTGGTAAAATGTCGGGAATATATCCAAGGAGGAAGGTTTGAACAAGCATAGAAATGTCTTTGTCTGGATGCTGATGATAGTGATGACAATACTCCTCTTTAATCTCCTGAATGCGCCGAAGAAGGTTGAAGAGGAGATGATATTCTCCGAATTCATAGCAAAGCTTGACGCAGGGAGCGTTGAAGAGGTTGTTATATCGGAAAACTATGTAACAGGACGTTTGAGGGATGGGAAAAAGTTTAAAACATATCTGGCCGCATACCCTGACCTTGTAAAGGATTTGAAGGCAAAAGGAGTGAAGATTACCGCAAAGCCTCCTGAACAGAATCCGTGGTATGTGAATTTCTTTTTCTCATGGGGGCCTATAATATTTCTTGTGCTCATATGGATATTCTTTATGCGGCAGATGCAGACCGGAGGAAATAAGGCGCTGTCCTTCGGGAAAAGCAAGGCAAAGCTCGTGTCTGATAAGGCTGTAAAGATAACCTTTGCCGACGTGGCAGGGATAGAAGAAGCAAAAGAAGAGGTTCAGGAGATAATAGATTTTCTCAAGTCGCCCCAGAAATTTTCAAAACTCGGAGGCAAAATACCCAAGGGCGTACTTCTTGTCGGCGCTCCGGGCACAGGAAAGACCCTACTTGCAAAGGCAATTGCAGGAGAAGCCGGGGTGCCGTTTTTCTCAATATCAGGCTCTGACTTTGTTGAGATGTTTGTAGGAGTCGGCGCATCACGGGTGAGGGATTTATTTGAACAGGCAAAGAAAAGCGCGCCGTGCATAATCTTTATTGATGAGATAGACGCTGTCGGCCGCCACAGGGGAGCAGGGATCGGCGGCGGACATGACGAAAGAGAACAGACATTAAATCAGCTGTTGGTTGAGATGGATGGTTTTGAAGGGAACGCGGGTGTGATAATACTTGCAGCCACTAACAGGCCTGATGTGCTTGATCCGGCTCTTCTAAGACCGGGCAGATTTGACAGGCAGGTTGTGGTGCCTGTGCCTGATGTTAAGGGAAGGCTCGAGATAATAAAGGTGCATACCAAGAACATACCGTTAGATGAAAACGTTAACCTTGAGGTTATTGCGAGAGGGACGCCCGGATTTACAGGCGCTGACCTTGCGAATCTTGTAAATGAGGCTGCGCTTCTTGCCGCAAGAAAATCAAAGACCAATGTTGACATGTCTGATTTTGAGTTCGCAAAGGATAAAGTTCTCATGGGTGTTGAGCGGAAGAGCATGATAATAAGCGATGAGGAGAAAAAGAACACAGCCTATCATGAGGCAGGGCATACGCTTGTTGCAAAGCTTACTCCGGGAACTGACCCGATTCATAAGGTGAGCATCATTCCCCGCGGAAGGGCGCTCGGCGTAACACAGCAGCTTCCAATAGACGACAGATATACATATTCAAAGGATTATCTCTTAAAGGCGCTTACAGTTCTTCTTGGCGGAAGGGCGGCTGAAGAGATTGCCTTAAAGCATATGACCACAGGCGCAGGCAATGACCTTGAACGAGCTACCGAGCTTGCAAGGCGGATGGTTACGGAATGGGGCATGAGCGAAAAATTAGGGCCGCTGACATTCGGCAAGAAAGACGAGCAGATATTCCTCGGAAGAGAGATAGCAAAACATAAAGACTACAGCGAAAAGACCGCTACGGACATTGACGAAGAGGTAAAACGCTTAGTCATGGAGGCGTATGAAAGGGCAAAGGCTGTTGTTTCTGAGAATTTTGATTTCCTTGACGCCCTTGCAAAGGCGCTTCTTGAAAAAGAGACATTAGACGCCGTAGAGATAGAGGCGCTCGTAAAAGAATTTGAATCAAAAAAGGCTCTGCAGGTGTGAAGGCGCTAATTGTTTTCTTTAAGCACAGTTTCCCATGCAACGCCCGAGGTAAGCCGCCGAGCTACAGACTTTCTGTCTGAGGGCGCAATCCCGAAGCAGAAATCTTTTTTGCATCTTTTCGAGCTTCTTTGGTGTATACAATCTTCCATATCACCAGCGAAGCTCCTTTGAACATTTTGCGACAGGCGTTTTTAACCCCTAGCTTTATATCTTATAAATGCCGCTAACCAAAACAACAAGCCAAGGCCAAACAGGGGCAAGGCTCTATTTCTTAATTCATTCTCTTGTAGTAAACTAACAACTGTTTACTATTCACTCTACGAGTCATTGACTGAAAAGTGATGATGGAGAGGTGCCAGAGAGGCTGAATGGGGCGGTCTCGAAAACCGTTGTGGGGGCAACTTCACCGGGGGTTCAAATCCCTCCCTCTCCGCCAGATACAAAAGTGAAGAGTTAAAAGTGTAAAGTTAAAAGTTTTTAGGAACTCTTAACTTATAATTCATAACACTACTGTCCCAACGTTAATCTAATAAATACAATTGGTTATAATCGTCATCATCTTCTTTTATGTAATTATTCTTCGCAAAGGCTTGTGAGAGTAGGGTTTT
>Ga0214473_10000573_pt1 | contig 51308 bp, 38 predicted proteins | sample RVTome_7_FD_203509 | JGI IMG/M metagenome (GOLD analysis project Ga0214473, IMG submission 203509) | Soil microbial communities from uranium-contaminated site in the Upper Colorado River Basin, Wyoming, United States - RVT98D197 | ecosystem: Environmental > Terrestrial > Soil > Contaminated >...
GCCCTGAACGATCTGCTCGCCCGCAATGTGAATGCCGCGACGATCATGCGCTCGCTCCAACAGCCTCCGGAGCAGCGAACCGAAGCGTTCAAGAAGATCGTGCAGAACGACCCGAACCGGCTGGAGATTCTGCAGAAGCTGGCGTCCGTTTATGATGAGCGGCAGGCGGCGCAGCAGAAGAGGGATGACCTCAATGCGAAGCTCAAGGATATTGAGAAGAAAGTCTCGGAAGCCGGCCTGAAACTGGATCGAATCCAGGAGAACAGGCGGGACTGGGTCAAGCTTGATGATGAGAAGCTCAAGACGACTCTCAAAGATTTCCTGGGCTCCGAGGAGCAGATCGGATTGCTCACGGACTACATCAAGACACACTCGGAGCTGACGAGCACCCTGAGCCGGCTCACCGACGAAGCCGGCCTCAACGACCGTTACGAAGCGGCTAAGGGCGAATTGGATCGGCTCAACCTGACGCAGGAGCAGATCAGCTACGTGTTGGAGTTGCCCGAGGACGCGTCCCGCCGCGAGGAACTCATCGCAGAGCACAAGGCGGAGTTCCCGGACCGTGAGGCCCAGATCGATAAGGTCGTAACGGCCTTTGATAACTACCGCCAGTACCAGGGCCGGCTCGATGACCCAAGTGACCTGAAGCGCATGCTCAAAGGCGCCGGTATTCTCGAATTCCGGATTCTGCCCACGCAGGACCGGACGGAACTGAGTGCCGCCGAGATCGAGCGATACATACAGGCCCTGACCGAGAAGGGACCCCAATACGCATCCGACACCAGCTACGTCTGGGTCGAGATCGAAAACATGGAGGAATGGCACAACCCCTACTCGATCTTGGGCAAGTTTGGCGACAAGTTCTATGTACTGGCCAGCCACAGGCCCGGTGAGAGGATGCTCCACGACGCCACCGGCCGCGATTGGAAGCTGGACAATTCCTACGCCACGAATGACGAGATGGGCAGGAGAGCCATCGGCTTCCATCTCGACATCAAGGGTGGCAAACTGTTCTACGACATCACCAGGAAAAATGGCGGCCGACCTCTGGCCATCCTGCTCGATGATATCGCCATCTCTGCCCCGGAAATCAATCCCGAAAGGCCGATCGGACAGAGCGGCATCATCATGGGCAGCTTCACGCAGACGCAAGTCAACGACATGGTGAACAAGTTGAATGCCGGCTCGCTGCCCGCCCGCTTGATCGAGCAGCCCATCTCGGAAAGGATCATTGGACCGTCCATCGGCGCCGATAACCTCGAGAAAGGTATCCGCTCGGGCATGATCGGCCTGGCGCTGGTCGTCGGCTTCATGGTCGTTTACTACTTCGTCGGCGGGTCCATCGCCGACGTGGCCCTGCTCCTGAACATCCTGTTCACGCTGGCCATCATGGCCGGGATTCGATCCACGTTCACCCTGCCCGGCATCGCCGGTTTCATCCTGACGATCGGCATGAGCGTCGACGCCAACGTGCTGATCTTCGAAAGAATCCGCGAGGAGCAGGAGCGCGGCGCAGGCATCGCCACGGCCATCAAGAACGGCTATCAACGGGCGTTCAGCGCCATTTTCGACTCCAACCTGACGACCATTCTGACGGCGGCGATCCTTTACTACGTCGCGGCCGAGGACGTCAAAGGCTTTGCCATCGTGCTGATGCTCGGTATTGCCGCGAGCATGTTCACCTCGATCTACGTGACGCGGGTGATCTTCGATATTCTGGTTTCCAAGCGGATCCTCAAGGACCACATGGTCATGCTCCGGCTCATTCGCACGCCGAACATCAACTGGATGGGCCTGCGACCGGTGTTCTATACTATTTCAGCCGTCCTCGTCTTTGGCGGCATGATCCTGTTCTTCGCCCGTGACAAGTCGAAGTATGACATCGAGTTGACGGGCGGTACGAGCGTCCAGATCAACCTGAAGCCCGAGGTGTCGCTCACCCGCCAAGACGTGGAAGATCGCATCCAGCAGGTCGGCAAAGAGCTCCAGAATTCCGATCTCCAGGCGGTCAGCGTGTACAGTGTGGGCGACCCGAAGACCTCCGATGGGGAGAAGATTTTCGATCAGTACGAGATCACCACACCGGCCGCCAATACGCTCGAGACCACGGTCACATTCGGCGAGGGCAGCACAGAGACGGTCGATACCGTAAGAGCAGCCATCCAGAAGGTGCAGGCAAAGGAGGCGCATGATCTGGGCGACATCGCGGTGACCGCCGGCGCGGACAGGTCATTCATCGTCACGGCCAACCGCGTAAACCCGGCGGCAGCCCAGACGGTGCTCAAGAGCGCCTTCCCCAATGCCCAGGTTTCGGATTCCAGCGTCAATGAAGTCGTCTCCGGCGCCGTCCGCAAGGCCTTCGACGGACAGTTGGAGATTCAGCAGAACCTCCAGCCCACGATTGCCTCGACCGACAAGGTCACCAATGCAATCGTCGAGACGTATCCTGAGCTTGCGGACTATGTCGGCGGCATCAAGATGGATGTCAGCCTTGCGAGACCCGCCTCGCTGCAGGAGATCGATCAGCGCCTGAAGGATTTGCGGTTCCGGCCTGACACCCAGGACTTGGCGTGGTACCCCTACCAGGTCTTCGGCGCCGACTTGAAACCCTTGGAGCTCAACCAGTCGACGAACGCATTCACCTTTGTCAGCATGCAACCGGAAGCCGGGCTGCGGGAACTCTCCCCGGACGAATGGACGCAGTTCGTGGATAACGAAAAGGCCAGAGTCCTGCAAGCGACCCAGCGGGAAACCTCGCTTCCGCGTGTGACCCAGATCGATCCGTTCATTGGCGCTGAGGCGCGGACGCGTGCCATCATCTCCATCGTGCTGGCGCTGGCCGCCATCGTGGCCTACATCTGGCTGCGATTCGGCACCTTGCGGTTCGGCCTGGCGGCTATTGTCGCCCTGTTCCATGACGTCTCGGTGGCGCTGGGTGCGATCGCGATCTCGGCGTTCCTTGCCAAGACTGCCATAGGTCAGGCGCTGCTCATCGGCGACTTCCGGATCAATGGCACGGTCATCGCCGCGATCCTGACCCTGCTCGGGTACTCGCTGAACGATACCATCGTCGTATTCGACCGGATTCGTGAGAACCGGCGCAAAGTGCAACTGACGCCGCAATCCGTTACGAGCAGCATCAACCAGACGCTGTCGCGAACCCTGATCACGGGTATCACGACCATGATGGTCGTGCTCGTGATGTACATCTTCGGCGGTCCCGGGCTGAGGGGCTTCAACTTCGTGATCTTTCTCGGCCTGATCGTCGGTACGTATTCCTCGATCGCCATCGCCGCCCCGCTGCTGCTAGTCGGCCTGGATCGGGCACGGGAAACGGAGAAGATGGCGGCCTGACGCGGTTGCCTATGGGCAAGGATTACAAGATAGGATTGGTCTCAGGTTCGGTCGTGGCCGTCATCGCCCTGATCTGGGTGGCGACCCGGCCGAGCTTGAGTCCCGAAGCCAGGATGCTTCGATCATCGCAAGCGGCGTCCCACGGTCCCGCCGTGCGGCTTGTGGATCGTGGATCGAGCCAGACCGGCGACGGCAACGCATCGGCCGTAGCTCCTGCCTCGCTGGGCAGCATCATTAGCTCTCAGCAGAAAGACAGGAGGCAGCAGGCAAAGGATAATGACTCCCCTGGCCCTATGCCTCAGGCTTCAACCCCGAATCCACAATCCGCAATCCACACTCCGCAATCCAACACGGTCCCAGACCTGACGATCTACGAGAAGGCCGAGAAAATCAAGACCACCCGGTTCCACATCGTCCGTAGAGAGGAGACGCTGTCGGCCATCTCGCGGCAGTACTATGGCACGCCGAACAAATGGCGGAAGATCCTTGAGGCCAACAATCGCGTTATCAGGGATCCCAACAAGCTCCAGCCCGGAACGAAGCTGACCATCCCGGACTGACATAGTACCGCATGTCAGAAATCCTGCGACTATCAGATTGCTTCGCTTCGCTCGCAAGGACATGCAACGCCTGTTTGTGTCATTGCGAGCAGCGTAGCGACGAAGCAATCTCGCCGCCACAGTCGCGGATTTGTGAAATGCGGCACTCGCCCGACTTCGCGGATTCGGGGGCGGGAACCTGCGTGGCGGGGTCAAAATCGGACTTGAAGGCCGGAAGTCCGTACTACACGGCGGCCTCCGTCCGGCCAGCACCGGGCATCGAAAGCGTCGGTGCCCGACAGACTCTCAGGGACAGAGATCCTTGAGATGTCCGCGTTTGTACTTGAACATGTCGTGAGTCTTACCTATATTGTCCCCAAAGATCGCTGTGTTGCCACGGCAAGAGCTGTGCAGGAGATTATGATATGACCATAGCGACAGAGGACCAGGCGGCCGTTGAGAAGATTCTCGAACTGGCACGAGGCAAGGCGGGTATCAACGTCACTGGCGCCAAAGTCCGCAGGACATCATCGCGATTCTGCCTCGGTGTTGAGCACGGGGACTACAATGGGACCGAGCTCTTCGGCGTCGGGACCGACCGGTTCATCTGGCTGGCATACAAGCCCAACGGCACGAACAAGGTCCGGCTCTTCAGCGGCAACTTCCCAGGCGACGGCGTCATCGAGTACGCAATCGGCAACGTCCCGCAGCCGAAATCACGGGAGATTGCCGAGACATGGGGCCGATTCCCATATGGAATCGATTACATCCTCAATCGCGAGGGATTCAAGCTCAAGCAGGGTATCGACGGCGTTCTGTTCGGGAATATCCCCGGCGGCGGCATGAGCCGCTCGGCGTCACTGTGCATCAACCTCATTCTGTCCCTGTTCGACACGAATGGCATCGAGGTCACGCAGAAGGTGCAGATCGTCGATCTGGCGCAGGCGGTCGAGAACGACTACATCGGCTCGCCCTGCGGCAAGCTCGACCAGACCATGGTCCTGTTCGCAAGGGAAGGGATGGGGACCTACTACAACCCGAAGGACCGTTCCATCGAGTACGTGCCCATGGGCAAGGGGGCGACGGACTTTCGGATCGTCGTGCTCGATACGGGGACAGACCGGCCGGGCCTGGAGAAATCGACGTACGCAGTCCGCAGGAGGGAATGCGAGGAGTTGGTTGGCATCCTGCAGAAGGCCGGCTTCGACATCAAGTGCCTGGCCGACATCAAGGATGAGGCCACGTACCACAAGATCATGGATCGCTTCGGCCGGGAGCAGCCGCATCTGTGCGACCGGCTGAATTACATCTTCCACGCCCAGCAGCGGTTTTATAAGATGATGGATGCCTGGCGGGCCGGCGATATCGAGACGGTCGGCGCGATCTTCCGGCAGGACGGCCTGGGCTTGCGGGACGACTACAAGATTTCCGGGCCGGAGTTAGAAACCATGTGTGACATCGTCCGGACGGTCCCCGGCGTGCTCGGCGAACGCATGCTCGGCGGCGGCGACAAGGGCGCTTCCGGCGCACTGGTCCGTGCGGAGGCCGTCGAGGCAGTCAAGAAAGCCGTGGACGCCGCCTACCCGCGAAGCCGCCCCGCGTTCGCGGCTAAGTACGCGACCCACGTCTGCAAGGTCGTCGATGGCGTGAGAGTGTACGAGGACCTGCTTTGAGATTTACCATTGACGATTTGCCACTTACGACTTATGATGCTGTGTATGCGTCGCGCACGACGCCAGCGTCTCACTACCAAATGGTAGATCTTAAATGGTAAATCATAAATCCAAGGGAATCTTCACGGCAACGGTCCTCTCGAACCGCCAGATCGGTGAGTGCTTCTATACGATGGACCTGGAGTTCGCCGGCGCGGGGGCAAGGGCATTCGCGGGATTCCGTCCCGGTCAGTTCCTGCAAGTTGATGCCTCGACAGTCGCCCTGCCGCCGGAGGACAAGATCCCCCCGGAACTGCGGGACGCCTGCCGACGCAATGTCCTGCTTCGCCGGCCCTTCAGCTTCGCCGATGTCACTGTCCAAGGAGACAGGACCACCGCCGAGCTTCTCTACTGCGAGCTCGGACCTGCATCCGTGCGGATGACCACATTGACCGCCGGTGACCCGCTCAGCGTCGTGGGACCGCTCGGCAAAGGCTTTCGAGTGCCGAGAGACAAGCGCACTGCTCTGCTGGTCGTCGGCGGCATGGGCGCCCCGCCGATACGATGTCTTGCCAAGACCCTCAGGGTGGAGCGTCCGGACATGGAGATCGTTGCCTTCGTCGGCGCCAAGAGCGCTGCGGCGATACCCTTCGAGGGCCACTTCGCCAATGTCTCGCAACAGGTGAATCTTCTCATCCCGGCATTCGCGAAGCTCGGCATCCCGTCCGCCGTGGCTACCGACGACGGCTCGGCGGGCTATCGGGGCTTCATCACCAAGCGGCTGGTTCTGTGGCTGAACGAGCGGGCCGCCCTGCCGCTGGCGCGTACGATCATCTACACTTGCGGCCCGGAGCCGATGCTGGCCGCCGTCGCCCGGCTTGCGAATGAACGCGGTATCGATTGCCAGGTGAGCATGGAGCGGCGGATGGCCTGCGGCATCGGCGTCTGCCAAAGCTGCGCGGTGGAATGTCGCATCGAAGGCTCGAACGAGACGATCTACAAGCTCTGCTGCCAGGACGGCCCCGTCTTCGACGCCCCAACCGTCGTCTTGGGCGAGGGCGGACTTTAGGTCCCTTTGGTCCCTGAGGTCCTTTCGAAGCCAAAGGACGAAAACGACCCAAAGGACCTAAGGGCCAGAGGCAGTTTAGTATTTCAGGTTTTCTTTCAATGTGGTAGTTAATGAGGCGTGACGCCTGAGAAGATTGACATTTCGGTGGATTTCGCGGGGCTTCGGCTGACGAACCCGGTGTTTACGGCCTCGGGGACGTGCGGCTATGCCGACGAGTTGAGTGACTTCATGGATGTCAATTCGCTCGGCGGATTCATCACCAAGAGCATCACGCTCAAGCCGAGAAAGGGCAACCCGACGCCGCGGATCGTCGAGACCGACGCCGGCATGCTCAATGCCATCGGCCTGGCCAACGTGGGGCTGGATCGGTTCATCGAGGAGAAGCTGCCGATCATCGCGAAGATGTCCGTGCCGGTGTTCGTCAACGTCGCCGGCGAATTGATCGAGGATTACGTCGCGGTTGTCGAGCGGCTCGCCCGCGAGGACGCGATTGCGGGCTTCGAGCTGAACATCAGTTGTCCCAACGTCGCCAAGGGCGGCATCAGCTTCGGCCGGGACCCCTACCAGGTGAGCGAGATCACGTCGGCCGTCCGCAAGGCAGCGGGCGATAAGGTGCTCATCGTCAAGCTCTCACCCAATGTGACAGACGTCAGCATCATTGCCTGTGCGGCGGCCGAAGCCGGTGCGGACGCACTGAGCCTCGTCAACACCTTCACGGCGATGGTCATCGATATCGAGACGCGCAGGCCCGCCTTGGCCAACCGCACGGGCGGCCTGTCCGGACCGGCCATCAAGCCCATCGCGGTGTACCTCGTCAACAGAGTCTATGGCGATGTGGCCAAGGCGGCCGGAATCCCGATCCTCGGGCTCGGCGGCATCCGCACAGCGGCCGACGCCATCGAATTCGTCATCGCCGGCGCATCGGCCGTGGCGGTCGGCACCGCGAGTTTCATCCAGCCCGACTGCGCCACGCGAATCGTGGACGGCATCCGGGACTATTGTGCCAGACATGACATAGCCAGGCTTTCTGATCTGGTCGGCTCGCTCTCACAGTAGCGCGGTCATCCTGGCCGTGTTCTTCATGGGCAAGATGCCCATGCTACGGTAAATCGTAAATAGTAAATCATAAATCCAAAGGGGTAAGGCATGGAACGCCGTGATTTTCTGAGAACCGTCGGTTGCGGAGCGGCTGCCCTGCTGTCCGGCTGCGTGGCAACTCCCGACAAGAAGAAAAGGAAGAAGCCGCTCGTCCGCAAGGAGCGGCCGAACATCCTGTGGCTGATCTCCGAGGACACGTCCCCGGACATGGCCTGCTACGGCAATACGCTGGTCAAGACGCCGAACATCGACAAGCTCGCCCGCGAGGGGATGCGGTTCACGAACGCTTTCGTCACCGCCCCCGTGTGCTCAGCCTCGCGGTCCGCCATTATGACAGGCATGTACCAAACGACCATCGGCGCGCACAACCATCGCAGCCATCGAAACGATGGATACAAGCTTGCCCCGCCGGTGACAATCATCACCAGTCTTCTCCGTCGCGCAGGGTACTTCACCTCCAACTGCGCCGGCCTGACCTACAAGAAACCAGGCAAGACCGACTGGAACTTCACGCCGAACGTCAAGGCCTTCGACGGCACGGACTGGTCGCAGCGTAAACGCGGCCAGCCGTTCTTCGCTCAGATCAACTTCAGCATGACGCACCGGGACTTTCGGCGCGATAAGGACAACCCGATCGATCCCGCGAAGGTCGAGCTGCCGCCCTACTACCCGGATCATCCTGTCACCCGGCGGGACTGGGCAGACTACCTCGAATCAATCCAAGTCCTCGACAATGAGATCGGCGTGGCGCTGCAGTGGCTGGAAAAGGAAGGGGTGGCGGACAATACGATCGTGATGTACTTCGGCGATCACGGCCAGCCCCACGTCTGGGGCAAACAATGGCTCTACGAGAGCGGTATCCGCATCCCCATGATCATCCGCTGGCCGGGACATATCGAGCCCGGAACGGTTTTCGAGGACCTCGTCAGCAGCATCGACTTCGCCCCGACGTTCCTCTCCATGGTGGGGATCGAGCCGCCGGAACACTTGCAGGGGCACGTCGTCCTCGGTCCCCAGAAACAGACGCGAAAGTACGTCCTCGCCGCACGGGACCGCTGCGACGGGACGGTCGATCGCATCCGCTGCGTCCGTTCGCAGAGATATAAGTATATCCGCAATTACTATCCAGACCGGCCCTATACACAATTCAACGCCTACAAGAAGCTTCAGTACCCTGTGCTGACGGTGATGCAGGTCCTGCACGCCCAGGGCAAGCTCACGCCGGACCAGGCGAAATTCATGGCGCCAAACCGGCCGAAAGAGGAATTGTACGACCTGCAAACAGACCCGCACGAGATGCACAACCTTGCCGGGGAGCGAAAGTTCCGGGGCATACTGCGCGAACACAGCGAGAAGCTCGACGAGTGGATCCGGGCAACCGTGGACAAGGGCGAGACTCCCGAAGACCCGCAAGTGGTCGCGTACTGGCAGGACGACATGATGAGATCGTACAAACAACAGATGGAAGAGAGGGGCCTGTCGCCGGACATCTCGGACGAGGACTATCTCAAGTGGTGGGAACAGAAGCTGCTGGGCTGAGCCGATCAACAGACGAATACAGTTGGAGGTGACGATGAACCAAGGCGCGTTCACTAAGGCAAGCATTGTCCTTCTATCCCTGCTTTTGCCGAGCCTGTCAATCTATAGCGCGGATGCGGCGGCGCCCGAACGCATGACGTACGCGCAGGCGAAGGCGAGGATTCCTGATAGGCCGTTGCCGGACTTCTGGATCGGCGGCGTGAAGGACCTTCCGCAGCGTTTCGAGCATCTCAAGCGGGGACAGGGGATGGTTGCCGCCGTCACGCCGGGCGGAAGGCCAATGCACTTGGTCGCTTACGGTGATCGGGAGAATGTCGCTCATCACGCAAATTTCAACTCCGCCATCGGCGCCCAGGAGCCTGCCGCCTACATGAACAAAGCTGCACGGAAAAGGCCCGTGATTATCTTCATCGGTCCCGTGCATGGCCACGAGGTGGAAGGTCTCACGGGACTGGTCAACCTGATTCACGTCATGGAGACGGGCAAGGACCTTCTCGGCAGGAGCCAGGAGAAACTCCAGAAGCTTGGCGAGCAATGCCGGCTCCTGATCGTCCCGGCGGGCAACCCGGACGGGATCGCCCGCTTCGAGCCGCGGATGCTGCACGGGATGGAGTCCATCGACTTGCGATTCTGGGGCCAGGGGACATGGAAAGACGACACGATGTGCGACTGGCCCGCCTGCAAGCGGCAGCATCCGATGGTTGGCGACAATGTCGGCTTCCTTGGCTGCTACTTCAACAACTCCGGTATCAACCCGATGCATGATGAGTTCTTCTCGCCGATGGGCCCCGAGGCTCCGGCCTTGCTGAAAATCACCCGGGACGAAGGGCCGGACCTGGTCGTATCGCTCCACAGTCACGAATCCAAACCTGCCCTTCTGCGTCCCGCGTATCTTCCCGCCGAAGTCCAGCAGGACATTCAGTCAATGGCCCGCGAGTGTTACGCGCTCCTGGGCAAACGAGACCTGCCTCACGACGAGCCGTTCAAGGTCAGTCTCGAGAGCGGCAAGAACCCGAGTTCGTTCAATCTGACGAGCGCCTTATACCACGTAAGCGGGGCCGGCTCGTTCACCTTCGAATGTCCTCACGGCATCCGCGGCGCCTGCCAGGTCACGCCGGAGCAGATTCTTGATATACAACTGACGCTATATGAGGCAATGCTGCAACATGAGATCAACAAGAAAAGCTGACCGCTTTCCACGAACAAATGCATCGGCCTTTCTCATGACCGCCGTCCTGCTTTCCATATCGCTCGCATGCTCGGCGGGCGAGAATGTGCTCAAGCTCGACGAGCGGCCTGCCCAGCCGGGGGAATGGGGTTATCGGCCTGACAACAGCGTCGCATCACAGACGGACCCGCCGAGCTTCAGTTGGCGGCCGCAACAGGGCCTGACCTGGGAGATCGAGTGTGCCCGCGATGCAGACTTCGCCACGATTCTCTATAGAGCGACGGATGTCGAGTTCAACGTGCATTGTCCGCCGAAAGCCTTTGGGCCGGGCGGCTATGCGTGGCGCTATCGTGGCAAGAACAAGCAAGACCAGCACACTCCCTGGAGCCAAGTGAGGAGCTTCCGTATCGCCGATGACGCCGTACAGATGCCGCTGCCCCCTCGCGACGAGTTGATCGCCCGAATTCCGAAGAGTCATCCCCGGTTGTTCCTGCGGCCTGAGAATCTGGACCGGCTGCGGGAGTCGGCGCGAGGCGAACTGAAGAGCCAGTACCAGGAGCTTGTAAGAGACTGTGACAGGATTCTGGCGAATCCGCCCTCGACGAAGGAGCCCCCGAAGTACCCGCCGGGCATGGAGACCAAAAGCGAACAGTGGCGCGAGATCTGGTGGGGCAATCGCGAATATACGATCAAGACTCTGAACAGCGCCGCCACGCTCGCCTTCACTCGCCTGCTTGGAGGTCAGGACAAATACGGCCAGGAGGCCAGACGCATCCTGCTCGAATGCGCCAAGTGGGACCCGAAAGGCAGCACGGGCTATCGCTATAACGACGAAGCGGGCATGCCCTACAATTACCTGTTCTCGCGGACGTATACGTTCGTCAACGACCTGTTGACGGAGGAAGAGAAGGACATCTGCCGCAAGGTGATGAAGGTTCGTGGCGACGAGATGTACAATCACCTGTGCCCGCGACATCTGTGGCAGCCTTATGCGAGTCACTCGAACCGGGCCTGGCACAAGCTCGGCGAGATCGGGATCGCCTTTCTCGGCGAGATCGAGGGGGCGGAGGACTGGGTGTGGTTCGCGACAAACGTCTTTTTCAACGTATACCCGGTCTGGAGCGACGAGGACGGCGGCTGGCACGAAGGGGCGTCCTACTGGGCGAGCTACCTGTCCCGCTTCACCTGGTGGGCCGATGTCATGCGCGAGGCGATGGGCATCAACGCGTATAAGAAGCCCTTCTTCTCGAAGGTCGGCTACTATGCGATGTACCTCATGCCTCCCGGCAAGGACGACGGCGGATTCGGCGACCTGGCGGCGGGAAGGACCGCAAAGTCGAACGTCCCGCTGATGAGCATCCTGGCCGCCCAGGCGCAGAACCCGCACTGGCAATGGTACGTCGAGCAACTCGGCGGCCCGGTCTCCACCGGCGGTTACATCGGCTTCATTCGCGGCCAATTGCCCAAGGTCCAGGCCAAGGCCCCCGACGATCTGCCCGCCTCGCGGCTGTTTGCGGGAACGGGACAGGCATACCTCAACAGCCAGATCAAAGACGCGACGCAAAGCGTGCAGGTGGTTCTCAAAGCGAGTCCCTTCGGCACGCAGTCGCACGGCTACGAGTCGAACAACTCGTTCCTGCTCTGGGCCTACGGCCAGCGTCTGTTGATCTACTCCGGCATCCGCGACATCTACGGCAGCGACCACCACCAGAACTGGATGTGGACCACCCGCTCGACGAACTGCATCACGGTCAACGGCCAAAACCAGAAGAAGCACACCGTCCAAGCCCAGGGCAAAATCACGGCCTTCCTCACCACGCCGCAGGTCGACGCCGTCATCGGGGACGCGAGCGAGTCCTATGAAGCCCCGGTCGAACAGTTCAAGCGAGCCATCCTTTTCATCAAGCCCGACCTGATCGTGATCTACGACCGCCTGAAAGCGAGCGAGCCCTCGACCTATGAATACTGGCTGCACGCCATCAACAAATTCGACGTCCGTGACCAGCAGAACATCACCGTCCGCAACGGCGACGTGGCCTGCGATATCATGTTCCTGACGCCGCAGAATCTCACCTTCACCCAAACCAACGAATACGACCCCAACCCCCGCCCCCGCATCAAGCTCCGCGAATGGCACCTGACAGCCAAGACCACCGAGCGAGACACGCATACGGAGTTCGTGACGCTCTACCGGCCGCACAAGGCGAACGATACGATGGAGCGACAAGCCGCTCTGGAGATCATCCCTGACGGTTACCTGCTGAAGGCCGCTTCGCCCGACGGGAACCTTACCGCCCTGCTACCTGCAGATGATGCCAAAACGCTCGAAGCCGACGGGCTCAAGACCACGGGGGCCATCAAGGTCAAGCTCGAACGCACAGGCCAACACGCACAGGTGGTCGAAGTCCGAGAAGGCGATCCATATTGATCCGCGGCCATGCAGAATTGGGGCCAGGCGAAGATCTGACGCATCTCTGATGTCGAACGCCACAACTCAGTTGCCGGGGCCGCTGGAGAGACTGAATACCCCGAAACGCCGTAATGCGGCCCCGGTCAACTGCAGCGTTTTGTTAGGCGGTATCGTTCATCCGAAAAGACCCCCGACCCCTTTTTCTTTCTCCCGCGGGTTCTGCGGGGTGTTGTACCTGCAGCATCAGGGCATCAGGCTGAAGCGCAGGATGCGTTCGGAGAACTTGGTCTCCCCCACCCAGAGGTAGCTGCCGTCGAAAGATAGGGCCGCAGGCAAGAAAAAGGTGTTGCGACCTATCTCCGGGCGGTACTTGTGCAGGTTGGCGCCCAGGATCACGTCGGCGACCTTGCCGGAGAGCGCATCCTGAATGTTGCGCCAGATGTGCACACGGTTGAACCCGCCGTCCAACAGGTAGAGGCCGCCCCGTGCCGCCGCCATGGGCACGCCGTTGAACATGCCCACGCCCCCCACAGCGGAGGGCTTGGAGATGGCACTCAGGGTGCCCACTGGCCAGACGAGAGCCTTGTGGTTGAAGCCCGTGGCCACGACAAGGTAATCACCGTCGCTACTCATGCGCCCCAGGCTCTCCACATCCAACGAAAAGGCCGGCTCCGCGGTCGGGGAAGGCATCCCATTCCAGACGTACATCTTGTTGGCTCCGGCATCCCCCAGGAAGAAGTACTTTTCGTCCATAGCTATGCCCGTAAGGTTCTTGAACTGGACGCTGCCGATGCGGTCCTTGAAGACCAGGTCTGGCGGCTGTCCCTTGACGGGGAGTCCCTTCCAGATCATGACATCTTGGTGCCCGGCCAGGGCAAAGGTGTCCCCCCACAGGGCGTTATCCATAGGACCGAAGTCCAGGCTGTAAACGAGGTCGGGGCGGGCGCCGCTTTCGTCGGGCAACTGCTTCCAGACGTAGAGCTTCCGGTCAAAGTCCGAGGACACAAACAGGCTCTTGCCGCTGGAAGCGGGCACGGGGTTGCTGATGATGAAGTTGGTCTCCAGGGTGTTGGTCGTGAGGTCCGGGCTGCCGATGGCGAAGTCGGGGGCTTGGTCCGTCCGGGTGGGTAAGGAGTTGTAGACGACGACCTTGTTGGTATTGCCCGATGACAGGTACAGAGCGTTGCCCGCCACTACCATACTTTCGTAGTCGCCGGGGGCCACGAACGGCTGGAGCTCCACCGACAGGGCGGGCGCATCGCTGGCATCCTGGGGGAAGGAGTTCCAGATGCGCAGGGCGTTGTCCGTGGCGACCAGCTTCCCGCCCTGGGTGAAGGTACCCCGCAGCCACTGATCGCTGGGGCGGTAGAAGTCGTAGGGCTGGTCGTCCTTGGCGGGGAAGGTCTTCCAGAAGAAGGCGCCTCGCTCGGACTGCCCCTCGACCCTGGCGTTGTGGTCGCCCACGATGAGAGACTTGCCATCGCTGGTAACCTGCCTGGGGGTGCCCATCTTGCCCCCGCCCTTGAGCAGGATGTCGGCAGGTTGGTTGTCCTTGGTGGGGAACTGGTTCCAGATGAGGACGGCGCCACCCCCGGTGCTGCTGACCACCAACTTTTCGCCATTGGTCCACAGACCCCAGGGCCAGTAGAAGACGCTCTTGGACGGGTCGGGCCCACCATCGTGACTGCCGCCCTGGAGCACCAGGTCGGCGGGCTGGCCGCTCTTGGTGGGAATGCTGTTCCATATCAGGACGCGGTAGTTGTTGGTATCGAGCACAAGGACCCGCTTGCCGTCGGTGGCTACGCCTATCGGCCAGTCCAACTGGCCGCGTCCCGTGCCAGGGTTGTTGGACGTGAAGTCTGGCTGGCCCAACACCAGGTCCGGCGCTACGTTGCCCTTGGGCAGGGTGTTCCAGACCAGCACCCGGTTGTTGAAGGTGTCGGTCAGATAGAGGCGCGTGCTGTCGCTGGCGATTCCGCTGGGGTGGTTGAAAAGCAACGATCCGCCGGTGTTGTTGAAATCAATTCCTGAAAGCATCAGGTCCGCATCCTGACCGGTCTTGAAGAATCCAGAAGTCTTTCCGCTGGCGGCTGGATACTCGGAGCGCACCAACTGGACCGTGACGCGCGAGGCAGGAATGCGCTTCGCAGGCGTCAGGCTTTGCGGATCAACTTTCAGCCGCACAGGCTTCAGGGTTTGCGGATCAACTTTCAGTTGCAGCAGAACCACCGCGGCGGCATCGTTGTCCCGGCCGGTCACGCTCTCGACTCCTGACCGCAGGGCATCAAACCGTTTTTTTTCGAGTCGCTCGGCCATTGCGGTGTCGAACCCTGAAGGCGGCGGAATCTTCCCGACGAGCAGGCCGCGCGTCACATCCGGCGGAAACAGGCGCCGTGCGTTTTCCAGCGAATTGTCGCCTTGCGTCGTGAGTGCAGCAGTGACGGTAGCCGTCAATGCCACCCCGAGCAGCACCGAAAGTTGGAAGAATCGGTTTTGCATGAGTCATCCTCCTTCGTTCACCGTGAATGGACGAAACGTGTACAAGGGGTTAGCTTTCCGCCGAACGCCCGGCCTCTCCGTTTGCGAACCCGCCGCGGGTGAGCAATACGAGAGCAGGCCGTTGTTCGGCTTCCGTCCTCTCGTGAGTACAGCCGGAGGCATCGTATAAGCCCACGTTTGCTTGCCACGCAGTACGGGTCAAGGAGTTACGAATAACCATTCGGTTCGATATCGCTTTCGGATTTCTTCAAGTCTCTTCCACTGTTGCGGTGAAAGGTTGGTTTTTAGGACTTTGTTGTAGTTGTCGAGTATATTGGCTAGTTGCTCCCTTGCTACCTGCTGTTCTGGCGATAGTGGCGTGGTCCCGTCCCGAGCGGGTGCATGTCTTACGTGACTTGGATTGCTCTCCAGATCGAACACCGTTGCTAACTCTATCTGGAAGGGCTTTACAATCCCGACTATCTCTATCGCTTCTTCGTATCGTTGGGCGTCGCAGGCAGCTTTGTGCGCAGCCGCAAGTGTCTTGCCCATCTCTTGCACGGTGTAGGAATCAGCATGTCGCCGGCTGTCCCAAACCTTGTAAGCAGCCCAGAAAAGCACACAGGCAGTTGAGAGGGATAGGACGATTATGACAACTCTCTTCATTTATCCTCCTTCTTCTTGCTGGGGTGTTTGGCCACGATGATGATGCCGACAACACAGACCGCACCCCATACGAGAATCGGCATTGCTGCTTGACCACCGCCAATCGCCCCGACAAACAATGCCGCTCCGCCTCCAAATGCCGCCATGATCAATCCGAGTAGTCTCATCGCATGTCTCCTTTCTGTTGCCGAACAGTAAACCACCCTCGCCTGAAGGCGAGTGTTTTACTCCCATTGTGGGACAATAATTAGATGGACCCGCATAAGATGCGGGGATTCGCTTTCCTGTCCGTATAAGACGCCTTTGGATTTCCTGCCAAAGGCACGATAAAGCCTGTTCGTTCAATGACTTGCCGCTGGTCCAGCCATTTATCCCGGCATGTTATGCGGATCGGCATAAGATCCTCCTTCTCAAAGTCCATCCACCGGGCTGCGCACGCCCGACGGACAGCGATTGAGGACATGGGTGTAGATCATCGTGGTCTTGCCGTCGCTATGGCCCAGGAGTTCCTGGACTGTCCGGATATCGTAGCCGCTCTCGAGCAGATGGGTGGCGAAGGAACGCCGCAAGGTGTGACAAGCGACTTCTCGGCCAATGACGTGGCGATAGAGGAACAGCAGCACCGAAAGGGCTTGGTTCTGCGTCGAGGCGCTGACCTTCTCCTTGACGGCCAGGTGTGTAAGAAATGCCTCTCGCAACCGATCCAGCAGCTTGGGCGCACCTACTATAGGGGCCTCCATGGCTGCCTGTGGGGCAACCGCCCTTGCCGCAGGTGCTCCGCTCGGACCGTCTGTCTCAAGGACTCGGAACATCCGGGTCTCCTTACTTATTCGAAGGATCATAGCATGACACGTAGGGGAAAGCAATCAGGTCTGCAAAAAAGTCGTATCTCATGTTTCATCAGGGCGGAGCCGGGTAGGATCAAGATTGAAGTTGATGCTTCGAGGGAAATGGGGTATTTTGTGGGCACGTTCGGCAGGCCGGTGGCCCTCTGGATTTACGATTCTTTTTGCCCGGCCGCAAGGCCTAATCGTAAATGGCAAATTGAAAATAGTAAATCTCAAAGGGATAGCGGGATGGCGAAAGACATGGAACAGGTCTATCAGGAGCGGTTGAAGCGATACATTACGGCGATGCGGAACGAGAAGCCGGACATGATCCCGATCCGGCCGTTTGTCGCCGAGTTCACGGCCAGGTACGCCGGCTACACGTGCCAGGACGTGGCGCACGACTACAGCCGGGCCTTCGAGGCGGCCATCAAGACCGCGAAGGACTTCGGCTGGGACGCCGTCGTGCCGAACATGGTTTACGTCTGGACGGGTCTGGCCCAGGCGGCAGGGCTGCGATACTATGGCATACCAGGCATCGGCATCCCCCACACGAGCGGATTCAATTACATCGAGCCGCCCGAGGACGAGGCCTTCATGAGGCCGGACGAATACGATGCACTCATCGACGACCCCACGGGCTTCCTCTACAACACTTGGCTGCCCCGCGTCTCTACGGAGATCAGCAAGATCGGCGAGGGCTCGACCTATCACAACAACCTCGCGCTGGTCAAGAGCGGCATGGCCATGCTGCAATACTTCTACGCCTTCGGCCCGCAAATCGCGAGGCTGCGGTCCGAGTGTGGGACGGCGTCCGCCATCGCGGGCATTTTCAAGGCTCCTTTCGACATCTTAGCCGACAAGCTCCGAGGCTACGTGGGCTTGACGATGGACATGCAGACGCAGCCCAAGAAAGTGCTCAAGGCCTGCGAGGTCCTCATGCCGCACTTAGTCCACGTGGGTCTGACGACCGCCGACCCCAGCAAGCTGGTCCCCATCGGCTACTGGATGCATCGCGGCTGCGTGCCGTTCGTCAATCCCAAGCAGTTCGAGTCCCACTACTGGCCCACACTCAAGCCCTGCATCGAGGAGTTCTGGAAGAACGGCCATCAGACGCTCTTCTACGCCGAGGGCCGGTGGAAGTATCACTTCGATACCTTCCGCGAGCTGCCCGACCGCAGCATCGTCTTCCACTGCGACCAAGACGACATCTTCGAGGTCCATCGCAAGCTGCACGACAAATTCGCCATCAGCGGCGGCATCCCGAACGTCATGCTGAGCTGGGGCAAGCCGGAAGAAGTGCGGGAATTCTGCCTGCGGGTCATCAAGGAGGTGGCCAAAGATGGCGGCTACATCATGGACGCCGGGGCGATCATGCAGGACGATACGAACGTCGAGAACATGCAGGTGATGACGCAGGTCTGCCGCGAGTACGGCGTTTACTTGTCCGGCTCCTACGAGACCCCGACTGACATGTCGCCGGCCGATCTGCCTTCATCCGTGGAGTCGCGTAGGAAGGTCAAGGGTATGGCCGGCCGGAAAGCACCAAAGGTGAAACCGGGCACGTGCTTCCCCTGGGACCAGCGGGTGAAAGACCTGCCGCAAATCACCGGCGACAAGGACATGGTCCGCAACGTCTGGGAGAGCATCGACGCTCTCGGGTACACGTATATCTGGCAGATGCTTCTGTCGTTCTAAGAGCCTATCCCAATAGGAGCGTTCTACTGATGCTCTTTGAGGCACAAGACCGTGCTCTGGGTGGCAGCGTCAAGACCGAAGGTCTTGGCGATGGCTCTTTCGCAAGCCCGGAAGACCATCGCCAAGCTGCGCTTGACGCTGCCACCCGACACTTGTAGAGTCGCCGTCCGGGCTCGATAAATGGAGATGAATATGGCACTTGATCGACGTCGTTTCCTCGGCTCCACAGCAACAGGATTGCTCGCGGCCACCACCGGGGTCCTTCTCGGCACCAGTTGCCGAAGCACGCCGAACTGGAGCCATAGTAGTCAGTTGGGAAGAGTGATCGTCGGCGGGCATCCTTGGGTCTACGCGGCCACCCAGCCGAAATACGACATCTACCCGATTCTCGACGAGATCTTCGCGGACATGAGCTACGCGGGCCTGGATGGGATCGAGCTGATGCACACGGCTCTGCGGTACCCCGACGCCGTCGAGCGAATCCACACATTGTTGAGCAAGTACGCCTTGCCCGTCATCGGCACTTCCTTCGAGGGCGCCATGTGGGACCGGGCACAGCATGAGGCTGTCTACGAGGACGCCCGGCTATTAGCCCCTATGGAGGATACGGATGAGCCGCAACATAGGACGTAGAACGTTTCTGAAAGGGACCCTCGCTGCCGCGGGCGCCGGGATGGCGCTGCCGTATTTCGTGCGCCCATCCGCACTGGGTAAAGCGGGGACTGTAGCCGCCAGCGAGCGGATCACGGTGGGGTTCATCGGCACAGGCGGCCACGGGATCGACATGAATCTCAGGAGCTTCCTCGCGCAGCCGGACGCCCAGGCCGTCGCCGTGTGTGACATCGATCCTGTGAATGTCAAGAAAGCATACGATGTCGTCTGTCAGAAGTACGGGAACAAGAACTGTGCCACCTACAAGGATTTTCGCGAGGTCCTGGCCCGCGCCGATATCGACGCCGTGATGATCTCCACACCCGACCACTGGCACGTGCCCATTGCGATCGCCGCCGCCAAGGCGGGCAAGGACGTCGAGTGCGAGAAGCCCACGTTGACCATCGAGCAGGGCCGGCAGCTCGTTGAGACGATGACGCGATACAACCGCGTCTTTCAGTGGTCCACGGAGGACCGGGCCGTCGATGTCTATCACCGCATGTGCGGGCTGGTCCGCAACGGCCGGATCGGCAAGGTCCACACGATCAAGGTGGAGTTGCCAAGCGGTCCCGCCGAGCCGGGCAATCCTCAACCGATGCCCGTGCCGGAGGGGTTCGACTATGACATGTGGCTCGGACCGGCTCCCTGGGCCCCTTACACGAAAGATCGCTGCCACTGGAACTTCCGCTGGATTCTCGATTACTCCGGCGGCATGCTGACCGACTGGGGCGCCCACCTGCTCGACGGCGCCCAGTGGGGCAACAACACCGAGCACACCGGCCCCGTAGAGGTCGAAGGCAAGGGCGTATTCTGGAGGGACGGGCTGTACAATACGGCCAAGGAATTCCACATCGAATACAGGTACGCCAACGGCGTGAAGCTCATCGTCGATTCCGGCACGCCGAGCCTGCGGTTCGAAGGCACCGACGGCTGGATCGGCAACCGCGGCTGGCGGGCCCCCCTGCAGGGCCAACCCGCCTCCATTCTCGATTCCGTGATCGGGCCCAACGAGATTCACTTGTTCACCTGCCCGCAGGGCGAGCAACGCAATTTCCTCGACTGCGTCAAGTCGCGGCAGGAGTGCTACTTCCCGCCGGAGATCGGGCAACGATGTTTCACGATCGCCCACATCGGAAATATCGCCATGATCCTCGGCAGGAAGCTCAAGTGGGACCCTGAAAAAGAGCGGTTCACGAACGATGATGAGGCCAACCGCATGCTGGGCCGGGCCATGCGAAGCGCCTGGCATCTGCTATAGCAACAAAAGGAACTGTGAGGGTAAGTGCGATGACAAGATATGTCTGGACAGTTGCGGTGGTTGCAGTGCTGTTCATCTGCGTCGGCGCGATGGGCAAGGACTGCAGCGAGTGTCATAAGCTCCAGCTTACGGGCAAGGACCTCTCCGCATGGCGAGCGGATACGGCCCAGTGGCAGATCGTCGGCGGCGCCCGCCTGAAACCGACCGATGAGAAAGCCTTGTTGGCCGAGCCCGGCACGGACGCGATCTTCAACGGTCCGGCGGGCAGAACAGCAAACCTTTTCAGCAAGCAGGAGTTCGGCGATGTCCGTGCCCACGTGGAGTTCATGGTTTCAAAGGACTCCAATTCCGGCGTGTACCTGATGGGCCGCTACGAGGTCCAGGTCTTCGATAGCTGGCAGAAGCAGCCGGAGTATCCCGGCATCGAGTGCGGCGGGATCTACCAGCGATGGGATGAGAGCAGGGATCTGAAAGGCTTCGAGGGCCACTCGCCACGGCTGAACGCCTCCAAGACCCCAGGGCAGTGGCAAACATTCGACATCGTCTTCCGTGCACCCCGCTTCGATAAGAACGGACGAAAGATCACCAACGCCCGATTCGAGAAAGTCGTGCATAACGGCGTCCTCGTCCACAGCGACATCGAGCTGACCGGGCCGACGCGGGCCGGCGCATACGACGACGAGAAATCCACAGGGCCGCTGATGCTCCAGGGCGACCACGGCCCCATCGCCTACCGGAACATCTGGATGGCGCCGGCGGGACCCAATCCCTTCTTCGCCATGGACACTGCCACGAAGGATGATAAGCACAAGACAGCAGCCGAGCAGGCGCAGATGCTCAAGGAACTCGGCTATCCCGGCATCGGTATCGGCTATGCAGGGGCCGACTCGCTCGCGGAGACTCTCAAAGAGCTCGATCAGCGGGGCCTGCAACTTTTCGCCGTCTATACCGGCATCAACATCGATCCAGGTGCACAACCCTACGATCCCTCGCTGAAGGAGGCACTGAAGGTCCTCGACGGGCGAAATGTGATTCTGTGGCTGTTTGCACAGAGCCAGGCGCAAAAGCCTTCGGCATCGGACGGCGACGTGCGAGCGGTAGAGATCATCAGCGAGTTGGCCGACGCGGCCGCTTTGCATAAAGTTCGTATCTCGTTGTATCATCATCATGCCTTCTGGCTGGAGACCGTCGAAGATGCCGTGCGGACCGCCGAGAAGGTAAATCGCCCGAATGTCGGCGTCACTTTCAATCTATGCCACTGGCTGAGGGTGAGCAGGGACAGGAACGTCAAGGCGGCCATCGAACGAGCGATGCCACGCTTGTCTGTCGTCAACATCAACGGCGCCGACACCGACGGCCAGGACTGGAAGACCTTGATTCAGACGCTCGATCATGGTACGTTCGATATGCGTGGATTCCTGGAGACGCTTCGGGACGCCGGCTACACGGGTCCTATCGGCTTCCAGGGGTACGGCATCGGCGGCGACGTGCACGAGAACCTTAAACGCACGATGACGGCGTGGGAGAAGCACTCCGAAGTGCTTCGCGGCGATGTCACGCCGTTCGGGGAGCCGAAGAAGACGCCCTGACGGAATGATCGCCCAATAGGTCCTACAGGTCGTATAGGTCCTGTTGGACGGATCGGACTCATAGGACAAATATGGAAACACTGAAACTTCTGCGTGATTACTTTCCGACAGCCGTTTATACGGGCAAGTGCCTGGTGTTTATCAGCGAGGACTGGCGCGTCGAGCTGACGGAGCACAAAGACAGCGATTTCAGCAAGGACTCGACCCAGGCGTCCATCATTCGAGTCAGAATCTTCAAGAGGGCCCTCAACGGCGAATTCACCGCCGGCTTCTACGAGGACTTTCAACTGCCCTCGCTCGGTGAGTTGGCCGAGCAGATCGAGAAGTACGTGCAGGCGGCGATCGGCGCGAATCTGCAGGAGAAGAGCGAGTGACCCCACGGCAACCACTCTCATTGAACCGCCCTACGTAACACGTGCGACACTGGAGCAGTCTATTTCTATGACCAAGCCGGCGATTCAAGAGAGTTCAAGCGGCGTGATCTTCACCGCCAAGGTTGTTCCTGGCAGCAGCAGGACGACTGTCGCAGGCGTCTTGGAGGATATGATCAAGATCCGGGTTGCGGCGGCACCCGAGAAAGGCAAGGCGAACCAGTGCCTCGTCACGTTTCTGGCCAACCAGCTCGGTGTCAAGAAAGGCGACGTCCAGATCGTCTCGGGCCAGACCAGACCTGTCAAGCAGGTGCACGTGGCGGGAATATCCGCGGCGGAGCTTTTGGAGAAGCTCGGACTCAACGAATAGAACCGGCTATTCCGGCTGCTCCGGAAGCGTTCTCAGGCGGATATTGCGTATTGCCCCTGTGGTTGCGTAGGTGGCAACGCCTAGCGGCCGGCAAAGGTCAACCTCGATCCGGATGTCAATCTTGCGGCCGGTGATGTCAGCATCCACGAGGTCCTCGTCATCCAGCCAGGCCTGGATGCGGTTCGGCACGACCCGAAGCCGGACCTTGTACCACTTTCCCCTTTTGAAGCTGATCATCCGCGTCGTTTCATTCTCAGATGCATCATAGCGGTCGATGCTGGACAAGCCGCAGACGCTGCCGCCCCACCCGCCGAGAATGAGCGTGCAGGGGTTTTCCGCCACAGGGAAGGTCAGGCCGCAGAAGAAATCGTTGCCCTCGACCCGCATCGCCTCCAGCGAGATTTCATAGTTCATGCGCACGACCGGCCCGCTCCACGTGATTCCGGTCATGTAATTGCCCATCCCCAGGTGGATAGCTCCATCTTTGACCTCAACGTCGCCCTGGCCGCCGAAATCCGTGACTTTCCACTGCCCCAGCGTCTGGCCGTCAAAAAGGCTGGTCTCCTCCCCGGGCGTGGCAGACGACGTCAGTTGCGGCGTGGGCTCTTGTGCCGCCTGCACCTGGGCAGCCGCAGGAGTTTGGAGCTGCTCGGCCGGAGCCTTGCTTTCTACTGGTTGCTCCTGCCGTCTTTCGTGCCGGCAACCACTGCTGAGCACGAGGCACAGGGCCGCTAAGACAGGGAAAATCCGGGTCCAGGCATCACATCGGTCAGTTCCCGCAAGACGATCGCCACACGCGTTCAGGCGTCCATGATTTGAGCCGATGACTCTCATATGATCCTCCTGACAATCGAAATTTTGTTTGAATAAACTACGGCGTGAGGTAAAATTGTACAAGAGATAAATCACCGGATGGCCGATTTCTCCCGGGCCGTGAGGGTTCATGAAGGGAGAACCCCGGACGCTAAATGGCGTATAATCAATAGCTCATATAGGTTGCAGGTTTCAGGTTCCTATCCTGCCCATGGCAAAAAGGGGGTTTTTGCACCCAGGAAGCACCCGCGTAGAGGGAAACATGAAAAGAGCCTTGACCGTTGCCGCCATTGCCCTGAGTTTTTGTTCTTTACCGGCGTTTGGAGAGCTTGCAAATGCCGGCAAGGCAGGCATTTACGTCAAGTCGCTGGATCAGGTGCTCCGCCTGCAAGAGGATGATATAGACTTGGCGACAGCCGTCCTGATTGCCTCGGAGTACTGGAGTGATATCGTAGCCGGCCGGCGTTACCTGGAGCGGCTGGACGCGATGGCCATCGAGATTCAAACGAGGCTGCAGCAGCAGCGGCTACCGACGGACTTCCGGGCCATCCCCATTATCAATGACTACCTGTTCAACGAGTTGGGGTTCAAGACGATCTCTCATGCGAACGATCCGAACGATCTGTTCCTGCATTCGGTGATGGACAGGCGTCAGGGGTATTGCCTGAGCCTTTCGGTGCTCTACCTCGCCCTGGCAGAGAGATTGGGCCTGAACCTGTATGGCGTTGTGGTTCCCGGCCATTTTTTCGTCCGGTATGATGGCGGGCGGGTGCGATTCAACATTGAGACGACCAGCAATGGCGCCAGTCCGCCCGATGACCACTACATGGCCAAGTTCAACGTTCCGGACAGCATAAATGACACGATATACATGAAGAATCTGACCAAGCGTCAGACGCTCGGCTGCTTCTTCAACAACCTCGGCAATGTTTATAACGACATTGGAGATATCGATACGGCCCAGGTTGCCTTGGAGCGGGCTGTGATGATCAATCCAACGCTCTCCGAGTCCCGGGCGAACCTGGGGAATATTTACCTGCAGAAACACCGGGTGAACGAGGCTGTCCAGCAGTACAAGAGTGCTTTGCAGCTCAATCCCAAGGACCCAAAGACCTATAATAATCTGGGCAATGCCTACACGGAACTGGACCGGTTGAGCGATGCTATGTATTCATACCGCCAGAGCCTCAAGCTGGACCCGAATTTCACCGATGCGTATAGGAATCTGGCTCTCGTGTGCACCCGACAGGAGAGATACTCCGAAGCGATATCGCACCTGAACCAGGCGGCTGGTATCGAGCCGAAGAACGCCCAGATCTACAATCAGCTCGGCGACGTCTACTATCGGACGCGCGGCTACGCCATGGCCGAGAGCCAGTTCCACAAGGCCCTGAGCCTCAAGCCGGACCTGGCAGAGGCCTACTACGGACTGGGGATTTGCTATCGCGAGCGGAAGCAGCCGGCCAATGAGATCCAGGCCTACAAAGCAGCTCTGGCAATCAAGCCGGATATGCTCGCGGCGCTGATCAATCTGGGCAATGCCTGCTTCAATCAGAAGGACTATGATTCGGCAATCCAGTACTACAACCGGGCAGTGACAATCAAGTCGGATGATGCGTGGATATACTTCAACCTGGGGTCAGCCTACTCCAATCTCGAGGATTTCCCGCAGGCGATCAAGGCCTATGTCCAGGCCGTGACGCTGGATCCCAAGATCGGCGATGCGCATCACGGCTTGGCTTATGGCTACTATAAGCTCCAAAAGTATGACCTCGCGTGGAAGCATATTAACGCGGCAAAGACACTCGGCGTCAAGATCACGGATGACCAGGTGCAAGCGATCAAGAGCAGGCTCAAATGACCCGGCCCGCGCCCGGAGAAATTATGCAAGAATCCTGGAATAATCGCTTGACAAGTTCGCCAACAGCCCGTAGAATGGCAACTGGAATTTGGGAGTGGGCGGGCCAGACAGCGTAAGGGTGGACAATCCGACGGAAAAGCCTCTGATCGGAATTATCGGTGGCATCGCTTCCGGCAAAAGCACCGTCGCAGCGGAGTTCGGAAAATTAGGCTGCGCGGTGATCGACGCCGATGCGATCGTTCACGAGTTGCTCAGAGAAGACAGGGTCCGCAGCGAAATCGTTCAGCTCTTTGGCCCTGGGGTTTTGAATGCCTGCGGCGAGCTGGATCGCAAACGGCTTGCCACCATCGTGTTCGCCGACACGAGCCGATTGTCCGCACTGAATAAAGTGGTGCATCCGCGAGTGTTGCAGCGAACCGAGGAGTTGATTGCACAGTACGATGAAGATAGTCACACCAAAGCAATCGTACTGGACATGCCTTTGCTGGTCGAGGTCGGATGGGCGGATCGTTGCGACAGAGTGATCTTTGTGGAGTGTGACCGCAGACGAAGAGTCGAGAGGGCCAGAACCAAGAGCCTCATGGACGAAAGAGAAATTGAAATTCGCGAAAATTCGCAAATTTCTCTGGACAAGAAGGCCAGGCTGGCCGATGATATCGTAGACAACAACTCTGACTTCTCGACATTGGTCAGGCAAATCAAAGAAATCTTCTCTGAGATAATGAAGTGAAGTCAGCATGTGTGGTCTGAAGGAAGTTGCGTTTCTAGCAGCCGTCAATGTAGGCGGCGCACATGTACCAGCGTAATTCAACGCTCAAATCCCGCAGAACCACAGACAAGAGAAGACGGTTCACATGAAGACAGACGTGTTGCCCGCATCTGTGGCGACAGGCTCATACCTGCACAAACAGGGGCAAGGGTGACAAAGTAGCTTGCGTAAGTGGAAAAGGAGTAGTCATGGCGAAGGCCAAAACAACCAAGAAGAAGAGGAGCCAAAAGAGAAAAGCCGGGGAAGAAGAAGTCGTCGCCGATGAGCAGATGGAAGAATCCGATCCCTCGGCGGTGACCACGGCGGACGACGCCCCTGGGGCCTCCGATCCTGTGGAGACGCAGACCCGGGAGCCTGTCGAAAGCGTCGAGTCCGGAGGTAACGGCGATCTCGGGACAACCGTTGAGGTCGAAGAAGGCACGGACGAAGAGTCCACGCACGCCAAGTACGAGCGCATCAAGAAAGGTAATCTCTACTTGACCGACCTGCAGAGACTCACCGTGGCCGAGCTTCACGAGATGGCCAAGAAGGAAGGCATCACCGAGTACAGCGCCCTCAAGAAGCAGGATCTGATCTTCCGCATTCTCAAGGAGCAGATCCGGCAGAACGGGTTGATGTACGGCGAGGGCGTCCTGGAGGTCCTGCCCGACGGCTACGGGTTCTTGCGCAACCCCAGTTACAATTACTTGTCCTCCTCGGATGATATTTACGTGTCCCCGTCACAGATTCGCCGCTTCGGTCTGCGGACCGGCAACATCGTTTCCGGACAAATCCGGCCGCCAAAGGACTCGGAGAAGTACTTCGCCCTGCTGCGCGTGGAGGCGATCAACTTCGAGAACCCCGACCTGCTGGCGGACAAGATCGTTTTCAGCGACCTGACACCGCTGCACCCGGAGCAGCGTCTCATCCTGGAGACCACCGGCGATGAGCTGAACATGCGGATCATCGACCTGGTGACGCCCGTGGGCAAGGGCCAGCGCGGCCTGATCGTGGCCCCGCCGCGTACCGGCAAGACGATCCTTCTGCAGAAGATGGCGAACGCCATTTCGACGAACCATCCCGAGGTCAAGCTCATCGTGCTGTTGATCGACGAGCGGCCGGAGGAAGTCACCGAAATGGAGCGCAAGACCGCGGAGAACGTCGAAGTCATCAGCTCGACGTTTGACGAGCCCGCCTCACGGCACTGCCAGGTGGCCGAGATCGTGATCGAGAAGGCCAAGCGCATGGTCGAGTACGGCACGGACGTCGTGATCCTGCTCGACTCCATCACGCGTCTGGCCCGCGCCTACAACACCGAGACGCCGCACTCCGGCCGTATTCTGACCGGCGGTGTGGACGCCGGCGCCATGCAGATGCCCAAGAAGTTCTTCGGCGCCGCTCGAAAGGTTGAGGAAGGCGGCTCGCTGACCATCTTTGCAACCGCCCTGATCGACACCGGTTCCAAGATGGACGAAGTGATTTTCGAGGAGTTCAAGGCCACCGGCAACATGGAATTGCACCTGGACCGGCGGCTGGTCGACCGGCGCGTCTGGCCGGCCATCGAGATCAGCCGAAGCGGAACGCGACGCGAGGAATTGCTGCTCGATCCGAAGGAGCTCGAGCTCGTCTATCGCCTCCGCAGAGTGCTGAGCGATCTGAACCCGGTCGAGGCGGTCGAGCTGCTCAAGAGCCGGCTGGCCAAAACCCGGAGCAACGGCGAGTTCCTCATGACGATGAACCTGGACTAACGGTCCGTGCGAACAGACGGCAGGTCCGTTGCCCGGCAGACGGGCTCTTTACATACCGATTCTGGATGATTAACATACTTCCGGCAGGCATATGCCTGCCGGAATTTTTTTGCTGATTTTTGATCTGGGTACGTGATGGCGGAACAGTTATCCAAGGTTTACGATCCCAAAGCGGTCGAGGAACAGGTAAACGAACTCTGGCTGTCGAATCGCTATTTTCATGCGGACCCGTCGCTCGCTGGCGAGCGGCGAGGGACGTTCACCATCGTCATTCCGCCCCCGAACGTGACGGCCGCCCTGCACCTGGGCCACGCGCTGAACAACACGCTGCAGGACATCCTCGTGCGGCTGCACCGAATGCAGCAGTATGAGACCCTCTGGATGCCCGGCACGGACCACGCCGGCATCGCCACGCAAACCGTCGTCGAGAAACGCATCCTCGCGGAGGAAGGCAAACGACGCACGGACTTTCAGCGGGAGGAATTCGTCCGGCGCGTCCAAGCGTGGAAGGACGAGTACGAGGCGACGATCCTCGGCCAGCTCAAAGCCATGGGCTGCTCCTGCGACTGGTCGCGGACGCGGTTCACGATGGACGAGGTCTGCGCCAAGGCCGTCCGCGCGGCGTTCTTCAAGCTCTTCAAAGACGGCCTCATCTATCGCGGCAAGCGGCTGGTCAACTGGGACCCGGCCACGCAGACGGTGCTGGCCGACGACGAAGTAGAGCACGAAACGATTCAGGGTCATTTCTGGTACATGAAATACCCACTCGTCGAGCCCGTCGTACTGCCCAGTAGCATGGGCGTCTCGCCCATGAGCGGTCATCGTGGCGAGGGCGTCCCGCCCTTGCGTCCCGAGAGCGTCTCGCTCTTGGCCCCCACCGACGAGGTACTCAAGCGTCACGGGCACAACCTCCCCCACTGGACAAGACGTGGCGCCGTCTACGCTGTTGCCTTCCGCCTGGCCGATAGCCTCCCGCCGGAGGTCCTCCATACCTGGAAACGGGAGCGAGAAACCATGCTCCTAAGGGCCAAAGAGCAGGGCCGGCCGTTGACGGCTCACGAGGAGCAGGAACTCGATCGGCTGTACACTACTCGAATCGAAGCCTTCCTGGATTCCGGCCAAGGCGCCTGTCATCTTGCCAAGCCCGAGATCGCCTCGCTAGTCCAAGAGGCCCTGCGGCACTTTGATGGCCAGCGGTACGATTTGATCGCCTGGTGCATCATGCCCAATCATGTACACGTGATTGTACAGCCCTTCGAGGGCTGTGACCTGACTGACATTCTCCACAGTTGGAAGTCGTTCACCGCCAAGCAGGCAAACCAGCAACTGGGGACCAACGGGGCCTTCTGGCAGGAAGAGTACTACGATCACCTCATTCGCGATGAGGAGGACTTCAACCGCAACCTGAGCTACGTGTTACAGAATCCTGAGCAGGCGGGGCTTAAGGTGTGGCCGTGGGTGGGATCCAAGCCGCAGGACCGGCAACAGCAAGTTCACGGGCAAGATGCCCGTGAGACGCAAGGGCGGGACGCCCTCGCCACGATCACCCACGTAACCGTAGCTACCACCCGGCCGGAGACCATGCTCGGCGACACCGCCGTAGCCATGAATCCCGGCGACCCCCGCGCAAAGTATCTCGTGGGGAAACAAGTCCGCCTGCCGATTGTTGGTAGAGTCATTCCGATCATCGCTGATGAGCACGTCGTGCTACCCAATCCCGAGAGCGAGGACGAAAAGGCCCGGTTCTCAACGGGCTTCTTGAAGGTGACACCCGCCCACGACCCGGACGACTGGGCCATCGGCCAGCGACACAATCTGGCCGTCATTAACGTAATGGCGCCCGACGGCTCGATCAGTGACAAGTACGGCTGGACCGATTGGGACCAGATCAAGAACCCGGACGTGGAGAACCTCATCGGCATGGATCGCTTCGAGGCCCGCGAGGCCGTCGTCGAATGGTTCCGCCAGGAAAACCTCCTGGAGGATGTCCGCGACTACGCGCACGAGGTTGGCCATAGCTATCGCAGCCACGTCCCGATTGAGCCCTATCTGTCGGACCAGTGGTACATCGCCGTGAAACGCCCCATTGACCACCTTGCCGGCAAGTTCGGCCAGGGCGTGATCGAAGGCACCGATGTGCCGGTGAACTCCCTCGCAGGACTCGCTCTAAAGCCCCTGCTCGATGGCCGGCTCCGATTCATCCCGGAACGATACGCGAAGACCTATCAAACCTGGCTGGAGAACCTGCGCGACTGGCCGATCAGCCGCCAACTCTGGTGGGGCCACCGCATACCTGTCTGGTCCAAGAGCGCCAGTGATGGCGATACGGCTGGCCAACTGCCGGGCACGCCGGAGCAGGTTTACGCAGTCACGGTCGACACGGATGACGGCTTGGTAGCTTTCGCATGCGTTGCGCCGGGACACGAGGAGATTGAAAGGACCTTGGAGGCCCAGGGATGGAAGCGCGACGAGGATGTGCTGGATACGTGGTTCTCCTCGGCTCTGTGGCCATTCAGCACGCTGGGATGGCCGGAGGAGACGCCGGAGCTTAAGGCGTTCTATCCCGGGGATGTGCTTTGTACCGCGCGCGAGATCATCACGCTGTGGGTCTCGCGCATGGTGATGATGGGCCAGTACTGTGTCGGCGACATTCCTTTCAGCAATGTGTACATCCACGCGATGATCCAGGACGGCGAAGGCCGCAAGATGTCCAAGAGCCTTGGCAACGGCATCGATCCGCTCATCGCAATCAACAGCCACGGCGCCGACGCCATGCGATTCACGCTGGCCAGTATGACCACGGACACGCAGGACATCCGCATGCCGGTCGCGCCGATGACGCTGCCTGACGGCCGCAAGGTCAACACCTCGCCTAAGTTCGACGTCGGCCGCAATTTCTGCAATAAGCTGTGGAATGCGTCGCGATTCGCCATGATGAACATCGAGGGCCTCGATCCGGAGGGCTTCGACGCGGCGAGAATGGACATCACGGATCGATGGATTCTCTCACGGCTTGCAGCCACACAGCAAGAAGTCACCGAGTCGCTCGATGCATTCAAGTTCAGCGAACCTCTGGGACAGTTGTACCGCTTCTTCTGGAACGACTTCTGCGACTGGTATCTCGAATGGGCCAAGTCCCGGATGAGAGATGAGCAGAGCAGGAAGGTCGCCCAGAACGTTCTGGCCTTCGTGCTCGATTGCACTCTGCGCATGCTCCACCCGTTCATACCCTTCATCACAGAGGGCATCTACCAGCGGTTGAACGAAATGGCTCCGGCCCGAGGTCTCAAAGGGCTTGCCCAGCTCGATAGTGCGGAAGCTCTCGTCATCGCTCCCTGGCCGGGCGCCATGGAGCACTTACGACACGATTCGGCGGAAGCGCAGATACAGGTCGTTCAGGAGATAGTCCGGGCGATCCGCGACATCCGAAGCCAGTACAATATCTCGCCGGGCGAGAAGCTTGCGGCTTCAGCCAGCGCGCCTCAGACCACGGCCGATACGCTCAGCGCCAACAGCCACCTCGTCTGTCAACTGGCCGGCCTGAACAGCTTCCAGGCGACTCAGGATGCGTCAAAGCCGAACAATGCCGCTGCCGCGATAGTAGGAGAGACACAGGTTTACCTGCACAACGTCATCGATCCTGCGGCGGAACACGCTCGGCTCGAAAAGCAGAGGCAGGAGATCGAGCAGGCCAAGAAGGCCGTCGAGGGCAAACTGGGCAACGAGAATTTCGTGACGAGGGCAAAGCCCGAAGTGGTCGCCCAGGCCAGGGAGAAACTTGCACAGCTTCAGGAACAGTTTCAGGCCGTGGAGAAGCACCTCGCGGAGCTCGGCGGCTAAGGCAAATACAGGGGGACCAGAATGGAAGTGGAAGTCGAACTGTCGCGGATCATCATCAATGAGACCTCGGATCAACAGATCATCGTTTTGAAGGAACGCCAGGGCACGCGAGGCTTCCCCATCGTGATCGGCATCGTGGAGATTTTCGCCATCGACCGTCGATTGAAAGGGATCAAGCCGCCTCGCCCGATGACTCACGATCTGCTGGCCAGTATCATTGAGAGTCTTGGTGCGAGGGTCGAGCGCATCGTGATCGACGACCTCCGCAATCATACATTCTACGCGAAGATTCATCTGAGCATCGATGGCCGCACCGTCACCGTGGATTCGCGGCCCTCCGACGCCATCGCGCTGTGCGCGGCCATCGAGGCCCCTATTTACGTGGCTGAGCACGTGTTTGACAAGACGAATCAGTAATGAGAGTCGCCACGATCAGCAGGCCGACGGCGATACAAAGCAGAGCATCGGCCACATTGAACGTATGCCAGTGTCTGCCCGGCCAGTACACCACATCGACGAAATCACGGACCAGTCCATCGTTGAATACCCGGTCCCACAGGTTGCCGCTGACCCCGGCGGCAAAGAGGCCTAGCGCCACCTGAACGGTCCGTTGCTGCGCACGGCCGAAAAAGAACACGCCCAGAATCACAATCAGGGCAAGCACCGAGACCCCTACCAGTAATGAGTACTTGCCGTTGAAAATCCCGAATGCTGCACCGTCATTCAATGCCAGGCGGAACGAGAGAAAACCACCGAGAATCCTGGCGCTCTGCTCGGACTTATGCTCCAGCCAGGCGAAAACCGCCCGTTTTGTCCACAGGTCCAGCACCAGGCCGAGAAACAACAAAGTCCAGAAGATCAAGTGCGCCTTCACATCGGGCAGCCCCACGATGCAGCGACTCCACGATTTGCTGATCGAGGCGGCCGGACTCATTCTTTCCTGCTTTTCTATTTCCATGTATTTAATAGTTCAATTCCTGCAACAGGTTCTCCGATTTCAACTGTTCCCGGATCAATTGCTCCAGCACTTCATGTTTCGGCTGGCTCGGTGCAATGCTCAGGGAGCGTCGCCAATGTTTCAGCGCCTCGGCCTGGAGGCGGGCATCCGCCGTCCGGCGGGCCTTCATCATATACGCGACGCCCAGGCCCCGATGGGCCTCCCAGTCGTCCTTGTTCAAGTCTATCGCCTTCTGGTACATCTGTACAGCCTGATCGATGTCGCTGAGTCTGACGAGACAGTAGCCGAGATGGCGAAACGCGGCGCCGTCTTCCGGCCGCTTCTGTGTGACGGATATCAGCACGCCCTTGGCCCTGTCGTACTGTCCTGCTTTCACGTAGGCCACGGCCAGCGCCAGCATCGCCTCCATATCCTCGCCGTTTGATGATAACAGACGCCTGTACACCTGGATTGCCTGCTCATAGTCCTTCTGCCCCTCATGGACGTGGGCCAGCAGCCGCAGCACCTCCCCAGTCCTCTCTCCTGTCCGCTCCGCCTGCTCACAGTATGCCAGGGATTTCATATACTGCCCCGCTTTCAGGCAGCACTCCGCGGCGCCAAGCATCGCATCCAGGTTCTTCGGGTCCAACTCGACGGCTCTGGCATATGCATCGGCCGCCTCGGGGTAGTTACCAAGCCTCTTGCAGGCCGCGGCGAGGCTCATATGGCTCCCGAACGACCAGGGATCCAGCTTGGCGGCTTTGCGAAACGCGGCCAATGCCTTCTCATGATTTCCCAGATTCTCATGCGCTTTGCCCAGTTCCGCATACGCCAGAGCGAAATCGGGGTCGGCCGCAACCACAGCATTCAGTTTCTTGACCGCAAGCTCATCCTGGCCCAATTCGCGAAGCATGACGGCGTCGAGGTACATATCCACCGTCGGCTGTCGCGGCGTGCATCCGAGACACAGACTCAGAGCCGCCAGCGAGGCGCTCAGCCAAACCGGGATTACGCTCTTCCTTGGCCCAAACACACGGCTTCCTTTCCAGCCCGAACTGAGGCCCGGACGCCATGTGCGTCCGCAGCCACACTCCTTGCCTGCCGCGAATTATACTACGCCCGCCCAGATTGTAAAAGGTCCCCAGATCAACATTACCACAACCTTGCCGTGCACCCTTCAATGCTGTCTCGACTGTTAAAGATTTGACAGGCTTGCCGGCGGTCTATATCATATGGGGCCCTTCTGGATAGGCCGTCCGGCAGGACGAAGCTATGTGTCATTTCCGTTGTTATTGAAAGGCATATTCTACATGACCAAAGAGACAAGCTCGCCGAAGAAAAAGCCGTGCGTTCTTATCATACGTGATGGTTGGGGCTACAATCCCGACCGCAATGAAGATCCCTATAACGCCATCAAGCGGGCTCACACGCCCGTGGATGACATGCTGATGGCAGAGTACCCAAACTGCCTCATCCACACGTATGGCGAATACGTCGGGCTTCCCGATGGCACAATGGGCAACAGCGAGGTGGGCCATCAGAATATCGGGGCCGGACGAATCGTCCCCCAGGAATCGGTCCGCATCACCCATACGATCCGCGAAGGCTCGTTCTTTGAGAACAAGGAATTCCTGAATCTCGTCGGGTTCGTCAAGCAACGCAACGGCAGTATGCATATCATGGGCCTGTGCAGCGATATCGGCGTCCACTCACGGCTCGAACATCTGTACGGCCTGCTGGAACTGGCCAAGCGCAACGGCCTGACAAAAGTCTTCATCCACGCCTTCACGGACGGGCGGGATTCTCCGCCGGACAGCGGGCTCGGATACATTGCCGACGTGGAGAAGAAGGCCGCCGAGATCGGCGTCGGTAGGATCGCCAGCGTGATGGGCCGATTTTACGCGATGGACCGCGACAGTCGGTGGGATCGCGTCCAGAAGGCCTACGAATGCCTGCGGTTCGGCAAAGGTCTCAAGGCACGCAGCGCCACCGAGGCCGTTCGCGGCAGCTACGACAAGAGCGTGACGGATGAGTTCATCGAGCCGACGGCGATCGTCAACGACGATAACGAGCCGCTGGCAACGATCTCCGACGGCGATGGCGTCGTGTTCTTCAACTTCCGCGGCGACCGGCCCCGCGAGATCACACGGGCGTTCGTGGACCCGGACTTCAAGGAGTTTCCGCGAACGACCCGGCCGGACGCGTACTTTGTCTGCATGACCGAATACGACGCGACAATTCCCGCCCCCGTGGCGTTCCCGAAGCCGTCCAAGATGAAGAACATCCTCGGCGCCTACTGGGGCTCCCTGGGCATCAAGCAGTTCCGCTGTGCCGAGACGGAGAAATACGCCCACGTGACGTTCTTCTTCAACGACTACACGGAGAAGCCGTTCAAGGGCGAGGACCGGCAGATCGTCCCATCGCCCAGGGTTCGCACGTACGATCTCAAGCCGGAGATGAGCGCGTACGAGGTGGCGAACGTCGTCCTCGAACGGTTGGACTCGGACAAGTATGACGTGATGGTGGTCAATTTCGCCAATCCCGACATGGTGGGCCACACGGGCGATCTGTCGGCGGCGATCAAGGCGGCGGAGACCGTCGATCAGTGCGTCGGCAAGATCCTCGACAAGGTCAAGAGCATGGGCGGCGCGGCGATCATCACGGCCGATCATGGCAACTTCGAGAAGATGATCGACGGCTCGCCGGAGAATCCGCACACGGCCCATACGGTCGGAGACGTGCCCCTGGTGATTCTCGACGACCGTTACAAAGGCATGAAACTGCGGGACGGCGGCACGCTGGCCGACGTCGGTCCGACGCTGCTGCAAATGATGGGCTTGCCCCAGCCGCCGGAGATGACCGGCCGCAGCCTCCTGTCGGGCTGATGCGTGAACGCCCGCGACAAATCGGCGTAGGAAGTACCGTATGTCAGATGTATTTCCGGAATCTAGTCCGAAGCTCCCGCAAGCGGACCACCCTGTGCCGGGACTGAGGGTTCATGGGTAAAATCGTCCACCTCGATCAGAACATGGTCAACATGATCGCGGCCGGCGAGGTGATCGAGCGGCCCGCCAGCGTGGTCAAGGAATTGATGGAGAACGGCATCGACGCCGGGGCCACGCAGATCGTCGTGGCCGTGGAGGACGGCGGCCGCAAGCTCATCAGCATCACCGATAACGGCAGCGGCATGGACGCAGAGGATTTGGACGCCGCATTCGAGCCCCACACCACGAGCAAGATCAGGGAGATCGACGACCTGCAAGGCATATCCACGCTCGGATTTCGCGGAGAGGCCCTGCCCAGCATTGCATCCGTCGCCCAGGTCCGGGCCGTCAGCCGCACGAGGGAGTCCGACCAGGCCCATTGCATCGAAATCGATTGTGGACAAAAGAGACCCGTTAGCCCGTGCAGCGGCGATTTCGGCACCACGATCCAGGTCCGGGACATCTTCTACAAGACGCCGGCGCGGCGAAAGTTCCTGCGGACGGCCAATACGGAGCTGGGGTACATCAGCGAGCAGTTCACGCGGATCGCCCTGGCGAGGACGGACGTTGCCCTTGCACTCATTCACAACAATCGAGAGCTCTACCGGCTCGCAGAGCGGCAGACCGCCAGGCAGCGGATTGTGCAGCTTTTCCCAATGCTTTCGGCCGAGCCCTCCGACGATCTCATCGAGGCGCAGACCAACGAGAGGGGTATCCGCATCAGGGCTTTGCTTGGTCGCCCGAGCCTGTCGAGGACCAGCGGCCAGTTCCAGTACACCTTTCTGAACGGCCGGTCTATCCGGGACAAATTCATCTCCCATGCAATCAAGGAGGCCTATCGGGGACTGCTCGATCCTAATCGGTTCCCAGTGGTCTTTCTGTTCATCGAGATGCCGCCGTCCGAGTACGACGTCAACGTGCACCCGACGAAGATCGAGGTCCGATTCTCTAATTCGAACCTGGTCCATTCGCAGGTTCTGGGGACATTGAGGGAGACGCTTCTTGGCATGGATCTTCACGTGCCCGCGACAATGCCCGCGGGCGAACCGGCGTCGGCGAACGATGCGGCGGATCGACAGGTGAGACGACAGGAAATCGCCGACGCCATGGCGGAGTTCTTCAAGAAGCACCGCCCTGCCGACGTGCAACAACGGCTCGGTTTCCGGGCGGATATGCCGCCTGCTGGTCCTGCCCCTCGGCACAGGGAACTCTCTCCTGCCGTCCCATCATCGCCGGCTCCCGCCCCCGTGCAACTGGACCAGCCCAAGTATCTCCAGATCCACGACAGCTACATCGTCGAGCAGACGGAGGATGGTTTTGTCATTATCGACCAGCATGCCCTGCACGAGCGCATGCTGTACGAGACGCTGCGACGGCGAGTGCAGCGGGACCACCTCGAATCGCAGCGGCTGCTGTTGCCCGAAAGCTTCCAGATCACGGATGCGCAGGCCGCCGCGATAGAGAGCAACACCGAGCTGATCTCCCGGCTCGGGATCGAGCTCGTGCCATTCGGCCCGAGAACATACGCGATCCAGGCCTTTCCCACGCTGCTCGGGGGCGTCTCGCCGATCGAATTCGTCCAGGACCTGATCGATCTTCTTGTCGAGAAGAGCGGCGTGCTGCCGGGTGAAGACCTCTTGAACGAGGTCCTCAACATGGCGGCCTGCAAGGCAGCTATCAAAGCGGGCCAGAAACTCAACGATGCCGAGATCCGCCAACTCCTGGCCGACCGGCAGCACTATGAATCGACCAGTCGGTGCCCTCATGGCCGGCCGACGACGATCAAATTCTCGATCAGCAAGTTGGAGAAGCAGTTCAAGAGGACTTGATGAAGAAGTGGTGGATTCTGCTGGTCGTCTTCGCGGCCTGGATCGGCCTGGGCTGCGTTCTACTTCGACCGCGGCACGCCGGGGCGGCGTTCGAGAAGCAGCCCTCGCGCGCACCCGCGCGGATTGTCTCCATGGCCCCCAATCTGACGGAGATTCTCTTTTCATTGGGTCTGGATGCGAGTATCGTTGGCGTTACGCACGACAGCGACTATCCCCCTGCCGCCGCGCAAAAGCCCACCGTGGGCACATTCTGGCAGCCCAACATCGAGGCCGTCATCGCCCTCAGGCCGGACCTGGTCGTGGCATTGGACTTCGAGCAACAGCGCAGCTTGGCCGAGCGACTCACCCGCATGGGATACAAGTGTCTGACGCTCGACATTTCGACGGTCGATGATCTCTTTGACGCCATATCCGCCGTGGCCGCCGCCACAGACAGGAGCCAACAGGCCGAACAGGTGCGCGGCAGCATGAAGGCCAAAATGGCGGTAGTCAGGGACAAGACAGCAGCGAAGGACAAGGTGAAAGTCCTCTGGGTCGTACAGCGAGAGCCGCTCCGCGTCGCCGGCAGAAACACGTTTATCAACGAGCTGGTCGAGCTGGCGGGCGGCGAGAACGCCATCGGCCAGACCTTACACGTGTACCCGCCCATTGGCGGCGAGCAGATCATCGTCTCGGCGCCCCAGGTCATCATCGAGCCCACCATGGTCAGCGGCGATGTGCACGAGCAGGACGTGCAGGCCGCTTCCTTCTGGAAACGATACACAACGGTCCCCGCTGTGGCTGGCAGGCGAATCCATGTCATCGATGGAGACCTTGTCTCCCGGCTGAGCCCGAGACTCGGAGATGGAATCGAGGCAATCGCGAAATGCCTTCATCCGGAGGTCTTTGGAGAATAGATGGTGCAGCAGCTTCTCTCGCCGAGAATTCTGTTGGTCAGGACCGCAGCCGCGGCTGCTGTGCTGGTTGTGGTGATGCTCTTGTGCGCTCTGGCCGGCTCAGAGAGCATCTCCCTGAAGACCGCTTTGACCGGCGCACACGAAGGCGGCACAACCAACTCCGACTATGAAATCCTCGTGCACATCCGAGTACCTCGCGTCATCCTTGCGGCCATCGTGGGGGCGGCATTGGCGGCCGCCGGCGTCGCCCTGCAGGCGCTCCTGCGCAACCCGCTGGCCGATCCGTACATTCTCGGCATCTCCAGCGGGGCCGGCCTGGGCGCCACACTCGCCATCATTGGCGGCTTCAGTTGGACCCTGTGGGGACGCTCTCCGATAGCCATCTTCGCCTTTGTCGGTGCGGTGGGAACCGTCTGGCTGGTCTGGGGCATCGGGCGCATCACAGGCAGGTTTCATGTAACCGGCCTGCTCCTGGCGGGTGTCGCCGTGAATGCTTTCTTCTCCGCGATCATCATGTTCCTGATCTCGGTGGCCAAAGGCCAGCAACTCCACGCGACGATGTTCTGGCTGATGGGAAACATGGCCGAAGAGGAGTTCTTTGTTCTCTGGATTGGAGCCGGCTGCGTGACGGCAGGAGTCGTATCGTTGTACTTCCTTGCCCCGCAACTCAATGCAATCAGCTTCAACCCTGAAGATGCCAGGAGCATGGGCATCCACGTTGAGAGAGTTCAGCTTCTTGCGTTCACCATATCGGCGTTCGTTACGGCTGTCGCGGTGAGTCTGAGCGGCCTGATCGGCTTCGTCGGGCTCGTCGTGCCGCACGCCGTCCGGCTGGTGCTTGGCCCCGACCACCGTCAGTTGCTGCCGATCGCCGGCATCTGCGGGGCGATGTTCCTCGTGATAGCCGACACGGTCGCCAGAGTCATTGTGGCCCCGGCCCAGTTGCCCGTAGGCGTGGTCACGGCGATGGTCGGCGGACCCTTCTTCCTGATCCTGCTCATTCGATACAACAGAAAGGTCTCGTGGCTGCGATGACGGCATCGGTACACGTGCAGAACGTCAGCTTCGCCTATCATCGGGCACAGCCGGTGCTGAAGGACATCAGCATCACCGTGGCAGCGGGAAGATTCCTGGCCATCCTCGGGCCGAACGGTGCGGGCAAGAGCACGCTAATCAACCTCATCGCCGGGTCGCTTACACCCCGGTCCGGCACAATATCCATAGACGGGATCAACATCCGGTTTTGCCGGCCAAGGGAGCTGGCCCGCAAGATCGCCATCGTGCGGCAGGGGTCTGTTCCGGTCTTCGGATTCTCCGTAGCCGAAACCGTACTGATGGCAAGAACAGCGCATTACGGGCCGCTCGGCTTCGAAAGCGAGATCGACCGGCAATGCGTGGCAGAGGCCCTCGAAATGACCGCCACCACTGAGTTTGCCTCGCGTCCGCTGGCCAGCCTCAGCGGGGGCGAGCGGCAACGGGTCTTTATCGCACGCGCCCTGGCTCAGGACACTCCCATCCTGCTAATGGACGAACCAACCACTTTCCTCGATCTCAAACACCAGGTTGGCATTTACGACCTGCTCAAAACTATCCAGGTTAACAGATCCAGGACAATCATTGCGATCACCCAGGATGTCAATCTGGCGGCACAGTACTGCGATGACGCAATTCTTCTTCGCCCTCTCTCCCGGCCGCCTGGCTCCACGAAAGGCAGTGACGCCGATCTATGCCGTTGTCAGTGCCGGATTGGCCCAGCCTCCGACGTGCTTACTGCGGGGCATATCGAGGAGGTCTTCGGCGTCAGCGGATTCTCGGGCCGGATCGGCAAAGAGAACTTCTTCGTCCCTCTTGGCCGCATGGCTAAGGATGCAATCCGCGATGCCGACCCGTAGTCCGGCAGGCAGACCAACCGCCAAGTTGACGTAAATACCTTTGAACAAAGCACTTATGTCAAGCCCGTGCACGTGCCTGACGCTATCGCTTTTTCCGGACCATCCGCAGAATTAGAATTCCTCTCCAAGACAAATAATACTACCCGGAAACGACGATATATGGTAAACTATAGGTTTCTGCAAAACGTAGATTCTAGTATGAGCATATGAAAGGCAAGCGTTGAAGTGACACAGAATCGCAAGAAACTACCGAAGGGTAAGGTTCCGCCAAAGCAGTCCGGGGTGCGGCACCTGACTCCTGCCGAGATCGAACGCTTCAGGGTGTTGCTGCTCGAGAAGCGGAAAGAGATCCTGCATAATGTCGTGGAAATCGAGGACGAGACTCTAAGGAAATCGAGACTGGACGCCAGTGGGGATTTATCAAGCATGCCCATCCACATGGCGGATCTCGGGACGGACAACTATCAGCAGGAGTTCTCCCTCGGCCTGATGGACAGCGAGCGAAAACTCATCACGGAAATCGACGATGCGTTGCAGCGGATCGAGAATGGCACGTACGGCATCTGTGAGGGGACGGGGCAACTCATAGCCAAGGCGAGGCTTGAGGCTCAGCCTTGGGCTCGCTATTCCGTCGAATATGCACGCATTGTGGAACAGCAACAGCAGCAGCAGCAGCAACAACCTGGAGAGGGCTGAGAGGCCCGGGCTTATGCAGGGTAGCTCGGCCTGGCTCCCGATGCCAGGTAATTCGCGAGACAGGCGGACGGGGGAGCCGAGATCAAGGAGGCGACGATGCTGAACGACCGGAAGCCGTGCAAGACGATCCTGGAGGAGTTATGGGCGGTCGGACGCTCAGTCGATATGTTTCGGGGGAATATATGAAACCGTCAAATCGCACGGATGAAAATCGCCCGCAACAAACCCGTCGGTTCCGCTGTCCTACCTGCAAACGGATCGCGAGACTTCCCGAACAGGATCCGTCAGCACAGATGAAGTTCTTTCCTTTCTGCTCCGAACGCTGCAAACTCATTGACTTGGGGGCCTGGTTCGATGCGGAGTACAGGATTCCCAGCCGACCGGATGAGGAATCCGAAGGCCCCTCGCAAGACCACTCCCCCAGTCCGCTGCGACCCTCGTAGAAAGGCACCTGCCGGACGAAATCCTCTGGACGATGTCCCACCCGGGTAGTACCATGCAGGTACTATAGGCGGCAATTCCAGACAAGAGATAGCGGATCGCGATTGTGAAAGGGTGCAAGATGGCGAATGGAAAAGAGCGAACATTGCCACTCGACAGTTTTCTCTTCCCCAGGATCTTTCAAGCCTTTCGCATATCGATCCAGCCCACGAAACTGACCATCGCATTGTGTGCCTTGGCCATCCTCGCTCTCACCGGCTGGATCATGGACCTCGCCAGCCGGAGTGTCGTCATCGTCAGCCCGAGCGGGGCCACGGAACTCAACGTATATGTCGCGTCCGTTCTGGACCCGGACACGCGTATCGTGCCATTCGCGGATACCGGAAAGAGAACCGGCGTCTTTGTGGCGCTGTGGACTTTCGGGGCCGAACGCTTGCATGGCGCCGTACGCTCGCTCTTTCAACTCGATATCTATGAAGTCATCACGAACATCGTGGCCTGTTTCATTGCGCTGGTTTGGGCGTTCAGATATCACGTTGTGTACAGCATCATCTTCTTTGCGATCGCGCTGGCCGTACTTTCGGTGGCGGGCGGCGCGATTTGCCGGATCGCGGCACTGCAATTCGCCGGCGCTGAGAAGCCGGGTCTGCGCCAAGCCGTACGCTTCGGCCTGCGAAAGTTTACTGCTTTCTTCACCTCGCCACTTACTCCCATGATCATTATCCTCGTCATCGGTGCAACCATCATACTGCTGGGCGCGTGGGGCAATATCCCGTACGTGGGCGAGTTGACCGTGGGCCTGCTTCTGCCGCTGGCCTTTGCCGTCGCGATCATTATCACGGTCATTGCCATCGGAATCGTCGGCGGATTCAGCCTCATGTTTCCAACGATCGCCTACGAGGATTCCGACTGCTTCGATTCTATCAGCCGCTCCTTCAGCTATGTCTACAACAAGCCCTGGCGAATGGGTCTCTACATGGTCATCGCTTTTGTCTATGGGGCCGTCTGCTATCTGTTCGTTCGGTTCTTCTCCTTCCTCGTCCTGTGGATCAGCCACGCGTTCCTGCAACTCGGTTTCGCCTACCAGAATAGGAAGCTTCATGCAATCTGGCCCGAGCCCACGTTCACCGACTTTTTCGGTGCGGGCGCTGCCGCGCCGACCAACTGGTCCACATTCGCCGGCTCGGCTCTGATCTACTTCTGGGTGCTTGTAGTCATTGGGTTGGTGGTGTCGTTCGTGATCAGTTTCTACTTCTCGGCAAGCACGATCATCTACGCGCTGATGCGGAATCGTGTGGACTTGATCCCTCTTGAAGAGGTCTACCTTTATTCGCCACAGGAGCCAGCCGAAGCCGCCCCGACGGAGGCTCCGACGGAAGAAGCCCCCTCCGTTGCCGAGCCGCAAGCTCCCGAGGGACCCGACAAGAGACGGGAGACGTCCGAATAATCACACGATCCGGCACATCATGGCGTACCAGCCAGATACGGCTGACGGCTCCGAAGACTCAACCGGGTTCTGATACATGCCGATGATATACGTGGCTGCTTGACGGCCGCTGAGCCTTTTCCATATTTCAAGTATTCTGTTGCATGATGCACGGTGAAGGAGTGCCGCCGGAGTATGCCTGAGTCAAATACAGAAGTACGGCACCATGACAGTGAGCGGCCCGGGCTGCGTGTTTCGACGACACCTCCCAGTCCCCTGCTGACCCTCCGCAAGCCGCTGGTGATCCTCGCCCATGTCGCCGCCTTCGCGGCCTCTCTGGCCTTCTCCTTCCTCGTGGCCAACAACATGCAGTTCAAGCAGGAGTGGCTCATTCAGCAATATCCGTTTCTGCTGCTTTTCTTCCTGGCGATCAAGCTGCCGGTCTTCGGATTTTTCAAGCAATATCGCGGCTGGTGGCGTTACGTCAGTATCTCGGACCTGCTGGGGATTCTGCGGGCCGCCCTCGTCAGCACGTTGATCATCGTGGCGATCTGGTTCGTCGTGATGCTGCACATCCCGGCGGTTCGGCACGCACTGCCCACGAGCATCGCGGACGTCAGTCAGGGCGTCTTCATGGCTGACCTGTTTGGCACCATCCTCCTGCCCGCCGGCCTGCGAATGATCATCCGTCTCTACCATGAGGAGTTCCGTACCGTGGAGGGTCGCCGGCTCAAGCGGTTCCTGATCGTCGGGGCCGGCAATGCCGGCGAGGCGCTGCTCAGAGAAATTCATCGAATGCCCGTCATCGACTACGATGTAGTCGGCTTTATCGATGACGAGCCCCTCAAGCAGGGCATCAACATTCACGGCATACCGGTCCTCGGCACCGTGGACGAGCTGCCTACGATCTGCAAGGAGCGCAATATCGAAGAGATCGCCATCGCGATGCCCTCCGCCAGTCGCCAGCAGCTTCGCCACGTCATCCAAGTCTGTGAGGGAACGAAGATCCGCTTCCGTACGGTCCCGTCCATTACGGACATTGCCTCCGGCAAGCTCCGTGTCTCGCAGATTCGCGACGTCGATATCAATGACCTTCTGGGACGCGAGGTCGTCCAACTCGACCTGGACCTCATCGAGGCATTCGCCCGGAGCAAGACGATCCTGGTCACCGGGGCCGGCGGCTCCATCGGCTCGGAAATGTGCCGGCAGATCTGCCAGTTCGGCCCGCAATCGCTGCTGCTCGTGGAACAGGCGGAGAATCCCCTCTTCTACGTGGAGCGGGACCTGCGAAGACAGTTCCCGGACATCCCCTTGCGGCCGATCATCTGTGATATCACGGACCGTTCCCGCGTGGAGGAGATATTCAACCGCCACCAGCCGCAAATCGTCATCCATGCCGCCGCACACAAGCACGTCCCTCTCATGGAACTCAATCCCGGCGAAGCCATCAAGAACAACGTGCTCGGCACCCAGGTCGTCGCGGACGCCGCACACAAATCTGGCGCCACGCACTTCGTCATGATCAGCACTGATAAGGCGGTCAATCCCACCAGCATCATGGGCTCCTCCAAACGCATCGCCGAGATGTACATCCAGGACCTCAGCAGGACGAGCAAGACCCAGTTCATCACCGTCCGCTTTGGCAATGTGCTCGCTTCCGAGGGCTCGGTCGTACCCATCTTCAAGAAGCAGATTGCCGAGGGCGGACCCGTGACCGTCACGCACCCGGAGATGAAGCGATACTTCATGACGATCCCGGAGGCCAGCCAACTCGTGCTCCAGGCCGCCACCATGGGCAAAGGCGGAGAGATCTTCGTTCTCGATATGGGCGAGCCGGTCAAGATCGTCGATCTCGCCAACATGCTCATCACCCTCAGCGGCTTTCGTCCCGGCGAGGACATCGAGATCGTCTTCACCGGCCCCCGCCCCGGAGAAAAGCTCTTCGAGGAACTCCGCATCGAGGGTGAGGGCATGCAGCGCACGCGTCATCCCAAGATCGGCATCTGGAAGAACATCCCCATGGATCGCGACAAGCTTCGCACGGGTATCGGCGAGCTGCTCGCGATCGCCTCCCGAGGCGATGCGAACGCCACGGCGAGCAAAATCAAAGAACTCGTCCCCGAGTACACACCCAACGCCGTCTGATACCGACGCGCATAAGAAAAGAGCCGGCTATTTTGGCCGGCCCTTTAGTTCGCTGATCGTGTTCCGTACGAGTTGTGCTTACGACATCCTACACATGTCCATCGCCGTTTCCGTTGCCATCCGACCCGTACCCCTGGTCCTCCAGGTGCTCGCGAGGATGAGCGTTGTCATACACTTCCTTGAGCTTGCGTGTCGTCAGATGCGTGTAGACCTGGGTCGTCGAGAGTGACTGATGCCCCAGCAACTCCTGCACGCTTCGCAGGTCGGCGCCGTTGTTGAGCATATGGGTGGCGAAGCTGTGTCGCAGAGTATGCGGGCTGATCGCGGGATCGAGCCCCGCTATCTTCAGGTACTTATCCATCTTGCGGCGGACGCTCCGCGTGCTCAGGCGTTGCCCATGCTTGTTTACAAACAGGACCTTCGAGTCGAAGTTGCCGTTGCTCTGGGCTCGCTTATTTCGGAACTCCATATAGTGCTGGATCGCCTGCAGGGCCGAGGAACTGATCGGCGTGATCCTCTCCTTTTTGCCCTTGCCGCGAATGTGGACCACCTCGCCGAGGAAGTCGATGTCGTCCATGTTCAGACCCACAAGCTCGCTGACGCGGATGCCCGTGCTGTAGAGCGTCTCGAGGATCGCTCTGTCCCGCGCGCCCAGCCACGTCTCCACGGGCGGGGTTTCCAGCAGGCGTTTCACCTCCTCGTACTCGAGGAACCGAGGCAGCTTCTTTTCCTGTTTTGGGGTCCGCACCGCACTGAGGGGGTTCGCCGCGCAGCGATTCGTTTTCACGAGGAACTTGTAAAAGCTCCGCAGCGTTGCGAGCTTTCGGGCGATCGTCGCCTTCGAGTACGCCTTCTCGTTGAGGTGCGTCAGGTACGACCGGGCCTCGTTCACGTCCACCGCCAGCAGGAGTTGATCGACCTTGTGCTCCGTCTGGGTCGCGACGGCCGTCGCTGTCCCGCCCTGCTCATGGTCCAGCGGCACTCCCTCCACCGGCGTGCCATCGCCTTCGCAGGAGCCCAGGAGGAACTCCCCGAACTGAGCCAGGTCGGCCCCGTAACACTTGGCCGTGTGCTCCGAGAACCTCTTCTCGTACTTCAGGTAATTCAGAAACAGTTCTACGATTGCGCTGCCTTCCATAGTCCACCTGCCCACTTCAATCATCGGCATACACTGCCATCCATTTCGTGCCTACGGTCATCGCCTTGTGCCGGCGCCCTCGTCTACGCGGAGGGTCCGTTGCCGCTAAGGCGTCATCTTCATATTGCTGTCGTTCCGCAGCAACTCCTCGGCGTTCCCGATGAGGGTCTGGGTCAGTTTGAAGCTGAGCACCGCCGCATCGAACCAGTCGAACTCTGTGCGTTTGTCCTTGGCCTGCTCCACCAGCGCATCGAGCAGTTGATCCTCGTGACCTGGCTCATAGCGGAAGATGAACTTCTCCGCCCCCTTGTTGAGAACCAATTGTCGCTTTGGCCTGTGCATGCTCGTCCCTTACCGTGTGGCATCCGGCAGTCATCCCTTTTTATACCGGGCCGCAAATGCGGGACTGCTCAAACGTCACATCGCTTTTATCGGCCAATGGAGCGTCCGTCTTTACAAAAAGTGGAGCCGAATACTGTGTATTCCGCGCGCGGCGAGTTCCGGGCGACCGGACCCCACGTGTGGACACAGATGCTCTGGAAGGCGAATTACGAAGGTTTGGGCTGGGCTCGGAAGTACACCGTGTCCCCCCGCGGCTCCGCGACGATCAGCCCCCGGCTGTGCAGATCGTTCAGTTGTCTCGTGACCTCCTCGGCGGTGATTCCCAGCCCTGTGCACAGGTCCTGGACCGAGCACGGCCTGCGTTTCAGCATTGATAACACGTCCGCCGTGACTTCCGCCGCCTGGCGGTCGCAGCAACCCGCCGGGACATCGGCGATCACCTCGCAGTGGCCGCCCATCTGGCGGGCGATGGCCGCAAGCGTGTCATAAGAAGCCGGCTCGACGCTCCTCTCTGCCGGCGGTCGAACCGCTGTATTCAGTTGCACCTTGTCCGGGCGAATCCGCGCGACGAGCTCTTTCATTTCTGCAATCTGTTCGGGACTCGTGTTCACGCCGGGCACGATGAACACCTCCAGCCAGATCTGCCCGGCAAACTCGTCTCTGAACATCGACAGGCCGGAAACCAGCTTTTCAATGCTGATATCGCGGGCTGGACGGTTCACCGCCTCGAACGCAGCCTCATCCCCCGCATCCAGGGATGGGATGACAACGTCCGCTTTGGCACACTCGGCGCGGACATCCTCCCGGTAGAACAGCGTCCCGTTGGTCAGGACAGCGACGGGAATGTCCGTCACCCTGTGAAGACCGTCGATCAGGTCGCCCAACCGTGAATTGAGCGTCGGCTCGCCCGAGCCGCCGATCGTGATGTAGTCGGCTCGCACTCCCTCCGCCAACCTGCTTTTCACCTCCGCAATGACGGCATCAATATCCACGAACTCCCGGCGGACCGTGCTCTTCTCCGTCGTCCTGCCCAACTGGCAATAGATGCAGTCCAGCGTGCAGACCTTCATAGGGACGATGTCGATGCCCAGACTCAGGCCCAGCCGTCGCGAGGGAACGGGGCCATAAATATAACGGTGTTGTTTATTCTCTTTGCTACTCATGCACAATCTCAAAAATTCGACGGCAGTCCGTGACGACGCGCTCCAGCCAATCCAACGGCAGCATTGACGCGGCATCGGACTGGGCCTTCTCCGGCTCCGGATGCACCTCAAGGAACAGTCCATTCGCTCCGGCCGCCACAGCGGCTCTCGCCAGCACCGGCGCCAACTCGCGTCTGCCCCCGCTGGCCGTGCCCAGACCGCCCGGCTGCTGCGTGCTGTGCGTGGCGTCGAACACCACGGGACAGCCAAACCGCTTCATCGCCTCGATGCTTGTCATGTCGTTCACCAGGCGATTGTATCCAAAGAACGTCCCCCGCTCCGTCAGCAGAACCTTGTCGTTTCCACACGCCCGCATCTTCTCGACAACGTTGCCCATCTCTTCCGGCGAGATGAACTGGCCCTTCTTGATACTGACCGGCTTGCCGGTCTCGGCACAGGCACAGAGCAGGTCGGTCTGGCGGCATAGGAACGCGGGCACCTGCAGGCAATCGACGGTCTTGGCGACCTCAGTCGCCTGGGCCGGCTCGTGCACATCCGTCATGACAGGCAGACCTGTCGCAGCCCGGACCTTTGCCAGGGCCTTCATGCCCTTGGCCAGCCCTGGGCCCCGGTAGCTCGTGATGCTGCTGCGGTTGGCCTTGTCGAAGCTGGCTTTGAAGATGATGCCGACGCCCGTACGTTCGGCGATCTGCACCAGCCGCTCGGCGATCTGCAGACAGAGGTCCTCACTCTCGATCACACACGGCCCCGCCATGAGGAACAACGGCGCATTCAACCCGATATCAACGCTGCCAATCTTGAAAGCCATCCGTATCGCCATCCAATCTGGAATCACAAATAGACTTCCCGCCGTCCTTGCCCCTCCCGTGACAACTCTCGCTCAATCAGGCACGCGTAGCTGTCCGCGGTGTGCGGCACGTCAGACAGCCCCAACACTGACTGCACTTGTGCAATCGTGCCGGAGTCCGGCCCTTCGATCTCCACGAATGCTCCCAACAGCGGCAACTCATCCAGAGCCACTTCACATCCCTTCAGGCTCCACAGGCGACGTCTCTTGTCGAACGCGAGAGCCTTCCGGTAGCCGAGCCCGCCGAGCAGCGATTCGGTCGCCGCCGCGTCATGCACTTCAAGCTCGGCCTCCTGCCGCTTCTTGTAGTCATCCTTTTCCTTGGGGCCCTTGTATGCGAGGACAAGCCGCTCCCGCGACCCCGTCTTTTCGATCCGCAGCCGCAGGCATTTGTCCGCCCTCATCAGCTCGTGACCAGCCGTGTCAAAGTACCAGTCCGTCTGCACAACCTCGCGCACGAAGGACGCTCCGCACTCTGCGAGCCTGTGCTCGACCTCGTGCAGCGAACCCACCTTCAGCTTGGCCTCGATCTCCACGTGCATGAAGCACCCCGTACGACCAGCTATGAGACGATGCTGACAATTCTCGGTTTCACGATAACCTTCTTGACGGGTTTGCCCTGGAGCGATTCCTGCACTCTTGCGCTAGCCAGCGCTTCCGCTTCGATCTGCTTCTCATCAGCGTCGGCGGAGACCAGTATCTTGTCTCGGATCTTCCCGTTGACCTGAACGGGCAACTCGATCTTCTTCTCCTTGGCAGACTCTTCACTGTATACGGGCCACGGCTCATACGCGAGGCTTTGCGTGTGGCCCAGTCGCTGCCAGAGTTCCTCTGCAACATGCGGAGCGAAAGGCGCCAGGATCAGGATGAACGGCTCGACGACAGAGCGAGGCCTGACCTCCAGCCGGCCCAGATGATTGGCCAGGATCATCATCGCGCTGATCGCCGTGTTGAATCCGAATGTCTCAACGTCGCCGCCGACTTTCCGGATCGTCTGGTGCAGCAGACGCAGGGGCTCTTCATCCGGCGTCGCCTCCTGGATCGCTTCGGCCAACTCGCCCGTCTGTTCGTCCACGATCAGCCGCCACGCCTTCTGCAGGAACCGATACACGCCCTGCACACCCTGCATGCTCCAGGGCTTCATCGCCTCCAGCGGGCCCATGAACATCTCGTACAGCCGCATCGAATCGGCGCCATAATCCGCGATCACCTGGTCGGGGTTGACCACGTTGCCGCGCGACTTGCTCATCTTCTGCCCATCCTCGCCGAGGATCATGCCCTGGTTGATCAGCTTCTGGAACGGCTCCTTCGTGCTGACGTAACCCAGGTCGTAGAGGAACTTGTGCCAGAAGCGAGAGTACAGCAGGTGCAGCACCGCGTGTTCGGCGCCACCGATGTACAGGTCCACCGGCATCCAGTACTTTTCCTTTTCCGGGTCCCAGCCGCGTTGCGCATTCCGCGGGTCGAGGTACCGCAAGTAGTACCAGCAACTGCCCGCCCACTGCGGCATCGTGTTCGTCTCCCGCTTGGCTTTCGTGCCATCGGGCAATGTGACGTTGACCCACTCGGTCACTTTCGCCAACGGCGATTCCCCCGTTCCCGGCGGCTTGTAGTCTGCCACGTCGGGCAGTCTCAGCGGCAGATCGTCCTCGGACAGGCCGATGATCCTCCCATCCTCTGTGTGCAGGATCGGGAACGGCTCGCCCCAGTAGCGCTGGCGGCTGAACAGCCAGTCGCGAAGCTTGTAGTTCACCGCGCGATGACCCAGGCCCCGCTCCGCGAGCCAGGCCGTAATCTTCTCCTTGAACTCCTGCGTGGGCAGGCCACTGAATGGCCCACTGTTGATTGCAGTGCCGTCGCCGATGAAGCATAACTCACCGCGATTGACCCGTTCGGCGTCCTGCGGGTCGGGCGGTTCCACAACCTGGATAATCGGCAGATCGAACTTCTTCGCGAATTCGAAATCGCGGTCATCATGCGCTGGGACCGCCATGATTGCACCCGTCCCGTAGCTGATCAGCACATAGTCGCTGATCCAGATCGGGATCTTCTTCCCGTTGACCGGGTTGATGGCGTACGCGCCGGTGAATACGCCGGTCTTCTCCTTAGCGAGATCGGTGCGGTCGAGATCGCTCTTGCGGGCCGCCGCATCGCGGTACTCCTTCACCGCGGCCTTGCGGCTGTCCGCCGCGATGACGTCCACGAGCGGGTGCTCCGGCGCCATGACCATGTACGTGGCTCCGAAGAGCGTGTCCGGCCGGGTCGTGAAGACCCACATCTCTTCGTCGCGCCCATCGACCCTGAAGCAGACCTCCGCCCCGACGCTCTTGCCAATCCAGTCCATCTGCAGCTTCTTGATCGACTCGGGCCAGTCCACCTCCCTCAAGTCGTCCAGCAGCCGCTCCGCATATTTCGTGATGCGCAGCATCCACTGCCGCATCGGCTTGCGGATCACCGGGTGCCCGCCTCGCTCGCTCACCCCCCCTATCACTTCCTCGTTCGCCAGCACGGTCCCCAGCGCCGGGCACCAGTTCACCGGAACATCCGCCTGGTAGGCCAGCCGGTGCTCATCGATGAACCGCCACTTTTCCCGTTCGCTCAGTCTCTCCGAGATCGGCAACTGCTCAATGGGCTTGGCCTTCTGCTCGGCCTCATCATAGTACGAGTTGAAGAGCTTCAGGAAGATCCACTGCGTCCACTTGTAGTATTCCGGGTCGGTGGTGGCGATCTCGCGGTCCCAGTCGTAACTGAAGCCGAGCGATTTCGTCTGCCGCCTCATGTTGGTGATGTTTGCGATGGTCGTCAGCGCAGGGTCCGTGCCGGTC
>Ga0214473_10000574_pt1 | contig 51243 bp, 57 predicted proteins | sample RVTome_7_FD_203509 | JGI IMG/M metagenome (GOLD analysis project Ga0214473, IMG submission 203509) | Soil microbial communities from uranium-contaminated site in the Upper Colorado River Basin, Wyoming, United States - RVT98D197 | ecosystem: Environmental > Terrestrial > Soil > Contaminated >...
TCAGAGAGATAAAACCATTATAAATTTAACCCATTTGTAAATTTTTTTAGAAATGATTAGTCAAAATCCCCAGTGTTTTAAAGGTTTTTAAATCTGAAACGTTACCTTTCACGCTTTTTTCAGGTAATTATTCTCATCTAATTCCCAGCCGGCATAGCGAAATGGGATCGAATCCAATCCAAAGAAGGTGAGTCGAGCCCAGCCCAGTCTGGTGAATTTAAATAGGAGTAGGTATGCAAATTACTTATCAAAGGAGGTTAGATCATGGTTAAAAAAAGTTTCAGCATCTTCATCCTTATCCTATGTCTTGGGCTGTTCTTGGTGGGATGCCCGAAGAAAACAGTAGTTAAAGAGCAGCCATCCGTCCAGAAGTCAGAGGAAGCAGGTAGACTTGAAGCTGAACGAGCAGCAAAAGAAGTGAAAGAAAGAGAATTAGCAAGGATCAAGGAAGAAGAGGCTAAGAAGGCACGAGTGGGAGAGTTTGAGAAGAGTTTGGTTGCTAAGAAAGAATCTGGGATTAAAGGAGAGGTCTTCGAAAGCAAACTGCTCAAAGACATCCACTTCGACTTTGATAAATATGACATCCGTCCCCAAGATACAGTCATTCTGAAGGAAAATACAGAAATTTTGAAGAAATACTTTAAGGTTAAGATCCAAATCGAAGGCCATTGTGATGAAAGAGGTACCAACGAGTACAACCTCGCTCTTGGAGAAAGACGAGCCAATAGTACAAAAAATTACCTTGTGTCCTTGGGCATTTCTCCAGATCGTATTTCTACGATCAGTTATGGGGAAGAGAAGCCTTTAGATCCTGGACATAATGAAGAGGCTTGGGGAAAGAACCGAAGAGCCCATACTGTCATCCTATCCAGATAAGAGGATGAAGTATTCATCTTGGGTTTTGATAATCCCTGATGGATTTACTTTCCCTTAAAGGAGAATAGCCAACGGATAAGACAGCGAACCTCCTGAATCAATTAAAAGGGGAAGTCTCACAAATGCAGGCTTAGCACTAATCCAAGGAGTAATCGTTCAAACAGAAGAAAATTGCACCTGAACGATGTTGTGAGCATTTTTCTTGCGAACGATGTCCTGAACGTTGTCACCTAACCTTTTGGTGCGGAGAATGAGGGGTATCTTCCAGAAAATGCCTAATTGAACGCTCCATTTGGAGACCCCCTCGAGAGGGATAGCGCCCTTACCCGGATTTGCGAATGGGTTCTGACGACGCTCCGGGGACGGCAGCGACATTCTTTAAAGATAACTTCTCTAAGTCAGTCCTGAGACTTTTGGCGTCACTATGCAGGTAATACTTTTCAGTCACTTTGATGGAAGAGTGTCCCATCAACTTAGATACTTTATAAGGGCTGGATCCCATATCGATCAATTGACTTCCGAAACTATGTCTTGTAGCATCATACAACCTAAACGATTTGATAATACCAGCCTTTTTCTTGATTTTATCCCATATTCTTTTTAATGTCGTTTCAGCATAATGTCTGCCGGTGTGGGGATTGATAAATACATAAGCCTCAGGCAGGTTGTTCTTCACCCTTTCAGAGATAAACTCCATCATTTCTGAATGAATCGGGATATTATAAGACTTAGCACCCCTTCCCTTCCTTTTCTCTCGATACACTCCCTCTGAGAAAGTAGCAGAGACGGTAATCATGGAATCCCTGAGATTCACATCCTTACACCTTAAAGCTCTCCCCTCACCCGGACGGCACCCTTGGAGCATTAAGAAAGCGATAATTGGGGAATGTTCGTTCGGAACATACTGAAGAAGCTTTATCTGTTCTTCGGAAGAAAGCCATTTATATTCATATGAACTGTCCAGTCCTTGAAGCTCTTCCTTTGAAAGAAAGACAACACTTGTAATCAATTCTTCGTCATGCAACCACCTGATAAATGTCTTTAAGAACATCAAGACGTTCTTAATGGTTTTAGGTTTGAAGGTAAAATCTTTTTCCAAGTGGCTTTTGAAATTTTTAATATCAGGCTTGTGTATCTCTCTCACATCCTTTGTCCCAAAGAACCTTTTGCAGAGTTCTGTCATCCGGGAGTAATCTTTTTTATAACTCGGTGCCAAAGAATCCAGTTTATCATCTCTGAATTTATCAAGAAGGGTCGTTGCCCAATACTCTCTTACTTCAGACTTGATGTATTTGGAAGCATCGAAGGTATGGTTGGAAATCTCATAACGGATATGGGAGAGTAATGTCCGTGCCCTTTCGTAACTATCCAACGACATCCCTTTCTTATCAGAAAACAGCCTTACCCTTTTCTTCCGATGCCATAAGTCAATATAGAACCTTTTGGGCATAGTCTTGCATTCCGGGCAGGCAAAGCCAAGCTTCCTGAAATATTTGAAAGGCTTCCTACAGTTAGGGCATTTCCCCCGGCACCGGATTGTTCCCATTCCTTTCTCATCTTCCTGTGCAAGAAGTTCAAGAACGTCCAGACCCGTATCGCTGCTGTCTGAAGAAGTCAAGCGAAATTCATTTTGCATACCCCTACTAAACACTTTAGTGAAAAATCGCAATATTCCGTAAGGGAGTGCCTTTATCCGAGTGGTTACGAACCTTCAGGGAAAAATTCCTGAGGGTTTAGGATGGGATTTTAATGTCGTCATCTGGGATGGGGGAAATACTGCGAGAAGAGACCATTTTATTTTGTGAGAAATGAGAATATTTACGAAGGTGTTCTTGCTGTCATACCCCCAACTGAGTGCCTGTCGGTTGGGATTTAATGCGGGCGACCCACCTAACCAATCGCTCAGCGGAAGTCTCACCTTACCTTAACTTAACTGCAAACCGTCTACGTTGACGGGATTGGATTTTGTGACTCATTAATAAGGTCTTTTAATCGCCCGCATTTTCCAACTCCACTCATACACAGATTGCTCCATTCCTTTTCGGGGGAGGGGAGGTTATCGCCGAATCAGGCGAAAGTCAACGATATGAATTCCGTTCCTTTTCGTGTTGGATAGCCCCCTTGAGATTTCTTCGTTTTAGCATCTCAATTTCTTCAAAAGCTGTTTTAAAAAATTCAAATAATTCCAATTTTTTATAGGGCTGATATTTTTTGTACCATATCTTCAAATCCCGGAAGGCTGCTTTCGCTGCGGTATATCTATCCCAATTCTCCTTCACATCCTTCAAAACTTTGTTGGGATGTTCTCCACATATGATATGGCTTATTGCGATGGACCTTCTTTCACTTGGCAACCTGAGAATTCTCAAGGCGACATAGAGGTTAATATGGCCCCCTTTCACATCCTTTAACAATTCCGGGGCTTCATCTTGAATCTTTCTGGCATAACCAATATACCTTCCGCTTACACCTAAGAATTCACCCAGAACATCTCGCGCCCTCCCTTTATGACCCTGTGGCAAATTTGCCCTAGGGTTACGAAATGCCTCCTCCTTTTCGACTTCTTCCCATATCATTTCGTTTTCTATCGCCTGAGTTAAAGTGATTTCTATGTCTGATATCTGAAATAAAACGTCAGGGTATTTGATTCCCGCTTTCATTCTTTGCTGAGCTTCGACCTCGAAGTATGGCAGATATTCCAGAGCAAGGACTGCTCTCTGTGAGACTGTAAGATGCCGGCGATTGCCGTTCTTACCTATAACGTATGCGATTGGTGATATATTAGGTGGCAATTCTTGAAATTCAGGCTCCCTCCAAGCTTTAAGGTGGGCTTTATACCGGGCTCTTCCATCGAGTATCTTCCCTTCGTATAATGTTATAGGTTCGATATATTTATTAACCCGGATGCTCTCCACCAGACCCTCTAATTCTTTATCCCTCATCTCTGGGAAGAAGTTAAGCGGGTGGGGCTGAAGTTCACCTTCCCAATCATTCGGGAGAGGTTGGGTATTTTCTTCGGCCAGTTTCTTTTCAACTTCCCGTTCCGCCATAATCCTTTCCTGCCTGAGAGAGTCTAGTTTTTCAGGGTCCCCGTATCCAATCCCAATCAAGAGTTGTTTTGTCCTTTCCATTCTTTTGGGGTCACGGTTTCCCAACACCCTGTCCAATCGCTCCTTGTGGTCCTCTGCAACCACTATCCCTGTAGCCAATATTTGAAATTGTTCATCCATGCCTAGTTCCTCCTCTCCCTTTGCACAATTAGTGGGCGACTCCCTTTAGACAACGCTCAGGGATATTGACCCTCCTTAACTTAACCGCAAACCACCAGTCGCGCCCTGGATTGGTTGTCACCACTTTTGGCTTTATCTACTCAACGGGTCTTACCAATAGGTGTATCGCCCACTTTTTAGCTAAAATGACCTACTTGCATTAGATTTGCTTTCCGCATCCATCACAGAAGTAGTAATCTTCATCGTCCATTTCTGCTTCAACGAGAAGGTCATCTGACCCAATATCTGTAAGGTCACCTTCTGTAAGGCATTCTATGTGGTAAAGCTTCCCATCAATCCAAACTCCTTTTACTTCTTCACCTTTAATGTGTGCCATCCTTATCACCTCCTTTCTTGCAATTTTTCCGGGTTCCCGGGGGCTTAACGCATCCCCTCTCTGGGTTTCAAGGGTGAGGTGGCTCTTGACTTTCCCCGGCAACCCGAAGCCCTTTACGCTTTTGATCCTATTTTAGTAGACTGTCAGTTCAGCAAGTTCAGTAGGTTCTTCAACACTTTCAAATTCTTCAGTCGGTTCTTCAAGTAGAGCATCTATTCCAATGCATGGCGCCAGAGATTCTTCTTCAGCCGGTTTTTCAGCAGGAGGATCAGGCGGAAGATCAGCACCTGTGAAAGCCTTGTAAGTATCAGCCACAATCTGTCTTTTTGTCGTTTTAAAGATCAAGCAATAATAGTGTTTTTCTCTATGTTTAGAGACTTCAATGTAACTAAAAGGTAGAGTGGCACGCCCGATCAGATTATTTGTGGGGAGTTTACCTTTTTTAACTTTTTGAGTAATGAGTTTTAAAGCACCTTTGATCGACAAAACGACGCCGGTGTTGACTTGGTAAGCTATCAGATCGCGGTGGCGATCTAAGCGTTGGTATATGCGGCGTTGGGTATCATTGACGGAGCAGTTGATGCGACACCATTTGCCGAATTCGCCTTTTTGACTTTTTAATTCGCCTTTTTGACTTTTTGATTCGATTTTTTGACTTTTTATCAGGGCTTTGGCTTCGTTAAAACAGGATCCCATAATCAAGGCATTATCAAGATTGGCTGTATCACGATCTTGGGATGCACGGGATCTTTCATTGATAGTTTGAGCTAAGGCATTGAGTATAGGTTGGACGTGGTTTGCCGCCGCGATGGCGAGCAGGGCATTCGTTTCTTGACAACTGGGTAATAAGTGATACTGTGTTGCGATTGATAACACCTTTTGTTTTTTTATTTTTCATTCTCCTTTTTTTAACTATTTTTAATCCCTTAAATAAAAAAGCCATGTGGGTTATTTCCCATCATGGCTAATAGTAACAAATTCGTTTGTTCTTGAATCTGTAATTGATTCCGGGTGGCTAATATTCCACCCCTGCCTTTATATCTCCCTCCATCCTCCATTAATCATCTTGATAGCCTGCCTATAATAATGCCTAACCTTATCTTTGGCTCCCTGTGTGGCTAACTGCTTAGTAAATTTTTTATTCCAATCATCCTCTCCCGGAAAAATTTGTTTAGCAACCTCATCCCATGTTATTTGGGGATTCTGTTTCTTGAGGTCATAGACCTTAATATACTTTTCAATCTCATCCCAATGAAGTTTTACCTTTCTCTCCATATCGATCCCCAAAATCTTGGCCTCCTTCTTTAGAAGAGTAAGCAGTCGCTCTATATCTTCGAGTATGTCTTCCCTTGTCCGGTCAAGCCGAATCTTCACCATAATAGTCTTGTTCTTCTTGTTTACAGCATCAATTGCAAGGAGTCCCGGTTTATTAGGATTCTCTGAAGTTTTCCCTCTTCGAGACTTCCTTTCCTCAAGGATGTGATTCAACATTACCGGGAATCTTTCAAGGTAAAATCTGGAATAAACCGGAATCTTTTTCTCCGTCTTGTCGTCACAAAAAAGAACCAAGATTGAAGGAAGGTAATATGAGGGAACCGTCCATTTGCCTTCAGAGTGAGCTTTCATCATTGACATAAGGTCATCTAAATCAAATGGATAAAATTCATCTAACTTCTTTGAAAATTCTTTGTATAGAGATTTAGCTCTGGTTATAAGTCTTTTGTCTTTTGTGATTTTCTTTAATTCACCATGCTCGTCAGGAATAATGAGGTTTCTAAGCCCTTCGTAACACTTTTGGTAGTCCTCATTTCTTTGGATAAATTGAACTTTATAATATATACGGTCCCTATCACTTTTCTTGATTTTTGGCATTCCGACTCCTCACTTTCCCAACCAGATACGGTTATGTATCGTGCCTTACCAGTTGGGCAATCTTGATGTGGTATTCTGAGCCTTCTTTGATTTGCAAAATTTTCTCAAATCCAGATGGGTAGGTCAAGGGATTAATCAGCGAGGAAAGCCTAAATGCGGATTCCGCTCCATCTAAATTTGCGGATTTACGAGTATTACCAGAGACTCCGCATTATTCTCTGACACATCAAACATCCATATCCATTTGAAATATCAACAGAAAATATCAACGACAAAAATTTTGATAAAAAACCGATAAAACTGAATCGTCATTTTATATATATCTACTACGAAGGCTGAAAAACTATGTCCAAACAACGGATTGCGGAGGTTTCAATGGTCGAGGAAAGGTTCTTAACGATGGAAGAGGTCGGTAACCTAATGGGATTAGACAGGAGTACTATTTATAACTGGAAAAGACGGGGAGTCTTGCCTCACTACAAAATCGGCAAGCGGGCTGTGAGGTTCAAATTGGCGGAGATTCTTCAATGGCTGGAGACCCAGAAAAGAGACGCGAGCAGAGATGATAAAGGAGGTGGTGTGGAAAACCAATAACCGATGAAATGACGTTCTATGATAGGAACCGATATGAGCATCAAATGAGATGAAAGGAGATTGAAGATGAAAAAGATTGGAATTCCAATTTTCAAAAATCAAAAGTTCAAGGAGGAAAAGTTTTTATGGAAAAGACAGAGGTTAAAAAAGTTAAAGGCATATACGATGTATTTCTCGCCTCTTATCTTCATGCACAAAGCTTCCCGATAGTTTCAACCCGAAAAACTAACCCGTACCACTTAGAGATTTGTTTTGAGTCAACTCCTGAGCTGGAACTGGCCATTGCCGATTACTTTGGCAAAAACGATAAGACTCACGCCCTGAGTTTTGCTGAGAGCTACCGTTCCCTCCGGGCAATGATTCAAGCCCTGAAGTTTGGTAATTAGGAAGGAGGTGAGCGGAGATGAGTAGAGAAATTTATTTAGCGGCAAAAAAATTGCTCTCTGAGGAATGTTCAGTAGTTCCAATAGCAAGGGGGAAAAAAGCTCCCTCAATTAAGTGGGAAATTTATCAAAGAAGATTGCCTACCGAGCGAGAAATATATAACTGGTTCATAGGAACAGATAACCAACTCGGTTTGATTACAGGAAATGTAAGTGGAGGTCGCTTTCTTCTAGATTTTGACGGGATGATTTGCGAAGAAGCATTTCAGGAATTTAAGACAAGATTCCCTGAATTTGAGAATGGTAGAACCGTTGTAACGGGTTCCGGGAAGCCCCATATTCACGGCAAGTGTCCTGATTTACCAATAGATTTTACTCGGAAGATAAAACACTACTACGATGATGAGAATCAGCAAATAGGAGAAGTGGATTTGCGAGGAAACCGTCATCAGAGTCTTGTTCCTCCTTCAATGCACCCCTGCGGTACTGTCTATAATTATGTAGATGAGAATGACCCGGTTACAGAAATAACCCGTGAGAGATTTCTGGAGATTCTCAACTGGATGGATGAAGGTCAGAAAGAAAGTGCTCCACCAAACTCGGAGAGCGAGAATCTTGAAGCGGATGAGTTAACTCCCGAGCAGAAATCGAAAGTCGCAGATTACTATCTTAGAAGGATACTGAGACAGGTAATCATCAACCGGGCCAATCGTAACGATAAGGGTTATGAACTTGCCAGGGCGCTTAATAATCTTAAACTACCTTTGGAAGAAGCCAAGAGCATAATGCGGATATATGCCGATGAAGTTCCTCAATGGATTGAGAAGGAACCTTATACCAACGACGAGGCGATGGCTTCCCTGCAATCGGCTTACGGTAATAAGCGGGAGTCTCCTTGGATACCTTGGGGCTTCCTTGAAGAATTTTCAAAGGAAAAAGACATCGTTGAAATAGATGATGTCCAATCCCAATCCGAATCTGAGCCCCCGGAAGAGCCTCCACCTACTGAGCCATTTGAATTAAATCTTGAATACCCGAAAGATGCCTTTAAAGGTTTTGTAAAGGACTTTGCCGATGCATATTCATCTTACCTTGAGAGTCCTTACCCTTTCTGGATTTTCAATGCGGCAACCTGTCTGGGTAACATCTTTTCAACCAGAGTCAAACTGAAAACCTCTCTATATACGGAACCTCGCATCTTCAATATTTGCCTTGGAACATCCGGGACAACCAGAAAATCAGAATCGGGCAGGCAGGCCGTAAATTTCTTTGAAGAGGCTATTAGAAATTACGAAGGAGAACGACTCGACAGCAAGGGGGAGAAGTTACCCAGTCAATTTTTCAATACCCTTCACGGTTGTGGGTCGGCAGAAGGGTTGATGGACCGACTTGAGCTTACTCCCAATCTTGTCCTTGTCTATGATGAATTGAGAGCCTTCGTTCAAAAATGCGATATAAAGGGGAGTAATTTGCTTCAAGCAGTAAATACCCTATTTGAAAGTAATCGTCTGGAAAATGCGGTGAAGGATAAATACCGAAGGGTTGATAATGCCCACCTATCTATTTTAGCTTTCAGCACAACCGAAACTTGGGCAACCCTGTTTTCTCCCAATTTCATAGATATAGGGTTCATTAACCGCCTATGGATTGTTCCGGGGGAAGCGCAGAGAAAGAATTTCAACCCCGAACCCATCCCGGAATACCGTAAAGATTTATTAAAGGGAAAGCTTAACAAGTTATTGGATGACTTCCCGTCCAATGAAGTCACCACCATTGAGATGGATTACGATGCGGAACTGCGACTCCAAGAATGGTATCGCTCTTATGAGCAGACGGAATTCACCAGAAGGCTGGATGGGTATGGTCTTAGACTTCTCCAGATTATGGCTATTAGCGAAGGTCAAAAAGCCATTGACTCTGATATGGCAGAGCGGTGTATCTCTCTGTTGGAATGGCAAAGACAGGTGCGGGGAGCATACCAGCCTACTGAATACACCGATGTGATGTCACGGATTCAGAATCTTATTCGGCGGGCAATTAAGAGGCATCCGAAAATTACCAAAGGTAGGTTGATGAATGCCATCCATTCTGAAATATTTGATTCTTGGAAAGTAAATAAGGCATTGGAGAATTTAATCAAGAATGGGGACATCAGAGACATACCCTCTGGCAAAACCTGTAAATATGTGATGAATAAAAAAGCTGATTAGGGAGTTGGAGCGAACATACACGAAGTGTTACACAGGGTATTGTGTAAGCTCTAAGCATTGATAGTATTGAGTTTACGGGCAATTTTAACAGTAAAATGGGCCTGCCGAATATAAGGGGGGGTAGTCATTGTAATAAAAGAATACGGCAGCCTAGGTTTAATGTGTAAGTAGTAACCTAACTAATCAATATAATTAGAATAAGTGTTACACAAAAGGGTGTTTAAGAGTTTGTGTATGTTCGGGGGAAGGTTGGCAAATCAGGAAGAAATAACCAGGGAGAATCTTTTGCGAGACAGAATTAGTAGTGAATGAGTCATGGACGATGGATGATGGACACATGGACACATAAACCACCCATTTTCAGAAAGTATATTGTATAAATCCCTATAGGACTTTCGGGAAAACACCTTTTATCTGTCCATCTGTCCATTGAAATGGTGTCCTGGACAGAAAGGATGGCAGAGCCACTGATTTCCCGAATGTTTCCTACAGGGAGTCCCAGAAAAAGTTTCCTTAAAATGCTGTCCTTACTGTCTTACTACCCTGAGTAAAGTTAAAATAACCACTTCTTCCTGAACAGGAGGTAAGGAATGTCTGGTCAAACAAGTGATGATTTGATGGGAGCTCGGTTTCAGTTTCGCAGGTTATTGGAAGAATATGGCTTGGTGCTCCTTGCGGGATCCGAAGCGGAGTCGCTCTCATGGCTCGAAACCCAAATCATCAAACTGGCGGATTCGGTTAGCAGGAGACAGCGATTCATAGGATTGCTCAGGCAAACAAGAGAAATGTTGAGCCGAGGGCAAGAGGTAAGTAGGGTACTCCCAAATGGTGGACGAATAGAGAGGGTCAACCCGCACATCAGGATGAGATTTAGAAGGATAACTATCTTACACCGGGATTTACGGAAAGGGGAGAAGACGCTCGATTATAGAATTTCTACAATCAGCTGAAACAAGGGACTAGGGGTAAAAAATAGTAAAAACTGCCTTGCGAAGGGCAACGAAGGTGCGATTGAGTAAAAACCTGACCGACAATTCAGGAGAGACGGCCACCGCTATAATTCTTCAGATGAAACTGGGTGTCTTAACCACTTGAAGTTTTTATTCCTTTTGTGTGCAGCATCCATGTTGAAGGCAAATGACCTCTTAAATCTCTCCTTTTCTATTCTCGGTATCGAGAAGTTCCCTTTTTCTTCCCTCAATCCAATTATCAAGATCACCCTTTTTGAATCTCAACAGACTGTTAAGCCTATAATGGGGGATCTTCCCGCATTTAGCCCACGCATACAGAGTCGGTTTCTTGATGCCTAAATACTCGGACGCCTCTTCGACACTTAAAAAGATCCCGTCCATTCTTTTCCTCCTTTAGCGAAATCGTATCCGTTAGGTTCTTCTCGCTTATTTATAAGGTATATAAAGACCCATCTAATTTTTATATTTTTACGAACCTTAAAAAGAGAAAAGTTTTTTATAAGAATTATAATGAACGAAGGAAACGAGCTTTTCTTCTACGGTTTTACGAACCTTCGGGAAAAATTTCCCGAGGGTTAGGGCTTTTCGTTATTACGGAAACTACCTTTTTAACCTTAGTGTTAAACAAAGGTAAGGAACGAGTATTTCGTAGACGATACGAAATCTCACCAAAAAATTCATTATCAGGAGGAAAAAATGAAAAATCAGAAAGAAAAGAAAAAAGGGAATCGGGTCTCGCAGAAATTCAAGCACGGTCAGCACGACTATTCTTTCAATTTCTGGATGGGCTGCCACAAGTTTAGCGAAGGTTGCACAAACTGCTATATGTTCATTGCGCAAAGAAGAAGAACCATAGACCCCGAAAACGTGAGGTTATGCACTACGACCTGGAAAAAGCCGCTCGAATGGCAGGAGGAAGCGGAGCGGGCGGGGGAGTACAGGAGCGTTTTTGCGTGTTCCTATTCGGATTTCTTCTTGCCCGAAGCCGACGCATGGCGAAACGACGCATGGGCACTCATTCGTGAAACACCCAATCTCATCTGGCAACTGGCAAGCAAAAGAACACACTTCATTGCAGATCGACTTCCGGCGGATTGGGGCAACGGTTACAAAAATGTCTGGCTGGGAACTAGTGCCGAATTGAAGAAGTATCTGTCACGACTCGACGAATTGAGAAAGATACCTTGCGAGCTCAGGTGGCTCGACTTAGCTCCGATGCTAGAAGATTTCATGCCCGAACTTGCCGAGCATATCGACGGCTTCGGATGGGTGATTGCATCGGGAGAAACGGGTTGCAACGTTGTTGAACCCAGGCCATTTGACGAACAGTGGGCCAGAAATGTTCGTGACCTGTCCTCGAGCAGGGGAATTCCTTTTTACTTGTCTCACACTGCCACCGCCGGTCGAACAAGACAGCGCGACCGCCTTCTTGACGGGGTTGAGCACAACGGGATTCCGCCGCTGGTTTTAAAAAATGGACAATAATTGTGATGTTTTTGCTAAAATGTCAGTTTATTTAATGAGATATTGATAAGTTAGGGAGTCAGAAGGTAAGGGTAGGGAGAATTAGAAAAACCTATCCTGCGAGCTGGGCGACGAAGGTGCGAAGGTATTAAAGGTTTTTTGAGGAGTGCACCTACTCTTCAATCGAAGCATGCTTCTATAATCGAAGATTTCCGGTAGAAATCATGCATGGGGGTTCAATATATGAGAATCAAATTGAAACATTTTCAGAAGTCTAAAAACAGAGGATTGATAGCAGATATCTTTCCCTTGCCGGAAGAGGTCGCCTGAACACTTTACCTATTTTCACATCAACACTGAACCGCAGTTGAAGAAGATTACCAATTGAAAGAATTGGAACGCTCGTATTTATCTGATATCTGCCCTACTTTTGGGGTGGAGGAATATTCGCGGAGGCCTATTGTTACGAAGCCCCCTGGACAAACTTAGGCCGTCATATGCTACGTACTCTTTTTTGACTTTGGGAGGGATGCCTACCCATAACAGAACACGAAAAAAGTTCGGTTTTTGTCTTGACAAGGCTGGGGATGGAAGGTCTGCACTCAAGCCAAGGTACCTTGTTTTGTCAAGGTATCCATAAATTATTCTTTGCACTATATATTTCCGCGATTTGCGAAAGTAGATCGATTTTCTTTTGCACTGTTCTTCCGATAATTATTGTTTGCTGAATCCTGTTTATTTCTTTAACGCTTCTTGTTAGGAACATTTTTCCCATGATTCTCTTGTCTTTGTCTGTTGGGAAGGTGGAGAGAATTTCAACAAAGATTCTTTCTGCGACTTCTGGTAATATAGAGTCATCAATCAGAACCTTTGTCAGGAATCCTGTTACCACGCTAAACGCGGTGCCCAGAGGAACACCATATTGTTCTGACAGTGTTAGTGGGAAATTGAACCATCTGATTCTTTCGGGTTGTATTGTTGTTATGGTCCCATCACCAAACACGGCTTTTTCGATATCGTCAATGGTCAAAGGGAGGAATCTGAAACGGTAGGAAGAAAGGTAAGCAAAAAACTTCAAATACTCTTCGAATGTGATTTTCTTTTGTTCGTACAGTACCCTTGCCAGGGCAAAAGCTGAACAATATTCGGGAGCCTTCTTTTTAGTATCGAGTTCGTTTGCTTGGAGATACAGAAAATCTTCGGTAAGAACAGGAATGTTTTCTTTTTGAGCTGATACGCACGCATCGCACAATTCTGCTTGAACCTTTTGTTCACAGAAGGAATCCACTTTGTTTGCAGCAGAGATGGCGGTTATATTTCGGGGTTTAGATTCCAGAAGGTTTATTGAATGTTTAAAGTTTCTTTGGATAGTTGCTCTTGTTTCTTCATCAACGGATGAAAAGGTTAATCTTCCTTGGGTATATCCCATGTATCCGGCCAGTCCGGGCATATATCGAAATTTTCCCTCAGTTTCTATTAAGAAAGTGATTACGGATTGCGGAATCTTAATGTTTGGTAGGTGGTGGTAAATCTTTTCTAGTATGCCTGGTTCTGAGAGCACTAAAGCGGATGTGGCGTCGATATAGAAGGGCTCACCAGAAATGATTCTCTTTGCTACTTCTTTCTGGCAGTTTAGCTCTGTTGGATCTCCGGAACTGAATCTTATGAAACCTTTGTTTTCCTCGGTTATGCGTCGGATCGCTCCTCTCAGTCCTCCTTCATTAAGGGCAAGAAATGCTAAGGGGATATTCTCCCGGCAATAAAAATCAAATAGGCTGCCTTTCTTCTTTCTTTCGTCCTCCAGTCGGGCAATGATGTATTTTGTGTCTATTCCTATTGCTGTTGTTGGGACTTCGATTATTTCCAGCATCTTCCATCTGTGTTCGAGGGTGAGTTGTTGGGCGTGATGTGTGCACTGCCAATGGATGTACTTTTCAAGGGGTAGAATGTTCTCTATAGTGTATTCAATCGGAGTTGCTCGGTATTTATCGTCGAAGGCCACTTTTTCTCCGATTGTTTTGCCCAATAATGTAGAATATTTCTCATTGGTTGGAGGGACTTTTGTGGCATCCAATTCATCCTTGTCTCCGACAAAGTACCATCTCTCTTGATCTGTGAATTTAACGAAGCGGTTATGCCCAACTTTTGTGTCTGGGGTAAGTCCTAAATCAATTAGCTTATCTATCTGGATGAAGAAGAATAAAAGACTTCCGTATTGTTCTGGAGTGGGTGTCTTGAGTGCTTTTACACCTGCCACGACTGATGTGAGAGCTTTATGGGCCTCATTATTTTTTAAGTAAACCTCTGCCTCAACTGCGACCTTAAATTCAAAGCTTTTAGAAAGTGTCGGGTGCTTCTCCATCAGAACTTTCGCCTGTGGGTACTCACCGCGCTTCAGTCTGGCTAGTAAAGTTTGTCCGAGGAGGACTTCCTTATTGTGGTCATCCAACGAAGCAATTGCTTGAATATCCGACAATATTTCTTCTCCTATCAGGATGGCTTCTGGGAGCCTTTCGAGGTTGAGATTGGCTGAGAAGAGTTGAAGCCTCAGCTGGAGAGCAACCCGTGTGTCTCTTTCGTACTTCAGAAGTATTTCGACAACCTTGATTACGAAGTCCCAGGCCTTTTTTTGCTGGGCAATTTCCAGGATTGGTTTGCATTCGAGGTAGGTTAAGTTCGATAAGTCCATTCTCTTGAGAAGGTCGAAGGCCTCGTTGAGGTTCTTTTCGTCGTAATTGAGAAGAAGGAGGAGTTTGTCTTTCTGGATGTTTCCGTCGTCTGGTAGGTTCTCGATTATCTTTTTTCGCAAATCAGGGAACAGTTTGCCTGCGTTTGCCATTGTAACGGCGAACCGGAGGTCTTGTTTCAGGGGTGTCAGGGCTTTGTCATATTCTTTGTTCTCTAAATTATCGATAAACTCCAAGATGTTTTTCTTCTTGGTTGTTTTAAAGAATTTTTTCCCTTCTGTGAAAAGGTTTGATTTGAGGGTGAATTGAATAACAATCATTCTCGCAAGGCCGTCTGATGTGCTTTTTTCAGCCCGTTGAAGGTACTGTAATAATTTTTCAAGTTCGTTTTGGGGTAATTCGACGAACGTCAGGAATTCGATGAGGAGGTTATCGATCAGGTAGTCGAAATGGCATTGCATTATCAGCTCGAAACTTTGTTTCGCGAGCCTTTCGATTTCAGGACCATTTTCCAGCACCCGGAGCGCGTCAAGTTTTTGTAGGGTGAGAATGGCTTGATTTCTCGGGCTTAGGCCACCCCATTCATTAGCCGTTTCTTGCAGAGCATCAATTTCCGATAAGAGACTCTCCGCTTTGCTTTGGAGCCTTTCTTTATCGTCGGTTTGGAAGAAGATACGACTTTGTGAAATGAAAAGCTTGGTAATGTGGTTATTAATTGCTTGGGGGTTTAGGTGTACGGCTCTTTCGATGAAGCTTTCTGCTCTTGTTTGATCGCCTTCCACTTGGAGGAAGGCTGCGTGTAAGCGGTAGAACCTTGATCTTATTCTAGGATCTGTGGGAAAGTTGTTTTCGTCAATCTGCGTAGGGTCAATTTTGGTTCCGAGTCGGTGTTCCCGGATGAGCTTTTCGAGTCGTAAGAGCCAGTGGCTACTGTCGATCCTTTCAGCTACTTTTAAAGCCTCTTCGTTTTTGTCGAAATCGTCATTATTTAGGTGAATTTCTGCTAAGTATAGGAATGCGCGGGGGTCATTTGGGTATCTCCTGCAGACATTCTCGTATTTCTTTTTTGCTTCGTTAACCCTTTCGACTTTTTGTAGCGCCCTGCACTCTAGGATTTCGTATTCTAGGAGAGCGTCCTCATCTTCCAAACCGGAGATGATGTCTTTATGATTTTCCAGGGATCTCAAGACAAATGTGCCATTGTCTCTGTCCAAATCGATTTCCAGTTTGGCCAGGGATTCCCGTGCTATACGAAGAGCGTTTCTTGAATCAATATCAAATCCCAGTGCAAGCATCTGGTCAGGTTTCAGTGTGAAAAAAATGTCCTCCAAATCCTTAGCGGCGAGTTTGTCGAAGGTGATGTGAGGATTAGCCTGTCCCAATTCTGCCAGGGCTCTTTCGATCTCGATGCTTACCCCAAAGCCTTTGTCGTTGAAAACGAAATAAAATGTTTTTATCTTGGAGATCTGATTCCAATTTGCCTTTAGGGTCTCGAAATCCCTTTTGAGCTTTTTCGCAGCAGCAGCTTCCTTTTCTTGCGGTGTTTGGGGCGAGTAAGCCTGATAGTATATTCCCTGGTCTGGTCTGTAGCCGTCATTGCCGCGATCACCCTGGCTTCCGTAAGACCGGATCTTCTGAAAATCAGGAAAGGCTTCTTGCATGATATCTTCAAAAAAGGTCTGAAATGCGGTTGCATTCTTTTGATAGACCTTGTTCCAGAACTGCAGCCGTAAATAATTTCTATCGATTGGTTCCATGTCGGTGTTTAGTTGTGACTTTTCTTCTGCATATGTCATTTCACGGTTACAGCTTGGAATATACACCAATTTATTGAATTTGTGAACGAAAGAGTTTGAGAGAAGTGTAGTACAGGTCTTCATGGAAACTGTCAAGTGAAAAGTCGAGGTCGTCAGTGGTCATGGAGTGAATGGAATCAGACGCGGAGCTCAATTTCTTGCCACTATATGCCCAATCCAATTAATTACGATCTGAGAAACAAACCTATCCCTGAACTCCTTCCGTTGATTACCATTTGAAGTATTGTATGGAAGCGTAATTCTAAAGAACGAGGATTTCAGGAAGAAAGAGTGGGAAAGACGAAGGGTTAGATAGGGCTAAAGAAATCCGTTGACAGGGTGGAAAAAGGTGATAATTCTATCCAGCCAATTCATACCCTGATTTTACCAGCTCTTCTCCCAATCCAAGGGATACCACCCAATAACGCTCATCATCCCCTAATACGATAACCATCGACTTGACTGCCCTGTCTGCGAAGTCTTTTGCATTGTCGAAATTACTGAATCTAAATACCCCATGTGATGGAGTAAGCTTAATTGGTTCTTTATTCATTGCCAATCACCTTTCTTAAAATGGTTTGGGATATTATATCATATCCATTAAATGAGCCAACCCTTTCTCTCAAGTCGTTTGTAGGTTTTTTTATCAACCTTAACAGTTCGCAAGGTGCTTAGAAAATTTCCAAAAGCGACGGTTACGGGAAACCGCGTCAGTAAATCACGACAAATTGTGTCGTTGCGTGAGTTGGCTATCAGGATTTGCAAAACCTCGCCGGGCCCAAAGCGGTCCAACGACTCACACATTTCTATGTAAGCCTTCTGAAAAACATCCTCCACACTGTCAGGTTCATCCTTTAATTTGCTTCGATTCATCAGTTTCCCTCCTGAATTCTGCCATTCATCTGTCTCGGATGATTTTTTATTACCCAAAATAGCCTAAGGTTGACGCCTAAAAAGTCTTTAAATTTCAATGTAGGGATTGGTGCTTTGGGTAATAAAATGCACCCAAATATTACCCAAATTGGAGCTTCTCTATCGCCTCCACCTTGCGGTCATCGGTGGTGTGGAGATACCTCTCTGTGGTGCGAATGTGAGAATGACCCAATAGACCCTGAACTGTCTTGAGGTCAACCCCTTTATCCAAAAGAGTCGTGGCAAAGGTGTGCCGGGTTACGTGCGGATGAATCCTTTTGCGAATCAGAGCCCTTTTCGCCAGAGATTTAATCAGGCAATCAACTGCCTTGGGGGTAAGGTTTCTTTGTTCATAAGGCCCATGCTTGCCCAAAGTATCAAATAGCGAATGGTTTGGATCAACCCCATTCCCATTGGCTTTCAAATAGTCCTTAATGACAAGTAGGGTTTCATTTTTTATAGGGATTCTTCTAAATTTTTTCCCCTTGCCTATCAGGTCAATGACGGCTTGATTCCTGTAAGTTTTTAAATCTCGTAATTTCAGATTGCAGATTTCGGCTTTCCTCAGTCCTGTCGAGAGAAGCAGAAGCAGGATGGCATAATCGCGCTTCCCTTGAAGGGTTCTTCGGTCAGGAACCCGAAGAAGGGCTTGGACTTCTTCCTCAGTTAGAAACTCTGTCTCCTTCTTTTTCACGCTTATTTTCACCCCCGTTGACACATTTTGCCTTACGAATGAGCCCAGGATTAGTTCTGGGAAGAGTTGGTGCCTCGGCCTATCCCTGTGACTATCACCAGGGTCTATCTTTTGCCTTATGTTGTCTTTTGGCCTATCCTGATTTTGTGATAATCGGTAAATTCAATAGAAAACTCCTGCTCCAAGGTGGCCTTATTAAAAAGACTCACATTTAAGGGCTGCGTCTCCCTCTCTAATTCACTTAATTCGTTGTTAAAAAAGCCGTCTGAAGTAACCGACTGCCCATTTATTGCGATTTCATATCCCTGTCTCTCTAATTCACCGCATATTACCCCCAGGGCAGAATTGCCCACGTCTTCATCCAGGGCATCAAATATTTTCTGAACATTCATTCTTGGATACATCCTTTGTTGACTCTTCTCTCCCATTTCAAAGCCCTTCTGGATAAACCATTTCTCTCTTGGAAAAATCCCAGTATGGAACACCAGCAATCTTCCGTAGATAATTTGTTGGCCCGTGATAATTTTTATCTTCTAAATAATCTGCGATTTTCACTAAATCTTCTTTCGACCTTTTTGACAAATCAAAATATTCTTCTATACACTCGATTTCCAACCCATGGCGCTCTTCTAAGGGCTTCCTATGCCACTCATCACGTCCGATTTTCTCCAAAAGATTTTCACGGATAGAATCAATCATCTTCTTACCTAATTCGCTTTCGGGTTGAGTCATTCTTTTTCACCCTTTCTATTAAACCCGAACCATCCACTCTTCTTCCGGTGCTAAATTGGATGCTATCTCCAGACGCCTTTTAACCTCCAGTGCCCCTTTCTTATAGACGGTGACACAAATCAAGTCTTCCCCTTCATAAAGGGCATAGTATCGAGTCCCGTAAGGCTGGATGAGAAAGGTTTTTACTTTTCCGTTAGGCTTCTCGTTAAGTTCAGACTCCATACTTATCACCTCTCTTTTTCCCCTTGAATGGTTTTTCTAAAAAGATTCCATCCAGAGATGAACGCTGGCTTCTTCAAATTATCACCACCACTTATACTGATTTTTCACCCCTAAAATTTGAATTTATTATATCAAAAATAAGGGTATTTGTCAATTATTTCGCCTATTTACGATATGATACGCCCTTGACATTGTTAGCCTTTTTGGGGGTGATTTTTATGAGGCTGGTTTGGAAGAAAAAATGGGAGGTTAGAGAAGAGATATTACTTTTTGAAGCCAAGAACAGATTTGACAGACAGGTTCAGGTTAAGTGTCGACTGACGGTTTCACCAAAGAGTGAGGATCAGTCTAAACCAAAAGGTATTGATTTCCGGGATGAAAGATGATGATAACGCCCAACGGCTTTGCCAGTAACGAGAATAAAGCAAATTTCGCCCGGTTTTCTTTATTCCTTGGGTCGCATATATCTTCGCCAAACGTCACTGATGACCGATCCCTCCACTTCGACAGGGTACAAACCGTACTGCTTAGCCTTGACCTTGCGCTCCTTCGTTGTCATCTGTTTTCGCACAGTCACGCGGCTCGCAAGATCACTCTTGAGATCCTCTCCCCACACGAAGGTGTTTATTCCTGAAGTCGCTCTCCACATTTCACGATGAAATTTATCAGCCGAGACGAAAACCATGCAAAAGGGAACGTAGAACAGATACTGCAAATCCAAGTAGTGACTCGGCCGGGGGCCGATGAATCCACGAGCCAGACCACCAATAAAAGTTAGGTAAAGTCTCACTATGCTCGATGCATAGGGAGCTAGTTCCTTCGCCAGGAAACCTGGCCGGCCGAGCAACCGTTTGAAAACCAAATTCTTGATGAGAGTTGGGGCATGCAAGAAGGACAGCGTAATTCCCAGTACTTCCAACTGAATGTCTGGCCTGGGATCGGACAGAATGCCGTCGACTTGCGCGATCAACTCTGTAAGATTTCTTGCAGACCCAAAATGCTGACGGGCGAATTCCTTCCATTGGTCGCCAATGGCACGGAGGTTGACTTTTTCGAGTCCGTCTCGCCAGGCGGTTGCGGTCTGCTCATCATCGGTAGTGAAGTCACCTGAAGCCCAGCGGGCCCACATTCGCTGCTCGGGTACAGAATCGTAAAGCAAACCTCTGCCGTCTCTCGATACCCTTACGTTGGGGGCACTGGGGTCAACAGGGACCTGACCGAACATCGGAACGTCGGCCCCACAAAGATTCCCAATCGCTAGTTTACGGAAATTTGCCGGCTGTATACCATGTGCTGTACCCATCTTCGCTGCAAGCGACTTGACCACATCTTCGGGGAGATGCCTCGACGCTGGCTTCTTTTTCAGGTCTGAGATTATTTCGCGAATAAGAGTGGGGGTCCCCACGAAAAAGAAGTGCAGGCTCAGCTCGAACAATTCCTCGGAGTTGAGCATGTGCAAGAAGGATTTATCAAAGATTAGAAGTGGGCCTACACCTACCAAATATATGCACCTTCATTCATTCCTACTCTACAACGTCGACAAGACGGTGGAAAGTGTGGCTGAGATATTTTTTGGCAGCACAAGTTTGAAATGACTGCAATTGGACCAATCTTCAATGATTCAGAAAAGGGGGTGTGAATAACACCTACAAAGAATTAGGATACGCTGCCTACATCACCTGAAGATTTACGATTGAAATCGAGTATAACGGTTAAGGTGAGCGGGCGAGTCAGTTCTGTAATCGCTTTTCGGAGAGGTAGTGATCGAAATTATTTTGGTGCTTTAGGGCAACGTCCCTCTATTCCTCAAACATATCTGGAATATTAAGTATTCTCTAAGCCTCAGTGGAAATATTGACCTTTTTGCCTAAATTTTGTTCATATCAACATCAAACCCACCCGCTTTTAATTCTTTTGCCAACTCATATTTCCATGTCCCCGCATCATCCATTAGAATGTATCCAACTCCTATGTAATCCGAAGGAAGGTCCATTGGGCCATGGTAAATCGGGCAAACCTTCTTACGGCCAAGCCTTCCGAGGAAGAAGCCTAATTCCAGAATTACATTCTGTCGGGCTCTTGGTTTAAATTCACTGGGTTTTTCTTTGTCTGCTCCGATATCGTCGGGGGTGAGTAATATAACGGCGAAATCAACGTCAGAATAATGCTCCAGTTTTTCTATGATTGTCCGGCCCTCAGTTGCTTTTTCATGCAGGATTATGGGTTGTAACCCGAGTTTTTCGAGGAGTCTTGCCACAGATTGTTTGATTGCTTCATCGTGGCCATGTACGACAAAAACACTATTTCCTGGGGTTCGTTGTTCCTCAATTTCCGGTTGAATTTTTACCACCCCTTGAGCCACAGGAATTAACCCTAATCTTTCAAGAATTGATTCCAGGATTCGAATTTTAATTTTTAAATCTTCCATCCGCCCTTTGAGTTTTTCCATTGGGGACGGCGGACCGCCAAATGACACTCTCGTCTGACCATATGCATTTGAATATTCCTGTGCAAATTTTGGTGTAGTAAAGATCACATTCAGGAGCTCTTTATTATAGTCATTCCATTTCTTACAATCCTTCAATTTTTCTTCTACTTGTTCGTTGGTATTTACTGTTCTCCTCTCCAATTCCATTCCAAGGTTAATTCTTTCTTGGATTTTTTCCGCAGCTTCTGCGTAAGGCATGGCAAGCTCAGGTTTGGCAGCAGGTTCGGGTTTGGAAAATCGTTTTTGGGCGCTCATTTAGTCCCTCCTTTTAGCCAATTTTCCAATCCAAATCAGATCGGATTCTTTCCCTCAACATACCCTTTTGGGAATAGATAATCAAGGAGGGAATTGCACCCAAATTGTTTTGATTGCCAGCCTCAAATTTAGTAATTTCGGTTTGAAGTATTGCATCCTGAAGGGAAATGCCAAAAACTCGATTTCAGGAAGGAGTCCTTAATATTATTCTCTATCTCAATTCCAGTCGGGGTTACCCATTCCCGGGTCTTTATGTCTCCCAACGGTAATCTTCCAGAGGGCTTCCCATTCCTGAATTAACTCAGGAGGAAAGGGATCTTCCTCTTTTAATGTCTTTGACTTATTTCTGTTTCGTCTACCTTCAACCAGAAAGACATATCCGAGCAAGATAAGGGAGTAGATAGCCCAGACCAGGGTGAAGCCCAAAACTATCAAGTAAAAGAACCAGTCCCAATCAATTGGTTTGGGTAACAAGAAGAAAGGCAGTATTATCCCTGCTAAGATGGAGACTACCAATGTGAGCCTGAAATAGTGTTTTTGTTTTCTCATTATCACAGACCGCATTCTTGAAGATGTTCAATGTCCCACCAGGATCTGCAAAGTCTTGGTTTGTAAGGAAATCGTTTACTTTTAGGTTCACATCTATCAAGGGCAGAAAGCTGATCGTTAAGCTTCCTAAATCCATTCAGCGAACTCATATTGTTACGCTTCCACACGTCAGCCTTATCCGCTTCCACACAAGGAACGTTATAACCAAAAGCATTTAGAGAAAAAAGAAACTGTTGATTATTAAGGAGGACTGGATGGTTAGGGTCAGAACCCATTCCAACAAAATTCCACCCTGATAGCCAATAAGGGAAAATCTCCTCTTGAGCTTCTAAGATTATGACTATAAATTCAGCCACCGCAATTGTGAAATTGTTAATATCTAATGAATCAAGTTCTCGGTAGATAGAATGATCCTTGATCTTTGGATGGGTAACCTCGCCACGTATTGCACTGTAAGCAGAAACAATTCCAATTAGATCATTGGATATTGAAATTTGTGAGGTTGCCAGCTTCGAAGGCCACAATTCTAATTTCTTTCCAAATGATGTGTATCTCAATTCCTTAAAAATATTATCTTCTGACTCACCTTCTTTCTCGAGCTTCCGCCTCATTATTTCATTTAAAAATGATTCTACCGCTCCGATCCCAAAAAATAGTGCTGCCTTCAAGTGATGATATTTCAGAAATTCATTCTTTGTAGTCAAGGAGGTTCTGCATTCTTGGCATAGAGATGAAAAATGGTGCCACGTAGTGTTTACATTCCACCGCCAATAATCTGAGTCGTCACGTATCTTATGCCTACTAATCTTTTCCATTGTCAGTATTCTTATAATTCAAGTAACAAGTTTAACAATTCTTCTTTCCTTTTCTCTTCACCTCTATATCCACCACCTTTACCATCTCCCAAAACTCTTCTTTAGTGAATATCCCTTTCTCCACCAATAACCGAGTAAGAGCTTCCTGTTGGACGACCTGGGACATCAGGAGTCCTTTATGGTCTCATTTGATCTATTCGACCTATCCTTTCATCTAAGAAAATTAATTATTGAAAAAACGCTGATGGCAAAAATCCCGACAAAGAACGCATATTTCATTAATCTGTTAAGCCAAATCAATTGGAAAAGGCTTTTTCTAATTCTTTTCAAGATAAAAGAAGGATTTCCATATCGTTCTATCATTTTTGTAAGAGAGAGAATTTTGAATGTTTCCTCAAGAAATTCTTTGATGAAACTAATAGTTTTAGGGTCTTTTACTCTAATTAGTTGTAATCGTTCAAAATACTTCTTCAATCCTTTGGCTGGAAGCTTTTCCAGAAACTCATAAAGCTCCACCTTCTCTTTTTCATGATCTTTGACAATAGGATCGACATAACTTTTAATCAAAGATTTTAGGTAATGCTCTTGTAATTCTTTTCTGATAATTGGGGCAAGCGTTTCTTTAGATCCAAATAGATTCTTTGCGTATTGGAAGTAAGCATGCAAATCATCTATTTTGGGTAAGACCAAAACACCTGCAATGATTGAAGTAAGAAGGCAAAACCAGCCAATAATTAGAATAAATTTATACTCCGGAAAAGTGACAAACTCTTTTAAAAAAGTTATACTGAAAACTAAAGTTCCCGTTGAAAGACCAATAATAAATTTATAATATTCTTTGGATTTAACGGAGGACTCCTTCAAGTCATCAAGGAATCTCTCAAGGGTTTTAATGCTGTCATCTTCGACCATGGTATATTCTCCTTCTAAGGCTTCCGTCTTCTCATCAATACGTTCGAGTGTTGTTCCCGTATAATTTACAGTATTGCGTTTTGCACGAATCGATCAAATCAAATCCGACAGAATCTGCCATTATTACTTGAAGTTTTTTCTTCACAAAATAATAGGCTATTAAATATTCTCCGAACCCACCTGAAACCATCACATCAGTTCCAATGTTGGGGGGCAAAAATGACTTTGTTCTCCTTCGACAATTTGAATGTTTTATCTCTTATCACTCTTAGCCCTCAAATATTATAAATTCTGACCAAAGCGACACCTTCTTTAATGCTCAATTCAAATTCGTCTCCAGTTTTTATAGGGTTATTTCTGTATTTCCATTGTTGAACACTCTTATTACCTTGATTCCACCGAACTCCAGACGGCCATCTGATAGGAATGTCCCGATTAAAAAAGACCACTGAAGCAAAAACAGGGCTATTCCATTTTTTTGATGCACCAGCAAGCCCCTTCCTTGCGAAGTCAACATCTCCTGAAGCTGCTCCACATTTACATATTTCCCCTTTGCACTTACATCTTGGAGTAAATTGATGGACAGCATTCAGTATTACTTTTACCCCTGGGTTTGGTAGCTGTTTTAATCCAAAAACATCATAACAGACAGCCATATAAAAACGCCTTCCATTCAGTAAAAAAATGCGAGATTTTCCTTCCTCCAAAGACAAATATGTTGATGCTGATTGAATTTTGTCCTCCTCATCCTCAGTAGGATTAAATTTACGCCCGATTGCAATTATTCCCTTCCTGCTGACCGCTATTGCAAGTTGATCTTTGGGGAAGTCTTTTGGATAACCTCTCCCCAATCTCCCATCAATGCCAATGCAAACAACAATATTTCTATTCATCTTCCGCAACTCTTTTTTTAAGCGGTTAGTCGCAAGATTAAAAATCGCATTAGCTTTCTTTTTCCCGCTATTAAAGTAACCTCCAGGGAACAAGATGACTCCATTTCCACTGGTTCTCCTCAATGTCTTATTTAGAATATCTTCTAAAACTTTTTTTCTAATATCGTTGTCCGTTTGTGTGAACCTTGCATTCGATCTTAGAAGCACTGTTGCCAGCCAATTACTTTTAATTTTATTTTTTGTCTCTTCGTCCTTAAACCTTTTGATATTCATTTTACGCCCTCCCATTTTCTTGTTTTCGCTATTGCACTCAGTATGGCGGATTTATCCCCTTCGGAAATTTCATTTGTTTTAAGATGATGGACAAGCCATAAGCCACTCTCCTTAATTTGTTTCTTTGGCGAATGTCCCCCTAACCAATTGTCTGTGGGTTTACATAATTTGCAATGTGCTACCGTTCCAATAAGTGACCTTTCAAGCCCCCCTGACCCCATTCTATTCATTTGGTCATCCACGATGATAAATCTAAATGAGAAATTCTGTCTTAATATCTTTGTAATTGCTGATTCTACTTCTATTTCTTTTTGAATATTCCGAAGATGTCCAAACTCCTTTCGACTTTTTCTTGATGTGAAATCTATTTCCCAGATTTTCAGATAGTCATCCCGTCTTTTGTTCAATAAGGCCCTTCCAATATGCTTTCTAAAAATGCTTCTTTCACGAGGTGCAGCCTTATTACTGTCAAAGTTCATCTTAGATTCATCCAAGAGATAGTGCTCTTTTATTCTGCTCCTAAAATTACCGTCTTTATGAGTGCCGATTCTAACTATCCGTGGCTTAAATCCCCCATGCCCCCACAACTCCCCATCCTCATAAAAAAAATAAATCCCGTTCTCAGGCAGTTGTTCCAGTCCGAAGGGAAACTTGACAACTGGTAACTGTTCCAACTGGATGTGCAACCACTTACACGTATCGGACATTTGTTGCCCTCAGCTTATCCAATTTCTCCAATGTGAGTAAATCCTTTTATCCTTTCTTTCAATTTCGTCTCTTGCAACAACCTTTTGTATAAAGGATGGAAGCGACCTGGATTATAATAGAACCATATTTCATCATATTGTTTTAATTTATCGTCAAAATTATTTAGTAAGTTATTGAATTCTCGCTCGGTCACGGTATCAGGGCTTTTTTCATACCACTCACGTTCTTCATTAGAGAACCAAACATCATATAAATCTGAAAAGATAGCCCAATTTACTTTCTTCTCTGAACATATCCTCATAAATCGCTGAGTTGGGGTTGCCATATACAATTTGTCTGGAGTTACTTTTCTACCAGTATTTTTTAATGAATTATCCTTCTTGGATGAGCAATGGGTTAGGTAAATTTTCATTTCACTTTTCTTTCTTCGTCTCCCGATTTACTACTTTCACTAATGGAGGAGGTTATACCATTGTTGGTAAATCGGACATTTTAAGCTTGGGTAGCAAAACGCCTGGGCTGCACTCCCCAACTCTTCGGATCAAAGCTTTAATGGCAGTCTCAATCCAGGTAATTTCTTGTGGTGACAAAGGAGAAAAGCCACTCCCCCTTTTTATTTTCCTGGCAGTTTTTCCCTCGCCTCTGCTGGAAGTGAGTTTCCCCAATTCATTCAATACATCAAACTCAACATTGTAACGGATGGCTACGGGTTTTCTACCACCAGAAATGGTTTCGATAAAAGTGAGACAAAAATAAGCCATCGACAAAAGTGGCTCTTTCCCTTGAAGATAGCCTTCGTATCGATGCCACAGAGTTTCGACATCAGGTGTCAAAGTGAAAAGTTTTGGAGGTTCAGGATATTTGTTTCGGGTAACATGAAGTTCAGCACTAACAACACCATGTGCTATTATGAGTTCTCCTACTTCTATTTGTATTGATTTAGAAGGAGGAGGGTTTCTATCGATCACTTCTGCATTCTCATAAATAAAATTAAATTCACCTCTACCCCTACTCAAAGCAACATCAATCTCCCACGCCCGCAGAAATCCTTCGACAGCAGACCGTGCTTTTTCGATTGAAGGATAATGCTCTTTGAACCCACAGGTTAGGATTCCATTGTCTAACCTTATGCTAAACTGTTGGGTTTCTATCTCAACTGGTTGAGGGTTCTCGTAGGATACGCTTTTGCCAGTATCAAGTCGATAGCGAATAGATTTTACATGGGGGTCTCGCATCTTTTTCCCCAGTCCTTAAATTTCCTTCTAAATTTCCTTTTTCTTCATCTCCCGATCCACCACCTTCACCATCTCCAAAAACTCCTCCTTACTAAATATCCCCTTGTCAATGAGCAACCTGGTGAGGGCTTCCTGTTGGATTACCTGGGATATGAGGAGTTCTTCAAAGGAAACGACTTGTTTAGGATCAAAGGGGATTGCCATAGGAACCTCCGATAATTATCAGTAAATAAATGTCGCATTGGAATTAGTCAGAAACACTTGAGTAGTTTTGTTTGCTTCTATACTGAATCTAACCAACCATTCCACTTTGTTATAGGCATCTTGATGAGAGGTTATAATGATATACTGCCCTATTGGCAATTGATCAATTTGCGTTTCTCCATTTACCCGTGTCTGCTCTTTTCTAATTAAATGTAATACTCTCCCTTCTGATAATTTATCGTTATAAACAACAATTGACTGTTTAATGTATCCTTCTGCATCTCTTCTCTTGGCAATATCTTCAGGATTAACGGACGGAGAGGAATACCATCTCAAAAGGAGAGAATAATCCTGCCATAAACCATCTGAATATGGCATTAATAAAAATGGATGCCCTCCAAGAGTTCTTTGGTTTCCAGCTCTCATTGTCAATACTATTCCAACATAAACAGAACCAAACTTTTTTGATGCTTCATTTTCTCTTAATTCCCTAAAATCTAAGTCAGGATTAACCCTGTTTACATTACCTGGATGTTGAGTTTTTATGCTCTGAGCTGCAAGCCCACAGCCACCCAAAATCATTGCGAGGACAAGCATTACTATACTCTTTTTCATAATTTTCCCCCTTGTTTTAACTATAGAGAAATCGCCTCAAAATTCTACCTCTCTCTCCCAACATAAACCTCCGAATGTTGAGCGTGCTCATGCCAGTTCTTCATATATCGTTCAGCCAAATTTCTTGTCATATCAGTCATTGTGGCATCAGGTCTTCTTCCCTCGCAACTGCTCTTGGTTATCAGCGAATGTGTCATTCCCACAATCCTTCTGCCTTTAAAGTTTCAATCATATCCTGCTGTTCCTTGTCGAGGCTTGATAGAAAATCAAGTCCTGTTTTTCCTTCAACATCCCTGATCGTCACGATATACTTGGGCATATCCTTGGTGTCAAGTTTTCTATTGGGCATGATGAAGGCAATGGCTTCTCTTTTGTCCGGGTCGTAAATGATCTTGTAGAGGTGCGTTGGTACAGCTACTTTGTTCTTCCCAATGGTCTTTTTGACCCCATCGTCATATATGGGGCCAGTGAAGATATAGAGTTCACCTCTGGTGATCGCCCAGATGCGCACATTTTCCTCAAGAATCTTCCATATCCCCTGATTCATGCCCTTACCGACTTGAGGAACCATATTGGACAGATAGAAGCATTCATCCATTGCCTGCTGATCCCATCTCATATCAGCGGCAGGTGCCATGTGTCCTTTATCGTATCCACTTCCCTTGTAGTCTGAAAGTTCTGCCCGTTTTCCCTTTTCCAGATCGGGGTCAGCCTGAAACTTAGACCGTGGAAGCGTACCCTGTGCTTTCTCTGGAGTTAAACGTTCTATTACCCAGATAGGCGTTTTATTCTCCGAATTGTGAGCCAAGAGATATCCTTTTCTGCAAAGTAAATCTCCTTCTTGACTGGGTACGCCAAGTTTCGCATACTCCGAGCAGTCTTCAATAGATCCGGTAAAGCCAACGCCTACTGAAAAAAGTAAACCAAGGATTACAAATAGTGTAATTCCACCTTTCCTAACCATCATGCCCCTCTGTTTTTAAGTTGAATCTTTTCCAAATATTTATTTGGAAATTCTTCTTAAATAAGTCCCCCGGCTTGTGAATGGGAAGATGGGTTTTGGCGGAATGAGCTTGAATGAGAACGGTGCTTTTGGCTTTACTTAACTCCCTGATGACGGCATCGGTGCATCCTCCGTTTGGGGAGAAGTAGACTTCTAATGTGGTGGGCTTTTCTTGGGGGAAGGCGATGGGGGGAGAAAAGACTATCCAAAAAGTTGCGGTAAGAATGGCAAGTGAAGCAGTTATCCATTTCATGGATCCCTCTTGTCAGATGTCTATTCCTTTTTATTTTCTTTGCTGAAGACCTTCAGCATAAATCCTTTTCAGGGTCAGTATCCAAATATGGCTGTAAGGATAAATACCACCCCGATCAATCCAACTACCCAACGCAAGACCCCTTCGATGGAAAAAGCTAAAATTATTAAAATGATTCCTATGATAGAGCGTAAAATTGCCTCTGCACCTCTAACATTTTTTGTCTTGACCACAGGTTCCATATTTTTCTCCCTATACCCTTATTGATTTTTAAAAACTAAGCCCCATTCCTCTTGCTCAGGAATGGGGTCTAAATTCAATCCTCACCCATATTCCCCCTCATGGGTTAGAGGTTATGTTGTTAGATTAACTCAGGGAACTAACGGAGAGTCTCGATTTTGAGGGTATTCTATTAAACTGGGACAAAAAGTCAACAAAATGTTTGGGGAATGGGATTTGAGGGATTGAGAACTGCACCTACAAAGAGTGAAGGTCGCTCCACACTAAGGAGTGACGATTTCCATTAGCTATACAGTATAACGTTCGCATGACCAATGCGCGCCGCGAAATCCAGCTCGACCGTATTGATTCCCGTGTTGGTTGTTAGATTTGGAATGACAATAGCACAATCTCTTGACAAATACAATGAAAAATGATACTAATTTGCCATTTCTTGTCAAGACAAAAATAGGCAAGACATGAAAAATAATCATAATTTTGGGGCAATGATTAGGAAACTACGTGAAGAAAGCGGAGAGCCTTTAAGAATGGTTGCTGCTGCAGTTGGAATAGATTCGACTATGTTGAGCAAGCTCGAAAGAGCTGAAAGGTTTCCAACGGACGAACAGATTAAGAAATTTTCAAGATATTTTAAAGTGCCAAAAGACGAGTTATCTGCACGCGCAATAGCAGATAGATTTGTTTCGCATTATGGAAAACATCCTGCCGTAGTAGATGCCTTAAAACTCATTAAGGAAAGCATTGTGAGGTAACTATGAAGCAAGCAACTGCTATCAAACAAAAAAAGATTACTGAAAAGTCCATCGATCTCTCGAGTAACGGCACCACAAACGGTTTTGTGAATCAAAATGGATTACACGCCAAGAACATGCTAAACGATTTATCGTCTAAAGAATGGATAGCTGAGACGGTTTCGGTTTGGACACAGCGAGGCCTTGGTGCTGATCACGAAGATGCGCAAATAGAGAAACAACATCCAGCGCCTTTTTCTTTTACAGATGTCAGCCGTTTAATACGTTTTTTTACGAAAGTGGGGCAGGTCGTGCTTGATCCGTTTGTCGGAGTAGGTTCAACATTAAAGGCCTGTGCTATTGAAGGACGAAAGGGAATTGGCTTTGAGTTGAACCCGCGATATGCGGACCTCGCAAAAGAGCGGTTGCGGAAAGAGGTAACTACACTCTTTTCAAAAGTGAACCCGCAGGACATTTATTGCGGAGATGCGCGAGTTTTGATTAAAGAATTAAAAGAAAATTCAGTAGATTTTGTTGTCACCAGTCCTCCGTACTGGAACATTCTACATAAGCAGGACCATAAAGTGAAACAAGAAAGGCTCTCTAAGAAGCTCGATACAAAATACAGCGATGACAAATTAGACTTAGGAAATATTTCTGACTATAAGAACTTCTTAGAAGAATTAGCAAGAATTTTAGGTGGTTGCGCTAAAGCATTAAAGCCTAAGAAGTATATGGCCGTGGTCATTAGCGATTTCCGTGATAAATCAAAATATGCAATGTTTCATGCTCACTTGGCGGAAGCACTGGAGAAGTATGGATTTGAACTCAGAGGCATCACGGTTTTATATCAGCGACACAAAAAAATATTTCCTTACGGTTATCCCTATGCTTATGTTCCTAATATACATCATCAATATATTCTCATACTCCAAAACACGAAGGGTGGATATAATGATAAATAAGTCTCTAATAAATAAAATTCATTTAGGCGATTGCGTCATCGGGATGCAGAAGTTACCCAATGATTGCGCAGATTTAGTAGTTGCTGATCCTCCTTACAATCTCAATAAAGATTTTGGCCTTTGGAACGAAAAAGAGCATCGTGAGGATTGGTTGCCTTGGTCAAGAAAATGGTTAGATGAAGTTAAAAGAATCCTAAAACCTGGCGGGAATGTATTTGTATATGGAATACATCATCACCTTTGTTGGATTCAATGTTATATGTACGAAATCGGGTTAACATATCGGCGCCAGATTATTTGGTATTATGAAAATGGTTTTGCAGGTTACTCTGCCCGGTCACTCGCAGCCCACTATGAGCCTATATTGTGGTTTTCTAAAAGTTCAAATTACACTTACCACCCCATCCGTGAACCCTATAAGAGCGAGGAAAGACTAAAATACAAAATTACCAAGAACGGCAAGGTATGGAAACCTAATCCAGAAGGCCGACTTGCAGGTGATGTTTGGCGGCTTCCTACCTTAGCCGGACGGCGTTTTAGCAATGAAAAAGTAAATCACCCTACTCAAAAACCATTATCTATAAGCCTAAGGTTAGTCAGGCACTTTTCTAATGAGGGCGATTTAGTTGTTGTGCCATTTGCAGGGAGCGGTTCTGAGTGTTTAGCTGCCTTGATGGAAAAAAGACGATTTATCGGTTTTGAGCTAAATCCAGCCTATGTTGAACTCGCAAGGAAAAGATTATCAGGATGGAAAAAACAATTTAAACCTACTTTGAGCTCTCTAAAAAACCGGGATAGCCAGCATCCTTGATATTGAGTGTCCTACCAAGAATCTTTTCAATTCTTGGCCGAAGAGATGGTGAGTCAATGTCTATGTAAAATTCTTCGCCAGTTCTGATTAATATTTTTGCTCTGCTCCACGTTAATACGATTAACGCTCCTATGGTGATGGAGCTGATCTTTACATCAAGCACATTTTTAACATCTTTAATAAACTGCCAGTATTCTGACCGCAGATTAGGTAAATCTAAGCTAACCACAAAGGGTATAATATTATCTTTCGATAACTCATACCTTGCCACTAATATGGCTACATTGTCTAAAATATTTCGAGGTGCATCCAAAACTTCTGCACCCAATTCCACTTCGCCAGTGCCATGCTTTACACCAGGCGGCCCCAAAACTAAGTCCATGCGAATATTTGTATCACCTCTACGTCGCATAGCCGCACCTATGCCCACCGCAATTAAAAGATTACGTGCAAGGTGGTTCGGGAATTGCGCACTTTGGGTATGTGCAACACCCTCAACTTTTTCACGGACCTTCTTCATTAGTATATCACTTTCAAAGAGGTAAATGCCTTTTTCCGGCACTTTCTGGAATAATCTTGTAATGATTGCGGTTGTCTCTGAATCTGAAGGTGTGTTCTGGAGTATAAAATGAGCATTAGGCTCATCGTTCACACATGCTCCATCGTTATCCAAGTAAATTGCTCTCGTTGGGCAGCGGCTGACACATAAGCCACACAGTATGCAAGCTTCCTTATTTATAACAGGAGAAAGAGTCTCGTGCGTCCAAGAGATAGCTGAGGTGGGGCAAACATCACTATTTTTGTCTGCTGGAAAGTCTTGAAAAACGGACAATTCTAATTCTTTAGGCGAATACTCCACGCAAAATGGATGAAAACATCTAATACAGGACCCGATCGATGTTTTCCCATCGGAAAAGGTAATCTTTGCGGGAAAATACTGTTCATGCCAATCAATTTGAATAGGTTTGATTTTGTCCGGCAAGCTTTTTGCCGGACGATCTATCCGTTTTGGCCTAAGCGTCTGATACATCGATTATCCCATGTAAATTTATAAGCTCATCTGGATTATGCTTTTTGCCTTCAAACAAGGTGCCAGCTACTAAACGTAACAATGACCGTATATCTATGATGCCTATAACCACACCATAAGCCTTATAAATATCAGAAATTAGGGACGTGACTTCAGAGCGATCATTAGGTAGATTATAGCCCACGACCAGCGATGTCGTTTCAGATCTGGTCGGGAAAGCTTTTCTTGCTAAAAGAATTATCTTGTTTTCAAGAGCCTGCCTTACTGCTTTTACGGAGATAAATTCTTCTTCACCGGGAGACTTGATCTCGATTGGTATTGAGTTATGCTCATCACTAATAAGCGCATCCCAGCGTTCATAATTAACACCAGGGCGAGAATGCCTACAATCATATCCAAGTGCACGGAAAAGACCTGCGACGAGGGGATAAAACTTATCTTTATTAGCACCTGATAAATAGTGGGCAATTAGTTCTACAGCTGCATCAACGTCTTTTGTTTTTTGCAAAGCAATATTGAACAGGTCAATGATCTCTTTGTCAGCTGGACTGCCATGTGTTTTATTAGATGCCACGAGAGAGACTTTAGATGATATCCGAGATAAAACTGTACTAAACTTTTTAAATATTTTTGTCTTCACTTCATGTTGAGCACTTGCAGAGGCCCCGGTAAAGTCGGGAAATAAGCTTTTGACATATTCAGGCTCTAACTCTTGAAATGGTGAGAAAATGAGTGACATGTTCGGATTACCCAAAAACTTAGTAACGTGCCTGCGGTCTTTTGCAATTTGTTCCGCGACAGGCTCGAGTTCAAACCCTGCTCGACCCAACATCTGATAAAAGCCGAGGCGAACCAATGATACCTTTGTCTCTTCGTCAAGACCAGCTAGGTCCTTAGCTCTTATATCACGACAGGATTGAAGTGTTTCTACTACCTTTTTACCTTCGTCAGTCAAAATAAGAAAAGGAACTGACCTTTCGTAAACATCTCTGCGCCTTTCGCTGATAGACCACCCTGTCCATTTAAGAACAGCTATAGGGAATCTGGTATAATTCTCCATTGTTGTTTTAGCTATATTGCGCTTATCAGAAAGAGTCTGTAATTTTTTTCCTAACCTGGCCCATTTCCCTCTGATAGATGCAATCTCTTCTAACATGCTTGAGAATTTATCACTATCCCTATCGTCGTCAAGACATAGAGGCCCAATAATTAACTCGTCCCTGCAAAGTAAGCCATCAAGGCTATTCATAGTTCTTAATATGGCGCTAAAAGGGCGAAGAGAGTAGCTACCACTTATATTAAGTATTGCATTTGGATAGACTATTCCAAGGATGCTCTCTTTAAATATCTCTTTAGGTTCGCATTGTGCCTCTATAATGTGTGCGCCGAGGTAAGTAAAACGGAATGTTAAGGCACTATTAGGTAATGGATGTAGCCAACCCAATATTTTGAAGAGTTCAGAGTACATTTTTGATTGGTTATAAAGGGGATCACGGGTCCGATCTTCACGAGTAGACCTAATTAGTGCCTCTTCCCCCATGTAACCGCAAGATGTAGCCAAACTCCTCTCGACAAGCGTCTTCGACATATCATCAAGGGTAAATGTCGCCCTATCTATTAAAGCATCATATAGCTCGCAGTATATCTTTATGAAACTATCAATGTCCGAACCAGGGTTTGCGATACGTAGCATGTTGGCACACTAAGAACTTGCTTTGGGATGAATTGAATCTATTAAAACGGAAGTTGATTGTCAAGAGCAAAAAGACTGTTTGTCAAAAAGACTGTTGAGGATTATCGATTGAAATCAAGCATGCTTGGCTAAAATGATTGGTCGAAGATTACAGGAAGGAATCCTCAAGAAAGGGGGATGGGAATAACACCTACAAACAGTAATGATCGACCTACATTAAGGATTGATGATTTCCGTGAAAGAGAGTATAACGACTAAAATCAGCGGGGGCTATCAGCCCGCTGAAGTGATTTGTTAGCCCTCATTTTTTCTTTTGAAATTTAATAATCAAGTCTTGAATTCACCAATTTTATTTGTCACTTATAAAGTGTATAGTTTAGCTTTGACCCCAAGTGTTCCATTTAAGAAATTTTTTAATCTCTTTTTGTGGTATCATTTATACTTGGTTAGTTCGCTGTTCAATTTTTCTTTCTTCTCTTTCCCAATTTTTTGACATTGATCCATACGATAAAAAGTCAAAGAACCGGCACCGAACACTTTATTGTTATAGACTTTAACTGCCACTTCAACCACTCTGTCATTTACGACTTTTTCATCAATATGATAAGGTATGTCCCATTCACGGCAAAGTTTTATGAGATCGGCAGGACTTTTAATCTGTATCCCAAATTGATCTAAGGTTGAGGTCGTTCCCCATCTGAGTTTAGCTTCCGAGGCTTTTGTGCAGCAGCCACCCTTTTTGGGAGAGTATTCAAGTAATCGGTGGATGGTTTTAGACTCCCAACCTGTTGCCTCACTCATCCTTTTGGCTGCCCTACCCGTTGGAGCAGCAAGAAGTATTCTAAGTTTCAACTGCTGGAATATCTTCAATATGGCTGTGATGATGGTCGTCTTGCCAGTCCCTGGGCCACCCGTAATAATCAGAACCTTTGAGTTTGCAACCAGTAAAACTGCCTCTTTCTGCTTTTCAGCCAGTCCTATATTCAGCTTCTGCTGAACCCATTCAATCGCCTGTTCAGGATGAATCGGTCGAATGGTTGAAGGAGACTCTTTCAGCCTTCTTAACCTTTGAGCGATTCCCGTTTCTGCAATATAGAATGGAGCAAGATAGACTGCCTTCTGCCCATTATTGATTTCTTTGATGAAAATCTCCTTTTCCCTGGAAAGCTCAGTAATGGCTTTGGTAATGATCTCCCGGTCAACCTTCAATATCTCTTTGGCTTTATGGACTAAATCTGTTTCAGGATAGTAGACATGGCCTTCTTCTGTTAATCCATTCAACACATAGATGACTCCTGCTTTGGCTCTGATAAGAGAATTTGGGTCAATCCCCATGTTTTGGGCGATCTTATCTGCCGTGATAAACCCGATACCATGAATATCCTGAGCGAGACGGTAGGGGTTTTCCTTCACCACTTCGATAGAACGGTCTCCGTATTGTTTGTAAATCTTTGCCGAATAAGTTGCACTCACTCCATGACCCTGAAGAAAGATCATAATCTCCTTGATCTCTTTCTGCTCCTCCCAGGCTCTTGTGATCATCGCAATTCTTTTTGGGCCGATGCCGTCTATTTCAGAAAGCCGTTCTGGTGTCTTTTCTATAATCTCCAAGGTATCCAGGGCGAATTTCTTGACAATTCTCTCTGCCATGATTGGGCCGATGCCTTTGATCAAACCCGAACCCAGGTATTTCCTGATGCCGTGGACTGTAGCGGGAACAGTAACTTCGTAAGTCTCAACCTGAAATTGCTCTCCAAATTTCTTGTTATGAACCCATCTCCCTGTCAGCTTTAACGACTCACCTGGATTGATGGCGGTCAGATTCCCAACAATGGTGGTCAACTCTCTTTTTCCCTTCTCTTGGAGTTTGGCAACCACAAAGTCATTCTCTTCGTTGTGGTAGGTTATTCTTTCGAGAAAACCGTAGATGATGGGCATTTCGTTTATCGACTCAGGCTAAAGGAATTGAATAGATAATCCATCCTTCCAGAACTTTATCAGAACCGATTTGGGTAGTCAAAAAATTTGGGATGGAGAATGGGAGAAGCGTCGTTAATGAATATCGAGGTATTCTAAGAAAAATCTTTCACTTTCTCCTTGTCAATTGGGTTGAACCGTCTTTGCTCAGGTATCCCTTCCAATAATTCCCTAAGAACTGGTAGTATATAAATCTTCTCATGGTCAAAATGTTTTAAGGCCATTCCTAACGCTCTAATTTTATCTTCAATCGTAGCTTTGGAATTGATTATTAATACATACTCGCCTTTTAATAGACACAGACCTCCTACCACCTTGACTAAATCTTCCTCCTGTTTTATGGCTTCATGGCGGATATGTACGCCGAATCTTTCTATCAATTCCTCAAGCTGTTCTATGATGGTATTCTCATCCATGTTGGGAGTTTCCTTAAAGAATCAACCTGCCATCGGATAGCTTCAATTTCAATCGGAGTGTACTGAATTCTGAGAAGGGTGTCAATGAGAATTGGAGGGGTTATTAAATAGCGTTCCAAAAAAATTTGACATTCAAGTAATTAAATTTTACAAATTGGCAATTTAAATTGCCCCGGAGGTTTAAATGTCGAAAATAAGAATAGATATTCCCGGTTGGGGGAACATCGATATTAAGAATATTGTCATCGACCTGAACGGAACCATTGCTACCGATGGGAGGATTGCCCCCGAAGTAAAGGAAAAGATCAACTCTCTCTCTGAACTGGCGAAAGTTTATATTCTAACAGCTGATACTCAGGGAACCGCCAATGAAGAAATCTTAGGTATGAATGTAGAACTGATAAAGATACCTGAAGAAAACAGCAAAAAAGGAAAATTTCAATTTTTAAGAACCCTCAATCTAGAAACAACCGTGGCCATAGGAAATGGAAGCAATGATCAACTCACCCTGAAAGAAGCTGCCCTTGGGATAGCAGTATTAGGAGATGAAGGGGTGTCGGTTTCTGCCATGAAGAGTGCGGATATCGTGGTAGAGAATATTCATAATGCTTTGGATCTCTTTTTGAAACCTAAGAGACTAATCGCCACATTGAGAGAGTGAAAAAGACCCTTCTTTACCATTAAATATAACTTCCAGACCGACAAATGATGCCTTGCGAACAAACGCTATTAACAAAGCTTATTTAGTAACTTTTTCCTCGAGGAGTTTTCTCACATCACGGCGACCGAGCTTTCGGAGCGCCACCATCACTGCTTTCTTTTCATCCTTTGGCTCAAACTTACCTTTCTCCCATAGATGCGCTGCCCCAACCGTAACCCCCGCAAGAATCGCCAGTTCCTTCTGACTGATCCCCAAGTTTTTACGAAGGCTTCGGATCAGGGCTGGAGAGAAGCGGGATTTTTTAACCTCTTCCGGAGTAGCCTCCAATGGTATCTTTCTCTTTCGTAAGTCTTTCTGCTGATGGGCTGCAAATCGTTCGAGAGCCGTGACTGTTTTACGAAGTTGGGAGACCGTGCTCTTCAATAACCGGACATCCCGACCCAATGGAACTGAGGTTTTACGCATTTCTCTTTTTGCCAAACGTACAATTTCAGATTTGATAGTCACTTCCAACTTGCCCATGCTTTCCTCCTATCAGTTAGGTTTTGAGCTTTATCTATGAAGTCCATAAAACATTGACGGTTCTTGGCTCTTCCCTACGAAGCCATATCTTACTTTATAGGTTAAAGGATGGTAGCACCAAGATTTCGGTCAGAGCTTATCAGATTGTGAGAGATTGGTCAACAAGGAGGATACGAGGAAGCTGCAAATAATTTTTACACAAATAATTTTTACACAAATAATTTTTATACTTGCTTTTATCGACCTTTTTCTGTATATTCTGCTCACCTAAAAAATCTTATCATTCAAAAGGAGGGAATATGCCTACATCAAAGAAGCCCATTACAAAGAACCAGATTGTTACTCACTTTGCTGAGAAGTTTGAACTCTCTAAAAAGACTGCTTCTTCAATCATTGATGAGATGGCGATGTTAGCCACCAATGAAACCAAGAAGACTGGAGCCTTCACATTCCCCGGCATTGGTAAACTCGTCCTTGTTAAGCGCAAAGCACGCCTGGGGAGAAATCCAGCCACGGGTGAACAAATCAATATTCCCGCCAAGACTGTGGTGAAGATGCGTATCGCCAAGGCTTGCAAGGAAGCAATCGTTCCTCCGAAGAAGTAATACGGTCAGGTAGGCGAAAGGTGGGCAGATTCATCCAAAAATCGGAGTGGATACATCTTACCATCCAGCGACGGTCCAGCGACGCTACTTTTGGACTTACCAAAAAGAAAAAGCCCTGAAACTAAAGGGCTTTTTCAATTGAAAATGGTGGAGGCGGCGGGAATCGAACCCGCGTCCGAGAACCTTCCGACAGAGCTTCTACATACATAGCCTGTATTTTAAATTCGCCCCTTGGATCTCCCACAGGCAGGATTCCCGAGAGACTATCCTATGAAGTTTCGCCCCCCTCCTATAGGCGTCGGAAGGGGACTATCCTGTTTTTGTGACATCCTGATCCTGCCCTACAGGCAAGGACAGGGAGGACGCCTAGCTGCCCTTAGGCAGCCAGGGCATAATCGTAGTTGTTTGCGATTATGTTTAATCCCATTTGTTTAACGAGCCAATGGGACCTCGGTATGCCACCCTGACGTCAACGATCCCCGTCGAACCCTTTTCGCCCCCTTTCCATATCTCTTTGCATTTCCTTGCGTTTGAGTGTCTCCCGTTTATCAAAAAGCTTCTTTCCCTTTGCCAGCCCCAGCTCTACCTTCGCCTTCCCGCTCGAAAAGTAGAGGCGGAGCGGGATGAGCGTAAATCCCTTCTCCTGAACCTTCCCGATGAGACGGCGGATCTCTTGTTTATGAAGGAGGAGCTTCCTCGTCCTCAACGGATCGGGATTGTTCCGGTTTCCATGGGAATACGGGCTGATATGGACATCAACGAGAAAGATCTCTCCGTTTTTGATCGTCCCGTAACTATCCCCGAGGTTGACCTTACCCTCCCGGAGGGATTTTACCTCTGTCCCAAGTAGACAGATTCCAGTTTCCAGGGAATCTTCAATCGAATAATGAAATCTCGCCTTCTTGTTCTGGCAGATCAGCTTTTCGCCCATCAGATACTATTTTAGTAGAAAAGGTGCTAAAAATCAATGATTTCGTTTACGTTGAGTTTCATCATTTCACCTCCGAATAAATGTCTTCACCCTCTCCTCAAACAGAACATTTAAATGGCCGCTGTTCTCAGGCGACCACCCAAAAACCTCATTCCAGACCTCCCTGCTCTCCATACACAGGTAAATAAAAAGATCGGGGCTCACCTCCTTCAACCATTTTACCATCTTCCGGTACATCTCAACCCGGATCGCTTTTAAATAACGAAACTTACCATCCCTTCCGGGGAACAACTCTCCTAAAAAAATTCGGGTTTTAGGGAACCGTTTCTCAGCAATCCCCTTCAGCTGAGCGGGATATCGGAATCCCCCCATGCTGATCCATATTGTTCGTTTTGGATCGATCCGACTGAAAAGGAAATCGACTAACTCCTCATATCCCTTTTCCCACCCCTCATAGTCGATCATCGGATCAAAATGGATTCCCAGAGGATACCCCGCCTCCTGACATCTCTTCGCCGCATCGATTCTCTCATTTAAAGAAGCGGTCCCGCTCTCCTCTTCTCCAATCAATGGCTGGGGAGTGAGCGACCAGGAAACGACCGTCCTCCCCCGGTGATTTAAAGGAAGAAGCGGATCCACATTGGCTGACTTTGTCTTTAATTCGAGAATACCATTCTCTCTCTCAGCAAAATAGGAGGTGAGAAACCGGGAAACGGGAAAGAGGGTTTCCATAGCTAAGCTGTCGGAGAGTTCCCCTGTCCCCAAACGGGAAAGAGGGTTTCGCCCCATTGAGAGAAAACCTTCGATCTCCTGAAGAAGCTCATCCCAGTTGGTGTAAAGGGTGAGAAATGGATTATTAAGGTATCCCTGAAGGACACAATAGGAACAATCCATCGGACAATTGCTGATGGCATTGATCACATAATATCCACAGCAGATATGGCGGGATGTCCCGGGACAGGGTTTCAACCGCCTTCCATAAAAATGGGTGATAAGAAGATTTCTTTTCCCCATCCCGATGGGATCGGTGATTGGAAGGAACTGTTTGATGAGATTTTTCTTATCTTCGACTCTCTCCACCGGGACATCGGGCAAGGATTTCAGAAGATGCTGTGTCACCCAATCCTTCTCAGCCTTAATGTCGAGATAAATTTTTTCAATACGAAAAGGAAGCATTGTTCTCAAATGATGAAAATCAATAATCCCCCTCAATCCCCCTTTACGAAAGGGGGAATTATTGTTTTCCTCCCTTTTCTAAAGGGAAGGCGGAAGGGATTAAGGACTCTGAAAAATCTCTTTAAACTCTTCTCTATCTGAAAGGAGTGACAAGGATGTAACGATTGACCGAAATTCTTCCAAGGTCTGAAACTGGAACTCGATCCTCAACCCTTTTCCCTCAAAATAGGGCGGATGATGGAGTGATACTCCAGAAGGTAAATTGAGTTCCTTTCGCTTTTTCTCAAACTCCTCCTCCATTTGCCTCATTTTCGGGTAACGGAGGCCCATCAAAACCTTCTTCACGCGTTCTGTCCTTTGAATGGGGGTGAGTTCTTTCTGGGAAAGGAAAGCTTGAATTTCAGTGAGATCTATAATCTCCTTTATGCTGACTCGTTCCCGCCGGGAGATCTCATTCAGAAGGGTGAGCATCTCTCTCAAACGATTCTCACCCAATTTCAGGCGGGATAGTAACGGGTGAATGGCCATCCGATCTTGGGAACTCATCCTCGCAAGGAGTCGAATGTTGGAGCGGGAAACCTCCTCTTTCAATACATACCTTTTTACTTCATCCTCCATCCGAGCCAGAGAGAGATAGGTATTTAATATCTTCTCGTTGGGCTCCAAAAAAAATAGAGGGAGATAGGTTTGGGTCACTACAGAGGGATCAACCTGAAAAGAATGAATCAATTTTTCTAAAGCGATGGCCTTTTCAATGGCATGGAATCCCCTTGTCGTCAAATTTTCGTGAAGAGAAATAACAAATAACGGTAGATCATCCAGTTCCCTCTCTTCAAAAACCATCGCTGGGACTTCAAAACCACCCAGTTCCTTTAAAATAGAAACCCTCCTGAACCCGCAAACGATCTGGTAATCATCCTTTTTCTTCCTTAAAAGGACCGGCTGAATTAACCCGATCGCTTTGATGGAGGATCGAAGGCTTTGAAGGTCGGCCATAAAATTGACAGAGAAGGTTTCATCCGAGAGATCAATCTGTTGAAGAGGAATCTTGTCAATGATTTTCATTTCAACCATCCCAAAATAAGCGTTAGAGGTTTGAGGTGGGAGGATCGTCCCGCTTTGCGGGACTTGAGGCAAAAGATTTTGCCTCGAACCTATAGCCTTATTCCTTCAACATTTTTTGCCTCTATCCTCAAGTGCAGCGCTCCTCTAACCTCCAGCGGTTTATATTTCTATCCCGTATCTCCTCATGATTTCCCGGTAATATCTCCCTTCGAATTCATTTCCTCTTTTAAAAAAACCCTTCGATAGGACCTGACATTTCTTTTCCATCTCTTTCAGAACACTTTCCCTTTCCTCCTGTCCAACACAGGGTTCGGACAGAAGTTTCTCCAGTGCGATCACCCGGTAGCGGTCATTTCCCCATGAACGGTTTGAGAGCTGGTCCGGATGTCCGCCCCGTTTGATGATCAGTTTCTTATTGATAAAAAAGATGGGAAACCGGGCTGAAACCCTGAGCCAGAAGTCGTAATCCTCACATACCGGAAGTGCTTCGTCGAAGAGACCGACTTTGGGGAAGAGATTCTTCCTCATCATGGCTGAAGAAGGGCTGATGATGCAGAGAGGAAGGCATTTCTCAAAGATCCAGCCGGAATATTTCGAATGTTTCTTCATCGCGTTGACCCGCTTCCCTCTCCGGATCCAGATCTCGTCGGTATAACAAAGAGGGTAGTGCGGGTTGTCGTCCAGAAAGGCGACTTGGATTTTTAATTTTCCCTTTACCCATAAGTCGTCCGAATCCAGGAAGGCGATATATTTCCCCTTGGCATGAAGGACACCTCTATTTCTGGCCGCACTAACACCTCTATTCTCAGTGTGCTCAATGACTTTGACCCTTCCCCCATATTGCTTCATCGCTTCGGGAGTTCCGTCAGTGGATCCATCATCCACAACGATCAATTCAAAATCTTCAAAATCCTGGACCAGAACGGACTCAACGGCCTCCTTCAACATAGGCAGCCGATTATAGGTGGGAATGATGACAGAAACTTTGGGCATCGCTTGAACACTTCGTTTGAGGATCGCTTCGCCCTGCGCCTAATATGGTTCAGGGCTTCGCTTAAGGAGCACTCCGTTTGAGGATTGAGGCTTTTCTCATTCAACCTCCTGCCTCAAGTTCTCTGAAGGAGAACGCTCCTCAAGCCCCTTCAGGGCGACCCTTTAACCTTTATCGAGGTTAGGCGATTCGCCTCGTCATCTTTTTCAACCGGTTGATCCGTTTCTTTAAAATCTCAGCCATCTTTAAATTTCTTTCCTGTAACAATTCTTCCCTTTTTGCCCTGAGCTCTTTTGCTTTCTGTTTCAGTTGGGGGATGGTCAGCACCACTTTTTCTTTCTTGGCAACGATCAGTTTTTCTTTTTTTGGCTCAGGTTCGGTAATGCCCTTAGCTTTCCGGATGGCAACGACCAACTCTTCTTTCTTCATCGCGTGAACGCCATGGATTCCGGGCAGTCCGAGAGCCATCTCCCTCAATTCTTTGGCGGTCATCTTCTCTATTGGCTTCTCTTTTTTCTCCATTCTTATCTCCTCCTCATTGAATAGAAAGATTGAACATTTAAAAAGCGATGAATAGTAATTTATATGATTTCTCAGGCCAAATCAACCCCATTGGAGTTATATTGAAGTAACAAAAAAAGGGTAGTCTGTTGGACTACCCTTTTCAAATTCTGGCGGGAGCGACGGGGCTTGAACCCGCAACCTCCGACGTGACAGGCCGGCGCTCTAACCAATTGAACTACGCCCCCACTATCTTCACTCAAAATCTATTACAGATTTAACTCCGAACTACAAACTCAAAACTCATTATTCGTTTTGCCTTTGGCAAAACGAATGGTAGGCGGAACAGGGATTGAACCTGCGACTTCCGGCTTGTAAGGCCGGCGCTCTCCCAACTGAGCTATCCGCCCCTGATCAAAATTTAATGGAATTACCTCTCGAATGTCAAGTTCAAGCGGCTCCGGCCTCTTTCTCATAGAGGAGGATTGGACTTTCGTGATTGAGAACGGCCTCTTCACTGATGATGCATTCGCGGATGTTCGGCTGAGAAGGAAGCTCATACATCACATCCAGCATCGTGTTCTCCATGATCGCCCGCAACCCCCGTGCACCGGACTTCCTCTTGATGGCCTCCTTCGCAATAGATGTCAGGGCTCCCTCGGTAAACCGGAGTTTTACATTCTCGAATTCAAAAAGTTTCTGATACTGCTTGACCAGGGCATTCTTCGGCTTCTTCAAAATATCGACCAGGGCTTCCAGGCTGAGCTCCGAAAGGGTGGCGATCACCGGGAGTCTTCCGATAAATTCGGGAATCAAACCAAACTTCAGCAGATCCTCGGGCTGAACCTCTTTAAGCAATTCTCCCATATCTCGCTCTTCCTTGGTCTTGATGTCTGCCCCAAACCCTAATGTCTTTCCTCCAACCCGCTGTTCAACGATTTTTTCCAGCCCGACGAAAGCTCCTCCGCAGATAAAGAGGACATTGGTTGTATTGATTTGAATGAATTCCTGTTGAGGATGTTTGCGGCCTCCCTTCGGCGGCACACTCGCTACAGTCCCTTCGATGATCTTGAGCAGGGCTTGCTGGACCCCTTCTCCCGAAACATCCCTTGTAATGGATGGGCTATCGGATTTTCTTGAAATCTTATCGATCTCATCAATATAGACGATCCCTTTCTGACAGCGTTCGATATCGTAATCCGACGCCTGAAGAAGACTCAGGATGATATTCTCCACATCCTCGCCCACATATCCGGCCTCTGTGAGGCAGGTGGCATCTGCAATCGTGAAAGGGACATCAAGGATTCGGGCCAGCGTTTGAGCCAGAAGCGTCTTCCCGGATCCCGTAGGACCGATGAGGAGGATATTCGATTTCTGAAGCTCCACCTCTCCGGAGAGAACACGCGTGTCAATTCGCTTATAGTGATTGTGGACGGCCACCGATAAAATCCTCTTGGCATGTTCCTGCCCGATCACATATTCATCCAGCCTGGCTTTGATCTCCATGGGTTTGGGGACGGTTAACTTCCCGGGAACGAATCTCTCCTCGGTCTCTTCGGCGATGATCTCATTGCAGAGCTCGATGCATTCGTCACAGATATAGACCGTGGGGCCCGCGATGAGTTTCCTCACCTCATCCTGACTCTTACCGCAGAACGAACAGTGCAATACGTTCCCGTAACTTCCCCCGTTCGCTTTCATCTCCCCCTCCTTTCTGATCTCTCCCCGGAATTAACCCTGAGACCGGACAGGACGCTGGATGACCACCTCATCAATAATACCATATTCCTTTGCCTGATGACCGTTCATATAAAAATCCCGTTCCGTATCGGTTCCAATCTTCTCTAACGGCCGGAGGGTATGTTTTGCCAGGATGGTATTCAACTCTTCCCGAAGTCGAAGAATCTCCTTCGCCTGAATGTCCACATCCGTGGCCTGCCCCTGAAACCCTCCCATGGGTTGATGGATGAGTATCCTCGAATGAGGAAGGGCGTACCGCTTTCCCTTCTCCCCGGCCGATAGAAGAAGGGCCGCAATGCTTGCCGCCTGTCCCATGCACAGAGTGGAAACCTTCGGACGGATATACTGCATGGTATCATAAATGGCCAACCCGGAGGTAACGATCCCTCCCGGAGAATTAATATAGAGGTGAACATCCTTGTCCGGGTCTTCCGATTCCAGAAAGAGCATCTGGGCAATCACCAGATTGGCCATATCGTCATCGATGGCTGTGCCGACAAAGATGATCCGCTCTTTTAAAAGGCGTGAATAGATATCATAAGCCCGTTCCCCTCTTCCATCCCTCTCGATCACAATCGGTATCAGTGTCATTTTCCCCTTCCTCAACACTTTAGTTCTTTTAAAAAGGCTGCCTAATCCCCCCTCACCCCCCTTTACCAAAGGGGGGTAATATTTTCTCCTCCCTTTGGTCTCCGACCCAGAGCGGTCTCTGACCCGGAGGGCAAAGGGAGGTGGGGAGGGATTTTAAAAGGTTTATTTCAAACCGCTAAACAGTTACGAAATATTTGCTTTCTCCAGGAGAAAGTTCAAGGTCTTATCGGTCAGGATCCCCGCCTTCAGTTCGGGGATCAATCCGTTCTTTTCATAATATCGTTTCACCACATCAAGTTTCTGATGGGTTCTCTCTGAAATGGATTGGAGACGTTCATCCGCCTCCTCATCGGTCACTGCAATCCCTTCCTGGGTGGCAATCTTTTCAAGAATCAAATAGGTTCGGACCTGTTTCTGCGCTACCTCCCGATAATCCTCCTGGAGTTTCTCCTCCGGGATATTCAAATTTTTCAGGGCGATCCCCTGGCTGGCCAATCTCAACTTGGTATCCGAAACGAGGGCTTTGGCCTGCTCCACCACCATGCTCTCAGGAATTTCAAAGGAGTTCGCTTGAATCAACTGCTCGATCATCTGATCTTTCAGTTGCCGATCCAGCATCAACTCCTTCTCCTTTTCGATCTCCTCTTTTAATTTGGCCCTTAAATTCTCAAGGGAAGCGTAATCACCCAGATCTTTTGCAAATTCATCATCCAGGGGAGGAAGAACTTTCTCCTTTATCTCTTTAACTTTGACGAGGAAAGAAACCGTCTTCCCTGCCCATTTTTTATATCCGTAATCTTCGGGGAAGGGAACCTCTATCTCCTTTTCCTCTTCCAGATTTAGGCCAACCAACTTCTCTTCCAAGGCCGGAATAAATCGCCCGCTTCCCACCTCAACGGTGAAGTCGACAGCCTTCCCCTCTTCTAATGGTTTATTGTCCATTCTGGCTTCATAATCGATGATGACATGATCTCCGGACTGAATGGGCCTGGGTTCTGGAACCGTTCTCAACTGGGCGTGGAGATTTTGAAGCCCTTTCAGCCTTTCCTCCACCTCCTCCTCTTTTGCGCTTTCTTTATTCCCTTCAATATTTAAACCGATGTAACCCTCAATCTTGATCTCGGGTTTGACTTCAACGGTGGCTGAATATTGAAAAGGTTTTCCGCTCTCCAGCTCCCCGGGGTCGATCACAGGAGGAGAGACAGGATGGAGATCCTTCTCGGAAAGGGCGGCCGGGTAAGTTTCCTGGATCAGTTTCTGAATCACCTCTGACTTGACATGATCTTTGAAATACCTCTCCAATATATCCCTGGGAATTTTGCCTGGCCGGAATCCCTTGATCTTCGCTTGCTTCCCCACTTGCTGGTAAAAGGATTCGACCTCTTTCGTCACCTGGTCATCCGGAATTTCAACATTAACCTTCTTCTTTATGGAACTGATTTCTTCAACGGTGATATTCATCTATCAATAGCCTTTCTAATTGTTTTCTGCTTTCTGCCTTCTGACCATGGTGCCGAGGGCGGGACTCGAACCCGCACAGTCTTTCGACCACGAGATCCTAAGTCTCGCGCGTATTCCAATTTCGCCACCCCGGCTAAAAAGTGTTGGTGAGCCGTGCGGGAATCGAACCTGCAACCTACTGATTAAGAGTCAGTTGCTCTACCAATTGAGCTAACGGCCCACTTCATTTAAAGATCATTGCAAAATGAACAATTAGCAATGGCCAATTAGCAATTGAACAGCTCGACAAGATTTAATAACATTGCTAACTTTGCATTGCTAAATTTACAATTTGCAATTTTATTTGCTTGGCGCGCCCGGTCCGACTCGAACGGACGGCCTGCGGATTCGAAGTCCGACGCTCTATCCAGCTGAGCTACGGGCGCTTTTGGGGTGAGTGAAGGGACTCGAACCCTCGACCACTGGGGCCACAACCCAGTGCTCTATCCGCCTGAGCTACACTCACCATCAAATAACAGTAATCAGTAACCAGTAATCAGTTCTAAGTTTAATAAGCTACTCAATTTTGGACTGATCACTCATCACTGATAACTTTTCCTGAAAATTTTGTGAAACAAAATTCACTTGGCGCGCCTGGAGGGATTCGAACCCCCGGCCTACGGATTAGAAGTCCGTAGCTCTATCCATCTGAGCTACAGGCGCTTAGCATATAACTTTATGACTTTCCTCAATTTTGGTCAAGGCAAATTATAAGATTAAATTTTGCGAGTGTAAAGAGGTTGGACCATGGATCAGGTAACCTTTCGAAAAGAATGGACATTTATAACCGTGTGAAAATGTGTTTAAAATCATAGGGTTCATTTCCCTCCGTATCTCAGATGAAGCGCTTTTTTAAAGCAAGGCATCTTCCTTTTATGAGGCTTCCTCAAACATCAACTTCAATCCGTAAAGAAGTTGGTCTTTAGTAAAAGGTTTGGTCATATAGTAATTGGCTCCTAATTCGTACCCCTTGAACATATCAACCTCGTCATTTTTAGCTGTCAGAAGGATGATGGGAATCTCATTCAACTCCGGGTTCGACTTCACCTCTTTGACAACCTCCCAGCCATTCTTATTGGGCATCATGACATCACAGATGATCAGGTCGAACTTCCCTCCCTCGATCTTTTCGATTGCCTTTTCCCCATCTTCAGCCTCTGTCACCTCATATCCCAGCTTGGTCAGATGGATTCTCAAAAACTTCCTGATCACCTCTTCATCATCGACGATCAAAATCCTTTTGCTCATAGCTCATCCCTCCATTTTGGAAACTTAATCGTAAAAGTGGTTCCCACCCCTTCTGTGCTTTCAACCTCGATCGTCCCCTCATATTTCGTGACAATACGGTAGACAATATTTAACCCGAGACCTGTTCCTTCACCCGTCTTTTTCGTCGTGAAGAAAGGATCAAAAATCTGGTTGAGATATCGGGGAGAGATTCCCACTCCGCTGTCACTCACTTTTATTTCCACAAAATCCTTCAGCGACCGGCTGGAGAGAATCAAATTGCCTCCCCTCCCATTCATCGCCTGAAATGCGTTGGTAATCAAATTGGTGAACACCTGCTGAATTTCACCGGGGTTGGCTTTTATTTTCTCAATAGGCCGAAATTTTTTAATCACTTCTACGGGAACGGATTTGGTCGCCAGTTGAACCATCTTCAATGAGGTCTCGAGAACCTCATGAAGATCGATTGCACCCAGTTCCCCCCCCTTGGCAGTCCGCGAGTAGGCCCGCAGGCCGTTAACGATCTCAGCGATTCTCTGTCCACAGGTCAGGATATCCATTAAGTAACTTCTGTTCTTGGACGGGTCTTCTTCCTCAAGGACAATCTCAGCCATCCCGATAATCCCGCTCAGGGGATTATTGATTTCATGGGCCACCCCTGAAGCCAGTATCCCTATCCCGGCCAGTTTCTCAGATTGGATGAGTTGCTCCTTAAGCCTTTGCTCTTCCGTAACATCTTTGACATATTCAATCAAATAGAGAAGCTTTCCTTTTTCGTCTGAAACAGGATAAGAGAATATCTGCTGAACCTTTTCTATTTCCGGAAACTTAAGCGTGGAAGAAGCAGGTTGCCTGGTCCCAATCGTCACCGACAAAGGACAACCTTGACAGGGAGAGGTTTTTTGATAATAGGCCTCGTAGCATTTTCTTCCGATCAGGTTTGTAAAGGTCGTGGAGTGTCTCTCGATGACGGATTTATTGACCCGAAGAATCTCAAAATCCGGAGATTGGATGGAAAGCTGGTCCCCGATGCCGTCAAAGATAGCCTCAAGATTTCTCTTGCTTTCAATGATCTTCCTTTCAAGCCTTTTCTTTTCGGTGATATCCCGGAAGATCATCTGAAAGAAAGACTCTTCACCCAGGCCAATCCTCTTGATTGATAAATCGGCCTCGAAGAAAGCACCGTCCCTCTTCTTTAAAGAAAGATCATCAACCCTCCTTTCCCCTTTTTCGATCACTTCGTTCAAATAAATCCTCGCCTTCTCATTCTCCTCGGGTCTGAATAGGTCGAAGTACCCCATCTGCAATAATTCTTCATTGGCATAATGGGTGACCTTCTCCACCTCCCGATTCACATCTGCAATCTGTAAGGAAGGATCTTTCAGGATGATAATCCCTTCGTTCGCATTCTCAAAGAGGCCTCGATACTTGTCCTCGGAGATGCTGAGTTCTCGGCGTTTCTCGCTTGTTAGGGTTTGAACGAGGTATCCGTAGAAAGCAGTCATGATGAAGATAAAGGGGATCCGGAGGGCATAACTGCTCCCATGTTCGGAAATCAAAAGTCCCCAGGAATAGAGAAGAAATCCATAGAGAAGGGCGGTGGCCCCCCCGATGAACATCAGCAACTTGAAACTGCGACTCATCGAAGCAAAGATGATGATCATGAAAAAGACCAGATAAAAATCGGTGACCATCTTCTCCGAAAGATACATTCCGAGTAAGACGACTCCGGTATCCACAATTACCAGTGGATAGAAGAATCTTGGATTTGAAAACCACGAACTGGGAAAAAAGGTAATGATCACATTGGAAATGAGATATCCAAAAACAAGAAGATGACTTAGATTGGAGTCAACCACCCTCCCCCTGCCAAGAAGGATGAGATAAGAGGTCACAATGATGGCAGTCCATCTGAGGAGCAAAATGATTCTTTTTTTGTCTGGCTTTTTCATGACAAACAAGAGAATTAGCAAAAAATATACCAGAATCAATAGGTTGGAAATAATTCATCATAAACCTCTTCTAACTATAAGGAATTTTTGACTTTATTAAAATATGGGCAGTCTGTCATTTTTTTCCATTTTACCGTAATAGTGTTCGATTTTTTTCCATTCCTTGACATTTTGTGCATTATTGAATGAGGGGGACAGCTCGTCAAAGAGAATGGTTGAGTGGCATCGGAATAAACCTTGATTAGCTTCGATTGATTTTTTGAATGATAGAGCGGTTCGGCCTTAATGGACAGTCACAGGCTTTACAAAAAATGGAATGTATCGACGTTTCGATATTCCGAAATCCCTGCCTACCGGCAGGCAGGCGCATTTGGAAGGGCCAACTTTTTATGGATGACACCGAGTTTTTAAATAATTACTTTGTATCTATTTGTTATTTAAAAAGAATATGAGAACCATCCCCAAATTAATGATTACGGTTTTTAGCGCCGAAGTTTATTAGGAATTGTTCCAGATCTTCGTAAGGTTGGAATCCAACGGCCGCACGGTGATCGACCAAAAAGGTTGGAACTCCTGTGATTCCAAGAGCACGTGAACGAGACCAGTCGGAATCCACTGCCTCCTTAAAGGTTCTCAATCCAAGAACAGATCTTGCCTCCTTGTCTGAAAGGCCTATCGATTTCGCCAGATCGACTA
>Ga0214473_10000575_pt1 | contig 51224 bp, 36 predicted proteins | sample RVTome_7_FD_203509 | JGI IMG/M metagenome (GOLD analysis project Ga0214473, IMG submission 203509) | Soil microbial communities from uranium-contaminated site in the Upper Colorado River Basin, Wyoming, United States - RVT98D197 | ecosystem: Environmental > Terrestrial > Soil > Contaminated >...
TCCGCCTTCGGGTCCTACTCCGGCTGCCGGCAGTACCTCGAGGACATCGCCCGTGCGCGTGCCGAGGTCGGACCTGGTGCCCCCGAGGTGCACAAGCTCCGCGCGTTCTTCAATCACCCAGGGTTCGTCCTGCCGATGGGCCAGTCCGTGCTCGACGCGCTCGGTGCCCTTCCGCCCGACCGCCGCGACCGCGACCGCGTCGTCTTCACCGCCCACAGCATCCCCGTCGCCATGGCGCACGCCTCGCCGTACGTGGAGCAAGTGCGCGAGGCATCGCGGCTCGTGGCCGACCAGGCTGCTGTCGAAGCCTGGGATCTCGTGTGGCAGAGCCGCAGCGGGCCGCCTTCGGTCCCGTGGCTCGAGCCGGACGTGCTCGAACATCTCGCCGCGCTGGGTTCGGCCGATCATCGCGATGCGGTCCTCGTGCCCATCGGCTTTACGAGCGATCACATGGAGGTCGTCTACGATCTGGACGTGGAGGCGCGCGCGCGCGCCGACTCGCACGGCCTGGGCTTCGTTCGCGCCGCCACGGTCGGAACCCACCCCGACTTCATTGAGATGGTGCGCGAGCTGATCCTCGAGAGGGTCGGGCAGGGGCAAGAGCGGCGAAGCCTCGGCTCCATGGGCCCGGCGCCCGATCGATGCGCGCCCGAATGCTGTCCGCCGCCCCAGCGTCCCGCCGGGCGACCCGCGTCGAGCTGAGCTGCCGGGCGGCTACTCGTAGTAGCAGCAGCGGAAGCCGGTGTGAGGGAACGAGAAGTTGTTGTCGCCGATCGTGAAATTGAACGTGCAGGTCCGCCCGGCCTCCACGTTGTTGTAGGAGCCGCCCCGGATCTCGTGGAACGCAGGGCTCCCCCGTTGGGTCAGCGTCCACTCCTTGACGTTGCCGCTCATGTCGTAGATCGAGCCGCCGGTCCATGGAACGCGGCAGCTCGGGAACGTGGCCGAGCCCGTCGGGAAGAGGCAGTCCTGGTCGCCAGCGGCGCCGCTGCAGTCGTACTCGTCGCCGTTGCACAGGAGGGGCTGGCTCGCCGAGCACGAGGCGGAGTAGGCCCACGTGCACGTGCCGCTCGTGGACCGGCACCCGGCCTGCCAGTCACGGGCGTCGCAGAGCGTCCATCCGGAGAGCCCGCCCGTGCACGTGCCGCTGGCATTGAGCGCGCAGCATGCGTCGCGCGCCCCGGTCCACGTGACGTTGCTCCAGGGCAGGCGGTTGGCGGTGGAGCAGGCGAGCGACGTGACGCTGCCCGCCGCCGACGAAGTCGCATCGGGATGGGAGGCCTCGTAGGCCATGACGCGGACGAACCCCGCTCCGCTGGCCCGCGGTATCCGTACCGTGGCCACAGCCGAGGATGACGCGGCTCCGACTCCGTTGTCGACCGCGCCGTTGCAATCGTTGTCGATGTTGTCGCAGAGCTCGGCGCGGGGCGAGCCGGGAGTGCCAGCGTTGCATGTGGTCCCGGTCCTCGCCATGTTGCACACGTACGTGCCGGTTCGTCGGCACTCACCGACACCATTGGCGCACGACGTGCCGACCAGCGGGAACGGCTCGTCCCGCGCGCCGTCGCAGTCGTTGTCCAGACCGTCGCAGGTCACCTCGTCGGCCTCGTAGGTCGCCACCGATCCGTAGTTGCACACCCACCCGCCACCGCCGCTGCACGTCGCGCGCACCGTGCTGCACACGCCGTTCGGGTTGCAGAACGTGCTCGGAGGCACGAGTCCGTCGTCCGGCACGCCGTCGCAGTCGTCATCGAGCCCGTTGCAGATCTCCGAGCCCGCGTAATCGCAAGCATACTCACAGCCATCGGAGGCCATGCCGTTCCGGTCGAACCACCCGGTCTCACACGCGACGAAGAGGCATGCCCTCGACGCGCATGTGTAGATCGCGTGCGGGGCCCCGCAGGTCCGCCCGCACATTCCGCAGTTGCGGATGTCCGAGGTCAGGTCGAACCCCTCGTCGGTCATGCCGTCGCAGTCGTCGTCCACGCTGTTGCAGATCTCGAGGGTCGGACCCGTCGCGCCCACGCACTGAATGGTGCCTCCGAGGCACGTGTTGGTGCCGGGACGGCAGGCGCCGACCGAGCTCCCGCAGGAGGCGCCGCCACCGGGATTGCCCTCGTCGATCATGCCGTCGCAGTCGTTGTCCAGGTTGTCGCACGCCTCCGCAGCTGGGCCCCGCCCGCCGACGCAGACGACGCGGCCGCCCATGCACTGGTTGGTGCCGGGCGTGCACTCTCCCACGTCCGTGCCGCACGACGTCCCACCGCCGGGATTGCCCTCGTCGGTCATGCCGTCGCAGTCGTCGTCCGCGCCGTTGCAGATCTCGGTCGTGGGACCTACGGCCTCCTCGCACACGACGACTCCGCCGCGGCAGTGTTCCGTTCCAGCCGTGCAGGCGCCGGCGCCCAGGCCGCACGACGTTCCTCCATCGGGATCGCCCTCGTCGATCATGCCGTCGCAGTCGTTGTCGAGTCCGTCACACCTCTCGGCCACCGGAGCGGTGGCACCGATGCAGCGGAGCATTCCGCCCATGCAGCGTTCGCGGCCCTGCGCGCAGGTGCCCACGCCGCTGCCACAGAGCGCGCCGCCCTCCGGGTTGCCCTGATCGACCGTGCCGTCACAGTCGTCGTCGCGACCATTGCACAGCTCGGTCGTCGGCGTGACGGCACCGACGCACTGAACGGCACCATCCACGCAGTGGTTCACGCCCGTCGAGCACTCGCCAGCGCTCGTCCCGCAGGTCGCGCCCGAGCCGGGATCGCCCTCGTCGATCATGCCGTCGCAGTCCTCGTCGCGGCCGTTGCAGACCTCCGTGGGTGGCATCGCGGCCGTGCACGCGTATTCGCAACCGTTGCCTCCGACTCCGTCCACGTCGTGAAACCCCGCGTCGCATGCCCCGAGCGTGCAGTCCCCCGCGACGCAGGTCGCCGCGGCGTGGGCGAATCGGCAGATCAGCCCGCAGGTACCGCAGTTGGCCGGGTCGGTGTCGAGGTCGACGTCCTCGTCGACCATGCCGTCGCAGTCGTTGTCCCTGAGGTCACAGATCGTGTCGTCGGACTCGGTAGGCAGGCAGCGGTACTCGCAACCGTCATCGAGCCCGCCGTTCAGGTCGTACCAACCGACGTCGCACGATGCGAGACCGCAGGTGCTCGCGACGCACTCGCCAAAGGCGTGGGCCGGTGCGCACGCCGTCTCGCAGCTTCCGCAGTGCTCGGGATCCGTGGTGAGATCGAACCCCTCGTCGACCGTGCCGTCGCAGTTGTCGTCGCGGCCGTTGCACAGCTCAGGGGCGCCAGGCACACACCCGTCCGGCCCCGCGTCCACCGGCCCTGCGTCGGGCGTGCCCGAGTCGCGCCGGCCCGCGTCGCGCCGGCCCGCGTCGACGGGGCCGCCATCGCCACCGCCACTCCCGTCGCGGCAGCCGATGCAATACGGATCCACGTCGCAACCGGCGGCAACGGCAGCGAGAGCGAGCGAAACGAGGGCGACCAGGAGGGCGCGCGCACGCGAGCGCAGACAGAGACGCCGGCGCCGCCTCCTTGCGACGACGAAGCCGAGGAGCGCGACGAAGGCGCACAGGCCAAGCGCTCCCGTTCCTGCGGCCGGTCGCGATCCGGGCACCGCGCACACGCAGCCGCCACCTCCCGTGGCCAACACGCGCATGCCATCGGGCTCACGCGCGCCCGCGTCGAAGCCGGCGTCCACGCCCGCGTCGGTCCCTGTCGTGTCGAGCACGCACTCGCCTCCGGTGCACCGTTGGCCCATGGGACAGTGCAGCGCGAGACACGGGTCGAGCTCGCACTCGCCGGACACGGGGTTGCATAGCGAGCCCGCAGGACAGAGAACACCAGCGCACAGGTCGTCCGTGCAGGACCCATCGACGGGGTTGCACACCTGTCCCGGCAGGCATCCGACGCCGGCGCAGTAGTCGGCGACGCAGTCGCCCCGCTCACACCGCTCACCGTCGGAGCAAGTCACCGAGGCGCAGCTGCCGACGCATTCACCGCCGATGCACGCCATCGCTGGGGCGCACGTGGTCGTGGCGCATGGGTCGGCTTCGCACTCGCCGCTGACGACGTTGCAGAGCTCCCCCGCTGCGCAGCCGAGCCCGCGGCAGGACGAGTCGGCGCACCGGCCCGCCGGATCCCTCGGGTTGCACACGAGTCCGACCGCGCAGACGGCACCGTCACACGGGAAGGTGCACTCGTTGTTCTTGCACACACAGTGGCTCACGTCCGTGCTGTCTGGCTCGCAAAGCGCGGCGCCGTCCCTCTCCACGGTCTCGGTCGCGCACGTGTCGGCGTTACATCGCTCCCGCACGCAGAAGCAGGTGTCGCCGTCCACGCGCGGAGCCTTGCCGGTCGGACAGGTGAACCCGAACTCGCTCATGACGCAAGGCAGGGCGCACTGACACTCGATGCACGTGCTGCCGCCCGGGCACAGGGTCCCCGAGGCGGGCGGCTCGTCGATCATGCCGTCGCAGTCGTTGTCGTCGCAGTCGCACAGCTCACGCGTCGGGGGCACTTCACCGACGCAGATATCGCGGCCGCCCACGCACTGGAGTGTCCCTGCCATGCACAGACCCTCGTCCGTGCCGCACGGCGCTCCAACGGGTAGCCCCTCGTCGACCATGCCGTCGCAGTCGTTGTCGAGGGTGTCGCACACCTCGGGGATGGGACCGACGGCTCCCTCGCACACGGGCGCGCCGTCCCGGCAGATGTACACGCCAGGGACGCACTCACCCTCGTCCGTGCCGCAGGGCAGGCCCACGCCCAGCCCCTCGTCGGCCACGCCGTCGCAGTCGTTGTCGAGACCGTCGCAGATCTCGGTGGTCGGTCCCACGCCGCCCATGCACTCGAGCATCCCGGCCGTGCAGCGCGTGACCCCGGGCTCGCATTCGCCGGTGCCGTCGCCACAGGGTGCGCCGCCCTCCGGGTTGCCCTCGTCGGTCATTCCGTCGCAGTCGTTGTCGAGGCCGTCGCACAGCTCGGGTCTTGGCCCCCGCTCTCCGACGCAGACCAGCGCGCCCATGGCGCAGGCGAGCCTGCCGAAGTCGCACTCGCCCACGTCGGTCGTACCGCACGTTCCGCCGCCGCCCGGGTTGCCCTCGTCGACCAGGCCGTCGCAGTCGTCGTCGAGGCCGTTGCAGACCTCCGTGCCCGGGCTCACGCCGCCCATGCAGACGAGCGCGCCGCCCATGCAGCGGCTTGTTCCGAGCGAGCACACGCCCGTGTCCGTACCGCAGGCGACGCCGCCGCCCGGGTTGCCCTCGTCGGTGCTTCCGTCGCAGTCGTTGTCGAGGCCATCGCAGACCTCCGTCGTCGCGCCCCGCCCGCCCACGCACGTGAAGGTGCCGCCCACGCACTGGAACGCGCCCCGGCGACACTCGCCCACCGCCGAGCCGCAAGGACCGGTGCTCGGCACGCCGTCGTCGACCGTGCCGTCACAGTCGTCGTCGATACCGTTGCAAGTCTCGGCGATCGGGCTGACGCCTCCGATGCACGTGAGGGCACCCATCCTGCACTGAAGCGTGCCTGGCATGCAGGCCCCAATGGAGCTACCGCACGTGCCCCCACCGCCCGGGTTGCTCTCGTCGGTGCTCCCGTCGCAGTCGTTGTCGAGGCCGTCGCAGATCTCCGTGGCCGGACCGATGGCGCCGGTGCACGCGCCCCAGGTTCCCATGCACATCTGCGCGCCCGCCTGGCATGCCCCCACGTCCGAGCCGCAGGGCCGGCTCATCCCATCCGTGATTCCGTCGCAGTCGTTGTCCCGGCCGTCGCAAACCTCGGCCCCTGGCCCCGTGCCGCTGCACGCGCCCCATCGACCCGCGGCGCACGTCTGCGTGCCCGCGACGCAGTCGCCCACGTCGGTGCCGCACACCCGCGTCAGGCCCTCGTCGATGCTGCCGTCGCAGTCGTTGTCGAGGCCGTCGCAGATCTCCGCGGACACGATGCACCCCGAGCAGACTCCTCCCTCGTCGATGATGCCGTCGCAGTCGTTGTCGAGGCCGTCGCAGATCTCCACGGGCACGGCGCCGCAGGTGCCGCATGCGTTGGCCAGCCCCTCGTCGATGAGGCCGTTGCAGTTGTCGTCGACGCCGTCGCAACGCGTTTCGCCCGGGTTCGCGCACAGGGTCAGGCCGGTGATGCCCGCGGGGCGGTTACAGTACTTGGTGAATCCCTCGTCGATGAGGCCGTTGCAGTTGTCGTCCACGTTGTTGCAGATCTCGATGAGCAACGAGTCGGCGACGATGTCCGCCAGCGCGGCCGCGAGGGAGTCAGGGTCGTTGGCGAAGAAGGCATTCGATGTGCCGCCCTGGACAGCGATGTTGTTCAGATTCGTCCGCTCGCCCGCGTCCGAAATGCTCATGCCCACGACGTACGTGCGGATGCCGTCGGCCGCGAGGATGACCCCGGCGCGCGTCGCGGGCGCGGTCGGATCGAGGTCGCAGGTCTCCACGCCGTCGGTCAACAGCACGATGGAGTACGGCCGGCACGTCGCGGCCGGGTCTCCCGTTCGGACGCCGACCATGTAGTCGCGGCTCGCCTGGAGGATCCCCGCGAGGGGCGTCCTGCCGACGGGAGTCAGCTCGCAATCGCCCACGGTTGCGTGGTCACACCAGTTGCCCGTCGCGGTGGTCGTCCTGAAGCTCGTTTGGGTGTTGTCGATCCACTTGAGAATGCCGGGGACATTGCTGCGCCCGGCGTAGGCGCCGAGGCCGGAGAACCCGACGAGGAGATTGCCGGAGGCCGCCGTCGCGTCGCAGGAGTCGGGTACGTAGTCGATGCACACGAGCGGGTTGGTGAGGGGATTGCCGTCGGACGGAATCCCGAGCGTGTCGTAGGCGTTGAGCTCCCGCAGGGGCGGGTTGCTCCCCGAGCCGGGCCGGCACGCGGCGGGGAAGTCGGCCGTGTCCACCAGCCAGTTGCCGCCGCCCAGATTTCCACAGCGCGTGATGATCGGATCCGTGCCGCACTGAGGATTGCCGTACGACGAGAAGCTGGCCAGGCACTCGACGTCCTGAACGGCGGAGCGAAAGTATCCCGTGGGGGGCGGCGGCGGGTCGTACCACGCGTTGCAGACCCCGTTGGCCGTGTGGGTCTGGTCGAAGCGTGACAGCGCCCACTCCACGTCGTCGCCCGTGCTCAGCACCATGTTCCGGACGGCTTCTTTCGCGACGAAGATCCGGCTGTCGTCCGGGAGCCCGTCACAGTTGGTGTCGATACCCGCCGCGCAGTCCGTGCCGCAATAGTGGCCCGCGGCCATGCGCGTGCACCCGTCGAGGACGCCGTCTCCGAAGGTCGGCACGCCGTTCACGTCGAGCGCCATGGACCCGGAGGTGTCGAACCCGAGCACCATGCGGGGGGCGATCTGGGCCTGCGCCGATGCGGGCACGGCGAGCGCCACCCCGAGAACGAGCCAGGACCACGGACGGCTACATCGACGATGCATACGAAGCTCCTCCCCGCGGCAACCCGTCCGCGGGCTGCGGCCTCCGCGCGCGTCGGCCACCAAGGCCCTAATCGAAGCACGCGCCCCGGGGCAGGTCAATGCGCCCGGAATCGCACGACAAACCACCCTTCGGGGGCAGGGGCCACTCCCGTGCGGTCAAAGTTGGCCCTTCGCATTCAAATGGGCGACGATTGCGGAGGCTCTCCCCGAGCCCCTCACGCCTTCCTCACTCGGGGGTCAGGCAAGCTGCCGCTGGAAGATCACAGAATCACTGTGTTGATGGCTGGTGACGGCGAGTCCATGGACGCGGCCATGCGCCAGTCCATGCAGCGCCGTGGCCTCGTCGTCCAACAGTGCTCCGCGGCCACCGTCGTGGAGGAGGCACTCGAGACGGCGCCCGACATGGTCGTCCTCGTGGGCGACGCCTCCTTGGACGGGGGTCGTGAGGTGCTGCGGCTGCTCGCGAGCAATCCGTCCACCTCGGTCATCCCCGTGGTCCTCGTCGCCGAGGACGCCTCCCTCGACAAGCGCCTGAGCGCCTTCCGCCACGGCGCGGTCGCGGTGGTGCAGCGCGGGGCCAGCGCCGACGCGTTGGGGGCCCGGGTCGAGTCGCTCGCCAGAGAGCTTCCCGAGCGACCCGGCGGCGTGGCCGGCGAGCTCGGGGAGTCGACGCTCGACGAGCTCGTCGACCTCGTGCGACGCGAGCTCCGCAGCGGCATCCTCTCCGTCTCGCCCGCGGACGCGAGCGTCCAGCCCCTCCGCATCGTCCTGGGGCCCAGTCGGCCCGTCGCCGAGGCGCTCGAGCAGTTCGTCGGTCGCCTCAAGGGCCTGGTCGCCGAGGCCGAGCCGCTGCGCTACGAGTTCCACGAGGAATCCGCCGGCCGGCTGCAGCTGTGGGGCGACGAAGAGGCGCCCGAAACGGATCTCGCCGAGCTCGCCGGTCTGCGGATCCTGGTCGTGGACAACGACTCGGGTCGGGCCGACGCCCTCGCGCAGGGGCTGCGAGGTCACGACGCCACCGTGGTCGTGACGGACGCGACGGCGCAGGGCCTCGCCAGGGTGCGCGGGCTCGATCCCGAAGTGGTGCTCCTCGACGCGGCCGGTCTCGATGGGCCCAGCTTCGAGATCGTCCGGGCCCTACGCCAGGACATGCATCTCCGCTGGGCCTCCCTGCTCATGTTGTCCTGGGACGAGATCTGGCCCGAGCGCAGGGGAAGCCCGGATGTCCCGCGTCTCGCGAGCCGCCTCGCGTTGTTGGTGGCACAGGACCGTCAGCTCTCGGCGCGCGCCAAGCACGAGGAACAACTGGACACGCGGCTGGAGATCACGGGGCCCAGTCGCATGCTCCGTGCGCTCACGGCCGTCGAGGGTCCGTTGCACGTCACCTGTCGCAATCCCAGGGCGACGGTGGATGTGGACCTGACGGCCGGCCTCGTGGTGGGCGCCTCCGCGACGATCACGAGCGCGCCGGGAGTGGAGCTGGCCGGACCTGCAGCGGTGGCCGTCCTGATGACGCTTTCATCGGGGCGCGTTCGCGTCGAGCACCGGGGCAATCCGTCGGTCGCCAACATCATGTCGCCGGTCGACGAGGCCCTCGCCGCCGCCGCGGCCGAGCCCCTGCCGGCCGGTTTCGCAGCCGAGCCCGCCGCTCACCGTCCGGGCGCCGTCCCACCACCTCCGGGACCGGTCGCGCCCGCGGCCGCCGAGCGTGTACCCACGCGGGCGTCTTTCAAGTCCACGCAGCAGTGGACACCCCCGAGCCCGCGCATTTCCACGAAGAAGGCGGGGGCCGGTGCGCTCGCCCCTCCGGTCAGTCCGTCGGCCACGGCAGCGGAGCGGGGCCTCCCCGCCGGAGAAGCCCCGCCCGCCGACCTGCCTCAAGCCGCCGCCCCAGCCGCCCCGGAAACACGGCCCCTCGGCCCGCCCCCCAAGCCCGGGATGCGTCCCCGAGCGACGCTGAAGCAGACCATCATCGGTCAGCCGCTCCTGTCCACAAGGCCGACCGCCAGCCCCCTCGCCAGTGATCACCCGCCGGAAACGGCGCCCCCCGCACCGCAGGGCGGCGCGCTCGAGCTCGACCTGTCCGAAGATCAGCCGACACCGCCGGTGGGCGTCACGGTTCCTTCGCCCCCGTCAGAGATCATCCCGGCCGAGCCGACCGGGGACGAGGAGATCCCCGGACAGCGGCGCCCGAGCACCATCGACCTGACCGATTCGGATTACGAGGAGCTGGTCCCGGTCAAGCCGCCGCCGCCTCCGGCGCTGCCGTCCTCGGTCGGACTCGAAGAGGAGGAGGACGAGTCACTCACGCCCACGGCCCGGCCGCCGCCCGCCGTCCGGGCGCCCCTCGGCGCGCCGCCGCTCCTCGGCGGGGACGCGTTGCCTGAGGACGTGTCCGACGCGCCGGCTTTTCATCCGTTCAGCGCCGAGGAGCAGCCCGAGGCCGACGCGCCGTCGGCAGGGCCGCAGTTCCTCCCCGCGACGACTGACCCGCCCATGACCGGAGCCCCGCCCGTCATTGTCGGGCTGCCGCCGGCGGGGCCCGCGCCGGAGTTCGGCCCGCCCACGCCGGCCCGAACCGCGGGAGTCATGCCCACCGTGCCCCCGGGCGCCCGCCTGTCCGAGCTCGCAGGAGAGCCCCAGGCGGGGCGGTCTGATCGGCAGGGGCCGACTGCGGTGGTCGTGGGCCTTCCAGAGGAAACGGGCGAGGCGCCGGCCGCGCGGAGGGGGAAGAAGTGGCCGTTTGCGGTCGGGGGCTTGGTCGTCGTCGGGGCCGCGGCCGCAGCCGTGCTCTACTTCGTGCCAGGTCTGCTCGGGCCCGGGGAGACCGGCCCGCGAACGGCCCAGCCCGACGCGGGCGCGGGGGCAGTGGTGGTGCCCGACCCCGTAGGCGAGGGGCGAGACGCGCAAGTGGCCGCGCGGGACGGGGCGCCGATCGAGCCCACCGACGGAGGGGTCGGGGCGACTGCGCGGCCCGACGCGGGCGCGGCCGCGTCCGAGACGCCCAGCTTGCCTGCCGATCTCGCCCGCCTCTCGGTCGATCAGCTCGTCCGGCGCGGCGAAGCGGCCGTCGCGGCCAACGACTTCGCGACGGCAGAGCAGATGTTCGTTGCCGTGCTCGAGCGCGATCGGAACGAGAACCACTCGATGGCCGGTCTGGCGCAGGTCTATCTGAGCCGACACGACGCGGCGCGCGCGCTCGAGTTGGCGGAGGGAGCGGTGCACCGGCGACCTCGGCGTGCCGCCTATCGACTCATTCTCGGCGATGCCCACGCCCTCGCCGGAGACCGGGACGCGGCGCGGGCGCAGTGGCGCCAAGCGCTGCAGATCGAGCCGAACAACGCGGAGGCCATCGGCCGGTTGCGCCCCTGATCACTCAGGTGGCGGCCGATCGCGCCTCGGCCAGGACCGAGCGGACCTTGCCTACGATGAGATCCAGGGCGACGGCGTTCTCGCCGCCCTCTGGAATGATCACGTCGGCCCAGCGCTTGGACGGCTCGACGAACTGCAGGTGCATGGGGCGGACGGTCCGGTAGTACTGGTCGCGGATCGACTGGAAGTCGCGGCCACGCTGCTCGATGTCCCGGCGCACACGTCGAAATGCCCGGATGTCTGCGTCCGTGTCGACGAAGACCTTGATGTCAAAGAGCGCGCGCAGTCGTTCGTCCACGAATACGAGGATCCCTTCGACGACGATGACGGGCGTGGGAACCAGGTGTATCCGCTGTCGGGCCCGGGTGTGGGTCGTGAAGTCGTAGACCGGGATGTCTACCGCGTGCCCCCGTTTGAGCTCCCCGAGTTGGTCCACGAGCAAATCGGTCTCGAGGGCCTCTGGGTGGTCGAAATTGAGCGTGCAGCGCTCGGCGTAGGTCAGGTCCGCGCGGTCTGCGTAATAGGCGTCGTGCTCGATGATGGCGACGCTCTCCACGGGTGCCGACGCCGCGATGCGCCTCGCGACCGTGGTCTTGCCGGAGCCCGTTCCGCCGGCCACGCCGATGATGAGCGGCTGCATCTACCTTCGCTCATACCACAAGCCTTTGCCGATTTCTTGCGGGCCCCACCGGTACCTGCGTAGCGTCGGGGATGCGCCTCATCCCGATCCTCGCCCTAGTGCTCGTCTCTGGCTGCGTTCTGCACAACATCAGCCCCCAGGAGCTCCTGCGGGACTCGGTCATGGGACTTAACGACGAGGCTCGCTGGGTGCGCATGGACCTCGCCGCCGAGCGCGTCGCCCCGCCCTACCGATCGGCCTACCGGGCGAATCACCAGGCCTGGGGGAGATCCATCCAGATCGCGGACGTGGAGATCCTCGGCGCCGAGCTCGATGCCGACGCCGAAGGCGCCGTTTCGACGGTCAGCATCAGCTGGTACAGCTACTCGACGATGATGCTGCACAACACCGTCGTGCGGCAGCGATGGCTCAGCGCCGGCCGGAGCTACGTTCTCGTGTCGGAGCGGGTCGTGGACGGGGACCCGGATCTCCTCGCCCCGCCCGAGAGCGACGAGGACGGCGACGAGGACGGCGACGGGGCGGAGCCGGACGGTCGGGTGGCCCGGGGCAGCGACTAGACCGCTCTCCATTTGACCTGATTCTGGCTTACGTCCGCGCTCGGCTCGGTCATGCACGCCACAGTGCACTCCCTCGCCTCGCTTGCGCGGGGTGCCTGGGGCGGCCATGCGCAGAATGGCCGGGGGCCCCGGGCCGGCGCTCAGGCTCAAGTCAAAGCGAGAGCGATCTAGCGCTGGCCGCTCAGGGCTTGATTCGTATCGTGGACTTCAGCTCCCGGGGCGGATGGCGGTCGATGCCGATCGCGTAGCGCACCCGTTCCATCGTCGGTCGAGCGATCTTCCGCGCTCCGAACGCACCATCGGTGAGGATCTTGTCGAGCTCGTCCACGTTCGCCCTCAGCTCGGCAAAGCGTGCCCGCTTCGGCCCGATCTCCGCCTCCACGGCCTCGAAGAGCGCCTCCTTGGCATGACCCCAGCCGTAGCCCCCACGCCGCAGGTCCGCCGCCATCGTCTCCACCTGCGCGTCGCTCGCGACGAGCCGATAGAGCGCGAAGACGGTCGACGTCTCGGGGTCCTTGGGGTCCTCGAGGCGCTCCGAGCCCGTCTTGATGCTCATGACGGCCTTGCGCAGCTCGTCCGGTGGACCGAACAGGGGGATGGCGTTGCCGTGGCTCTTGCTCATCTTCTGCCCGTCCGTGCCGGGCACGAGCGGTGCCTCGGTGACGAGCGCCTCGGGAACCACGAGGGTCGCCTCCCCGAACATGTGGTTGAACCGCAAGGCAAGGTCGCGCGCCACCTCGACGTGCTGCTTCTGATCCCGCCCCACGGGGACGACGTCCGCGTCGTACAGGATGATGTCGGCTGCCATCAGAACGGGGTAGTTGAAGATCCCCGCGTTCGGGGCTTCGCCCTTCGCGACGGCGTCCTTGTAGGCGTGCCCGCGTTCGAGTTGCCCCGCGGCGATGAGACAACTGAGCACCCACGTCAGCTCGAACACCTCGGTCACGTCGGACTGCCGGTAGAGCAGGGTGTTCTGCGGGTCGAGGCCGCAGGCGAGCCACGTCGCTGCGACGTCGTAGATGTACGACCGCAGCGCCTTGGGGTCCTTCAGCGTCGTGAGAGCGTGGTAGTCGGCGATGAAGTAGAACGCAGCGTGCCCGCGTTGGAGCTCGATCGCCGGTCGGATCGCGCCGAGGTAGTTGCCGAGGTGGGGAGTCGAGGTGGGCTTGATGCCGGTGAGGGACGTCTTCATTGCGGCCAACCGTTTGGAGGTCGCGATATTCGCCCCAAGTGCGCGCCCGGGGCAACAGGCGTATGGTCCGTCCCGCGGAGGAGCTGTGGACAGACCCTTCCGGGTATTGGGCATCCAGCAGATCGCAATCGGCGCGGAGGACAAGTCCAGGCTAGGGCACCTGTGGTGCGAGCTCCTGGGGGTTCCGATCGAGGGCCATTACCGCAGCGAGCGGGACAACGTGAACGAGGACATCGCCGTGCTCGGGAAGGGCCCCTGCCGCGTCGAGCTCGACCTGATGGAGCCCCTCGACCCGGATGCGAGACCGCGCGTTCACGAACCGGCGCTCAATCATATCGGGCTCTGGATCGACGATCTCCCGGCGGCCGTCCAGTGGCTGGCAGCCCAGGGCGTTCGCTTCACGCCCGGCGGCATCCGCAAGGGGGCCTCCGGTCACGACATTTGCTTCATTCACCCCAGGGGCGACCGGGACGCCCCCATGGGCGGCGAGGGGGTGCTCATCGAGCTCGTGCAGGCGCCCCCCAGCGTCCTCGCCGCATACGAGGACCGATGACTCGTTTGGATCGTTTGTTGCTGTCCATCGTCAATCGAGGGGTTCAAACCCTCTGCGGCGTGAACCAGGGTTCTCGACCCGGCCTCCCATGAAGCGACAACTGTTCACGATCGGCTTCCTCTTCCTCTCCCTCATGTCGTCCACCGTCCGGGCTGAGCGCGTCGTGCTCCTGCCCCCCCGCGGCGAAGCACCCCAGGAACGGCTCGACGCCATCGAGGAGGCGATCGCGGCGGCGATCGCGGCGGTCGGTCATGGTCGGGTGACGGAATCCGGCGTGAGCCTCGACTCGGAGCCGCCCTCCACGGCCAATGAGATGCGAGCCATCGCCGAGATGCAGAACGCCCAGTACCTGGTCGTGACTCGGGTCACGCTCCAATCCGGCGGCTATGTGCTGTTCCTGCGCGTGGGATACGCGCCGGCGGGTCGGGTCGAGGAGCTGCAGGTCGAGGTGCAGGACGCCGATCAGGCCGCGCGGCTCCGCCTCGTGATGGCCGCCATTCTTCGGCCCGATGGCCTCGGCGAGGACGCGGTGCGGCTGACGGAGGGGTCGGGCACGGAGCCGGTTTCGGACGAGGAGGCCCGACGGCGCCAGGAGGAAGAGGCGCAGCGGGCGGCAGCGGAGGCCCAACGGCGCCAGGAGGAAGAGGCGCGGCAACGCGGCGAGGTCGAGGCGCGCGAGCGGGAGAGGCTCGAGGAGGCGCGCCGCCGTCGCCAGCAGGAGTGGGCGGAACGGGAACGCTACGGACAGCGCGCACCCTGGATGTTCAGCGTCGGGCTCGACCTCCGCCCGCTCATCGCCCATCGGGAGATCATCATCGACGGACAAGACCGGGGCGGGGGCGTGCTCGGGGGGTTCTCGCTGAGATTGGGCCACTCCTTCGGAGGCTTGCCGGGCTTCGAGCTTCGGGGTGCATTCGACATCGTCACGGGAGCATCGAGCGGCTTCGTGCTCGCTGGCGGCGCGGTGTACCTCGCGAGCCCCTTCCGCAACGCGCCGGTCTTCATCGGCGGCGGGATCGAGACGGGGCTCTTCCAGTTCCTCTCGGGCAACACGGTGCCGTCATTCATGGTGCGGGCCAGCCCGGTCATCGTGTGGCGGGCCACGGACAACATCTACGTGGAGGGAGCGCTCCCTGAGCTCATGCTCCTGACCGCCAATGGCGGCGCGGCCAGCCTGGGACTATCCGTTCGCGCAGGACTGCGTTTCTAGCGGTGCCCCGAGCTCAGTCCCTGCCGAGGAGCTCGAGCGACATGGTGTACTCGTAGAAGTTGACCATGTGTGCGTCGAGGACCCTGCGGAACTGCCGCCGGGCGCCGTCCGCATCTCCTGCTGCCAGCAGGCGAGCGCCTTCGTAGAAGTGGGCCTCGGTTTGCTCCCCGATGTTCGAAGCCTCGCTGAGCAGCTCGTTGTAGGGCAGGTCGCCGTTGCCGAACCGCGCGAGCCTGCCCCACCACGCCTGGCCCGCGGAGGCCGTGCGGAGCACGGCGTCGATGTCGTCGCCGGGATCCTGCCTGGCGCGCGAGCCGATGATCTCGAGCCACAGCGCGAAGTACACCTTCCACTCGGGCTCGAGGGTGAGCTGTCGTTGCGCACGGTCGAATACATTGCGGGCGAAGACCAGATCCGGCGTCGCCACCACGAGGTACGACAGGATCCGCGAGTACACGTCGCGCCGGTCGGGTGTCGCGTCCATGGCCTGGCGAAACGCGAGGAGCGCATCGTCGCGGCGCCCGACGCGATCGAGCAAGATGCCCCGCCGAACCTGCGCGTCGCCGGTCATGGCGTCGTGGAGCTGGGGCAGCAGCTCGTCCCACAGGGCGAGCGCCTGCCGGTACAACCGGGCGGACTGGGCCTCGTTGCCGGTCGCGCGGAAGGCATCACCGAGGTGTTCCTGGATCTGGGCCCGCGCGACGTTGTCCTCCGCGGCGTCGGCGGGCACCCGATCGAGCGCGCGCGTGTAGAGCCGAGCCGCCTCGTCGGCCCGCCCCGTGCTCTCGGTGAGCCGTCCGAGCTCCACCAGAGCGTCCGCCGTCTCTTGCGCGGAGATGCTCGCTTCGAGCCGCCGCCTCGCCTCGTCCGTATTGCCCGCGTTCATCTCGAGCATGGCGACGACGAAGTGGAACCTGGCCGGCGTGACGGCCGGCGGCGTGTCCGGCCACCGACGGACCCGCTCCTCCAGGATCATCTCGGCCGCGCGGGCCATTCCCCTGGCCTCCGACGGATCCGAGTCGTAGATGCCCCTGCGGATGAAGTTGTCGAGGCGGTCGAGCGCCTCGTCGTACACGCCCCGGTCCGTGGGGGCCAGCGTGATCGCGTCGGCGTACCAGCCTGTCGCCGTGGGGTAGTCACCGTCTTCGGCGGACACGCGCGCGAGGCACAGCGGGAAACGCATGTCCTCCGCGTTGCGCCGTCGTCCTAGTCTGCAGATGCCCCTCGCCACGTCGGGCCGACCCTCGAGGTAAGCCTGGGCGAGCTGCAAGAGGGCATCGTCGTCGCCGTCCCGCGCTTCCCCGAGCTCGCGCAGGAGCCGCATCTCTGTGCCGCTCATCGTGCCCATTGTCTGTACTCGCGTCGTCGCGGTGGCCACGTCTCCGTGCGCGAGGAACACGGCCGCGACGTCGAGCGGTGCGCGCCGCACGAGCAGCGGAGCCGCCTGAAGCTCTTGGAGGCTCATCGCGCCCGGCGTGAACAGGCCCTCTCCTGGTGCCATGCGGAGGATCTCGTCCCTGCGCTGCACGTGTAGATCCGCGAGTTGCTCGAGGACAGCCGGCGCGGGCGTGAGGCGCGCGTGCTCCTCCCAGACATCGATGAGCCGACTGTAGCGCTCGATGGGGCTCGAGACCGTCGATCGCGCGGAGATCCCCCACTCGCGGATCCGCCGGTACTCGGCCCGGTGCTGCGGCTGGTCGTCGTGCAGCAGCGACAAGATCAGCAGGCCGCTCATCACGCGAGCCTCGTCGCCCAAGGGCGAGCCCCGCTCGACGACGAATCGCGCAACCCGGTCGAGCTGGCGGGGCAGGTGGCCGAGATCGAAGTCCTCCGGCGAGTACAAATCCGTCATGCGGGCGAGCAACGCCACGGCATCGTCGTAGCTGCCCGAGCCCAGCACTGCCGCGGTCCGCCCGTCGAGGTACTCGACGATGCGGTCCCTCAACGCCGCTCTATTGGGGCTCTCGAGCGCCAACACGACGAGCTGGCGCTGCATCTCGGGGTAGGTCTCGTCCGTGATTCGGTCCGGGACGTCGATGGCCATGGTGCCGGCGCCGCGCGCTCCGGTACCGGCCGGACCACAGGCAGCCATGATCAGGGACAACGCGAGACAACTCAGCAGAAAACGCCGTTCCATGCGCACCGGCAGCATAGCAGGAGACGCCTCCGCGTACAGGCGTGTCGACGGGTCAGCACGACCATTGGTCTACCGGGCTCCCATCGCATTGGCTTGCCCCGCCTTCGCCCCGGTCTCGGACCCCGGGGCCCGTCGTCACGGGGCTCGCGGCAGGGAACGCGCCGTGATCTCGGCCAGGGTGGTGAACGCGAGACTGTACGAGGCGCTGCCCCCTTCGACCTTGGTGGCAATCCACACCCGATAGCGGCCCCGCGGGAACGCACGCTCGATGATCGGGAAACGCTCCTCCACGTCGTCGGCGCACCATGTGTCTCCGCGTCCGTTCGACACCACGAGGGCGGTGTCGCGGTTGTGGCGCGCGAGCAACCTGAGCGACGGCAAGTCCGCTTCGAGCTCGAACACGTAGCTCGGCTGCTCCGCGATCCAGCCCACGCACGAGGCGTCGAGCTGTGAGGCCGCAACCGTGCCGCGGACCTCGCCCGACACGACGAGTGGATCCGGAGCGAAGCCCGGCGCAAGCCGGATCGGCTCCGATGTCGCGTCCCAGGCGCCCGCGATGCTGGAACCCACCTCCTCCGGCGAGAGGGATGGCCGCTCGGCAAACCCCAGTCGATAGGGGGTCGTTTGCCCCGCCATGGTCCCCACCCAGATCGCATAGCGTCCGGGCGGGAACGACGAGGCGATGGTCGGCGAGCCCGGCGGGCTGCACATGAACGCCCCGGCTTCGCCCATGATCATCAGCGCCGCGGGGCCGCTCGACTGGGCGGTCACGGCGAGCTGCCTCACGCCCTGCGGCAGCGCCAGGATGTACTCGGGAGGGCCGGCGATGCTCATGGTGCACGGCGCGGAGAACTGGGAAGCCGGGAGGCGGCCCTCCGCCGTACCGATCACCACGAAAGGCTGTGGCGCGAAGCCCGCGTTCAGGGAGAGGTCCCCCTCCCTCGCGCGCTGGGGGAAGCTCGGGGGCGGCGGGGGCGGCGGGGGCGGCTGTGGAGGGGGCTGCGGAGGTAGCGCCTCCTGAGCGGGCGGCGGGCACGCCACCAGCAAGAGCGCTCCAGCGGCCATCCACGCCACCCATCCCGACCCTGCCCAGCGAACCACCATGACCGTTCCTCCCTCTGCGCGCGATCCTACGCGACGCGCGTCGGTCTAGACAGTTCTTCTTGGCATCGCTCGCTTCGGCTCCGAGCGCACTTGGCGCCTCACGCGCGCGGATCGAGCTCGCCGCCGAGGCGACGAGAAGCGGCTCCTGCGGACTTGCGCATGCGACCGGCCCGGATCGACAGGACGACCAGGGTCAGCGCGGGCAGCACCATGGCCAGGAGCCCCATCACGGTGCCGTTCATCGTCTCCGAGATGCCGCGCGCAAGCAGCGTCGCCTTCTCCGAGGGATCCGCGGTGGCGGTTCTGTCGAATGCATCGGCCAGGCCGAGCAGCACGCCGAGCACGGTCACGAACGCCACGGTCAACAGGCAGCCGAGTCCGCCCAGCGCCAGAGCGCGAGCTCGAGCTGCCGCGCTGGTCCGGAGCCCGAGCACCAGCAGGACGATCGCCGCGAGGTCGACGATGGCCAAGGGAATCAGCAGGGCAACGAGCATGAGGCTCATCTTGCCAGCACAGAGGTGCGGAGGTCACATGCGCTCGAAGATGGCGTGGATCTTCCTTCTGTCCCCATTGTTCCCAAGGGCGGTCGGGTCTGCTAACGGAGCCCCGTGTCCGCGGAGATCCCTCGCCCCATGCCCTGGTGGGTGGGCCTCGCCCTGCCCTTGCTCGCGTTCGTGCTGACGGTCCTCGGATTCGAGCTGGCCGTGTCCTTGCGCGCCGCGGCCCACGGGCTGACGACCGCCGATGCCGCGCGCCAGGTGCGCCTCGACCACCTGAACCTCGCGGCCCTGCAGGCGGCAGGCTTCGGCCTCGCCATCGTCGTGGGCCTCGCCCTCTTTCAGGGTCCGGGCGGCACGGCCAAGGCCCTGCTCGTCACGCCCTTGCGTTTTCCCGTCGCGCTGCTCTGCGTGATCGCAGGGATGGCGGTGCAGTTCCCCCTCGCCGAGCTCGCCAACCTCGTCCACGCCGTCTTCCCCGTCTCCGCCGAGGAGATGCTCCTGCAGCAGCGACTGGTCACGCCCACGGGACCCTGGCAGGCGTTGGCAGCGGTCCTCGCCATCGTGGTCGTCGCGGCGACGACGGAGGAGATTCTTTTTCGCGGCCTGCTCCTGCCCAGGCTCAGCGATCGCTACGGCACGCGCTTCGCCCTCGGACTGACGGCGCTCGCGTTCGGTCTCGTCCACGTCGAGCCCGGCGCTGTCGTCGTGGCTACCTTGGCGGGATTGGCCCTCGGGTGGGTGACTCTACGCACCGGATCCAGCCTCGCCGCCGTCGCCCTGCACGGCGCGGTCAACGCCCTGCCGCTCATGCTGCCCCTGCACGTGGTGCGCATTCCCGGCTTCAACACGGTGGGCGAGGGTGTATACCATCTGCCCGTGTCCCTCCTGTTCGTGACGGGCGTTGTGGCCACCGGGGCGTTCCTCGGAATCGCCAAGCTCACCCCCACCGATTGATGGCACCGATCAGCGTCATTCCTCCTCCCTTCTCCCCCGGCCCCTCGCGGGGAATCGGTCTGTGCTTGTGTGGCGGGGGCATCACGGGGGCCATGTACGAAGTGGGATGCCTCGCGGCGCTCGAGGAATCCCTCGAGGGGTTTCGCGCCTGCGACTTCGATATCTTCGTGGGGACCTCCTCGGGTGCCTCGGTCGCGGCGGCCCTGGCGGGCGGAATCGACGCGACTCGCCTCTACAGGGCTCTGCTCGATCCCGCCGACGACTTCTTCACCCTGCAGCGGCACCATTTGCTGCGTTTCGACGGGGCGGAGTGGAAGCGCATGTGGGGCTCGGCCCTCGGCGCGGCCCGCCATCTCGTCTCGTCGGCCACCTCGCGGCCCCTGGCGCTGGACGTGTGGACCGAGCTCGAGCGCTTCACCGATTCTCTGCCCGCCGGAATCTTCACCCTCGACGCCTACGAGGAGTTCTACGGCAACTTCATGCGCCGGCGCGGCATCCCGACGAGCTTCTCCGAGCTTCCGCGGACGCTCCGACTGGTGGCCAACGACCTCGACGCGGGCGAGCGAGCCGTGTTCGGCGAGGGCGAGCTGGCCGACGTGTCGGTTCCCCGCGCGATCGTCGCATCGAGCGCGATCCCCATCCTCTTCGCGCCGGTGCGGATCGCCGACAGGGACTTCGTCGACGGGGGGCTCGGCGAGATCGCCCACGTGGACCTGGCGCTCGACGGCGGGTGCGATCTCGTGGTGGTCATCAACCCGATGGTGCCCATCACGCCCGATCGAAAGACCCGTTCCGTCCCCACCGGGCATGGCCGCGGCCAACGCATCCGCGACAAGGGCCTGCTGTGGGTCTACAACCAGTCCTTCCGCCTGCGAACCGAGGCGCGGTTCCGCAAGCTCCTCGCAGAGTTCCGCGAGGACCATCCAGAGGCCCGCGTCCTGCTCCTCGAGCCGGATCAGGACGACGCGACGATGTTCATGTACTCGCCCATGAACTTCGCGGCCCGCCGCGTGATCCTCGAGGACGGCTACCGGTCGACGGTACGGCTCCTGAAGGCGCCCGGCTCGCCGTTGCGCGAGGCCATGGTCGACAAGGGACTGAAGCTCAAGGACGAGCTGGCGTGAAGAGCGCCGCCGCGGTGGTCCCGGGCGCGGATTCCGGCGCCCGGCCGCCGCTGCGGTACGTGAAGGCCACCATCGGGAACCCCATGATCAGCAGGTTCGATCCCACCTCGTCGAAGGGCCGCACGAACCCGATGTCCACGCCCCAGCGCGGCCCCGACAGGCGCACGGCGTAGCTAAAGAGGAACTGGTCCGTGGTGCTCGCGGCGTTGCCGATCACGAGCGTGTAGAGCGGCTCGAAGAGGAACGCGACGAGGCTCGAGACTCGCAGGACCGCGCCCGCTCCGAAGACGATGGGCAAGAAATCGGTGGTGTCATCGTTGAGAAACGTCGTCACGCTGGCGGAGAGGCTGGACCAGCAGCTCGTCGTGAAGCAGACCTGGCCCACGCCTCCCACGCGTGCGCCCCAGAAGCCGTTGCCCTCGACGAAGAAGAACGCTCCGAGGGCACCGAGGACCGCGGCCCGAAGGATCCCCGCGTCGAGGACCCGCGCCTTGAGCGAGATGTCGAAGAAGTACGGCTGATCCTCGAACATCGGCGGCACGCCCGTGATAGCTGCCTGGATGCGATCGGTGAAGGCGTAGCCGAACTGGAGCAAGAGCAGCGGCCCGTCCGTGTAGAGGCCGTCGTAGTTGGAGAAGAAGAACGTCCCGTCGGGGTGGGTCGCCGCGGTGGACGTCATCAGGATGCGGTCCGAGTTCGCGTCGATGAAGCGCGCATCGCGCGTGGCAGGCTCCGGGGGAGCGTCCGGCGCCGCGGCGGGCTGGGACGTGCTGGCTTGCGGCGGTGGATCCTCGTACCCGGCCGGCGCAGCCGGTGCAGCTCCGGCGGCGTCTGGGAGGGCTGGCGCGACCTCGTCGGCGACCGCTCCGGCCTCAGCGGCGACAGGGACGACTGGCGCGGCCTCGTCGGTCACCGGTGCGGCCGGCGTGGCATCGTCAGCGACCGGTGCAACCGGTTCCTGCGCGAGCGCGAGCGCCGGCAGCAAACACGCGGTGCACGCTAGCGCCACGACGACGGAGCCGACTTTACTCGCCCGTCCCTCGCCTCTGGTTTGCATCGCGATCCCGGGCCGCCCGCCTCAGGGTCGATCCCAGGTGGCGGGACAGTAGCCCACCACCTCGCTGCCCGAGGTGATGAACTGCGAGGAGTACTCGTGGTGGAAGTACCAGCGGTTACGCGCCGCAGAGAACGAGATGGAACACATGTCGGACAGATTCGTGAATGTGGCGAGCGTCGTGACCGTGCCGGTCGGGATGAGCAAGCGCGAGATCGTCGTGCTGTTCGTCACGTATACCGCATAGCGCTCCCCGCCGTAGTACTCGGCGATGCCCCAGTAGGCCCAGCTCTCGCAGGACTGGTAGGACGGCGAGGAGCCGGTTCCGAGCATCGTGACCGCGCCCCCAGGTAGGGTGACTTCGTACCAAGTGCTGCTGTAGTGGAAGTAGGCCCGTCCCCAACCCGCGAATATGCCCGTGCCGCTGCCGAGCGAGATGGGCGTGCTCAGAGGCACGCGCGTCGCCGTGAGCAGACCGGTCGCGCCGTCGAGCCGCCCGAGCTGCGTCACCGTGACCGATCCGGAGTAGGTCACCTCCATCCCGGCGGCGTCGAGGAGCACGTACACCGAGCCGTCGGCCACATCCGTGACCATGCCGTCGTGGATCGTGCCGATCGCCGTAACGCCGGTGAGATCGGCCGCGCTGATGCGCACGGTGGAGCTGTCTCCGCTGTAGAAGACCTGCGTCGAGGAGACGCCGATGCCGCCCCGGTCGTCGCCCGAGGGGCTGCTGTGATCCACGGCCATGCAGCCACTCTGACCGAGCATCGTGACCCGGAAGGACGGAGTGGCCGTGCACGTTCGGGCGGCACAGGATTGGCCCGCCGGACAGGCGCGTCCGCAGGCGCCGCAGTTCAGGCTGCTGACGTCGAGGTTCGCCTCGCAGCCGGCCACGCCGTCGCAGTCGTCCCAGCCGGCAGCGCAAACGTATCCGCATATGCCGCCCGAGCAGGTGGCGGTGGAGCCCGGCTCGTCGAGACAGGCCCGCTCGCACATCCCGCAGTTGGTGACGTCCGTGCGCGTGTCGGTCTCGCAGCCGTCGCTGGAAGAGAAGTTACAGTCCGCCGTTCCCAGCGCGCATATGGTCGAGCACCCGCCCCCGATGCACACGGGCGTCGAGCCCGGCTCCGACGGGCAAGCGTTGTCGCAGTAGCCGCAGTGGCGCACGTCGGTGAGGGTGTCCACGCACAACGTGCCGCAGAGCTCCGTGCCCGAGCTGCAGTCCGCAGAGCACTCACCCGAAGAGCACACCTGACCGGTCGGGCATGCATTGCCGCACGAGCCGCAGTTCAGTGGGTGCTCGTCCAGGTTCACACACACGAAGCTGCACAGGGTCTGTCCCAGCGCGCAACCACCTCCATCCGTCCGCGGCCCGGCGTCCACGAGTGGCCCCGCGTCCCGCGCGAATCGCCGCGCCCGTCGTCCGCGGCACGCCGAGCCGACCGCCACCGTGAGGAGCACGAGAGAAACAGTGAGAGCAAGTGAGCGCATGCCAAGTCCTCGCGCTCCCGATCATACAGCCACCAGACGCCGTCCGCACGCGCGTCGGGTCAGAAGGAGAGCCCAGCGACTGCGCCGTATCGGCGCAAGTGCTGGCGACCCGTGACTTCGCCCATGCTGCCCGTGCGGGTCTCCCCGGAAGTAGTGAGGCGAAGGTTGATCGGCGTGCTGGGAACGGTGAATCCGACCCACGCCTCGTACTCGAGCGCCTGGTCCGCCATGCGAAGGTCGCGTGTGACGGGCTGCTGTTCTCGATCCAGGCCCTCGATGGAGCGCCAGGTCCCGTAGCCCACGCGCCCTCCGACCTCGAGTCCCTCGAAGGCGACCTCCGCCCGCAGCTGCGTCGAGAATCCGTACCCGTAGTAGTACCCCTGCTTGGTGAGCACCGACCGGAGTCCCTTCGTGTCTTCGCCCTGCTGCCAGTCCTCGTACGCCGTGGAATCCACGGCCGCGAAGTCGGCGTGCAAGTCGGCGCCGAGACGCACCTCGAGCCCGCCCGCCGCGATGCGCACGTCCACGGTCGGGCCCACGATGGAGGCGACGCCGACCTGGTCCGAGGAGCCGAGGACCGTCCCGCTGGTGTGCCTGAGCGCCGTGCTCACGCCGACCATGGCGCCCACCCCGTGCACGTCGGACCCGGCGGTCCCGCTCACGGCCTGGCTGTACACGCCGGCGAGCGTGGTCTGGGCCCGCAGATCGAGCTGATTGCCTGCCGCGTGCGAGCCACCGGTCCTCAGGGTCAGCTCACTGAAGTTGCCATGGGAGAAGGTGCGCTGGAAGCTCCCGGGCTTCATGAACCCGGGCATGCTCACGAGCTCGATCTCCGCGCGAACGCCGTTCATCGTCGCCGCCTCGTCCCGGCCGTCCTGTACGTGCTGCCACTCCCAGCCGAGCCGGAAGCGGTGCGACCAGGCCGAGCTGAAGCCGAGCTCGTCAGCGGGAAGATCGTCCGGCGCGGATGCGTCATCGAAGCGATCGTGCACCCAGCGTGGGAAGCCGAGTGTGGCGCCCGCGATGTGCTGGGCCCATCCCCCGCCGCCCGGCGCGCTGTTCAAATACTCGCCCAGCTGAAAGGCCATCTCACCGAGCGCGACTCCGCCAACGGGCGTGAAGAACTGGTCGTTGACGCTGACCTGCTCACGCCACTCGAGGCCCCACTCCCACACGGCGGACGAAAGAAACGCCGCCACCGCGGCCTGCCACGGTTCGAGCCCGCTCACGCGCGCCATCGCGTAGTAGCCCAGTCCGGCGATGGGATGGCCGAGGCAGTTGGTTCGGAACTGGTTGTTGTCGAAGCGCACGGCTTCTCCGTTGATCCGCTGCCACGCGGTCGGGTAGTCCCAGTCGAGGGAGTTGAGGTCCTTCTCGAGCCAGTACCAAGTCGTGCCGAGCCCGATGATCGTCGCGTCCCAGAGCAACGCGCGGACCAGCCGCGGCTCGCGCCGTCCGCCGTGCCAACGATCGTAAGACGCGTCGACGGTGGCCTGGTCGAAGGTGACGTCCTGGGCCTGGGCACCGGCAGCGACGTTCATCACGACGGCGATCAGGACAGGGGCGAAGACGAATCGCGTGTTGCACATGGGACACGCCTAGAGCAGCGGGCGTGCCAGCGAACAATCCTCGGGAAGAACAGGCAGGTGTGCGGTGCCCGCGTGCAATGGCTTTCCCAGTCGAGATGCGGGTTGCACATCGGGGCATCGGCGTGAGCGCGACCACGCGGTCGTGAGGGTGGACCTGGTCAGGGCGACTGACTGGCGGACCGATCGAGAGCAGCGTGCAGCGCGCTGCCCATTCGTCGGCCACACCTGTGCAGCGTGCTGCACACCCGCCCGTGGACCGCGCGTGATCGCCTGCGACTACGCGGGGCGCGAGCCATGGCATGCGCTCTGCATTGGTGCGCAGCAAGTGCATCAGGGAGGAGCCATGCAAAGACACGCGATCTCGATTCTGCTTCTGTGTGCGGCGCTCGCGACGTCTCCGGGCGCGAGGCCGGTGTTGAACGTCGCGACGCGCAGCACTTCATGACCGAGCCAGATGCGGCCTGCACGCTGTGCCCCGACAACACGCTGCGCTCGACCGATGGAACGCCGCGACTCGTGGATCACGCCCTGCTCATGGGCTTCTCCGGCTCGGCCCGTGCGCGCCGGATCTTCACTGAGCCCGTCACGCTCGACATCGGGGGGACGCCGGTCCAGTCGAATCTCTCGGACCACTACGGTATCGAGCTGATCGTCGGGGCCGGCGGCTCGGAGTGATGAGGGTGCAGCGCGGGCGGGGGTGGAGCGGGCCGCGCCCCCGCCCGCGATGCCGTTTGGATCAGCCCTGTGGTAGCGTCGCCCTCGCAGTAGTCGGGGTCGGGGAGGGAGCAAGGGACGACCGATGAGCGCCACGGATTGGATCACGCTGGTCGCATGCGGCGGTCAGCTCGCCCTGGCTCTCGTGCTCTTCATTCGGGGCGCGCGCAGCCCGCTGGCCATGACCCTCGGATGGCTGTGCGTGGTGCTCTTCGGGTGGAACTTCTGCCAGTTCGCCCACGCCAAGTCGGGCCTCATGACGTGGCGCTATATCGACGTGTCGATCTCGCCGCTCACCACGCCTGCGGTGCTGCACTTCGTGGTCGTGTTCGTCGGGGCGCGGGTTCGGTTCCGGTGGCTCGTCATCGCGAGCTACGCCGTGTTCGGAGCGCTGAGCGCCGTGTCCGCGAGCGCGCTCTTCGTCGAGGCGACCCGAGCCTTTTCGGGCAGCCCCCTGTGGGCCCTGGTTCACCTCGCCCTCGTCTTTCCAGGCATCGGCGCCGGTCTAGTGCTCCTCCTCCGGCACCGGCGTCTGCACCCCGATCCCCTCGAGCGGGCGCGCTCCGGCCTCATGCTGGCGGCCCTGGCCCTCGGGAGCGTGATCTCGAGCAGCGAGCTCTGGGCCGATCTCGGGCTCCCCGTGGCCCGGCTCGGCTCGGCGGGCGTCCTCGTCGTCGCGGTGCTGCTCGCCGTGGTGTCCCTGCGGGCTGGGATCTTCGAGCGACGGCCCTCGCGCGTCGTGACCCTCTATGTCGCGATACTCGGCGGCGGCGCCCTCGTCGGCTACGCCATACTCTTCCAGGCCTTCGAGGCGAACACGGCGGCCATCATCGCGGGCTCGGCCACCGTGAGCGTCGCCTTCGTGGCCGCGAGCCTGCGCCTCGTCGTCGGCATGGCGGCGGAGCGGGCGAGGCTCGAGCGCTTGGCTCTCCTCGGCCGCATGTCGGACCAGCTCGCCCACGATCTGCAGAACCCCATCGCGGCCATCAAGGGCGCCGCGGAGTTTCTGCTCGAGGAAGGCTCCCAGGGACGGTCCATCGACGAGCAGCACGACTTCCTTCGGCTGATCCGTGATGACGCCGATCGCCTGTCGCGCATGGTCGACCGCTACCGCAACCTCGCCAAGATGCCCATCGTCCGCCGCGCCGCCGACGTCAACGCCATCGTGACCAAGGTGCTCGACGGCGCCAGGCTCAGCGTCCCCGACGGAGTGCGCCTCTCGCCCGAGCTCGCCGAGGAGCTTCCGTCCCTCGCCGCGGATCCGGACCTGCTCGTGACGGCGCTCGAGAACCTCGTCAAGAACGGCATCGAGGCGATGCCGTCAGGGGGCACGCTCACCGTCCGCACGGACCAGACGCCCAGATCCGTTCGGCTGACCGTCGCCGACTCGGGCTCCGGCATGGACGCGCGCGTTCGAGAGCAAGCGCTCGAGGATTTCTACACGACCAAGCCTGGCGGGACCGGCCTCGGCCTGCCCTACGCGCGCCGCGTGGCCGAGGCCCACGGCGGCCGCCTGACGATCAGGAGCGCGGAGGGTCGGGGCACGCGGATCACGATTCGGCTGCCTGCGGGCGGGCCTGGCGAAGGGGAGGGGTGATGACGCATTCGCAGTCGAGCGGCCGTGTGCTGGTGGTGGACGACGATGCCTCGGTGCGCAAGGTGCTCGCCGCGCTGCTACGTCAGGCGGGGCACGCGCCCGTGGAAGCCGATTCGGGTGAGCGGGCTCTCGCGGAGCTGGTGGGGTGCAGCGTGGACATCGTGCTGACGGACCTGAGGATGCCCGGGATGGATGGCATGGCGCTGCTCAAGCGTGTGGCGCGCGAGTGGCCGTGCGTCCCCGTCGTGATGATCACGGCCCATGGCACCGTGCCCGTCGCCGTCGAAGCGATGCGCGCGGGGGCGGCCGACTTCATCCTCAAGCCCTTCGATCGGGAGGACGTCTTGCACGCGGTGAACAAGGCGCTCGCCACCGCGGCCCACCTCTCGAATCGCATCCCCGCAGCTCCGGAAAGGCCCGCCGAGATCGTCGGAGATTCGCCCGCCATGCAGCAGGTCGATGACATGCTGCGCAGGGTCGCAGGCAGTCGGGCGACGGTGCTGATTCGCGGTGAGAGCGGCACCGGCAAGGAGCTCGCGGCCCGCGCGGTCCACACGTACGGTCCCCGCGCGGAGCGCCCCTTCATCGTCGTCCACTGCGCCGCCCTGCCCGAGGCGCTACTCGAGAGCGAGCTCTTCGGCTACGAGAAGGGTGCCTTCACCGGTGCGGTCGGTCGCAAGCCAGGACGGGTGGAGCTCGCGGAGGGCGGAACGATCATGCTCGACGAGGTCGGCGAGGTGCCCCTCACGATGCAGCCCAAGCTCCTTCGATTGCTGCAGGAGGGGGAGTACACGCCGCTCGGCGGCACGCGCAGCTGCAAGGCGGACGTGCGTTTCGTCGCCGCGACCCATCGCAATCTCGAGTCCATGGTGCAGGAGGGCACGTTCCGCGAGGACCTGTTCTACCGGCTCAGCGTGGTTCCGATCCGCCTTCCGCCGCTGCGCGAGCGAACCAGCCACGACATCCTGGCCCTCGCCAGTCATTTCTGCGAAGTCGCGGGCGCGCAGAACGGGCGCCCCGGTCGGTTCCTCACGGCTTCGGCCCTGTCGCTCCTCGCGCGACAGCCGTGGCCGGGCAACGTGCGCGAGCTCGAGAACTTCGCCGAGAGGTTGGTGATCGTCTGCGACGGCCCCGAGATCGGAGAGCACGACGTTCAGCGTGAGCTCGACGCGCAGGCCACGCTCTCGACGCGCGGATCGGCACCGTCAAGCTCGGCGGACGCGGCGTCCGCGGGGAGCCTCGACGCGCATCGGCGGGACGCCGAGCGCCGAGCGCTCGAGGACGCGCTCGCCCGGGCCGGGAACAATCGCACGCAGGCAGCTCGCATCCTGGGCGTCAGCAGGCGCACGCTCTACAACAAGCTCGCCGAGCACGGGATAGCCTGATCGTCCGCGTCGCGCGGGCGGCCGCCGGAATCACACGCGTTCGACGTCGTAGACGCCGTCGATGCGCTGGATGTTGCGCATGAGGGCCTTGAGCTTGGCCACGTCGCCGACGGTGAACTGGAACACGTTGACGGCGCGGCCGTCGTGGGAGCTGCGACAGTTGGCCTCGGTGATGTTGACGCCCGACTCGTTGAAGGCCGACGACACGTGCGCGAGGATTCCGGGTCTGTCGGCCGTGACGACGCGCATCGACACGGGGAGCTCGACCTTGGCGCTCGTCCCCCAGCCGACGTCCACGCGCCGCTCGGGCGCCAGCTCCATCGCCTTTGTGCAGCCCCGACGATGCACCGTGACGCCGCGACCCCGCGTGATCCACCCCGTGACCGGGTCGCCCGGAAGGGGATTACAGCACTTCGCGAAGCGCACCATCACGTCTTCCAGGCCTTCGATGATGATGCCTTCGCCCTCGCCGCGCCGCGTGACCTTGTTGACGGTGCGCTCGATGATGCCGGGCTTGAGCTCGTCGCGGGTCTTGTCGTCTTCCTTGGGCGCGAGGAAGTCGACGATGTGCTTGGCAGGCAGCTTGCCGTATCCCACCTGGGCGAAGAGCTCGTCCGTCGAGCCCACGCGGAAGCGTTCGAACACGCGCCTCTGGCTGTCGCTCTTGAGGAATCGCGCCAGGGACAGCTCGGCCTTGCGCATCTCCCGTTCGAGCAGGTCCTTGCCGAGCTTCACGCCGCGCTTGCGCTCCTCGCTGCGGATGTAGCTCCGAATGCGCGAACGGGCGCGGCCCGTGACCACGAAGTCGAGCCAGTCCTTGCTCGGGTGCTGGCTGTTCGACGTCAGGATCTCGACGACGTCACCGTTGTGGAGTTGGTGACGCAAGGGGACCATCACGCCGTTGACGCGCGCGCCCACGCAGTGCGCCCCGACCTCCGAGTGCACGCCGTAGGCGAAGTCGATGGGTGTTGCGCCGCGCGGGAAGGTCTTGACGTCGCCCTTGGGCGTGAAGACGTAGACCTCGTCCGGGAACAAGTCGACCTTGACCGATTCGAGGAACTCCGCCGGGTCCCGGACCTCCTGCTGGAACTCCATCAGCTCCCGCAGCCAGGCAAATCGCGCGGCGTCCTTCGGGTCGATGCCGCCGGTCCGCTGCTTGTAGGTCCAGTGGGCAGCGATGCCGAACTCGGCCGTGCGATGCATGTCGAAAGTGCGGATCTGCACTTCGATGCGCCGGTGCCCGGGACCGATCACCGTCGTGTGCAACGACTGGTACATGTTCGGCTTCGGGAGCGCGATGTAGTCCTTGAACCGGCCGGGAATGGGCGTCCACTGGGAATGGACGACACCGAGGGCCGCGTAGCAGTCCGACACGTTCTCGACGAGAACCCGGAATGCGACGAAATCGTGGACCTGCTCGAACTCGATCTGCTGTTGCCGCATCTTGCGGTGAATCGAGTACAGGTGCTTCGTGCGCCCATCCACGTCCGCGGCGAAGCCGCGCTCGATGAGCATCTTCTGGAGCCGGCGCGTGACGTCCAGGATGTACCGCTCGGCGTCGCGCGCAGCCTTCTTGGCTTTGCGCGCCAGCTCGTCGTGAGTCTCTGGGTGCAGGAACTTGAAGCTCAGATCCTCGAGCTCTGCCTTGAGCCAGTGAATGCCCAGGCGTCCCGCCAGTGGCGCGTAGATCTCGATCGTCTCGCGCGCGATGCGCTCCTGTGCGTCGAGCTTCATGTGCTCGAGGGTCCGCATGTTGTCGAGGCGGTCGGCGAGCTTGACGAGTAGCACGCGAATGTCGCGTGCCATGGCAACGAGCATCTTGCGGAAGCTCTCGGCCTGCTGGTCTTCCTTGCAAGTGAAGTTGATCCGTCCAAGCTTGGTGACGCCATCCACCAAGAAAGCCACCTCTTCACCGAAGAGCTCCGTGACCTCCTCGTCGGTGGCGCCCGTGTCCTCCACCACGTCGTGCAGCAACGCGGCGCACACGCTGGCGGGGTCGAGCCGCATGTCCGCGATGATGTCGGCCACGCTGACCGGATGGATGAAGTACGGATCCCCGGACTTGCGCGTCTGGCCCTCGTGATGCTGGGCCGAGAACACGTAGGCCTTGTTGATGAGGTCCGTGTCGGCCTGCGGGTGGTAGCCCCTGACCTTGTCCAGAATGTCCGTGAGGCGGACCATCATCAAAGGAAAGCTCGGTCGTGAGACCGGATCACGGGCGACACTCTTCACACAAAACGCTACCACCGGCCCCAGGGGGGCACAAGCAAGCTGCATCCGGCCGCTGTCACGGTCTGCCATTCAAGGGATCCCGTGGGACTTGGCCCAGGGATTCCGAGGACATGGTTCGCGCACCGGTCCCCGCGACGCGTCCGAGCACCGAAGGGCTGTGGGGGCCTCAGGCCCGGTGTCCCAGCCCCCAACTGGCGGGGCCCGTGCTACGCTGCGGGCCGTGAGCGCGCTGAGCACGGCAGGGCGATGGTTCCTGAAGCACCGGCGGCGGTTGGCCCCCGGCGTGATCGTCATCGGGGCTGCAGCCGTCGGCGGCCAGCTCGTCTCGGCTCTGCCGAGGGACCTGCAGATCCGCTACTCCCTCGGCCCTTCCCACGGCGATGTCGTCGAGGCGCGCATCGCCTACTGGCTCGATGGTCAGGAGCTCAAGGGCGCCCGCTTCCAGTGGGGTGAGGGCGCACCAGCCACGGTTCGGCACACGGTCGAGCTCGCTCCGGGGCGCTACGAGATCAGGGCCGACCTCGTCGAAACCTCGAGGGTGCGCTCGGTTCGCCGGGCGCTGCGCGTCCCCGCGGAGGGCGAGGTCCGGATCGACCTCTACGAGGGTGTGGGCCACGACGAGAGGGCGCCGTGACGGGCGGGGCACAGAGCGGGACCGAGCTCGCGGGGCGGCGGGTCCTGGAGATTCCTCGCTGCTCGCTGGTGATCCTGAGCGGGCCGCACCGCGGCCAGGAGCAGGTCATCGCGGGTGACGCTTTCCGGATCGGCAAGAGCACGGACAACGACCTCACTCTCAACGATGAGACCGTGAGCCGCGCGCACTGCGAGATCGTGCGGGAGCGGCGCGGGTACCTGTTGCGGGACCTGGGCTCCACCAACGGCACGCTGCTCGACGGGGCGGAGATCCGAGAGGCGTTCCTCAAGCCCGGCGCGATCATCACGGTGGGCAAGGTCGAGCTCAAGGTGAGGCCGTTCTCGGAGAGGATCGAGCTACTGCCCAGCGACTCTCGCCGCTTTGGTCACGTGGTCGGTGACTCCATCGCCATGCGTGAGATCTTCGGGCTCCTCGAGCAGCTCGCCGTCACCGACGCGACCGTCCTGATCACGGGCGAGACGGGCACGGGGAAAGACATCTTGGCGCGCAGCATCCACGAAGCCAGCCCACGTGCCAGAAAGCCCTTTCTGGTCGTCGACTGCGGTGCCGTCGTCGGATCCCTGATCGAAAGCGAGCTCTTTGGACACGAGAAGGGAGCGTTCACCGGAGCGGCGGCGCAACGGCAGGGAGCCTTCGAGCTGGCGAACGGGGGCACGCTCTTCCTCGACGAGATCGGCGAGCTGTCGCTCGATCTGCAGCCGAAGCTCCTGCGCGCCCTCGAGCAGCGCGCCTTCCGCCGCGTTGGCGGCGGACGCGAGATCCGGGTGGACATCCGAGTCATCGCCGCGACCAAGCGAAACCTGAGGATGGAGGTCGAGCGAGGGAAGTTCCGCGAAGACCTCTTCTTCCGCTTGGCTGTGGTTCCCATCGACCTGACCCCTGTGCGCGAGCGTCGGGAAGACATCCCTTTGCTCATCGAGGAGCTCCTGGCGAAGCTGAGCGCGGGTCACGACAAGCCCTTCACCGTAGGCCTGGCCGTCAGGGACGCGCTCAGGGCCCATGATTGGCCGGGTAACGTGCGGGAGCTGCGCAACATTCTCGAGCGCGGGGCCTACATCGCCCAGGCCCGTGGCAGCACCGAGATCGACCTGGCGGGCTTTCCCATCGCGGGCGGTCGCAGCGAGGCCGAGACCGATTCCGGTTTGCCCGTCTTCGAGGCGGAGCTGAGCTACCGGGACAACAAGGCTCGTTGGGAGGAGGCTTTCGAGAAGCGGTACGTGAGTTGGATCCTAGAGCGCAACGACGGGAACATCAGCGCGGCCGCTCGCGAAGCCGACATGGATCGGAAGTACCTCCACAAGCTCGCCAAGAAGCACGGCCTGCACCCTTCCCTCAAGTGAGGTCCCCTGCCTGCCCTCTGCACGCTGGACCGCCATGGCCCGCGCGACTATGCTCCCGCCGCTTCGACGGTGAGCCCCATCCTCGTCGACGTCAGCGCCCGCCGCAGGGCAGGGGCTGCCACCCGGGCATGATGGAACGGCAGTGACCAGCCCCACCGAGAAGAAAGAAGCGAAGGCCGCAGGCGAGCCCGAGCCCGAGTCGAAACCCGCCGAGCCCGAGCCCGAGTCGAAACCCGCCGAGCCCGAGGCCGAGTCGAAGCCCGAGCCCGAGTCGAAACCCGCCGAGCCCGAGCCCGAGTCGAAACCCGCCGAGCCCGAGGCCGAGTCGAAGCCCGAGCCCGCGTCGAGACCCGCCGAGTCCAAACCCGAGCTCGAGCCCGCCGGCGTCGAGGCTCCCGGCGCGGCGAAGGCGAAGACGGCGACCGCGATGCGCTCGCTCGCAGCCACGCCCGGCTTCGTTGCGAGGCTCGTGATCGGTTCGAGCCTCGTTCTGGCTGGTGCGGGCGCCACCTTCCTCCTCATGGCGAACGACGACCACGTCGCTCACGGCACCCTGTGGGGCATCCTCTGTTTGCTGGCCGCGACCTCCGGCCTGCTGGTCCTCCTCGACGCCCTCACCGGCGTCGTCTCCGACCCGATCCATTTCGCGTCCACCGCCTTCGGCCGCTTGCCCGGCGAGCCGGTCTGGGCGGCTCCCCAAACCGCCGTCCCGATCGCTCTGTGCGTGCTCGTGGGCGGCGGCGTGCTCTTCGGCATCACGGGTCTTCCCTGGGTCATCGCCGTGGCCCTCGCCGCGCTCGTGCCGCCCGCGCTCAAACGTCCCGGGCTCCTCGTGTTCGTCGTCTCTTCACTCGTGCTCCTGCCGCTCCTCGGCGTCTACGGCCTCTGGGACCCATGGGAGACGCATTACGGGGAGGTGTCGCGCGAGATCCTCTCGCGGGACGACTGGATCAGCCTCTGGTGGGCGCAGGAGAACTGGTTCTGGTCCAAGCCGATCCTGATCTTCTGGAGCGAAGCCCTCTCCATGGGCGCTCTTGGCGTGGACTTCCGTCCCGACGCCAACCCCGCCTTCCCCGAGTGGGCGCTCCGCCTTCCGATCTACCTGATGAGCACGGGCGCGCTGATGTCGGTCTACGCTGCCACGCGCAAGGCGTTCGGTGCCCGGGCTGGCGTGCTCTGCGCGCTGGTCCTGGTCACGATGCCCTTCTATGCCCTGATCACGCACCAGGCGATCACGGACATGCCCTTCGTGGCCCCGATGACGATCGCTCTGTGCCTGCTGATCCTCGCGTTCAACGAGGACCCGGACCGTCAGGTGCGCAGCTATCGCTTGGGGCCCATCGTCCTGTCGGCGCGTCACGCCGTCGTCGCTGCGATCTTCCTCATCGCGATGCCGCAGATCCTCTATCTGCTGTCGCGCAACGTCACCTGGATGCACAACGGCTTCGCGTGGCATCTGGACGAGTTCATGCTCGGCTCGGCGGGCAACCCCGAGAGCCTCGTTCCGGGGAACTCGGCCCCGAGGGACCTCGAGCCGTACATGAGCGGCTTCGTAGACCAGCCCGCCATGCAGGGGCTGTTCTGGCTGCTCGGTCTCGCGGGTCTGATGGTGATGTTGGTGCGGGAGCGAAGGGCCCGAGCCCTCTACATGTTCGGCTTCTACGTCTTCTGCGGCTTGTCGTTCATGGGCAAGGGCATTCCTGGGTTCGCCCTGCCCGGGCTCATCGCCCTGCTCTTCCTGGTGGCATCGGGGCGTTGGTCCGTGCTCCTCGCGGGCCACCTGCGCGTCGCCGCCGGCGCCCTCACGGTCGCGGTGGTGAGCCTTCCCTGGTACGTCGCGATGTACATCCGGCACGGACCGGCGTTCACCGACCGGCTCCTGATCCACGACCACATCAACCGGCTGGCTTCAGGCGTGCACGGCGACACGGGCAGCGCCGAGTACTTCATCGAGCAGCTCGGCTACGGGATGTTCCCCTGGGTGGCGCTCGTTCCGGCCGCGCTGGTGATCTGGCTCTGGACAGAGCGCAACGCTGCGGGAGGCGACGAAGCCGCCCGCCGCGAGCGGGACACGCTGCGCTTCGTCGGCGTGTGGTTTGCCGCTGCCTTCTTCCTGTTCAACGCCATGATGACGAAGTTCCACCACTACATCTTCCCGGTGGTTCCGCCCGCGGCGATCATGGTCGGCCTTCTCCTCGATCGCGTCCTCGGCGACTCCTCGTCACGCAAGTCCTGGGAACGCATCGTGGGGACGGTGCTCGCGGTCGCCGCGCCCGCCATGCTCGTCCTCGGGGTCGCCGGCCTATGGGGCGACGTCCGGGGCCTGATCCCAGCCGAGGTGGCGCAAGCCGACCGGGCCGACTGGGTGCTCGGCCATCCGTGGGGCACGGCCCCCTGCCTCGCCCTGATGCTGCTCGGGCTCGCCCTCGCGGCCGGGGCGTTCGTGCTGTTGCGGCCGAAAGGCGAGCCCACCGCGCCTGGCGTACCCGGGAACGCCGCCGTGGCCATCACCTTCGCGGCTGCTACGGTCCTCCTCGCGTTCGTTGCCCGCGACATCTCCTGGGTGACCGACGCGCGTCCCCAGGGCCACGAGCGCTTGATCCAGCTCTTCATCTACAACTACGGACGTCCCTGGCCCGACGAGCTCGACTATCGCCCGATCATGACCGCCTTCGGGATCGTGGCGACGCTCGCGTGCGCGGGCATGGTGTTTCGCGCCGCGCGTCCGGTGGCGGGCCGGGCGATGATCGGCGTGGCGCTCCTCTTCACGGTCTGGTCGCTCGATGTGTACATGATCGACCTGTCGCCGCACTGGGGACAGCGCGAGATCATCAAGCGCTACTACGCGGAGCGCGCGAGTCCCGATGAGCGCCTCGTCGCGTGGCAGATGAACTGGAAGGGCGAGAACTTCTACTCGGGCAATCGCGTTGCCGTCTTCGTCGATCTCGACAATCGGAAGATCCGCGAGTGGATCCAGCAGCACCGCGGCGAGCGGGCTTTCTTCCTTCTCGAGCACGGACGGCTCAGCGGCCTCCGAGGTCTCGTCTCGGGCGAGGTGCGGGAGGTCACGACCAAGCGCGATTGCAACAAGTTCGTGTTGGTCGAGGCCGTGATGTGACGCGGTCCGGGTGACGCCTCAGTGAGTCGGGTCGGCGTCCCGGCCGCCGCCCGTCGGAACCCCGAGCGGACGCAGCTTGGCGATGCGATCCCGATCGATCCGCGCGCCGCGTTCTGGGAGCGCCACCATGCCGTCGACCAGCTCGGGCACGAACAGAATGGGATTGGCGAGCCCGTCGTAGCCGAGCTGAACGAGCGCATCCTCTTCGTACAGACGGCACTCCTTCTCGCAGCAGTGAAACGGCTCGGCCACGCGATAGAGACCCTCGGGCTCGACGGGCTCGAGGTCGCGGATGGACTCGGGATCGGCCAGCACCTGCCCGTGCGCGTGAAACTCGGCCCGGTTTCCCTTCCAGCCTGATGGCAGGTAGATCCCCGGTCCGGGGTCTCCGTGATTGTGGAAGTACACGAGGCGGCCGGCGGGCACCTCACCGATTGCGGCGAGGGTGCGGTACAGCCCGCAGGGGGGAAAAGCAGGATCGGGGCTCGACATGCCACGAGCCTCCCCAATCCTGACGGGAAGGCAAGTGCTGGCCTGATGGGTAGGCAGGTGCTGGCCGATCGTTCAGACTGAACGCAGGAAACTAGACAGATGCGCAGCTCTGGGACAAGCTTGGTCCATGCAAGCGCCATCTCTCCTCGAACTACTCGAAAAGATTCGTTTTCGCTGCGACCATGGCCATCCCTGTGATGCCGGCCATCTGGCGCGAGATCTCAGAACCAGCGCGACTCGCGTAGGCTCGGCGCTCCTGCTCCTCGAGAAGCGGGGGCTGGTTTCCGCCTCACGAGCGCGGCTGACCATGCGCGGCCTGGCGGTGGCCGTCGCGCTGCGGGCCCGTGGGCCGGTCTTGCGCATGCACCGGGCGGCGTGAGGGCGAGGCGACGCCCCGAAAAATGACGATCGCGTGGCGAACCGCGGAAGTTGGGCTAGCCCGTGAGGGAGAGGGCCGTGCGCATCTTTCGGAGGGCTCGAGCCTCGAGCTGACGCACGCGCTCGCGTGTGACGCCGAAGCGGGTCCCCAGGTCGGCCAGGGTCATCCGATCCGGCGAGAGGAGGCGATCGTGGACGATCTGACGTTCTCGCGGGTCGAGGGCGTCGAGGGCGATCACCGCCATGGTTCGGCAGGCGCTGTGCCATTCGCGGCTCGCGACCAGATCTTCGGGGCTCGGCGACGTGTCGGAGGGCTCGAGCGATTCCCGATCTGCGCCGTCGGGCTCGGTCGACAGGTCGCGCCGGGAGATGGCCGCCTGGGCCTCCTCCACTTGCTCCACCGTCATGTGCATGGACCGCGCCACGTCGTGCACATCCGCCGGCTCGCCCGCGGCCTGCTCCATGTTGCGCTCGATGCGACGGATCTGGTGGAGCAACCGCATGGCGCGCGTGTTGGGAGCCGCCACGATTCGGCGATTGGCCATGGCGTATCGCTGAACGTGGGCGCGCACCCACCACTTCGCGTACGTCGAGAACTGGGCTCCGCGGCTCGGGTCGAAGCGCCTAGCGGCGACGAGGAGGCCGACGCATCCCTCGGCTTCCAGATCCTCCAGAGACACGCCCGGCCGCGTGTAGCGTCGCGCCATGGCGCGCACCAACGGTCTGTGCGCGAGGACGAGCTCCGTCGCTTGCTCGATGTCCAGGCGAGGCTTGAGCATTCCCATGGCGTGGCGAGCTGCACCGGGCGTGCCACCCCATCCGTCTCATGATCTCGCGAGATCGCACCTCCCCCCGCGTGCGGAATATCCCGCTCGAGCGGGTATTCTACGGCGGTCGCGCGTGCGCGGCGCTCACCCACGGCCGCGCTGCTCAGCCCTGCTCGAGGAGCGGGAACAGGTCCGTGTCCTCGGACCGAATGCGGTTGCGCACGGCGTAGAACAACGGCAGGGCATCGGCGGTGAAGGCGGCGTGACGCTCGGCGATCGAGTCGCTCGTCGACCACCGGCTCCTGAGGCTCGCGAGCCGCGCTTCGAGCCCCTCGCAGCGACGCTTGATCGATCCTGCGACGAGGCGAACGCGCGTGTCTGGGTAGTCGGCGATGTGAGGATAGAGGGACAGGGACTCCATTTCCCAGTGATCAGAGAGCTTGTGAGCCAAATCCGAGAGCTCGGCCAACACCGCATCCGAACCCTCGGGCAGGGAGCCGAGCGACCGCGTCAGCGCGTCCATCGCCTCGAGGATCCCCGCGTGCTGCTGCCGCAGGCTCGTGGTCAGATCCGCCATGTCCCTTTGCATCGTTGCCACATCATAGTTCTATTGGAAAACGGTCTCCAGGAAGAGCCGCAAGAGAGACGACGCTAGGTGACTTTCCTGGAATCGCGCTTCGGCGCCGCCCGGGACCTCAGCGAAGGCCGGGTCGGAGTACCTGTGGATGTATGCGCGGTAGCGCTCCAGGTTCGTCTCGCGCGTGAGCTCGGGGTGAAATTGCACGGCCCAGACGGGTTGGCCAGAGATTCTCAGCGCTTGCAGGGGGCTGCGTTCGCTCGCCGCGAGGTTCGCCGTGATGGCCGGCTGCACAACGGGCCGGTCCTTGTGTCCCATCTGCGCCGCGAATCGAGCCGGGAGTTGGCCGATGAGCGGGTCTGCGCGCCCGTGCTCGGTGAGGGTGACCTCGTAGGTTCCCACTTCCATGGCAGCGGGTTCGTGGATGAGCTCGCCCCCGAGGGCGGCGACGAAGCAGTGGTAGCCGAAACAGCAGGCGAAGGTGGGATGGCCCACGGTCGCCACCTCGGAGAGGAGCTCGAACAATGCGGGGAACCAATGCGCGTTTCGTTGGGACACGTTGAACTCGCCGCTTCCACCCATAAACAGGGCCTCGTGCCGGCGAACCTCGGCCAGCGATGGAACGTGAGCCAAGAGATCGTGGACCGCGATCGAGTCCTCGGGGAGACCCGTGCGCTCGACGAAGCAACGCCGCTCATGGGCCGCCATCGCATCGCCGGGGTTGCGCGCCTGCAGCAAGAGGGCTCGGGGCGACATGGGTGGACAGTGTAGCCGACTTCCCCTTCCTGCATGGACAGGGCGCGCTGGGCGGTGGGACACTGCGCGGACTTGGGGAGGTGCCCATGCGTCGCCCATACCGCGTTTGGATCGCCACCCTGCTCCTCGCGTCGTGTGGCAGCACGAACGGTGTGGAACCGTCGTCCGGCGAACAGAGCACCGGATCAGAGCCGGCAGAGCAGGGGAGCCCCGTGAGCAACCCGCGTCTCGGGGCTGCGCTCGACTTCGCGTGTCAGGTGATGACCGAGCAGCTCGCGGACCGCGCGCGGCAAGTGCGCGTGCGCTGGGCTCGCGCCAACGACCGCATCGAGGCGTCGGAGCATGCACCGGTTCTCGAGGAGGCGCTCCGGGGCGGGCTCAATGACTACGCGGGCCTCGTGGAAGCCGCCGCGGCGCGCGGGGTGCCGGGCTTTCGCTGCGACGCCATGGAGCTGTTTCTCGCGCTGTACCGCTCGGGTGAGTCCGATGTGGACCCGTCGCTAGCCGCACCCTTTGCTGACGACATCGCGCGCTTGTGCACGATCGCCGCCGAGGCCGGCGCCGATGTCTCCGACGCCGTGACTCGCACCATGCGCGTGGCCGAGCGATGGGACCTCGAGCTCACCAATCCGGAGCTGCTCGAGGCCATCAGCGCCATCGCGGCCGCCCCGCCCGAGGAGCGCTACCCGGCGCTCCAGGCCGCGGCTCGCGACGCCGGAATCCCCCGCTGGCGCTGCGACGCGGTCCGGGATCTCTTCCTGGGGCGCTGAGCTCGCTTCCGCCCGCCCGCCGACGCGCGGCTACTGGCGAGGTGCCGCGGCGAGCATCTCCGCCATCCGGCAATCCCGGTTGCGGGTCGCGTTGGCGGCCTCGCGCAGGGCCTGTGCGCGCGCATCCGGCGGCATGGACGCCAGCGAGTGGAAGAGGTCCTGAGCGTCCTCGTTGCTCAGGTGACTATCGATGTAGCTGGCGAGCTGTGATTGCCGTTCCGTCGGTGGGGCGTGGCTGCATTCCTCGCAGCTCTCCGGCGCGTTGCAGATGACGCTCACGCCCTCCTCGTAGCTCTGGCAGCCCATCGACACCAAGACCATTCCCATCCCCAAAACCGCACATCTGCCCATGGTGAATTTCCCCCAACCCTGAGGGTGCCGGAAATCCGAGCTGAGATCAGCAGTCCTCGATCGGGGACGTTCTGCGGATGATCAGTCCACCCTGCCGCACAGGACGCGACCGGTGCGGCCTTCGGTCTCCGTCAGCACGTATTCGTCGGACACGAGATAGGTGACGGTGGCCTTTCCCGCGGCAGTCAGGCTCAACTCCGAGCCCTGCCCCCAGCCGTGCGCCTCCCAGGTCTTGCCCTCCATGGAGATCTCGACGCTCTCGCCGATGCCCGCGCGTGCGCGATAGGCCGCGATCGCAGCCCAGCCGTGCGGGGAGATCTCGTCGTTGGGCTGGTCCGGGGCGTACGTCTCGTTGACCTCCCCTTCGCCGTCCTGATCGTGCGGCAGGGCGCTCAGGAACGCGCCCGCGCAGAACTCCTCGGGGGCGTTGATCTCCGCCTCGCCCGCGGCCGCGCAATACCACTGGGAGTCCGGAGACTGATCGATGAAGTGATGGGTGATGAGCGCGCCGGCCCCATCGAAGAGGAACTCGAAGGACCAGTCGGAGCCCGTTCCGACGTCGACCAGAGTTCCGTCCTCCATCCGCACGATCTGGACCGTGAGGGTGGCTTCCTCGAGCTCCGAAGGGTCGATGTCCTCGAGCCCCACGGCCCCGAAGTACGACACCGCCTTGCGGTCGACGCCAGTCAGGCGCACGCGCTCGGCCCACGTCACTTCGAGCTCGTCCGAGGAGACGACCGGCGACATGGTCGCGGCCACCATCCTCTGAAGGCAGCCCTCGGTGAAGGAAGTCGTCGCGGGAAGGACGGGGTCCTCGGCCGCGCCGCCCCCCGGGCATCCGGCGCCGCTGCAATCCGCCGTGAGGGAGAAGGGCCCGCGCACCGCCTCCTTGAAGCCCTTGACGAGGACGCGGAACTCTCCTGCGTCGACGGTCTTCGCGATGCGGGAGTACATGCCTGCCCCGCCATCGTCGTCACGGGCGATGTAGGAGCCCCACAGATCGGCGCCCGGCTCGCGACGATACAAGTACATGACCGTATCCATGTTCTGTTCACGGCCGCTGAGCTCGAGCACTACCTCCGCCGGCCCCGTGAGGGTGAAGTCCCATGCGTGGAAGCTCGCGTCGTCCTCGAAAGCGGCGCTCACGGGAGGACCGAAGTGCAGCTGACCGTGTTCGGTCGGATTACGCCAACTGTCGAGCTTGCCCCCGATCGCGGCGTTGTCCTCCTCGCCCTTGTTGCTGCTGATGATCTCTGCGGCGCAGCCAGACCAGAGCACGACCGTCGCCGCCAGCGCGGCCAGCATCGAGCGCATCCTCATCGCGACCTCCGTGGTTTCCCAGCCGCCCGCTACGCAAGGTGCGTGCCCGCGGCCGGGCACCGGAATCCCCGCGGAAATGCGCCATGGCGCGCCGCTAGCTGGCTCGTGGGGTGGCCACGCGGTGGGGTGCACGTCCGGCTGTTCGGGGCTTGCACTCGCCAGATCGCCCGGGCTCGCCGGTTGCCCACTCCTCGTCGGGGATCGCCGGTGCCGTTTCTGGTACCGTCGACCGCCCGAACCCTCTCCTCTGGAGATGGAGGACAGCCGCATGCGTCTGGCTTCCTGTCGCTACGAAGTGTTCTGCATCGATTCCGAGCCGGTCGATCCGGTGGCGGTCATTACGGAGATCTTCGGCGACGAGGAGCTTGCGGCGCTGGTCCGAGACCGCGTCGAGCATTCGCTCGTGGAGAGGGATCCCGACTCCACGCTCGCCATGGCTCCAGCGTGCCAAGTTCGGGACATGGTCGACCCGCTCCGCATGCCGCATCCGCCCGTCGAGGAGAGTCTCAGCCGTATCATGGACGGCGCCCGCGTCTACCACGTCATCAGCGTCGACGAGGAGGATCCGCAGGATGGGGGCTACCTCCGCGGAGCGATGGCTTTGGCTGCAGCCATCGGCGCCAGCCGCCACGGGGTCATCGTCGACCGGACCGCGCGGATCGTGTACGCGCCCGAAGTTCTTCGGGACGTCGCTGGCGACCTGTCGGTGCGGGACACGGTGTCGATCTCTCAGGAGGAAACGAACCTCCTGGTGACCCTGCGGACGCGCGGGATGTGCAAGTTCGGCGAGCGCGATTTCATCATCGAAGGGCTGCCCCCCGAGCGAGTCGAGGCCACGCTCCGATTGCTGTATGACAGGCTCTGCGTCCAAGCGGCCTTCGAGTCGTCGATCCACCCAGGACAGAGCATCAAGGGCTTGGGCGGCGATCCGGACCTCGTGCTGCACTTCGCCGAAACGGCGGACGGTTTGCTGTGCGTGACCGACCGCGAGCCGCTTGCGTCGCCAGTGCACCCGGCCGTCCCTGCCGCCGACGGAGCGGCGTTGGGCGACGGCGAGACGGAGTCGGAGGACGCGCTCGAAGACGCGGTCGCGCGGGCCCGCATCGCGGTCGAAGGCGATGACAACGAAGAGACCATCGCGAGCCTCGAGCGGTGCCTCCGGATCGAGCCTCACCACGCGTGGGCGCTCGGCACGCTGGCGGAACGCCTCGCTCGCGCGATCGACGAGGATGGAGACGCTGGACGACGCGCGGCGCTTCTCGACCGCTTCGAGGAGCTCGGCAGGAGCATTCGCCCCGACCCGGACTACTCGTGGCTCGAATGGTGCAGCTTGGCATACCGCCTGAACGACCTCTACGCCTTCCCCGTGGTCGGAACCCGGGCATCGCGCGAGGCGCTCGAGGCGGCGCTCGACCACGCCGAACGCGCGCTCATCGGCTGCGCGCACAACCTGAGTCATCAGGGGACGAAGATCCGACTCCTGGTCGAGCTCGGTCGCACGGTGGAGGCCTTCGAGCTCACCCGATGGGTCCAGGACCAGCTCCCGCCCTACGTCGAGGCCCACCTGGCCGACATCGTTTCCCTGCCCGAGTATCCAGCGTGGCGCGCCAAGCACTTCGACGACACGATCATCGTCCCCACCGGCGCCGAGCCCCCACGCGTCGGGCACCGTGTCTCCGCCGATCCGACCGCTTCACCGCCCGACGAGCCCCTGACCGAGGAAGAATGCGAGCGGTTGCTGGCTGCTCTCGTCGGCGACACGGGATGGCTGCGCGCGCAAAACGCCGCTCTCGTCAGCGTCCTGCTCGGTTCACCGTGGTCCATCGATGAGCTGCTCGAGCTGCACTGGCCCCAGATCAACCTCACGGCGGGGCGGATTCGCGTCGGCGATGGTGGGATCCGTCTATCGACGGAATCCGTCGACAAGCTTCGCCGGTGGTTCCACCTGAACCTCTCTCACCCCGGCCATGACGCCCGCGACGGGGACCCTTTCGTATTCTGTCAGTCCGACCTGACGCCGCTGACGGCGGCCTCGGTGGAACAAACGCTCGTCGAGGTCGGGCGGCGTGCGGGCATCCACGCGCTGGATCTCGATCGAATTGCGCTCACCCACGAGGCACAGGTCACGCAAGCCGCGCGTTTCAGCGCCGAAGAGCTCGAGGGGTTGTCGGCGATGATCGAGCGAGGCCGCGAGCTCGTCGAAGGTTGGATCGACGGCCAGAGCGAGGTGGAGGCGCTTCAAAAGTACCTGGTGGAAGCCGCACACGCGGACTTCGACTTGGACGATCTCTTGGCTGCTGGTGCTCTGCTCGGGGCGATGATCGAGGAGCGCCTCGGCATGCGGTGGTTCATGTATCAGGACGGCAGTGAGCGCATGCCGGCCCTGAGGGACGCGGGCGACGAGGGCATCGTCCTCTTCCCACTCACCATGATCGTCAAGCGGGTGCACGCCGGCGAGCCCTTCTCGGTGGAGGGCATGTTCGATGCAATTCGCGCGGTGCTCGCCGGGGAGGACGAGGACGGCGAATCGGAAGTCTGACGGGACGCGTAGTGGCCCGCCTCGCAGCGCTCCACCTTTTTCCGCCTGCCGCGCCGTCCGCGCACATCATGCTGAAGACGCGCACAGCTTCCGTTGCTGACTGCATGACCCCAAGCTGCGGATGGTGAGGCCCCTTGCTGTACCCTGAGCGTGGTTCTTCGTCGATGTCGAAGCGGATGCGGGAGCGCACAAACGACGCCGTCTCGGTTCTCGTCGTGGACGATGATCCGGACCAGATCGCCATGCTCGCGACCCAACTCGAGGGCAAGGGCTACGCGGTCTCGACCGCGGTGAGCGGCGAGGAGGCGCTCGCGAGCATGGGCGAGCGACCCGTGCAGGTCGCGCTCGTGGACTGGAACATGCCAGGCATGGACGGCATCGAGCTTTGTCGCCGGATTCGGCTCCAGGAAACGACCCACTACACCTTCCTGATCATGACCACCGCCCGGTCTGGCAAAGACTGCTACATGCAAGGGATGGAGGCAGGAGCCGACGACTTCCTCACCAAGCCGATCGATCCCGACATCCTCGAGGCGCGCCTTCGCGTGGCCGCCCGGATGCGCGTGCTGCGGGCGCGTCTCTTCGATCTCCAGAGCCTCCTTCCCATCTGCAGCTACTGTTTCAAGATCCGCGACGAGGCGGGGGGCTGGCAGCGCGTGGACCACTACTTGGCCAAGCGGTCCGATGCGGAGTTCACGCACGGGATCTGCGAGGACTGCCAGCACCGACACTTCCCCTGAGCGGGGGCGCACGGCGGCGGCACGTTTCGGCACGTTCCGGGAGGGGCGTCCTGTGGTAATCCTTGGTGATTCCGCTGGTACTGCTCTTGCTCAACGGCGGACCGGAGCCAAACCATGCGCGACACCCTCGTCCTTCTCGCCCTGTGCACCCTCCTCGGCTGCTCGAGCTCTCGCGAGCGGACCGCGTCCGACTCGGGGACCGACGCCCCGTTCATTCTCGAAGACGGCTGTATCTGCGACGCGGGGCTGCCCGACGCCCCGCCGGTGGACGTGCCGCCGCCTCCCGACGCGGGACCGCTGACCTGCGTCGAAGCGACGGCGCCTGCGTCCGAGTGCGACACGGCGGTCTGCGGCAACGGCGTGGTCGACACGTGCACTCGCTGCTACCCGTGCCTCCCGCCCGGACCGCCCTGGGCGGACGGAGGTCCCGGGGAATGCTGTGACACCGTCTCAGAGGCGTGTGACGGTGTTGTGCCCGCGGGAACGACGTGCGCGACGCTCGGCTACGCGGGGGGAGAGCTGCACTGCGGCGCTTGGTGCGGTCTCGACCCCAAGGACTGCGACGGCTGCGGGAGCGACGCGCGCATCGAACGGTGCGTTCCCGCGCCGGTCGACTCGACCGTTCCCTACGCGCTCGGCCTCGCGGCGACCGGTGAGATGGTCGGGCTCGCCTGGATCACCTCCTCGAGCCTCGACGGCGCAGCGGAGCGGCGCGTCCACTTCGCCAGGTTCGACTCGAATCTGAGCCTGGTCTCCGAGCCGGGCTGCTTCGCAGTCGCCGAGCCCACCTTCGTGTCGGTCGCGGCGGTGCCGTCCGGTTGGTTGCTTGCCGTGGGCGGCGCGGGCGGCGTGCACGTGATCCCGCTCGCGCCCGACGGCTATCCGCGCGGTCCGGGCAGGGTGATCCCCGGCGGGGGCACGCCGCACCTGGCGGAGCGTCCGGGCGCCGGACCACTCGTCAGCTACGCGGTCGCGGGCGGCATCGACGCCCAGCTCCTGCGCGAGGACGGCACTGCCGAGTGGACGGCGCGCGTCTTCAGCGGCTCGCCGACCGAGCCCGATCTCGCCAACGCGGTGTTCACGGGGGACGGGTTCCTGGTCGTGCAGCGCATGGCCGGCGTGACCGTCGCCCGCGTGGAGCTCGACGGCACCGTGTCGGGGACGTCCATGCCGGGAGGCTCGAGCACGGAGACACCGCAGCTTGCCTGGAACGGGACAGAGGCGCGCGTCACGTGGACCGACTTCAGCGCGACGGGCACGGTGTACTTCGCCCGGCTCGATCGAAACGGCGCGCGCATCGCCGCGCCCGTCGTGCTCGGGACGATCCCGGCATACTTCAATCGATCGCCCATGGTGGCCTTCGGGCAGGAGACGCTCGTCGTCATGTCGGGCTACTCGGGGGGCGTCGATCTGGCGACGCGCCTCGACATCACGAAGGTCGACAGGGACGGGCGCACGGTCGTGCCGACGTTCGCGCTCACGCAGGACCCCACCGGCGCGCGTGGCTACCGTGCCGCGCGGCTTGGCGCGCGCATGGTCGTCGCCTGGGTCGGCGGCGGCAACGGCACGCCCCACTTCGGTCCGGGCCAGCTCTTCCCGGGCCGCATCTCGCTCGCGACCGTTCGGCCCTGACGAGGGCGCAAGCGCCCCTTCGGTGCGGAAGAGAGGACTCGAACCTCCACGAGTGTTACCCCACTGGAACCTGAATCCAGCGCGTCTGCCAATTCCGCCACTTCCGCAGGGAATGGGTCGAGTTGGATAGACGCTGGGCTCGGCCGTGTCAAGGTGCGGGACCGGGCGGGGGCCGCTGAGGTCAGAAAAATTTTCGTAGCTCCGCATCCGATGCGGGGTCGGAGAGCGATCGCGAGGCACGTTTCCTTAGTGATTCCAGCAAATTGGTGGCTTCGGGGGCGGGGTATGGGCATTGCATCGTGTTCGCCCGCCATGCTGCGTTCCACACCCGAAAAGAGAAGGCCTCACGCGGGCTTCACCCTCATCGAGATGCTGATCGTGGTGGCGATCATCGGGATCTCCGCCGCTCTCGCCGCCCCGGCCGTCCACAGCGCGATGGTGGAGCGCCGCACCGGCGAGGCCGGCCACGACCTCGTGCGGTTGAGCCGCCAGGCTCGCTCCGAGGCCATCGCCTACGGACGCGCGCACCTCGTCCGCTACACGGCGGCGTCGACATCGGGATCGCGCGGTCGCTTCGAGCTGTGGCGGGGCATCTCCACCGGCTGCAATACCAACGACTGGCCGACGATCATGGCATTCGGCGCCTGCGACGAAGCCGACACGATGTGCGTGGACTTCCTCGACCTCTCGGGCAGCCTCTTCGCCATCGGCTCGAGCTACGTGACGGTGAGCGCGGCGAGCGGCATGACCGCCTTCGACATGTGTTACGAGCCGAGCGGTGTCATGCGCTACAGGCGCGGTACGACCGGCCGTTTCACGGACCTCAATCAGCCAGCCGGGCTCGGCAGCGCCACCGGCGGCTTTGTGTTCAACGTCCAGCGCTACGACAGCGGCACAGCCGAGGGCGTCACTCGCCGCGTCGTGCTCCCGCTGAGCGGTAACCCGAGGATCCTGCTATGAGGCGCCGCCGACAGAGCAGGGCGGGCTACACGCTCATCGAGGTCATGATCGCCGTCGGCATCATGACCGTGGGCGCCGTCGGGATCATGGCGCTGCAGCAGGCGACGACGCGCGGCAACGTCTTCGCGCGGCAGACGACGACAGCCACGCAGATCACGCGCACCTGGCTCGAGCGCATTCGTCGCGACGCGCTCATGTGGAACCAGCGCGGGCTGTCTGGAGCCTTGACCACGGACTACCTCCGCAATGTCCCTGTTGCGGCGACGGCCGACGGCGCTTGGTTCACGCCCGTTCCCGCCGACACCACCCTGAACACCGACTCCTATGCCTTCGACGGCCAGGGCAACGAGCTCGACCCGAGCACGGCGCCCGCCGGCAGCATGCGGTACTGCGTCAACGTGCGCCTCGACTGGGCCATCGACCAGGAGGCCATCCGCGCGGATGTTCGCACCTGGTGGTACCGGCAGACCACGAGCACGAACGCGGCGGACTCGGATGCCCGCATCCTGGCGGACTGCGCCGTCGGCGCCGAGGACACGGTGACCACCGAGATCGACCGCACCCCGACCTCCCGGCTCCACGCCGTCTACGCGTCCACCCTCGTCCGCTGGCTAGGCCCCACACGATGACCCGCGCTGAGAAACATAGCGCTTCGCGCGCCGGCTTCACCCTGCTCGAGATGCTCGTGGCTCTTGTGGCGGGCTCCATCGCCATCACGTCGATCTACTTCGTGAGCGCGTCTTCCTCGCGCCACTTCCAGGAGCAACAGCGCATCGCCCAGACGCAGCAGTCGATCAGGATGAGCATGGAGCAGCTCCGCAGGGACATCGCTCGCGCTGGCTACCTCGGCACGCCCAACTCCGGCCGGGAGCAAACGTGCGCTTCGGTTCCGACCGCCGTGCGCGCCATGGAGATGCGAAACGCTGCCGATAGCGCCGTGCTGCCGGAGGCTTCGCGGAACGGGGTCGAGGCCGACCGCCTCTACCTGACCGGCAACTTCGTGACCGCGGACTCGTACCTCATCATCGGTCTGAACGGCGCCGGCAACGGCGTGTTTCTGCAGCGCAACTGGCAGAGCTTCCGCCGGAGCTTCGGGTCGGTAGACACCTCGGGCTCCTGGGTCTACGAGCCGGGCGCCTTCGACGACGTCTTCATGCCGGGCCGCATGCTCCACATCCAGACGGTCCAGGGCATGCACTTCTTCGTGCGCATCAGCGCGAGGAACTCGGCTCAGGCCACCGTCGCATTCACTCCGGCGCTCCCCGTTGGAGGCCACTGTGTCGTCGGTCTCGCCGACAGCGCCATGGTGTCGCCGCTATCGCGCATCGAGTACCGCGTGATGAACGTCGGAGGGGCGGACATCGGAAGCGTCTCGAGCGGCAGCACTGTGGCGGGCGTCAACGGCCCGGTCCTGGTCCGGCGTGAGGTGCAGTTCGATCGCGACGACGCCATCGCGGGCACGGAGCGCGTCGTGGCCGAGCACGTCGCCGACTTCGACGTGGACTTCATCTTCGAGGAGGGCGGCACGGGCGCTCCGTCGGTCCTACGGCGGCGCGGCGACGCCGTGGCTGCTGCCCGTCTCGTCGCCACCGCGACACCCCACGCGGTGCGGTCCGCCATCGTGCGCCTCTCCGTGCGCACTCCCATGGAAGAGCCGCAGTTTCTCTACGAGGCTCGTGGGGCCGGAGCGCCGCTCACGCGGTACGACATCAACACGACCACGCCCGGGGCGGCGCGCGTTCGCACGATCACGAGCGAGATCATCATGCCCAACGTTGCCAATCGAGGGATGAGGCCATGAGGCACAACAGGCTACGACGCCCCCATGCGAGGCGCGAGGGCGCGGTCATGATCGTGGTCATGCTCTTGCTCCTGTCCGTCACGGCGCTCGCCGTGTTCTCGATCCACGCGACGACCTTCGAGATGCGTGCTGCAGGACATGCGCGCCAGGGCATGCAGGTGCAGTACGTCTCGGAGGCGGGGCTGACGTCGGCGCTCGCGCTCGTGGACCGCATGGGGCCGGCCGCCCTGCTCAACAGCATCGCCGAGTCGTCCCGACTCGGTATCCGCCCGAGCATGCAGCCCTTCGAGCCGGATCTGGCGGCCGACAAGGAAGGCTACCGCATGTATCTGGGGGACTTCGCGGGCTACGCGGACGACATGCCCGTCGATCGGTCGTCGCTCGGTGACAGCGGTGGCGCCCGGCAGCCCTACGAGCCGAACTTCATCGTCGACGTCAACGACCAGTACTCGTACACGGGCGTCATCGCGGGCCAGCGATCCGACGGGTACGGAGATCTGAGGTACTTGCACGCGACCTACACGTCGCGTGGTCGCATGCGTTTGAGCGCCGGGGATTACACCGGCACGTCGGGGGTCGATCCCCGCGAATACCACGAGGCCGCCAATGACGCGCGGGCTCAAGGGGTCTCGGGGCCGTTCGGGCAATGACGGGAGGAGTGGTCATGGCAGGCAGGATGCTCACATCGGCAGCGATCGTCGTGGCGGCGGCGATCGGCGTCGTTACGGTGGCTGAGGCGCAGTCCGCGCCGGACATCCGCAACGTCCGACCCACGGTCATGCTGCTCACGGACACCTCGGGGTCCATGGAGCGGTTGCCGGCCTGCGTGTGCTCGACGCCGGCCTGCGAGGAGTGCCTCCCGGCGTGCGGGGTCGGCGCGACCCGCAACCGATGGGCCACCGTCCTCGAGGCGATGACGGGGAGCTGGGACACCTTCTCGTGCACCCAGATGGATCGATCCGCCTTCGCGGGGTCCTACGACTACGGCTACTTCATTCCGCACTACCAGCCGCCGCTGTCCGCCGCCCAGAACAACAACGGCATCCTCGACGTCTACCTCGACCGCATCCGCTTCGGTCTGATGACGTTCGACGGTGTGGGGACCCTCGTCTCGCGCAATGCGCTGGTTCCCGCGACCGACTGGAATGCCGCGTTCCGGACGCTGAGCCAAGGCTCGGACGGCATGTACTCCTACGGCGATCCGCAGCCCTTCTCCTTCCCGGGCTGCCTCGCGACCTACATGCTCGACAACGGCTCCCGGAACGCCGCCGGCTCGGGCGTCATGCCGATCCCCGGCAACCTCATCTCCGTGGGCACCGACGCCGACGACCAGCGGGTCATCAACCAGCTCATCCAGCAGTCCCTGCTCGGGCTGCGTCCCTACGGGGCGACGCCCATCGCCGGGATGCTCGACGACTTCCAGTATTACGTGAACAACCACGCCGACGTGCGGCGTCCCGACGGTCTCGGCGGCGGCGACGCCTACTACGAGTGCCGCGAGCGCTTCGCCCTGCTCGTCACGGATGGCTACCCGAACGCCGACATGCGGGAGGACCCCTACAACTGCGACACGGCGGGCTACACGTGCCCCTACGAGACCCCGGAGAATCTCTCTGCCTCGCTGTGCGCCCTCGACTCGGGCACGGGCGAGTGCACCGGTGACATTTCGGGGCTCTTCGTCGTGGGCTTCGACATCGCCGACCCCGCGGCTCGCGCGCGGCTCGACGACATGGCCCGGCTCGGCGGTACGACTGCCGCCATGTTCGCCGACGACCGGACCAGCCTCATGACCGCCCTGGCTTCGGCCCTCGACCGCGCCGCCCCGGGGACCACGACCCGGACCGTGCCGGCCTTCGCCTCCCTCGCCGTCGGCGCGGGCAACGGCGGCCAGCTCCAGTTCAACTCGGGCTTCCAGATCCCGACCACCACGGACGACGTTCCTTGGAGCGGCGTCCTCGAGCGTCGCCGGTTCCTCTGCGACGGACTCGACGTGGACGAGCAGGACGTGACCGACGCCGACCGGTTCCACCTCACCCTCAACGCCGGCGCGGCGTACTCGCGCAAGCTGTACACGGCCCTGCCGAGCCTCGCGAACCGGGTCGACAAGTGGTTTACGGGCAGCGGGGCGAGCGAGATCCCGTCGTCGCTCGTGCCGACCGGGGTGGGCTCAC
>Ga0214473_10000576_pt1 | contig 51157 bp, 39 predicted proteins | sample RVTome_7_FD_203509 | JGI IMG/M metagenome (GOLD analysis project Ga0214473, IMG submission 203509) | Soil microbial communities from uranium-contaminated site in the Upper Colorado River Basin, Wyoming, United States - RVT98D197 | ecosystem: Environmental > Terrestrial > Soil > Contaminated >...
GGACAGCCACGTGCCGGCGGCGGCGGACGGAAAAGGGCCGGTGCTGCAACGGGGTTTCTCGGAGAGCTGTGCAGCGGCTCCAGGTACGCCATTGTCATCGGAATTTCCAACTATCCGGGGGTCCTGAACGACCTTGACTATGCCGACGACGACGCCGACGATGTGACGCAAGTCCTGAACGAGGTTTACGGCTTCGACGACGTCATAACGCTGAAGGATGGGTACGGGACCCGTTCGGCCATCATGTCTGCTATCGCTGCGGTACAGGAGCACGCAGGTCCTGACGATGAAGTAGTCTTCTTTTTCAGCGGCCATGGCATGACGGGCGTTGCCGCCGACGGCGATGCAGAGAAGACGGACGAAGCCATCGTCGTAAATCCCGCCCCCGGTAGCGGGCCGTTCGCTAATTACGAGCCGATCTGGGACGGCGAGTTGAGAGATGCCTTCCGCGATTTTCCAACCAGCCGGATCATCTTCATCTTTGATATATGCAACGCAGGCGGAATGGACGATCTTGAGGAACCGGGCCGGGTGTTCCTCATGGCATCGGGCGAGAAGGCCGACGCCTATGAAGGTCCCGAGTGGGGCAACGGAGAGTTCACCTACTATCTTGCCATGGGCATCGCGACAGGCGACGCGAACATACACGACTACCTCAGCTTGGGCGTGCCCTCGCCTGCACAGGTGACCGCAGAGGAAGCATTTGACTACGCCAAGGCTAACTGCGAGGCAGACAACCCCGTGATCGCCGATAGCTTCCCGGACGATTTGCTCCCATAGAGATCGCCGCGTCGTCCCCTGTCGAGCTGGGCCGAGCTGCTCATCCGCCCTAGGGCCGGGTGGCAGCGGCGAGTGCCGGCTTGCCGATGGTCTGGCATCTCGCCACCGGCAACCCCACCGGACACGCGACCTGTTTTCTGATCCCCATCGTGGCAAATTGGCTTTGTTTAGCATAACAGCTCCTCAGCTACTTCCCATGCTGGGCTGTGCCCGCCGCCTCCCCGGCAGGGGAAATTGGCTTTGTTTCGCACAGCAGGCCTTCACCTTCTGATGGGTGGCATCGTCAATCGCAGCTTGGCGACGGTCGTATCGCGACACGTACTCCCGTGTTCTGGGCGGACTCCAGGAATTGGCTTTGTTTTTCACAAGGCCATAAGCCGTATTTTCTCTCATAACTCTTTTCCCAGCCGGCAATTAGCGTCCATTCCACCTCGCGCGAATTGGCTTTGTTTCGCACGATAGCCCCCGCTCGTAATGATGCCGTAGAGACGCAAGATTTTGCGTCTCTGCAGATGCCCGTATGGGCACACTACAAGCTCGGCAACCAAATTGGCTTTGTTTCGCAGAATCGATCTTGCGGGCGCCTCTGAACCTCTTGGCGTCCCGCCGGTTGGCGAGGATGTGCGTTTCACCGGCCATGACCAGACCCGCTGGGATTGATTATCGACGATTGACGATCGATCATTTACGACTCGCTATTCCATTGTGACTCCATCTTAATCGTTGTGTAGATATAATACGATGGCGGCTGTTCTGCGTCAAGTAAAATCCGGACAATGCAGAGAATCGTATCAGCCACCGAGCAGGCAAAGATAAATCCTTGTGAAACATAGACTTATGCCTCTTCCTCTACGGCCCTCTGCGGCCGCTGCGGTGGACGCCTTCTCCTGCCGTGATACGAGATCTGGCCTTTGGAACCGCCGATGAACGCTGATGGACTCTGGTGAGAGGGGGATTTACAGCCGGCAACTGAGAACCGACAACTGCCCTTTTGCCACAGAGGCCACCGAGGGCACAGAGCAGATGGAACCGCAGACGCCGTCCTGAGCAGAGCCGAAGGATGAACGCCGATGAACGCTGATAAACCCTTGTGAAACTGGCATTTACAACCGACTACCGACCACCGACTACCGACAACCGTCGGTTTCCCATTTGCCTTCCCGCCAGTTTGACCCTACAATCCCGCTGTGGACTTTGAGGCTACTGTGCTCGTTGAAGTGGAGAACAAGGCGGTGCAACCGAATCATTTGGATCTGTCGCGTCGCGACTTTCTGGCAACCACCGCGGCTTCGGTCGCCGCCGCGGGCATGATGGGAGCAGGCTGTATGGAACAGAACAAGCGGAATGGCAAGATGCTCGCCATGTGCGGTCTGGACTGTGCGGCGTGTCCCGCCTTCATCGCCCATAAGACCGACGCCCAGGCCCTGCGGGTCAAGACCGCCGCCGAGTGGTCCAAGCAGTTCAACGTGGCCTTCAAGCCCGAAGACATCAACTGCGTAGGCTGCCTGAAGCTCAAAGGCGTGCACATTGGCCACTGCAGCGAGTGCGAGATCCGCAAGTGCGGCCTGCCCCGCAAAGTCAAAAACTGCGCCCTGTGCCCCGACTACCCCTGCGACACCATCGCCAAGTTCATCGCCAACGTCCCGCTCGCCAAAGCCGGCCTGGAAGAGGTCCAACGCGCTCGCCAGAGGTGAGCATCGAAGACAAGCGGCGAGAAAATAGCGACCGTCCCCCCGGCGGTCATCGGCTCGCGTCTTCGTCTTTGCTCCATACTTCTTTCCAATCCCGCCTCGCGGCGACACCGCTGCGCTTCGCTATGACTTCACCTCCATCAGGTTGTCAAAGGGAGTTGCACCCTCAAGCTGTCGAACATTCTCGGCACACAAGAGGAAGGGCTGCGGGCATACCGCCCGCAGCCCAGAGCCGATTTCTCATCGACATGGGTGACTACTCACCTCGGACTCGCACACAATCCTCGCTGATGAACGCTGTTTCGCTCTTGATGCTTCCGGTCTTCTCGGGCGGTTCTCCCCAGATACGTCATCTGCGTGTCGTCACTGCTTGCCCTTGTCGAGTATGACCATAACATCCTCGCCCGCAATCCATATACCGCCATACTCCTGTGTCAAGTTGCCTGTGAGATGCACAGTGACGACCTCGCCGTCCGCAACAACGCCAAGGGCCTGGGCAACCGCCGGTGTGTCAAAATGGAACACGAGATCAAGGCGTCCATCTGGACCGGCCGTGGTACAGTCGCGTGCGTTCGTCTTGCCTGTCAGCGGATAGAACGCGGCGCAGACGTCCTCGTAGCTGTATCGCAGTGGCGCTACACCTTCCAACTTGACAGACGCTGGGTCGACCATCGTCACGTCGAATGAGTCCATGCCAACGATGGCCACCGGGATGGACCCCGGACTGTCCAGATTCAACGGGTTAGGACAGGATCCCGGCTTGATATCCACGGCTACTGTAATTAACGGCGGAAGGTACAAGCATTGAACACCCGTGCCTAACGGACCGGAGATCAATGCCGGCGAGCCGCTTCCGCTGTAGGAGTAGACGTATCCTGTACCCGTGCCGCTGCCGTAATAAGCTCCCGCCTCTCCCCCTGTGCCCATGTAGAGAACGGAATCACCGTCCGCAAGCATCGATATGATCGCGGATGGTGCCGTCCAGACAGTAGTACGCGTGTGAGATGAATCCACCTGCGCAAGCTCGCCATTATCGTACGAGGCGTAAAGGTAACCTTGGAAGGGTTCCAGTTCCCACAGGTTGCCGTCGTAATAGCCGAGGACAACGGACCAGTTGATGCCGTCGGTCGACCGCCACAGCCGCCCGACGTAAGCGCTTGCATATAGCGCACCGTTGAATTCGGCGAAGTCGTAAATGCAACTGCCCCCGCCGTGAAGATCGTAATAGAAAGTGGATCCATCGTACCGTCCGAACTTGTCGTAACCGATATCACCGAGTTGGAGCCAGCCACCGAAGCAATACATGGCCCTAACGCCGCTCCAACCACCTACCGCGCCCACATAGGCGAAGCCATCAATGGCAGGATCGTACCGGTATAGTTTTCCTCCGTTCCAGGCCGTCCCGGCATAAAGTTGCCCGTTATACTCGACAAGGTCGCAGACCTGCGCGTCCATGTTGTCTCCGATCATTGTCCAGTTTGTTCCACCTTCATAGCGCCATACCCTGCCGGTGCCGCTCATCGGCGAACTGGACATGGTTGCCGCATAAAGATCGCCCTCAAATTCGATAAGGTCCAGCACTGCCTGGCCAAGCACGCCTGAGATCAGTGTCCATGTAGTCCCACTTTGATAGGCAAACACCTGGCCGGGTCCGCTTGTCCCACAGACGAGGGATGGAGCGGGGGCGCCGCAGAGCGGCACAGCCAAAGCCAGTATTGCTGCCACCATAAACAAAACGCTAGTTGTTTGGATCCTTCCGTTCATAGTATTCTCCTTTTCTGTACCTCTCCTGAAATATCCCAACTGCCGCGCGGCTCCCGCTCAACATAAGAGATCCGTGTGAATGCTGGCGCGAGTATTCGGACCGAGTTCGTCACCTCCCTTCTCATAAAGATACTGCGTCAGCAAGCTTCACGACGACCGCTGAGGGCGCCATCCCGGGACAGTCCTCAGGCCGTCGCGCGTACGAGCCCAGACTAAGCCTAGACCTGCCATCACGAAATTCCTATTCTCTGTCATGGACAGAGGACGCACACTCATCAATGCATAGGCGTCCGCCTGAGTCTCAGGGGCCAACCATAGCGAACACTGCCTCCAAGTCATGCTTGACACCAATATCGCGTACAGAGTCACTCTTGCATCTGTGTGCGTCAATGCGTAGAAATACGTATTTTCCTGTCATCATTTGTGATGACAGCGGTGCTGTGAATCCCGCTGATGACGGACGGATAAGGGGGTGACGAACTGCTTCGAGCCACAAGACCCTGGCATGCCTCGCCAGCGGGCCCGGCGCCTTGTGGTGGGATCCTGCATCAGCGAGGTATTCCGCGCATCTCGCGTCTCAACGAGCGGCGTCACGATCTCGGCACAACCGTCATCTTCACCACGGCAACTCTAACGTTGTTTCGGGGGAGCTGATTCTCGAGTTGGGCATCCGTGAGTCGTACGCACAACTTGACGATCCCCCCAGGGGGGTCAATGTAAGGATTGGCAATAGAACATGAGTACTGGCCTTCCACGTCACCCGTTGGAATGATCGAACAGCGCACGGCCAAAGGGAAGTTGCACAGTACTCGCAGGATGCGACACCCTTCATAGATCTGTGAGTCTGTCGGCTCCAATCTGATTGTGCCGCCTGAGACGCTAACAAACGGTTGAACGTCCATGGTAACCGGGATTGAAGCAATATCGAGGCCATCCTGTGAAGCAAACGCCGTTGGCCAAGAGTGCGTTTTGATCTCTCCAGCCTGGGTGACCACTGCGGCACAGATCGCTATGCTTGCGGCAAATACTGTTCTCGATAACATGTCCCTACTCCAACAATCTCCATCTCACGTTCAATCGCTGGTCTTGACGATCAGGGCCGTGGCGTCATCCGGAAGAAGCTCGTCACCCTGCCGGTGATATGAAGGCTGCGCAGACTCAGCGTCCTCTCAGCCTTGTGCACGGAAAGCTTGACGCGTCATTCGCTTTATCATCCTGCCTCTCCAAAGTACAAAGTGTCGACCATCCTTCAACGGCAGTAATTCGTGGATTGCCATTGTGTCGCAATTGGGAGTAGCACATTTTCACGCAGATGTCAATAACAAACTTACGCATACTGTGCAGATTTCCCAACATATCTCATGCGTGAATGGCTGGGCAAGATCGGTTGAGGGCGAGGCTCAGTTATTGATTCGGCTGAAGAGACCGTGAAAACGGCCGGATCATCTGCGTTTTTGTGGCTAAAAATGACAGTAAGGAGGCCCCAAATAGGACTTCTCCAGCGGAATCCAAATAGGAATTACTCGTGGAGGTTCTGTGAACGGATGGATGGGCAAATATGCTTGAGCGAGCAGGGTAGATGAAGAGTGCGTTTGGCTGCGCGGTGGCCGTGCAGTTGGTTGCGTTGTTTGGGGGCGATGGAATGACTGTGCGTGTCAGAGCGGAGAGCCAATCTCAGCGGAACGAGATCGCTGGCTCTCGGACGGCGGTTGGGGTGGAAGTCAAGCCTTTGGTGGGGGCGCCCTTGGAGCCGGGGAAGTGGGAGGCTTGGCGGGAGGAGGGATCAAAACCGGTGACTGTCAATAGTGTTCGACTAGTTTTCGTCCAAAAAAATGGAGCGAAGCATACGTACCGCTTCGCCCCGATGCTCGTTCGAACGTTGTCAGATCCTGTGTGTGCCAAGAGCTCCTACGAGAGGTCACGGTGCGTGACGTCTCTTGAACCAGCCGATCAGCCCAACGCCAAGGCTGGCCAACAGCATGGCGCCCGGCGCGGGAATCTGGCAAATCGTATCGACGTGGACATAGTCCAACACCGGGCCCTCGTACCCGTTGTACTCGTCCCCGCCAATGATGATGAGGATGTCTTCCCAGTTCGGATTCGGGTAGATGCGCCAACCGAAGTCGTGACCGTTCTCGCCTTCCAGCTCGGCATACTGGTACTGGCCATCACCGGCTACGACCGATGCGGAAATGACGTAGCCCTCGAGCAACCCCAAATCGACCCAGATCTCCTTGACCAAGCCGTCGTCAAAATTCGGTATCTTCAGGTCGAGGACAATGACGGGGCGGCCGAGTATGAGCCCCTGCCCGTCCCAATAAGCGGGGGGCGAGTTGATCTGGCCCACGATACCTGTGGGATCCGGATTGATCACCTCCTCAGGAAATGCTGCATACCCTCCCGGGATTGGGGTGACGTAACCCGGAGTGAAATCCCAATACTGGTGAGTACTGCGAGGAGCACCTTCGGGCCACCATCCAAGGCTCGGCGTGGCCTGCGCTGAAACAGAGATCAGCGCACACAGTGCCAAAGCGAACATCATTCTTTTCATCTTTCCTCCTTTATTGACCGCTCTCTTTGCTGCGTCACCCGCGCCGCGCGACAAGATATCGGAATTCCTCCGACTCATGAAGAACTCGTCGTGTTGCTGCGGGGACGCCGGTCAAACTATCCATTCGTCAACAAATGCCGGTGTACACACGAGCCGGCGGACGCTGACTGAATTGTCTGAGGTGTTGGGCCGGCATCAGCATTCGCCCTGTTGCTTCATTGCCGCCGGCACACTGACTTGCCGAATCCGTAGCTGTGCGAGTTGGACGTCCTGATACAAGAGCAACAGTTGCAGAGCAGAAATATACCCCACTGACCCTGCCCCACAAGTGTGTATTATTTTACCCCATACCCAGCCAGGAAGCAATACCTAATCTCGCTATTTCGCCGAAATGTCAATCTTCCTGGCGGCCGGAAAGCCGTAACCACTTGGCAATCAAGAACTTAAGGCAGATGGTGTACAAACACAAAAAATCGTTCTTGAGAGGGTAAGGCGGATGTCAACTGTTCATTCTCACTGTTCGGGCCGGTACAATGGGGCTTTCGGAACCACGAGATTCAGTGGAGCACAGCGGATGAAGACAGCGGTTTCGGGCATGGTGATTGCGTTGTTGTTCGGGGTCGGTGGAACGACTGTGGCTGCCAGGGCGGACAATCAGTCTGGCCGGGACGGGATTGCTGGCCCTCAGACGACGTTTGTAGCGGAAGTCAAGCCTTTGGTGGCGGGGCCGGGAGAGCCGGGGAGATGGGAGGCTTGGCGCGAGGGGCTTCAGGCGGAGCGGCGGAAGGCGCGGGAGCGGCTGGGGTATGATGGCGGGGCGTACCGGGAGGAGGCTTTTGGCTGGGTGCCGTCGTGTTACTGCTGCTGCTTTGCCATGATGTATGATGAGAGGTTCTATGATCGTGTCGGAGGCCGATACTCAATCGATGCGTTTCTGGATAAGGGGGCTGTGGAATTTGGGGGGTATGATGCGATTGTGCTTTGGCATGCGTACCCTCGGATCGGGTTTGATGATCGCAATCAGTTCGATTTCTATCGGGATATGCCGGGCGGGGTGGCGGGGCTGCGGGAGTTGAGTCGCTTGATGCATAGGCGGGGTGTCAAGGTTTTTATCGACTATAATCCCTGGGACACGGGGACTCGGCGGGAGGGGAAATCGGATGTCGAGATGCTGGCGGAGATGGTGAAGGCGATTGACGCGGATGGCATATTCCTCGACACGCTGCATGAGGGGATGCAAGAGCTTCGCGGCAGGCTCGGCGCCGTGCGCCCGGGCGTCGTCCTGGAGTCGGAGTTGACGCTGCCGGTGGAGCGGATCGGCGACCATCACATGTCCTGGGCTCAATGGTTCACGGACAGTGAGGCCCCCGGCGTGCTCTGGAACAAGTGGTTCGAGCGGCGGCACATGATGCACCAGATCCAGCGATGGAACCGCGACCACACCGGCGAGCTGCACATGGCCTGGATGAACGGCAGCGGCATGCTCGTCTGGGAGAACGTCTTCGGCTCCTGGGTCGGCTGGAGTCCCCGCGACCGCTCGATCCTGCGCTGGATGCTTCCGATTCAGCGGCGGTACGTTTCGTTGTTCTCCGGCGAAGACTGGACGCCGCTGGTTCCCACTGAGCACAAGGGTATATACGCGAGTCTATGGCAGGGTGATGGCATTCGTCTGTGGACGCTCGTGAATCGCTCCGAACAACGCATTGAGGGCACGCTGTTGAGAGTGCCGCATGTCCGGGGGCAGAGTTACTTCGACCTCATTGCAGGGCACGAGTGCGGCCGGGTCGATGGCAACGACGTGTCGCTCAATGGCTCGATTCGGCCTCGCGGCGTGGCTGCCTTTGTTGCGGGGACGACCGAAGCTCTCGGCCAGGACTTCCCGACGTTTCTGGCTCGCCAGGCCGCAATCGATCACGAGGCCAATTGGAGCCCAACTTCCTCGGACCTTGAGGAGAAGCTGCGGCCCATCGAGCGCACGAGGAGATACGAAAGGGACGAGATTCCCGCCGGAATGGTCGCCATTGCGGCGGCGCGCCTGCGCATGAGCACACGATACAGAAATCGTGAGTGCGGCTTCTACGATGTTCCGGGGCATGCGGCACATCCCAGCCGTGATCTGCACAAGCCTGTCCGCTTCGAGCGGGATGTCACTCTGAAACCCTATGCGATTGACTTGACGCCCGTGACCAATGGCCAGTACGCGAGGTTTCTCGCACAGACCGGCTACGCGCCGCGAGACAAGGAGAGCTTCCTCAAACACTGGCCCGATGGCCAGGCGCCGCCGGGTCTGGAAGATCATCCGGTTGTGTACGTCGATCTGGAGGACGCGCGGGCCTACGCGCGCTGGGCGGGCAAACGATTGCCCACGGAGCAGGAGTGGCAATACGCCGCACAAGGCCCCGACGGTCGCACCTACCCCTGGGGTAATCAGTGGGAGCCGGGTCGCTGCAACGATGGCAGTGGGGGAGGAACAACCTCTGTCACCGCCTTCCCGCAGGGCCGTTCGCCATTCGGCTGCTATGACGTGTGCGGCAACACCTGGGAGTGGACCGAGAGCGAGCGCAGCGACGGCCGCACTCGCTTCTGCACCCTCAAAGGCGGCTCATACTATAAGGCCAAGGGCTCCGACTGGTACGCCGACGGCGGGCCGCAACCCTGCGACTTCGCCGCCAAGTTCCTGCTGATGTGGCCCGGCCTGGATCGCTGCGCGACGATCGGCTTTCGCTGCGTGGTGGACCTTGACGAGCAATGAGCGCGGGCCGAAGCAAGTAAGGCTTTGTGAAGTGCCGTAGCACGGGCATCCCCCGCCTGCGCGGGGCAGGCTTTGCCCGTGTTTCGAATCTTCATGGGCGAGACGCCCATGCTACTTGAGAACGCAGATGGCTCCGGGGACCCGGACCCACAACGCGATGCTCTCCAGGATGGCGAACTGGTACCGTCCGGGGGCCGGCCCGACGAAGCTCGTCATCAGGTCCTGGCCGAGGACGATATCCACGAACGGTCCGCTGATATCGACGAGCACTCCGCCGCCGGGCAGGGCGGAGGCCTTGACGATGTTGCCGGTGACGATCTGGCGGACGTGATCCAGCTCCGTCATGTCTCCGTACTCGTACCTTCGGAAGAGGTGATTGTAGGACTTGGGAGTCAGGGCCAACGCATACGGCCCGCCGAAGCCGCCGGAATCGAGCTCCGTGACGGCGCCGATGATGTCTTCCACCGCGTCGCCGACCGCGTTCCACGGCCGCAGCTTGACCGAGCGGGTGCCCGGCGTGTTGAGCAGACCGAGGGTATTGAGCGCGGGCAGACCGTTATAGATCACTTGTTCTTCCTGGCGGGCGGCCGCGATTGCCGCCTCCGCCACCGCATTAAGATCAAAGGGCGTGCCTGCCTGCTCGAAGGCCGCAACGTCGCGCACCGATAGCGTGAATTCGCTGCGAAGCATCACGACGGGAATGATGCAGCTCGAGCTGACGGTGACGCCCTTTGTAGCACCCCCGCCCCCGGGGGTGATCCCAGCTACATCGGAATCACCGAAAGGCAGGGCCTTGACCCCCGTGCCGTAGGGGCCTATCGTTCGCAGAAGCCGCCGGCCGCTGAGCTGGCTCCTGGCCGCCTCGACCACGGTCGTATTGATCTGCTCCCAGACCTTCTCGCCAAACGGTGCATCGCCTCGCTGCAAGTATTGCTCGAACATCGCCGTCCCTCGGAATTTACGATTTATGATTTACGATTTACAATTGAGGAGAGGTAGGGTGGGCTGTGCCCGCCATCTCCATCTAACCCCTGAGATCGCCGATCGTCGGGATGGTTCGCCCCGTGGCGAGGGCGTCTCGCCCTTGGTCTTTGCCCGCATCCGGTGCCTTGGTGATTTCGGGCCCTCTTCCAGCCGCCACCACATCCACCTCCCCGGCGCCCTCCGTGAGAAACGCATCCTCGTCCTTCGCCAGGATGCTGATCAGTCTCTGGAATTCGCCCGCGTGCACGCGTTCCTCGTTGGCGATATCGATGAGGACCTTCTTCGCCAGCTCGTTGTCCGTGGCATCCGCGTGCGCCGTGTAGAGATGCACGGCCTCTTCCTCGGCCGACAGGTCCAGCCGCAGCGCACGCAAGAGTTCCATATCCGTCAGTTTCCGCCCCGGCACGACCCCCGTGAATGGATTGACAAACTCCGGCATGAGCAAACCCCCCTGTCATTTACGATTTACGACTTACGATTTACGAATCATAAATCATAGATCACAAATCCATCCTAGGGGATTCCCGCATTTGCCTTTGCGGGATTTCCTGCACCGCGTTTGTAGTGACGCCGCAAGGCGTTTCATAGCATGGGCGTCCCGCCCATGGATTTGGGATCACGGGCAAGATGCTCACGGGCAAGATGCCCGTGCTACGTGATGCCCTCGCGGGCACACTACAAGCGGACCCGTTTCGTCAACAAGTTCTTGTCATTCCTGCGGAAGCAGGAATCCAATCTCTCTCGTTCAAGAGGAACCGCTGATGAACGCGGATGAACGCCGATGAGCGTCAAGGAGACCGCCGCCAGCTCTCTGACTTCTCACTTATCACCTATCGCTTACCACCTGCCGTGTCACTTCTTCCCGCCCTCGATCACCCCCTCCGCCTCCGCCAGCAGAGCTTTCGCCTCTGGATCGTAAGCAAACTGCTCGTCCTTGAGCAAGCCACGCAGTTGTTCCAAGGTTGCTTTGGCCTCCCCGGCCCGGCCAAGCTGGTGCAGGGCCAGCGCTTTGAAGGCAAGAGCTGGCGGGTCGGCTTTGTCGCCCTCGTCAGCCAGCAGCTTCTCGGCCGTCGCGAGTGTCTTCAAGGCTTCCTCATACGCACCCGTTCGGTACTGAGCCGCGCCCAGCGTATCGAGGATGGCGGGGTCATTCGGCTCCCAGTCATTCGCGTTCTGCGCCTTCCCCAAGGCCGCTCGGTATTCGTCGATACTCCTCTCGGGCGAACCGACCGTCTTCCATGCCTCGCTTCTGAGATTCTCAGAATCTTCCTCCTTGCGGGAACTGGCAATTTGCAGCGCGAGTTTACGAATATCCGAGTCAAGCGTCGGATCACTCTGCAACTGATTTATCACGTCACGGTAGAAACCATGTTTCTCGTGTAACTCATCCACAAGTTTTTTCGCGTCCTTGCCAGATTTCTGTGCCTCATATCCACCAGTAGATGCGACGGAGTCCCACACAATGATACCGTTGCCGAAGAAGGTACCGGCAGCAATGACCTTACCATCAGGACTAAATGTCGCCGAAGCCACGGCGGAACCCGCCTCAAGACTAATCAACTCAGCACCGGTTCTTATGTCCCATACCCTGACTGTTCCTTCCAGACTGCCGGAAACGATGCGCTTGCCATCCGGGCTAAATGAGAGAAATGGCGCAGGGGGACCTTTATGACCAGAGAGAGTCATCAACTCCGCGCCGGATGCTGCGTCCCACAATCTTAGATCCTCGTAACTGCTCGCCGCTATGCACGTACCATCCGGGCTGAATCCAACCGCATACATCGGATATTGATGCCCGCGGATTGTCATTAATTCGGCTCCTGTTGAAGCATCCCATATCTTGATTGTTGTATCCATGCTCCCGGAAACAATTCTCTTGCCGTCTGGGCTGAAGGCCGCAGAGATTACAGCGCGTCCGTGCCCGCGCAGGGTCATTGTCTCCTTGGCGGACTGGACGTCCCACACCTTGATTGTGTTGTCATCACCCGCAGTCGCGATGTGCCTCCCGTCTGGGCTGAACGCTATCGAGGAAAGCCATCTGTTGGAACCATGGAGGATCAATTCTTCTGTCCCGATTGCCGCATCCCAAATCCTGATTGTTTTGTCCGCACCAGCGGAGGCGATTCTCTTGCCGTCCGGGCTGAAACAGACAGAGATAACAGCGCCTCGGTGCCCGCGTAGCGTCATTAGCTCGCTGCGCGATGTCATGTCCCAGATTCTGACGGTCTTCCGCTCACACGAGGCAAGCCGTTTACCATCTGGGCTGAAGGCCACCGAATACACAGCAGCCCCATGCTCCAAGAGTCTTGTAGACTCGCGTTGGAAAGTCACATCCCAGACTTTGACTGTGTTGTCCCAACCGCCTGAAATAATGCGTTTGCCATCCGGGCTGAATGCTACCGAGCCGACGCCATAGCCATGTCCGCGTAGGGTCATCAATTCATCACCAGTCGCGACATCCCATATCTTGATCATCGTATCACGACTCCCCGAGGCGACACGACTTCCATCCGGGCTGAAAGCGACTGAGTCCACAGGTCTACCGTGACCCCGGGCGATCATCAACTCGGCCCCAGTCGATGCATCCCAGAGCCTCATTGTGTTATCCATACTGCCCGAGACGATCCGCTTGCCATCGGGGCTGAAGGCCAGCGAGATGATCATGTGCCGATGTCCCTCCAGCATCATCAGTTCGTCACCTGTCGTTGTGTTCCAGACCCTAATCATGTTGTCGGCCCCGCCCGAAACGATTCGTGTCCCATCGGGGCTAACTGCCATTGAACAGACCCCATCGGTGTGCCCTTTGAACGTCATTGCCTGAGCACCAGTAGTGACTTCCCGGGCGGTGAACGTCGTATCCCCACCGCCAGAGAAGACGAATCTGCCATCTGGACTGAATGCCACACACGATACAATTCCTCTCTTGGGCCCGGGGATGGTGATGAGTTCCGCGCCGGTGTTCATGTCCCAGACCTTGACCTCGTCGCCGCCGGAGACGAGGCGCCCGGTGAGTTGATTGAACGCTACCGACCAGACAGTCGAACCATGTTGGAGGCTCTTCAATTCGGCACCAGTATCAGCATCCCAGACCTTGACGGTTCCGTCTTGGCTGCCGGAAATGATGCGTTTGCCTTCGGGGTCGAGCGCAACTGAATAGACGATGTCGTCATGGCCACGGAGGGTCATGCAAGGTTGGTCGGACACGTAGGCAAGCCTACGCCATTCCCAGCCACGAAGGTCCTCAGGACAAGCGTCTAATAGCGCACGTACGTGGCCAATATTTCCCTCGCGGTATTTCGCATCAGCTAACTGAATGCTGTTCACATAGAGGGTGTGGCGGAGTTCTTCCGCCTTCGCCTTCGTGGTGTCTTCCGCGCGCTCAGCATGTGTTCGTGCGAGGGTCTCTTTCTGTCGTGCATCCTCGGCCTTGAAGTACATTGCCGTACTGACGACCAAGCCCAAAATGATGGCGGCGGCCACGAGAACAACAGTCGTAACCGAGCCGGCGTGTTTGTGGACGAATTTTTGGACTCGGTAGATTGTTGTTTCGGGGCCGGCGAGGAGGGGGTTGCCGTTGAGGTAGTTGCGGAGGTCGTCGGCCATTTCCGAGGCGGATTTGTAGCGGCGGCAACGGTCCTTGCGCATGGCCTTGAGGGGGATCCATTCGAGCTCTCGGTGCAGGCGGCGGGCCAGGGGGACGACCTGCGTGCCACGGCTGGCGGCGATGGTGTGGGCCTTTTCGCCCAGGTTTGTCAGGCGGATGCTTGGGGAGGCGGGCTCTTGCTCGCGGATGGTCTGCTGGATTTCGGCTAAGCCCGCTTTCGCAAAGGATTCGCTCTCGAAGGGTAGGACGCCGGCCAGGAGTTCGTACAGGACGACGCCGAGGGAGTAGATGTCGGACCGGGTGTCGATGTCTTGTGCGGCCAGGTCCACCTGCTCGGGACTCATGTATTCCGGTGTGCCGAGCAACTGGCCCTGGAGGGTGACGAAGGTTTTGTCCGTCAGGGGCGATGTGATCGCCTTGGCGATGCCGAAGTCGATGATTTTGGGGACAGGTCGGTCGCTGTGGATCGACACGAGGATATTCGAGGGCTTCAGGTCCCTGTGGATGATTCCCTTCTGGTGGGCGTGGTGGACGGCCTCGCAGACTTGCTCGAACAGGCGCAGTCGCTGCTCGATGGTGAGCCTGTTCTGGTCGCAGTAGCTGGTGATGGGCAGGCCTTTGACGAACTCCATGACGAAGTACGGCCGGCCGGTCTCGGTGCAGCCGGCATCGAAGACGTGCGCGATATTGGGATGGTCCAGCACCGCCAGCGTCTGCCGCTCGGACTCGAATCGGGCGATCACCTGGCGAGAGTCCATGCCGGGCTTGATGATTTTGAGGGCCACTTTGCGGCGGACGGGCTCTTTCTGCTCGGCCAGATATACCAGTCCCATGCCGCCCTCGCCGACCAGCTCCAGGAGCTGGTATCGGCCGATAATCGTGCCGGGACCGTCGATCTTGTCACGCTGGTCCAGGGTCATGCACGCGCCGGCCGGCGGCGCCAAGAAATCCCCCGCCCGCTCGTGGGCTTTGAGCAGGGCCTCGACCTTCTCCCTCAGCTCGTGGTCTTCGCCGCAGGCCTGATCCAGAAAGGCGGCCCGCTCCGCGGCGTCGGCGATCTCGATGGCCCTGCAGAAGATTTCCTCTCGGTTTTTCTCTGATGCTGCCATAGCTCATACTCCCCAAAGGTCGTTCTGTACGTCGTGGCGAGGGCTTCCAGCCCTTGTCTCCTTGTGGCACGGCCGAGACGGCCGTGCGACGCAAGGGCGAGACGCCCTCGCCACGGGAACGCTCGCCCTACCAGCCGGGACCATCCTTCACAGGGCGGCCCCGGCCGGGCCATGTCGCTGTCACTCTGCCTCCACAGAGTAATGCGCCATTTCGAGGGGCACGGGGACAGCCATCTTGGAAAAAGTGCGTCTGTCGGGCCTGGGGCCGGAGGAGGCGGGGACTCTAATCCGGGTTGATCTGCTCGTAGAGCCAGGCGCGGGCGTAGGCCCAGTAGCGCTTGGCGGTCCTCTGGGAGATGCCCAGAAGCTCCGCCGCCTGCTCCAGGGTCAGGCCGGCGAAATAGTGCAGTTTCACCAGCTCGGCTTTCGGCTTGTCGGTCGCCTCCAGCCGGGCGAGCGCCTCATTGAGGGCCAGCAGGTCCTGCGAGGAGTCCTCGACGCCGATCTCCGCCTGATCGAGATCGACCCGCTGCCGGTCGCGGCCTCGCTTGAGACGGTGCTTTCGCCGGGCGTTCTCAATCAGGATGCGGCGCATGGCTTCGGCGGCGGCGGCAAAGAAATGGGTCCGGCCCTTCCATGCCTGGTTCTCCTCGCCCACGAGGCGCAGGTACGCTTCATGGACGAGGGCGGTGGCCTGGAGGGTCTGGCCGGGCTTCTCGCGGGACAACTTCTGAGCGGCCAGTTGACGCAGCTCCTGGTAGACCGCCGGCAGCAATTCGTCGATAGCCCGTCCGTCCCCCTGTTCGATGGCGTTCAGAATGCGGGTGATCTCACTCATGCCAACTCCCGCCGTTTGTAGTGACGCCGTAAGGCGTTTCCAGCAGCATGGGCGCGGGCGCCCATGAAATTTGGGTCACGGGCAGGATGCCCGTGCTACGATGCCCTTACGGGCACACTACGAACAGGTCAACGAGCCCGGAGCAGCTTGTAGGTTTCCTCGCCGGCGTTGATGAGATGGACGAGGGGCTGGGGCCGGTCCACACCCTCGATGAACTTGGGCCGGGCGGCCCAGGGCGTGACACTCAGCATGCCCATCAGGTCCATCCAGTGTTGCAGGCGGGCCACCGGCAGGTTCCAGGTCATGTGGAAATGGTTGGCCGGCGGATACTGCTTGTATTCGAGCATGCTCGCGTATTTGGGCACGACGAACGTGTGCGGCCAGGTCGGCGTGGTCAGGTTGCACATGGCCCTGGCCAGATCGTCCGGCACCTCCGTCGTCTCCGCCTCGTCCCAGACCATGCTGAACAGGCCGCTGACGCTGCTGTAGGCCATGCGTGCGGCAATGCCCTTGATACCGGCCGGTGTCATGAACGTGACCGAGTTGCCGCCGCCGGGGAAATAAGACTGATCCGCCAGCGGCATGGAGACCCGCTCCATGATCTGCTTGACCGTCGCGCCGGGCTCGGCGGCCCAATCGAACGCGGCACTGCCCGAGTTGTCGCCATCCACCAGGCCCTTGGTGTACCAGTCGGCGCTGGTATCGAGTTTCTTGAGGCCGAGCTTTTCCGCCAGCGCCTTGATCTCCCACGCCTCCCAGACCTTCCGGAAGTCCATGAACAGGGGCGGGTTGCCGCCGCTGAGGTAGGTCATGAACAGCATGGTCAGCAGGCCCTGCACGTCTGCTTCGGTCGCGTAGGGAATGGCGGCGCTGCTGCCCGCGTGGTCGAAGGTGCTGTTGAAGAAGGACTCCATCACGTCGGCGACGGGCAGGGGGACGCCTCGCGGGTCGCTGCCCCATTCGAGCTGGCTCATGAATCCGCCGCCCACGGCGTTCAGGTCGGCCATCAGGTCGCGGACGATCAGGTACATCGCCAGCGACATGTTGAATCGCTCGCTGTCCTCTTCGCTGTGCAGGTCCAGGCGGTTGCCGACGTACCGGTCCACCCAGGCCCGCAGGTCCTTGAGCTCCTTGTCCTTGTATGCCTTTTTGGCGAGCATGTCGGCCAGCAGCTTCATGTCCAGGCGGGTGATTTCGAGGCCGAAGGTGTTTCGCGTGGGGATCACGTGCGCCAGGGCCGTCTCCATGCCCATGGAATCGTGGCCGAAGATCACGACTCGCCGGCCGCGAAGCGCCACGGCCGTCACCGCCGCGTAGCACCAGTCGATCAAATTCTTCGCTGTCTGGTCGGTCATCTCCGGGTCGATCCCCGTATCCGGCCAGGTCCCGACGTTCAGCGCCGCCATCCGGCCGTACTGGGCCAGCGCCCCGTTCAGGGCGTGCGCATAGACCACGCCGGGCTTCGGGCCGCTGTTGCCGCAGGTGATGTTGATCGGCGTGTCCGCCGGAAATTGCTGGAGCAGCGAGATCGTCGTCAATTGCGGGAAGGCCCACGTGTCCGGCACGCAAACCAGGATATCCACGTCCGCCTTGCGGAGTTGCTGGGCGACGATGTCAGCCTGGGCCTCGCCGTCCACGAGAACGGTCGAGTAAACGACCGGCACCGGCGTCTTGTCCGGCAGCACCACGGCGCCGCTGATCGTCTCGGCCGCCATCTGCGCGATGTTCTGGCAGCGCGTCCGGCTGTCCTCGTCGATCCGCGGGTCGCTCGTGGCAAATACCCCGATCACAGGGACTTTCGGCGTCGCTTTCCGCATCGCCGGCAATCGTGTCGCTTCACCTCTTTTGGCCATGTAGGAAACTCCTTTCGATTTATCATTTACGATTTATGATTTATGATTTGGGCGTCGCCCCGGCGAAAGCCGAAATCGTAAATCGTCAATCTTAAATCGTAAATTGCTTTGGGTCTTCCAGCGTCTTTTTGACGAAATCGAGGAACTGGGCGGCGTAGGCGCCGTTGGCGACTTTGTGGTCCACGGACAGGGTCATGTTCATCAGCTTGCGAACGAGGATGTTGCCGTTGTCCGGGACGCAGGTGTCGGCGATTCGGCCGATGCCGAGAATGCTGCACTGGCCGGGCACGACGATCGGGATGAACGACTCGATGCCGAACGCGCCCAGGTTGGTCACAGTGATGCAGCCGCCTTCCAGGTCGGACAGGTCAAGCTTGTCGTTCTTCGCCCGCTCGATCAGGGCTTGGCTGTCACGGGCAATCTCCCGGATGTTCTTCTTGTTGACGTCTTTGACCAGCGGGGCGACAAGGCCGTCCGGGACGGAGATCGCCAGGCCGACGTGAATGGCATCGGCCAGCTTGATCACGTCACCGGCGAGCTGGCCCGTCATGATCGGATACTTTTCCAGCCCGGTCGCGATCGCCTTCATGATGAAATCGTTGTACGCGACCTTCACGTCGCCGGATTCGTTCATCTTCGTGCGCAGGGCCGCGAGCTCGGTCATATCGACCTTGACGGTCAGGTAGAAGCAGGGGATTTCCTGCTTGGACTTGAGCATCCGCTCGGCGGTGATCCGCTGAAGGCGATTGACTTTCACCGTGCTTCCGAGCGTGGCCTGGGACAGCGGGACGGCCGCGGCGGCGGGGCGGGCCGGCTGAGGCGCCGGCGCGGGCTTCGCGGGTTTTGCGGCCCCGGCGTTTTGCACGTCCTGTTCCGTGATCTTGCCGGCCGGTCCGGTTCCTTTGACCGTGGCCAGGTTCACGCCCAAGTCCTCCGCCAGTTTCTTCGCCCTCGGCGAGGCCATGATCTTGCCCATCGGCTTGCCTGTCTCGGCCATGACGTCCAGCGGCGCGATCGTGGTCGGCATCTGGGCGGCGGGCGTGATCGTGGCGCCGGCCGCCAACCCTTTGCCGCCCGTCAATTCCTCGACGTAGCCCATCGGCACTTGCTCGTCCTTGTCGCCGAGGATCATCATTATCGCCCCGACGGGCAGCGTCTGGCTGATCTCGGCCACGACGAACTTCACAAAGCCGGCTGCGGGAGACTCCATCTCCAGGGTGGCCTTGTCCGTCTCGATCTCGAAAATCACGTCGCCTTTCTTGACCTCATCGCCCACCTTCACGAGGCAATTGACGACGGTCCCTTCCTCCATCGTCTGGCCCAGCTTCGGCATGTTGACATCTTTTGCCATCGATCTTATCCTCAATTTACGATTTACGATTTATGATTTGTCGGATCGTAAGTCAGGCGTCGTAGATCATCGACCCCATATTCACTGGCCCGCAGCGTGTCTGACGGCTTCCACGATTTGCGGGACGCTGGGTATGCTGGCTTCCTCCAGGGGCTCGCTCATGGGCGGCGGGACGTCCCTGGCGGCCAGATTGATCGGCCGGCCGTCGAGGTAGTCGAAGCCGCGAGTGCCATCGCCGAAATCGTACTCCATGTACTGCCCGGCGATCTCGCGGCCCGCGCCGCACCAGCAGAAGCCTTCGCTGACGGTGATCAGCCTGCCGGTCCTGCGAACGGACTCGGCAATCGTCTTCATATCCAGCGGCTTGAGCGTCCGGACGTCGATGACCTCGGCTTCGATGCCGTGCTTGTCCGCGAGGATCTTGGCTGCATCCAGGGCCCGCATGGCCATTCGGCAATAGCTGACGATCGTCGCGTCATTGCCGGGCCGCTTGATGTCCGCCACGCCCAGCGGGATGATGTAGTCGCCTTCGGGCACCGGACCGATCTGGCCGTACGTGGCCTTGTGCTCGATGAAGACGACCGGGTTGTCGCTCTGAATCGCGGCCCGGAGCAAGCCTTTGGCATCGTAGGGCGTCGAGGGCATCACGACGTAGAGGCCCGGTGCGTGCATCAGCCAGGCTTCGAGCGATTCCGAATGGTGGGCCGCGATGCATCGGCCGACGCCGCCTTCGGTGCGAAGGACCATTGGCACCTTCGCCTTGCCTCCGAACATGTAGCGGTTGTAGGCCCCGACGTGGACGAGCTGATCCATGGCGATGGTGACGAAATCGACGTACATGATCTCGGCGACCGGGCGCATGCCGCGAAGGGCCGCTCCAACCGCCGCGCCCGCGATGGCCGCCTCGGAGATGGCGGTGTCGATGATCCGCTCTTTGCCGAATTCAGCCAGGAGTCCCCGCGTGGCCTGATAGGCGCCGCCGTACAGTCCGACATCTTCGCCGAAGACGAAGACCCGCTGATCGCGCCGCATTTCTTCCGCCTGCGCGGCGGAGACCGCCTGGGCCATGTTCAAGACGTTCATACCATATTGGGATTTGATCTGGGCTCGCGCCTGCTCGACCGCTTCCTTTTTGGTCTTGGCCCCGGAGGTGGCCACGAGCTTCTCGAAGGCCGCCGTAGCCTCTCTGACCTTCGCGGCCGTCTTCTTCTCATCCTCGATCAGCCTGACCGGATAGGTCTCGGTCACATACACGTCCTTGGCGACATCGGCGGGATTCGGCAACGGGCTGTTCATGGCGAACTGCGTCGCCGTCTCGATGGCCGTGAAGCCCTTGTCCTTGACCTGGTCCAGCTCCGCCTCCGTGCAGAACCCTTCGGATGCGAGCTTGTTTCGCAAGACGGTGATGGGGTCCCGCTCGTGCCATGCCTTCTCCTCGGCCTTGGTCCGGTACTCTCGCGGGTCGCTTCGGCTGTGGCCGTACCAGCGGTACGTTTTGCACTCGACCATCGTCATCAAGCTCTCTTTGCGGGCCCGCTCGATGGCCTTTCGAACCGCCAGAAAGACCGCCACCACGTCCTGGCCATCGACGATCACGCCGGGCACATCGTAGGCCGCGGCGCGTACCGCAATATCTTCGATGCTGCTCGCACACCGCGTCCCCTCCACGGGGCTGCCGGAGAACGGCACGCTCATTCCGTAGAGATTGTTCTCGATGATCGCCACGAGCGGGACTTTCAATGTCGCGGCCATGTTCATCGATTCGTGGAAAGTCCCCGTATTGCACGAGCCATCGCCGAAGAAGGACAGGACGACCTTTCCGTTCTTCTTGAATTTCTCCGCCAGGGCTGCTCCGACGGCCGAAGGCTGATTGCCGCCGACGATGCCGGTCGAGCCGAGGTTGTTCTGGTGTTCCACCTCCGCGATGTGCATGGAGCCGCCGCGTCCCTTGCAGTAGCCGGTCTCCTTGCCCATCAGCTCGGCCATCATGGCGTTCCAGTGATTTTGCCGATCCTGCTCCGTGTCGGCGTACTTGTTGCCGACCGCGCCGCAATGGCCGTGCCCGCGGTGGGTCGAGCCGATGACGTCGCCCCGCTCCATGGCCGCGATGGCCCCCGTGGCTACCGCCTCCTGGCCCGCGTAGAGGTGCGAGGCCCCCTTGATGACGTTCTGTCCCAGCAGATCGTAGACCTTTTCCTCGAAATATCGAATCTCGTAAATGGTTCTGAGCCAATCCTTTACGTCATTCAGTGTGATCGCGCCGGCCGTGACAAGCTCCTTGATCGTCGGCACAGCCTTCTTGCGCGTATCCTCGACAGAGAAACTCATGCAATGAACTCCTCAAATGAATCATTCCCGCCCCCGAGGGACACCCAACAGCCCCATCGGGAGCGATGAAAGACGACCACTATAGCAGATTCTCTCCCCCCAGACAAGCCCCTGCCCATTTCCCTGTTTTTTGCGGCGCGGCCTTGTCCTAACCTGTCCGCTGGGATAAGATGACAGCCAACATGGAATCGTCATGGATAACGATGCCAAGCTTGCAGGCTGAAGTGCTGGAGACGCATGTCGTACCCGTCCGTTGACCAACTACAGAAGATACCGGCTGAGTCGGTGTTTCACTACGCCGCTGACAAGAAGAAAGCTGCGGGTCGTGCTCTCGGAACTCTTGTGGAAGTAATCACTTTTTACCTCTTGAGGTCCTGGAACCTGCAAAGATTCATTGCGATCGAAAGGCCCTTGCCCGAGTATTCAAATGATGAGATCACACATAATGTCGAATACTCCCTGCATCCATCGACATTGCTGACGACTTGCACTTTGCCGGCAGATAGATTGCCGCTTTCCGCAAGCAAGTTAGCCAAGGTGTTGTCAGAGAAGGGGCTCGCCATCTTGGACGACCAGAGGAAAGCCCATCAGTTGCTGTCGTGTGACTTGGTGCTTCGGAATGCGTGCACAATTTCCGATGAAGGAGACTCTTTTCTTGTTGCTACCCTAACCCGTTTGTCAAGCAAGTGTGCCGAAGTCGCCATCAACCGCCTTCTGACTAGGCCGTTCGCTATTGCCGAGTGTAAGCGAGTAGGCGTAGAGGAGGGAACACGGAAAGGCCCGCAGACAATTGAAAAAGCAAAGCAAGGAGCCTATGTTGCACGCAGTGTTTCCTCTTTACAGAAGATTCGGTTGCCAACAGGGGAGATCGGGGGCGTCTTTATCGGCGGTGACGGCAGACTGATTTGCAGGAAGTATGACGATTTCGTGCAGGAGATCATTCGTAGCGATGATCCGGAGTTCCTTCGCCGTTTCATACTTACAATCGGTGTTGTGAGTAATCACGGCAATTGGTTTACCTCGGACAACCACAACAAAGAGCTGAAGGTCCTCGCACAATCGTATGACTGGCTTCTCTTTCTCACCGACTACGGACTTGCCCAATTCATTAATGACCTCATCGTCAAGCCTGCGAAGCACCGCCTGCCTGTGCGGGATGCTTTTCTAAGCAGCTACACAGGCAAGAGCGGTGTAAATCAGTTCACCAAGGTTGCAGATCACGTATCGAGCGCATGAAGTCCTCAGTGAGTACTTTGCTCAGAATACGACCGTAATAGAGTCTTGGTTCAACGTCATAGCTCCCAAGAGAAGAGGACTTCCGCTTCTTCGTGACGAGCTTCGGGCCTTGGCAGGCAAGGACTGGAAGGAGATTCACCAATGACCGCTGGAAGGAAGGTCAACCCCCTCAGCCGAGATTGGGGGACGCCCAAGAAGTACGTCGACGCTGTGCGCAGGGTCTTCGGAGGGCGGATTGCTCTTGACCCTTGTGCTAACCACCGTTCCATTGTCCACGCGGACACAGAATATCGGCTTCCTGAACAAGATGGTTTGCACGAGTCGTGGGATTTTTCCACGATCTACATCAATCCCCCGTATGGTGCTGACAGGCAAAGAGGCACAACCATCAAGCATTGGCTTCAGCGATGTGCGCACGCTCATAGGAAGTTTGGCTCGGACGTCTTGGCTCTCGTACCGGTGGCCACGAATACCGCCCATTGGAAGAACTACGTGTGGAGTGAAGCCACTGCCGTGTGTTTCCTATATGACACGAGGCTTCGCTTTCTTGTCAATGGCAAAGACGAGGGAAAAGGGGCTCCGATGTCATGCGCAATGGTCTACTGGGGCAAGGATTTTGCCCGATTTGCAGAGGTCTTCCTGGACTTTGGAGCAGTGGTCGATCTCAGACCGCTCCAAGGGAAAAGGATAGGAGATCACGAGCGACGAGTGCAGCCGAGGCTGTTTGCGGGGGTGTAGGGCAACACCAAAACACGGGAGATGAATATGGGCGCACTATGGGAAATCGTGCAGACGGGTCTCATGTATGGTCAGAAGCGAAACACCGACTCTCTGGAGGATCGGGTCCAGGCTCTTGAAAACCAGCTTCAACTGACGCAGAACACCCTGCGTGCCCTGGTCAAGAAACTCGAGGAGATGCGCGGCGAGGACATCGACCGCGACGGCAGGATCGGGTAGAGATCGACCTATCCCGAATCCGCGAATCTCTCAAAGATCTTGACAAGACCCTACGCCTTGTGTATCTTCTATGTAGATACAATAGGAGGCAACAGCATGACGAGCCGAGTTCAGAAGTGGGGCAACAGCCTGGCGCTGCGGATTCCCAAACCTCTCGCTACTGAGGCGGGATTGAAGGACAATTCGCCCGTCGAGCTATCTCTATGTGAAGGCAAGCTGGTTATCACTCCTTCCGTCAAACCGGCCGCGAGCCTTGACGATCTGCTGGCAAAGGTGACGAAGAGGAATCTGCACGGCGAAGTGGACGCCGGTCCTGCAAGGGGAAGGGAAGTGTGGTGAAGCGCCCGGCGTATGTCCCCGAACGTGGCGATGTGGTTTGGATTACCTTGAGTCCACAGGCCGGACATGAACAGGCGGGTCGCCGCCCAGCCGTGGTCCTGTCGCCGGCCGCGTACAACGGTAAAGTGGGCCTGGCTGTCCTCTGCCCGGTCACTACTCAGGTCAAAGGCTATCCATTCGAAGTCCTGATTCCCGATGGACTGGCCGTCAGCGGCGCCATCCTCGCCGATCAGGTGAAGAGTCTGGACTGGCGTGCCAGAGAGGCCCAATTCGCGTGCTCGCTGCCTGTCGAGACGATAAGCGACGTACTCCAACGGGCCGTCATTCTGTTAGCTTGAAACTCATCAGCTCCTTGTGAGTGGGATTGCGGATATGACTGAATCGTACTTGGAGGTGACATTTCGACATGGACGACCTCTGGCAGCGTACTACTACCTGCCGCGTCGCCCGAAAGACAGGAGTTATCGAACCAAGCGAGTTGAGCCCGGCCTTGTCATTGATTCTCGTCGTGATGGGAAACCTATCGGGATTGAGATTTTGGCACCCGAGGAACTCACTCTTGTGGCCTTTAATCGGGTGCTCCGCGATCTCGGTCTTCGCACGTTGAAACGGGCGGATCTGGCTCCCCTGAGAGCGGCGTAGGAAGCATGTCGCTCGTTTAGCTGTGGGCTCAGTCACCCGCAGGAAGAGCAAGCGATGCGTGATCAGCCTTACTGTGGAGACAGATTTGGACAATGTGTTGACGCAGAGGATCAGAGATGAGACAGAGAAGAAACAGGTGGCGTTTCCATCATGACTGGATGCTGCTGGCGGTTTTCGCCGTCTTGCTGATCGCGGCTCCGGTCTGTGCGGGGGACTCCTCCAACGCGGCCGGGGGCGGGTCCGCGAGAGAGACGGTTGAGAGAGGAATTGTCGTTCTCACTGCTTTTCCGAACGTGAGCCACAACGTCGATCGCAGGTTCGTTCAGATGCGGTTTTCACGGCAGTTGAACAACTACGTCCGGGAAATGTCGTATGGCAAGGTCTCGTTGAGCGTTGATGTCACGGAGAAGTGGTACACGTTGCCGAGCCCTGTCGAGCAGTACAGGATTTCGCCGAGGAACCTGGAGGTGGACAAATCAAGAGTGGGGAGGTTGATCGATGACGCCCTCAATGCGGCGGATGGGGAGGTGGACTTCTCCAGGTACTCGTTCGCGGCCATCTTCATGAGTGCGGCAGTGGCGGACTATGGCATGATCGGCCTGTGCGGATATCCGGGTATGCTCGGGTGGAGCTCGCAGGATGTCCTGACGACCCGCAGCGGCGAGCGGATCAGGGGAGGAGTCGCCATCTTCTGTTATCAGGCGCATCTGGGGACCCTCTTCCATGATATCGCTCACATCCTCGGCGGGGTCAAGGACGGCCGGAGGATGGTCCCGTGCCTCTACGATCATGACCTGCAGGCCAAGCCTGGGCCCATGCGGGAGACGGCGGTGGACGCGATGATCCATATGGGCTTCTGGGACCCGATGTCGTGTCATTTCTACAAGCGGGCAGTGGCACCGCCGGGCATATCCTCCTGGACCCGGATGCGATTGGACTGGATCGATCCTGGCAAGATCAAGGTGATCCGGCCGGGCCAGAAGGCGGAGGTGCTCCTGGGACCTCTGGAGGACGGCTCATCGCAGACGCTGGTGATCAAGATCCCCGTTTCCCAGACCGCCTGCTACCTCATCGAGAACCGCCAGCCCATCGGCTGCGACAAGGACCTGCCCGCACACGGTGTGTTGATCATGTACGCCGACGACCGTGTCGCCGAGTGTCGCCAGGGCCGGGCTCCCGTCAAGCTGATGGACGCCAATCCCTCCGTCCCGCATCTCGAAGGGGCTGCATTCGACATCGGCAGAAAAGCCTCTTTTCGCGACGAGCGGAATCGCGTTAGCATCCAATTGAAGGAGAAGGTCGAGGGCTCGTACAGGATTCTCATCAACCCGGAGTGATATGGCTGAACGCAGTAAAGACGGAGGAGTCAGATAAGCGCGATTGGCGAACGAATGCTGGATGGGAGCAGGCGGCCCGATGCTGAGAGAAGGCAGGACATCGGCGTTCCATTTCCTTTGCTGCTGCACACAAGCCACGTTTTTTTTCCCCGGAAAGTGATTGACAGACTCCCTCTCGTCTCTTATATTTAAGTTAAAGCTTAAATTCTTAATTGGGCACGAGAATGGAACCGACATGAAGTTAGAGCCTTCCGAGATGTTTAAGGTCTTGGGCGTGCAAACGCGAGTGAGGATCCTCGACCTCTTGAAGTGCAAGGGCCCGCTCGGCGCCAAGAAGATTGCGGAACTGGTGGGTATAACACCTGCCGCCGTATCACAACATCTCAAGGTATTGAGGCAGGCAGGTCTTGTCCGAAGTGAAAGAAAGGGGTACTGGATACCGTATTCGATAGATGAGAAGTCCCTGGAGAATTGTCGGCAGGTGCTGAACAAGGTCTGCACCTGCGGTTGTGGTGGGACAGGCAAGTTCAGAGAGAAGGACTTGAGTGAGTCAAGTTTGGAGTCCCTGAAGAAATACGAAAAGGCACTACGAAATGAGCTCAGAATGGTCCGGGAAAGGATTCGCGAGGCGGATTCAGCAGGGAAGTAGCGGTTTCTTTTTTGGGCTGAAGCAATTAAGTAGATATTCACACACTTATTCAGAAAGGAGGTGATCGCGATGGCTGACAAGAAGAGTTGTTGCTGCGGGTGCATTCGGTCGAAGCCCGACAGCACCAAAGCCGTGAAAGGCGAGAAGAAGAACAAGAAGTCCAAGTAAGGCGCATGGGACTTGCCGCCGGCAAGGGGCGGGATCGTCAACGGGGATTCCCGCCCCCTTGTATCCAATACAACCACCTGCGAAAAGGAGGTCTGCAATGAGTCTGTTGATTTTGAGCGTGAGCCATTTTCTTCATCTTCTGGCGACCGTGGTGTGGATCGGAGGAATCGTGATCATTCTCGCGGTGATCTTGCCGGGCGCGAGAGCAGCCCTGGCATCGCCGCCCGCGGTGGGCGGACTGATGAAAGAGATCACCAAGCGGTTCACTCCCATGGCCAACATCTCCATCCTCGTATTGATTGTCACGGGTGTCATCATCGCCCGCTACGATCAGAACTTCAGAGGCGTTCTCGAGTTTGCCAATCCTTGGAGTGTCGTCATGCTTCTGAAGCACCTGTTTGTCGCCATGATGATTGTCGTCCACTTCTACAGGGGATGGGTGCTGAATCCAAGAATAGGAAGACTGTCTTCACAAGCCAGTGGCGCGTCGGCGGCTTCCACCTTGTCTTCTCAGGTGGCGGGCCTTCAAAAGCTTTCACTGAATCTTGTCCGAGCCAATTTTGTTTTCGGGATGATGGTCCTTTTGCTGACCGCCGTTTCGTCGAGTCTATGATTGCCTGTCCAGCGGAGCTGGGGGTACAATAGCTTCCTCCGACGGTCGAAGTGGAAGTGTATCGTGGGCCGAGTCGAGCGGCCCGAAGTCAGGATGCTTGGAGGAACTGTGAAAAGGCAAGACATCGACATTCTACTCATAGCGTCATTGGCGGCGCTGACCGTTGTTTGCCGGGGGGCGGTCCGGCCTGCCACGGAGAGCTTCATCGCACCGACCCTGGTGAAGGCGGGGGCTTTGCCTCGTGGCCTGCCCGAGTTCATCTGCACCGTGCGGGCCTATGGCGGCGCGGGGTTCGATGATTTTCAGCGGCGCAGCATGAAAGAACTGGGGCTGGACTATGTCCAGGGATTGGTGGATTTCACCTGGGGCAATATCGAGCGGGGTGATAACGTGTGGAAATGGATCGCCGCCGATGAGCAGATGGACCAGTTGGCGCGATCCGGCCTCAAGGTGATCGCCTTCCTCATCTGTCCCAAGTCGCCGGGACTTCTCTGGGACGAGACGATCAATCGCGCGGACCCAAGGTTCGCCGCCCAGTACGAGGAATTCGCGTATCAGGTTGTCAACCGGTATCACAATCATCCGGCGTGGTCGGGCCTGATCGCCGTCTGGGGCGGGTCCGCCGACGTGTGGGATCGCAATTACCGTGAGACGGACCCCGAGGTGGTCGTGCGCAACCTGAACGCCGCGTATGACGGCATAAAGCGTGCCGATCCGACGACGATTGTGATCGGCTTCAACTTCGCCACGACGGCCCATGGCCCCGCCGAGTGGGAGGAATATCACAGGCGGGCCTTTGCCTGTGCTCCGAAGTTCGACTGGTACGGCGTGCAGAGTCACGGCGTATCGGCGACCTGCTTAGAGAGCCCGGGGGCGTACACGGGCGTTGTCGGACTGCTCAACGTGCGCAAGTTCCTCGACGCCCACGGCTACGCGGATAAGCCGCTCTGGCTGAACGAAGGGGGCTTCGGCTGCGGGGAGGACCTCGGCGGATTGCCGGAACAGACCCATGCCGAACAGATCGTCGAGACCTACATCGTCGCGCGCACGCTCAACGTGAAGATGAGAGGATGGGTCTACTTCGAATACTTCAGCAAGACCCACCTGTTTGAGGATAACACGGCGGATTTCGGCCTGATGACCGCGCTCGACCAGCGCAACCCGCCGCAGCCCCGGCAGGCATGGCTGGGCATTCAGACCCTCATCAAAACGGTCAAGTTCTTCGATTACGACTTCGACGCCAAAATCTCCGGCGAATACAACCAAAACACCCCGGCGTTCATCTATCGTTTCCGGCGCCACGACAAGCCGTCATCACTGCTCTGGGTGGTTTTCTCCGGCTGGGGCACGCCTAAGCGCAAGCCCATCACTCAGGATGTCACAATCATTGTCGCCCCGGCATCTCAAGTCACAATGACAGATATGTTCGGCAACTCAAGGTCGATTGAGGCCGACGCGTCCGGAAACGTGACGGTCACCGCCTCCAGTTCGTCGCTGTATCTGAAAACAGCGGAGTGAGATACCCCCTCTGTCGTGTGCGAATACACGAAAAAGGTGGCGACTGAAGCGGGTGGCAGCGTCAAGGCCGCAGGCCTTGGCGACGGTTGTACTGCATCTCAGCATCGCCATCGCCAAGCTGCGCTTGACGCTGCCACCCTGGAACTCGATACCTGCTCTGCCAAATCCTGTCATGCGCCCCTGCGTGTTCGCAGGGCTGATTGAGTTTGACTGGCGAACGGTCGGTACGTACAATTGCGCCGGATTTCACGGCCTGACATTCGGAAGGCAACAGGACCACATAACCGGATAAGAAAAGGAGACAATCGCATGCCGCAAGAGTCTGCATCCAGGTTGTTGATCCGCCCAAGATCGCGCGCGGTCTGCGCGATTCTGATTGGCCTGATATCCCTTTCAGTTGTGGCGGCGGGACCGGCCAAGCTCAAGGTCTCGCAGAACAAGCGGTTTCTTGTGCATGAGGATGGGACGCCGTTCTTTTATCTGGGCGACACGGCTTGGGAGTTGTTCCATCGCCTCAACCGCGAGGAAGCGGACAAGTATCTTGAGAACCGCTCGGCCAAGGGCTTCACGGTGATCCAGACCGTGGCCATCGCAGAGCTGGATGGGCACAAGGACCCGAATCCCTATGGGCATCTGCCGCTGACGGACCTCGACCCTGCCCGGCCGGCGGTCCGGGATGGGCCGGCCAACGACTACTGGGACCACGTGGACTACATCGTGAACAAGGCGAACTCGCTGGGCCTGTATATCGGCTTCCTGCCGACGTGGGGACGCTACTGGCGCGACCAGTCGGCGGACCGCAAACCGCTGTTCACGCCACAGAATGCCGAAGTCTATGGTGAGTGGCTGGGCCGCCGGTACAAGGATAAGGCGCTGATCTGGATTCTTGGCGGGGACCGGCCGCCCGAGAATGACACTCACAAGGAGATCATTCGTGCCATGGCTCGGGGCCTCCGCCGGGGCGACGGCGGGGCGCACCTGATGACCCTGCATCCGCCGGGCGGCAACGGCTCGTCCACATGGTTCCATAACGATGACTGGCTCGATTTCAACATGCGCCAGAACGGGCACGTCGCCGAGTTCACCGGGCGGTACGACAAGACCCGCGAGGACTATGACCGCACGCCAATCAAGCCTGTGATCGACGGCGAGCCGATCTACGAGGACCACCCGGTCTCCTTCGATCCGAAGAAACTCGGGCATTCGATCTCATCCGACGTTCGCCGGCCGCTCTATTGGGACCTGTTCAGCGGGGCCTGCGGGCACACCTACGGCCATCATTCCGTGTGGCAGATGTGGCAGCCGGAGCGAAACCCCATCAATAACCCGCTGATGCCGTGGTTCGAGGCCATCGACCAGCCCGGCGCTGGCCAGATGCAGTACGGCCGCCGGCTCATCGAGTCGCGTCCCTTCCTGTCGCGTGTGCCGGACGACTCGATCATCGTGACCGATCGTGTGCCGACCAGCGTGCCCGGAGCGGGCCGATACCGCTTTGTCGCCACGCGTGACACCGACGGCACGTACGCGATGGTCTATGCCCCCATCGGCCGGGCCTTCAAGGTCCGCATGGACGTGATCAAAGGCACGAAGGTCAAAGCCTGGTGGTACAACCCGCGCAACGGCCAGGCTATCGTTATCGGTGAGCTCCCCAACACCGGCGAGCGGGAGTTCCTGCCGCCCGACAAAGGCGAAATGCTCGACTGGGTCCTTGTCCTCGACGACGCGTCCAAAGGCTATCCAGTGCCCGGCGCACGCTGAGTGCGAATCGCCAAGGAGGATTACAAATGCGACGATTCATCATACCACTGCTCCTTTGTGTCGTATCGTTGCAGGCGAAGGGGCAAGACGCGACGGTGCTGGGCATAGAGGAGACTCGGTTCACCCTGAACGGCAAGCCGGCCTTTCTACTGGGCTTCAGCTACTATGCGGGACTTGGAGCGTCTGAGGAGTCCATCCATAGCGATCTGGATGATTTCCAGAAGCACGGGTTCAACTGGCTTCGCGTCTGGGCCACCTGGGCTTCCTTCGGCAACGACGTCTCAGCCATAGATGCACAGGGCCGGGCGCGAGAGCCGTTCCTGGGCAAACTCAAATGGCTCGTGGCTCAGTGCGACCGCCGGGGACTCATCGTCGATGTCACGCTCACGCGGGGTGAGCGGTTGCCGAATTACGAGGCGCATTTGCGTGCCGTGGAAACCCTGGTTGATGCCCTGAAGCCGTACCGCAACTGGTACCTGGACCTTGCCAACGAGCGCGACGTGCGCGACGCGCGATATGTCAGTGCCGAGGAGTTGAAGCAACTGAGGGACCGTGTGCGCCGGCTCGACCCGCAGCGTCTTGTGACGGCCTCGTTCGGCGGACACGATCTCAGCGCTGAGGACGTGCGTGAGTCTCTGCTGACCGTCGGCGCCGACTTCCTCAGCCCCCATCGGCCCCGTACGCCGGAGTCACCCGGCCAGACAGAAGCGAAGACGCGCGAATGCCTGGAGCTGATGAAGCAGGTTGGCCGCGTGGCGCCGGTGCATCATCAGGAGCCGTTCCGACGCGGCTACGACCGCTGGGAGCCGGTCGCCGCCGATTTCCTGGCGGACCTGCGCGGCGCTGTGGCGGGCGGGGCTGCCGGCTGGTGTTTCCATAACGGGACGCAACGGAACGCGCCGGATCAGCAGCCCCGCCGCTCGTTCGATCTGCACAGCCGGCGCCTGTTCGACCAACTGGACGGCGAGGAGCGGAAGTCCGTCGCCGAGGCTGCAAAGGCGTTGGAGGCCGCCAACCAGTGGACTCTTGCCGGACCTCTCGGCGAGACGCCCAGGCGTGTCACGGACTCTCTACCGTTGTCTGACCAATCGGATACTGGTGTCTGGGAGAAATATGAGCCGATGAGCGATGAGTTCGAAGGCGGCTCTCTGGACACCGAGAAGTGGGTGTGCAACATGGAATGGTGGAAGGGGAGGCAGCCGGCTCTATTCAAGGCCGAGAATGTCACGGTCGAACACGGCCAGTTGCTCCTTACGATGCGTAAAGAGCCCGTTCCGGAGCCGTACGGCAAGCAGGGCTACCACGACTACACCTCGGCCGCGGTGCATAGCCGAGACCGCACCTGTTACGGGTACTTCGAGGTCAAGGCCCGCCCGATGAACTCGGGCGGTTCGAGTTCCTTCTGGTTTCAGCAGGACGCCGCGCCGGGCTGGGCGACGGAGATCGACGTATTCGAGATCGGGGGCAAGGCGCCGGGCCACGAGAACAAGTATCACATGAACGTGCATGTCTTTCGTACCCCGACCGAGAAGCGGCACTGGTCCATCGGCGGTGACTGGGATGCCCCATGGCGTCTGGCCGATGACTTTCACGTCTACGGTTTGGAATGGGACGAGGAGAACATCAAGTACTATGTCGATGGTGTACTGGTCCGGCGAGTCCGGAACACGCACTGGCACCAGCCCCTGTATCTCATCTTCGACAGCGAGACGATGCCGGACTGGTTCGGCATGCCGGCTGACAAAGACCTTCCCTCCACGTTCCGCGTCGAATACGTCCGGGGCTGGAAAAAGCAGGAAAAGTCCTCCTCGACAGCGGCAGACTCGCAACATTGATTGGGCTCGGGGTTCGGAAAGGAGATTCGCATCACGGGATCACGTTTCACACGCCGTGAATTCCTCGCTCGCCACAGTGCGGCCATCGGCAGTATAGCTCTCGCTGGGCTTCTATCTGAAAGACAAGTGCTGGCAGGCGACAACAGCGCCGCCACAGGACAAACAGGCATCGGCGGTATCACGTTCCCTTTGAAGGCCAGTGAGAATCGTCGCTATCTCGTGGACTCCAACGGCAAGCCCTTCTTCCTGCTGGGCGACACCCCCTGGTTCCTTCAGAAGCTTCCACTGGAGGATGTTCGCCGGGTCATGGATGACCGCAAGAGCAAGGGTTTCAACACGCTGTTTCTGGAGATCCTGGATGACAGCCGGTTGCCCTCGCGCGACGCCCACGGCAACGTCGCGTTCCAACCCGAGCTGGACATCACTCGGCCGGTCGAAGCCTACTGGCGATACGCGGACACGGTGATGGAGGAGGCCGCCGCACGAGGCTTCTTCGTCATCATGTCGGAGCTCTGGTACGGCGCCGGAAACGGGCTCTGGATGCATCATGTCACGCCCGAGAGCGCCCGCACCTACGGCCATTTCCTGGGCCGGCGCTACGCGCGGTTCAAGAACCTGATGTGGATGCATTGCGGCGACCGAAACCCCGACCAGAACCTGGCCGACTCGGCGAACGCCCTTGCGCTCGCCATCAAACAGGAGACGCCGCACCATCTGCACACCGCCCACATGCAACACGAGTTCTCCAGTGCCGATTTCTTCAACGGGGAGTCCTGGCTCGACGTGAACATGGCCTACACCTACGGCGCCTCCTATCTCCAAGTGATCAAGGAGTACCAGCGGAAGGAGCCTATCCGGCCTGTCATTCTCGGTGAGACCGGCTACGAAGCTGAGCCCAACGCCATTGAGCTATTGCCCGACGCGAAGAAAGGGGACCTCTGGACACCTTATCGCATCCGGCGTAACGAGTATTGGGCGATCCTCTCCGGCGCCTGCGGCTATTGTGCGGGCACGCGGCTGTGGCGATTCGAGCCCAACTGGCGAGACGTTCTGAACGTCGAATCCGTCCGCCAGGCCCCACTCATCAGGCGGCTGGTGGAGTCTTGCGCCTGGTGGCGGTTGATTCCAGACACGAAGCACGAGCTGGTAACGGGCGGCTATGGCCAGTGGAAACAGGCCGACCACGTGGCCACCTCGCTCACGGACGAGGGCACCGGTGCGATTGTGTATGCACCGACCGGCAGGACGATCCAAGTGGACATGGGTCGCCTTCGCGGGCCTGTCACTGGCATGTGGTTCGACCCGACGAGCGGACAATACAAGCCCGTCGAAGGCTCTCCGTTCCGCAGCGAAGACAAGCGTGACTTCACCCTGCCCGGCAACAATGCCGCTGGAGAACCGGACTGGGTGTTGGTTCTTGCTCGAAACAAGATTTACGAGGCACGCTCATTGCTCTGAGCAAGTGGAGATGTATGGTTATGTGCAGATTCGCTTCATCGCTGTGGGTTGGAATCGTCCTGTCGGTCTTGCTTGTTCCCTATGTGCCGCTATCTGCCGCACCCGCCAACGTGACCTTCGACCAGTCGGCCCAGGATGTAATCTGCTACCAGTTCGTGGAGGTCACGCTCCGGGTGGATAAGCCGGATGTCTCGAATCCGTTCACGGACGTGAGTGTGGAAGGCCGATTCGCGTTGCCGGGAGCCCAGGCGGTGTCTGTCGATGGCTTCTGTGACAGCGCCGACGGGAGCCTCTTCCGCATCCGGTTCATGCCGACGAAGGCGGCGGACTGTGACTACTCCGTGACCTACCGGCAGGGAGCGCACGAGGTCGCACATAAAGGAAGATTCATGGCGCGCAAAGGCAATCGCCCAGGTCTGCTCCGGGTCGATCGGGAACATCCATTTCACTTCGTCTATGAGGGCACAGGGGAGCACTTCTTCTGGAACTCGACCACGGCTTACTGGCTTCTCGGGTGGCGTGATGATGCAGTGATCGAGGAGTCACTGGACCGGCTGGCGAAGCTGGGGGTGAACCGGATTCGCGTGGCGCTGAGCGGACGGACTCGTGACGGCATGCGGTGGAAAGAGCCGGATGTGAAGCCGAGTGATCAGTTCCAGTTCCGCCTGCAGCCTTGGCCCGCCGCCCGTCCGGAAAACGTCGAAGACCCTGGCTATGACATCTCGCGGTTCAACGTCGATCACTTCCGCAAGTGCGAGCTCATGCTCGAGCGAGCCCGTCGGCTCGGCATCCAGGTTTCGATCATCTTTCATCTCGACGGGGCGGACAAGGGGGTGGACCCATTCGGCAAGATGGGGATGGGCGGCCCGGATGAACAGAGGTACTACCGGTACACCATCGCGCGCCTGGCGGCGTTCGCCAATGTGATGTGGGACGTGACGAATGAATGGCACCTGTTCCGTGACGAGGCCTGGGTCGAGAAGATGGGCCGGTTCATCAAAGCGTGTGACCCGTACGATCACCTGACGAGCGTCCACGGCAAGGGCGTCTTTCCCTTCCGCAACTCGCCCTGGGCCGACTTTGCGATGTACCAGAGCTGGGACGAGCACGGCGGGTACGCGTTCATGCTCAAGAACCGCCAGGAGCAGCAGAAGGCTGGGCGGCCAATACCCCAGGTGAACGAGGAATACGGCTACGAGGACCACTACCCGTACCCGTGGGGCGAGGGACGCAAGTCACCCGCCCGTGCAGCGGACAACCGGCGCCGTTTAGCGTGGCAGATGGCGATGGCCGGAGGATACCAGACGACGGGCGAACGCGCGAACGTGCCCGGCCGTGGCGGCTGGATCACCGGCCGGGGCGATGACACGATGGTCATGCTGGATGGCTGCCGTCACATGGCGAGCTTCTTCAAGCGATTCGCCTGGTGGGAGCTCAAGCCGGACAACGATTTCTTCGAGGGACAAGGTGGCGGCAATCCCACACCCGGCGATGGGGCGATCCCGCCCGTACTCGGCATGCGGTCAAATAGCGGGGAACTGGCGGTCCTCTATTTCCGCGCGGGCGGCAGTGCGAGAATCAAACCTAATGCATTGGCCGGGGGCCTGTGGTCCATCTGGTATGACCCTCGCTCCAACGTGTCGCAGTTTGCCCACCCGGATGAGCAGGGCCGTTTCATCGCGCCTGATAAGGAGGATTGGGTCCTGCAATTCAGCTTCGGTCCCACGGGGTCATGCGCTCCGGCCGCGCACGGTCAATGAGGTGATGCCATTGCATGTGCGTGCGAAGAAAAGAATCGTAGGGTCTCGGACCGGGCCTCGCGGGGCCGGCTCCTCCTTGAGCCGGCCGCAAGAGTCCGCCCCGCGGTGAAATCAGGCAATCCAGAGGTCGCTGAAGCCATGACCGTCAGGGCACGACTTTGGGATTCATGCTCTGCAACAGAGCATCCCGGCGCGTCCTCTGGATTGCCACGGTGCGGGGCTATGGGAAACGTGGTCGCCTTCTGCAGGTCAACGCCGCAGGCTTGCGGCCACGGTTGACAGCCATGCCTCGAAACTTTTTGTAAACCCTCTGCATCCCCGGTCCTCTTTAGCCCCATCGTGTTCCCGTGGAAAAGGGTCCCGGAGGTTCCCTCTTTCCTTTGTCGGGAAAATGGGTGGGGGCGCGGCCTTGTCAGAACATGTCGAGCAGGAGAGACCGCGCCCCGAATGCTAAGAGTGAGAGATGAAGAGAAGTATGGACTGGAATAGGGTATCTGCAATCCGTGCGGCGTCTCGTGCGGCGCTCGGGCCGCCGGATCTCGCGGGGGACAGATCACGGGCCCGCTCGCCGGTGGGACGGACTGTGTGCGCGATGTCTCGGCACGGCATCGATCCTCACCGTCGCGGGCCAGTTGTTTTGAGGGAATGGATTTGAACCTGTCTCGCTCGCTTGTGGTGGCGGGCGAGCCGACGGACAACAAGGAAGACCGGATTGAGTTCCATCCTGTATGCGGGTAGGTGCGGAGGATCGTCGGTCTGGGGCCGTCGTATCGGGGGGTGACACCAAGGCTGTCTGTCCGTGCTCCTCGATGTCCCTGGCGACGGGCGCTCGTTTTCTCCGTCACGAGCGGCCGAACACTCACCACGGGCTGTGGTGAAATCCTCTTCACTGCACACTCTCCTGTCGTCAGACCTCTGCATCCTGCAAGAGGCACTCCTCCATGAGTGACATGGTCCATGGCCTACGATCCGACGTGGCCTCCTCCTTGCTGAGGACCATGTGACTTATCGTGCGTCCTTATAAACGATCCCTTTCGCGTTGTCAACTGAAAAGTGCGCGGTTTTCGAAAAAGTTTTGCCACGGATGCCCCGGGATCGTGACGTCGGGTCACCGGACCATCACTTGCCCGGCGTCGGCGACGAGGGTCTGTCCGGTGATCGTGCGGGCCTTGTCGGAGCACAGGAACACCGCGGCATCGGCGATGTCCTGGCCCTTGATCTCCCGCCGCAGGGCCGTCCTGTTCACGTAGTAGGGGATCACCTCCTCGGGCCGGATCCCGTACTTCTTCGCGCAGACCTTGATGTACTCCGGATTCCAGATCCTGGAACCCTCGAATACGTTGCCGGGGGCGATGCTGTTGACGCGGATGCCGTGCTCGCCGAGTTCCAGGGCCCAGCCGCGGGCCATGTGAATCTCGCCTGCTTTTGTCGCATTATAGGCGGTGTTGTTCTTGCTGGCGTCCAGGCCGGACTTGGAGCTGAGATTGATGATGCTGCCCCCCATGCCCTGTGCGATCATGATCTTCGCGGCCTCGCGGGCCATCAGGAGGTAGCCTGTGAGGTTCACGTCCAGGGCCATGCGCCACTTGTCCACGGGGGTGTCCACCAGGGCGTACGCCGGCGCGATCCCCGCCGCGTTGACGAGGATATCGAGGCCGCCCCAGTAGCTCAGCAGCTCATGGAAGGCGCGGCATACGCTGTCCTCACTCGTGACATCGCACGAGAGGGCCTTGACCTGGTTCTTCGATCTCTCGCGAGAGATGAGTGCGGCGGTCTCGTGTACGGCCTTTTCATCGATATCGGTCAAGCCGACCAGTGCTCCGGCCCGCGCCAGGCCGACGGCAATGCTCCTGCCCAGCCCGCTGCCGGCGCCGGTCACCACGGCGATGCGGTTGTGCAACTCGCCTTGCCCTTCGCCGCTGACAAGCTTCATGCGAAAGGCTTCCGATTCCCATTCATTGATGAACCTCTGCTCGGCCTTGGTCAGCGCGCGAATTCCACCCATCCGATGCGCGTTCGCGCGGATGAAAAGCGAATAGGCCACGATGTCCCTGACCGTCTGGGCAATCTTGCCTGCGCCGGCGACGAACAGCCCGACACCCTTCACGAGAAACGCGGCCGAGGGTTTCCGACCGTCGTCGATCTGCGAGACCAGGCGTTTGGCGAGCGCTTTCGCATCGCATCGGTCCACCCACATCGCGGGCCCGTTGGAGTACACGAGCTCGTCCGGCGTCAAAGCCCCTGAGGACAGCAGTTTCCTCGTGTCCGCGTGGCGTTCGAACCCGGCGATACCCTCGTCGTCCGTGCGGGTCACCGGGCTGTACGTCCCGGTGGCCTCGAAGAATGCCCGGCGCACACAGAACTTGGCCTCGCGGATCTGTGCCGGAGTCGGGAGCCTGGTCCGGACGGCTTGGGGCGGACGAAGCGTTGCGCCACAGCGTTCGATCACCCTGCGGACGAGGCGCAGCGTGGCGCCGGCGGTAGGAGCAGTGACGAACAGGCCGTGCTTGTCCAGGAAGAGAATCTGCGGCATCTTCTTGAACTGCTTGCGATAACCCTCGACCAGCTCGCCGATTTTCCGGGCCAGTGTAAAGCCGGGGTCAACGTAAGGTACCCACAGGGGCGGTGTCTTCTCACCCCCGAAGAGTCTTTCGAGTTTCGCCTTCCCTTCTTTGGCGTTCAGATAGGCGCCCACGACGCTCGGGTGCAGATGAATGACGCACTTGTTGAGAATACCGTGCAGATGTGCTTCCACCGACGGTCTCGCGTCGCTGGTGACGCCGTCGTCACACGCGAGCCGCAGGCGGTTGACCACCTCGACTTCCCTTGTTTGCGTTTGGAGCTTTGTGATCGATTTGTCCTTGATGATCGCCAGAACGGAATCCAGACGCACTCTCCGCCAGCCCCGGGTCTCGTTCATGTCCTTGAGAGCGGTGCCGCTGGCCTTGATGTACATATACCTGCCGTCGGCGGTCTTGACCGAAGTATTGCCGCCTCCACCCTGGACGAGGGCGGGGTCTTTGCCCACGATGTTCGAGATCCGGATCAAATCCGCGAGCGCCTTGTCCGCGGCGATGTCCTGGTTGCGATCTTTTCGTTTCGTTGCGTCTATGTTCATCGGAGTATCCTTGTTTCCATTTATCGGGGCGTGGCGTCGGGCAGCCCCCCATCGACTGGAATCGTGGCGCCCGTCGTCGGTGTCTGCCGCGTCACGAAGAAGAGCACGGCATTGGCCACGTGCCGCCCGGTAACCCGAGCCTTCAGCAAATTCCGGTCGCGATAATACTCTTGCAGGCCCTTTTCATCAAGTCCCCGGGCGCGCATGCGGTCGGGACCCACTTCCTCCCACAGGCCGGATTTGAACTGACCTTCCGAGAACACGCCGTCCGGCGCCACCATGTTGACGCGGACCCCATGGGGGGCCAGCTCGAGGCTGGCAATCCGGCCGAGCTGATGACAGGCGGCCTTCGTGGCGCTGTACGCGCCAAAGCCCGCGCCGGGACTTGGGACATTCTTCGTGGAGACGATGACGATATCGCCCCCGGTCCCCTGGTGGAGGAAGTGGTGTGCGGCGGCCGAGAGTGTCAGCAATGTCCCTTCGATGTTGACCTTCTCCAACCGTCGAAAGGCCTCCAACTCCGTTTCTTTGAGCTGGGAAACCATGGCGATACCGGCGTTGACGACCACAATGTCGATTCCGCCCCAGGTCCGGATGACGGCCTCGAAACCCGCCGCGACCGATTCCTTGTTGGTCACATCGAGGGGCACTCCGATCATGCGGTCCGGGGCCGGCGGGCTCAGGTCCGCGACGAAGCGGTCGAGCTTTTCGCCGGCCAGGTCCGTCGCGGCCACGTGGCAGCCCTTCTCCAGCAACCCCCGGCAGATGCCATATCCGATGGCGCCGGCGGCGCCGGTGACCAGGGCGACCTTGTTGTGGAGCGGGAGATCCTCGCCCTCCTGCCGGCGGTCGATGTAGAGTATCCCCAGGTCCCGCAGGCATACGATGTCAGGTCTGCCGTTGTGTTGCGTGACATATCGGGCGATCTCATCTTGTACCTGCTTGCGCCGGACATCGGAGTCGGCATCCTGCTCCGAGACAGTCACAAAGAGCGGCGGCTTGGGACCTTTCGTCAGAGGCTTGGGGTAATGCGAGCTCCCGGCGTTGGCCTCGTCGCGAGCGAAATCGATAGCCTCTTTACCGATGATTGACTTGAGAATCACCGGCTCATAGGGCACGTCCGGGTCACCCGTCGGATGCGCCAGAAGCCCGCGCACCATCGGTACAACCTGGGCCAGGTGCCCGGCCGACCATCGCTCTGACCGGCTCTTGTTCATTGGACTTGTCTCAAGCCTCCCTTCCCCGGCCATCGCGCAGGGATTCTCCGGCCACCTTGCGGACGGCATCGATCATGAATGCCGCATTTTCCCGTGGGGTCTTTCCATCGAAGACCGCGCTTCCCGTGACGATGATATCCGCGCCCATTCGGGCAACCTCTGTGACGTTGTTCCGTGTGATGCCACCGTCCACGCCGATCAGGGAGTCTTTCTGCGCGTCCTGCATCATCCGTCTCACCTGACGGAGCCGTTGTCCAGTTGCGGCGATGAACTTCTGGCCGGCCCAGCCGGGATTGACCGCCAGCAGAACGACCATCTCGATTTCGTCCATCAAGGGTGCAACAACTTCCAGGGGTACATCGGGGTCCAGCGCGATTCCCCGCAGAATCCCTCTGTTGGGATGGTTGACACGGGTCATTTCTCCCAGGCGCTGGAGTACGCGGTGTATGTGGCGGCACGACCCGATATGGACGGTGACCATGTCCGCCCCGGCCGCGACGAAGTCGTCCAGTTTCGACAAGGGATCATCAATCAGCAGATGTACATCTTTCAACAAAGGTGTTCTGACAGCCTTGATGAAGCACGGCCCAACCGTGATCATGGGGCAGTAACAGCCGTCCATGACATCGAAGTGCACCAGCCGAACACCTGCTTCCTGAAGCAGCGCCAACTCGGAGCCCAACGACATCAAATCCGCCGTGAGAATCCCCACGCTCAGAAGCGGGGCGGCCTCACGCAATTCACTTAGGAGCGACTCTTTCTGCATGCCGTGAGCTACTTCCTCTCTTCCTTCTTCAGGGTCTTGTACAACTCGTGGGCCTTCGCCGGCTTGAGGCCCTCGTGGACGACCTTGCGGACCGCCTGCATCATCGCCTGGGGCGCATCGCTCTGGAAGATATTGCGGCCCATGTCTACGCCGGCGGCGCCCTCCCGGACGGCGTTGTAGGCCATGGTCAAGGCCTCCAATTCCGGCAGCTTCTTGCCCCCGGCCATGACAATCGGCACGGGGCAGGAGGCGACAACCGTCTCGAACCCCTCCGGCACGTAGTATGTCTTGACGAACTGGGCCCCCAGCTCCGCGCAGATCCGGCAGGCCAGGCGGAAGTATTTGGCGTCGCGGACCATGTCCTTGCCCACGGCGGTCACCGCCATCGTGGGAATGCCGTACCGCAGGCCCATGTCCACGAGGCGGGTCATGTTGTGCACCGAGCGGGTCTCGAACTCTCCGCCGATGAATACCTGCAGGGTCAGGGCCGCCACGTTCATGCGTATGGCGTCTTCGATATCGACGGCCAATTCCTCGTTCGACAGTTCTTTGAGGATGCTCGGACCGCCGCTGCAGCGCATGACGATCGGCTTGTTCAGGGTCGGCGGCACGGTGGTGCGCAGGATGCCCCGGGTGAGCATCACGGCATCGGCATGGTACATCAGCGGCACGACGGTCAGGTCGATCCGCTCCAGGCCGGTGGTCGGTCCCTGAAAATACCCGTGGTCGATGGCCAGCATGACGGTCTTGCCGCTGTCGGGATTGAAAATGCGCGCGAGGCGGTTCTTCATTCCCCAGTCCAGCGAGCCGGCTCCTTTCAGGAAGAACCCCGGCGTCGCCATCGGGATCTTCTCATAAAACTGCTTTTGCTCTTTCGTCGAATCGGCTTCCGGCATGGTTCTCTCCTTTTCCTGTTCTTCGTCCATGCATGAGTATTCGTACGTAGCGCGGTATTTCGACCGGCGCCGGCTCGGTCAAGCGGCTTTAGCCGGTCTGCTTCCAGAGCCAGGGGGTGGCGGCGACGAACCATACGACAGTCGCGGCCAGCATGATCCACTTGACGGTATCGAGCTCCATCCGTCCGGCCAGGAAGAGGATCGACGGCGCCATCAGGACGACCAGAGAAAGCACTGAGATGACGATGAATATGGTACGCATATGATCTCTCCTATGCCTGTGCCATTCCGGGGCGGACTTGGGGTTGGGTGACTACCGGACGGACCACCCTTTGATAGACGACACTCAAACCGATGTAGAGCGTCGCGGCGATGAACCAGCCGGGCAGCGAGACGAAGAAAATCTGCAAGCCGGCGTATTTGACGAGGATCCAGGCGACCGCGAGCGTTACGAGCCAGGCGGCACCGGCAGCCCAGTTGAATGTCGCTCCGCTCCGCTCAGCGTAGGAACTCTGCAGGCCGAACTTGCGGATCAGCCAGAAATCGACGAAGATCACCGCCCCCATCGGCATCAGCAGCAAGCCGTACAAGGCCACGAAGCCCAGGAGCTTCATCGTGATGGCGGGGAACATGCCCGTCATCGTGGCGATGCCGCCGGTGACCAGCGTCACCCAGAAGCGCGGCGCCTTCGGCACAATCGCCTGAAACGCCAAGCCCGCGCGATAGATGGTCGGGTTGGCTGTCGTCCAGCCGGCGATGATCACGCAGATGAGTCCCGCCAGGCCGGCTGCCTGATAGGCGAGCGGGCCGGGGAGCACCTTTGTGTTGCTCGGGTCCTGATGTAGTTGGAACGCATAGAGGATCGCAGCGGCTATCCACGCCAGGTAATGGCCGAGGAACATCCCGGTGCCGCTGGCCACGCCGTACCATGATTTTTTTGCGAAACGAAGCACCGATAGGTCGGACATCCCGACGTGCATCGCCATGTTGCAGAACCACGCGAAGAACATCACGTGCCAGAACGTGAACTTGGTCTGGCCCGGCAGCGGGTCCCCTCCCTTGCAGATCTGGGTCTTGGCCAACGTCCAGACCTCGGACAGGCTCGTGACTTGCGCTCCTGTGGCGTCGATGAATTGTCTGAAACCGATCAGTCCGAACGCGATAAATACCAGGACCATCCACGGCGAGGCGATTTCCCCCACTTTGGCTACGATCTGGTATCCGTACGCGGCCACAACGGCAATCATCGTCCCGGATACAAGCACGGCGATGACCCAGCCGATGCTGTTGGGGTAGAGGTCGTCCAATGCAGGCATCTCGAAATTGAACCAGACCCCGAGGGCCGTGGCCGACACCGTCACCATCGCCCCGGCCAGGAAGCAGAACATCACGCCGTTGGCCAGGTCGTACAGCGTCACCAAGCGTCGTCCGCAGATCTTCTCCAACTGGTAGTACAGCGTGAGCCTCGCCCGCGTGGCGATCGGCGCACACATGAAGACCCAGCTCAGCACCGCTAACAGGTTTCCCACGAGCAGGCCGACGACGACATCGATTGCGCTGACGCCCGCGGCCACGAAGAGCGGCCCGATCATCAGTTCGGTACCCGCCGTGTGCTCGCCGGCGTACATACCAACGAAACTTCGGAAGCCGAGCAGCCGATTCTGCGGCACCGGCTCTCGCTCGAACTCACTGCCGCCATGTGTCTCTTGTGATTGTTGCTCAGTGCTCATTCTGTTTTTCCTTTTCCCAGGTCTCTTGCGTCGCTGCTCTCATCTTACTGTGCCGTTTGCGCGCCGAGGTAGTTGCCGTAGCCGACGATGATCGTCGAGAGGATCAGCATGATCAATCCCATCGCCAGTCTGCTCTTGGTGCCGCCGCTGCTGCCCCTCCACTCCTTGAGCGCGATGCCCCAGAGCGAGCTGAAAATGATGATGCTGGCCATGTGGAGCGTCCAACTGGAGAACTTGTAGTTGCCCATCTGGGTCTCGCCCATCGTGTAGAAGAAGAATTGCATGTACCACGTGACGCCGGCCAGGGCACTGAAGAAGTAGTTGTTCAGCATCGGCACGTCCTCGACGGCGGCCGCCGTGGTGACCGGCAGGTCAACAACGACTTCTCCGCCCGGCGCATCCATCGCAACGGCGAGCATGGCCCCTCCCCGCGGCGTGTCCTGACGGGGGGCCGAGCGGAAATACTGGTAGCCGGTCCCGTTCCTGACGTTCAGCAGCACGCACCAGATGAAATTGGAGGTAAAGCCGCCGAGCAGCACGACGCAGAGCTTCGGCAGTCCGGTCCAGAGGGTCGTCGTGCCATGCTGGGCAGAGAGCTGGGCAATGGGCTCAGCCGCCCCCAGTCCGTAGGCGAAGCTGGCACTCATGATGCCCGAGAATGTGGCCACCAGGATTCCCTTCCAGAAGTTGAATTCCTTGATGACCTCCTTCTTTTTCTCCTCAGACATCTCCCGGTCCTTGGACATTCCCGCCCAGCCGGTGACGACGATGCCGAGCAGGCAGACGATGATCCCAAAGAGAATCCAATGGCCCGACGGAGTAGAGAACTTCTGAATCAGCGTACCCGCGAACAGTGGCGGCATCAGCGTGCCGAAGGCGGAGCAATAGCTCAGCGCGACCGCCATGCCGAGCGACATTCCGAGGTAGCGCATCGTCAGCCCGAACGTCAGCCCGCCCAGGCCCCACATCGCGCCCCAGAAGTACGCCCACCAAATCGCACTTGACGGCGCTTCACGCAGGACGGCCAGGAGATCGCTGGTCTGGGTCAGCGCCAGCACCCACGGCGCGATGATCCAACTGAAGAACCCGCCCACGAGCCAATAGACTTCCCACGCCCATTTCCGCACGCGGCGGTAGGGAGCATAAAAACTGCCCGCCGCGAGGCCACCGACCCAGTGAAAGAATACCCCGAGGAATGGATTTGCCACCATGATTGCCTGGTGCCCTTAACTGCGTTTCGCCAGCACGTTCTTCTCGTACATCTTCACTTCATCGATCCACGCCGAGCCTGCCGGCACGTTCGATTTCGCGCAATAATAATCCCAGACGGCCCCGAAGGGTAGCGTTTTCATCTCCTCCAGCATGGCCAGCCGTGACGTATGGTCGCCCCTGGCCTCCATCCTTTGCAGCAGCTTTGTTGGCTCCAGCAGGGCCAGCAGCAACGCCTTGATCATGCAGCGCGTGCCGATGACCCAGGCGCCGATGCGGTTGATGCTGGCGTCGAAGAAGTCCAGGCCGATGTGCACGCGGTCGAGGTAGTCGCCCCGCACGAGCTCCTGGGCCAGGGCCTGCAACTCATCGGAAAGGATCACCACGTGATCGCTGTCCCACCGCACGCCGCGACTGACGTGAAGCAGAATCTCATCGACAAACGTCATCACGGCCGAAATCTTGTCGGCGACCGATTCCGTCGGGTGGAAATGGCCCATGTCCAGGCACAACAACGTCCCGTTCGCGATGGCGTAGCCGAGGTAAAACTCATGCGAGCCGACGACATAGCTCTCTGAGCCGAGGCCGAACAGCTTGCCCTCGACGGCATCCAGCAGGTGCTTGCGATTCATCGGCTTGGCGTGGATTTCGTCGAGCGACTTTCGGAGTCGCTCTCGCGGGCCTTTGCGGTCCACCGGGATGTCTTTGTATCCGTCGGGAATCCACGTGTTTGTCACGCAGGGCGTGCCAAGCTCTCTGCCCATGTACGCGCCGATCTTGCGGCAGGCGATGCCGTGCTCGACCCAGAACCTGCGGATGCTCTCCTTTGGACTGGAGAGCGTGAAGCCGTCGGCGGCTTTCGGGTGCGAGAAGTACGTGCCGTTGAAGTCCATGCCGAGCTTGTTTGCCTTGGCCCACTGGACCCAGCCCCTGAAATGCCTCGGCTCGAGTTCGTTGCGATCGACTTTGCCCTTAGTCTCGGCGTACATCGCGTGCAGGTTCAGCCGATGCTTGCCCGGGATCAGGCTCAGGGCCTTCTCGATGTCCGCCCGCAGCTCGTCGGGCGTTCTCGCCTTGCCGGGATAGGCGCCGGTGGCCATGATCCCGCCGCCGCTGAGCCCCTCGGCGCTCTCGAACCCGCCGACGTCGTCTCCCTGCCAGCAGTGCAGGGAGATGGCAATCTTGCGAAGCCGGCGCATCGCCTTTTCCGTATCGACGTCGTGCTCTGCGTATCGCTCACGCGCCAGTTTGTACGCCTGCTCGATTCGTCTCATGTTCGCCATGGTGCTCCTTTTTTGATGACTCGGCTACCGTCCTTTGTCATCCTGAGCGAGAGCAAAGGATCTGGGTATCGTAGGGGCAACTCCCTGTGGTCGCCCTGAACTATGAGGGCAGGCACGGGGGCCTGCCCCTACGCAGGCCAGATGCTTCGCTTCGCTCAGCATGACAAACGCAGCGCTGGGCGCCACCCCTATTTCGTCACGACCGTCAGGGCTTCTTTGTCGGGCAGCTTGGGGAATGCCGCATGCGGCTCCGCCTGGTACCAGTACGCGACCGCCGCGATGTCGTCTTCTTCCTGCAGATATTTTCCGTCCTTCTGCCAGCCGAGCGCCTGGATCGTCACTCGCAGGTCTTTCTCGAACCGGATCGGGTCGGTGACGTGCCAGCGGTACAATCCGAATCGCTGGCCGACCTCATAGACTTTGTCCGGCGGGAGGACCTGGGCCAGGCCGGTGTAGGGCGTGGAGAAGGTCTGGTACTTCTTCGTTTCACGGTTCTCAAAGTTGTACGAGCCGCAAAAGTAATCCTCCGTGCCCGTGCCAGCGATTGTCGGCCAATCCTTGTCGCCGTCCATGTAGAACTTGATTTCGCCCTCGCCCCACCAGCCGGGACTATGGACTTCCCAGGCAAGATAGGTGCCGACGAAATGGCCCTGGCCCTGGACGCCGTCGAGGATCGTGAAGAGGCCCTTGGTCTTGAGCGGCGATTCGCGGCGGTACTGTGCGTGGAAGTAGGCCATACTCTCCGGCACGTCCGTCAGCGTGTAGTTGATCTGGTAGTAGAGCACCATGTCCTTGTCGTCGAGATTCTCCATCGTGACCTTGGCGCTCTTGCGGAAGGGCATCGGCCAGTAGCAGTTGAACGCGCTGCCCGGATTCACGCAGACGGCCAGCGAGTTGATCTGGGCGTACTTGCCCCAGCCGCAGGCGAAGAAATGGCTCATCGGCACCTCTACCGACGGGGTGCTTTCGCCGTCCCAGTAGAAGCGGAGGATGTAGAGCTGCGTCTTGTCGAGCGGGGCGGGCGTCATCCAGATCTGCTGGATCGCGCCGGAGCCGTTGATCTCGCCCATCGTGAACGTGGACTTGGCGGGAATTCGCACCGACGGCGAAATCTTCCAGCCCTGGCCCAGGTCGCGGGCGGCGTTCTTGCCGGTGCCCTCGGTGGCCATGCCGGCCTTGCCCTTCTCGCCGGTGAAGTTCTCCGGGCTGATCGAGCGCGTCTTGGCGCTCGACAATCGCGCCAGGTTGCCCATGTCCATGTCCAGGCCGTTGAAGGCCCGGCCCTGCGCGAACAAGTCCGTTGCCGCCAGGCAAATCAAAGCACAGATGGGCAACAGCGTGAATGAGCATGTTCCATATCGATAGTGCAACTGATGTGATGAGATTCTCCCCTTGCCTTTCATCCTCGTGTCCTTTCCATTTCACAGAACCCACCCTACTTGTTTGAATACTCTTCGAGCAGTCTTCTTTCGGCTTCTGCGGTCCAGAGGCCGTCTTTCAAGGCCGCCGCCACCTCGGGCATTTTGTTAGCGAGTTCCTCCAGCCGCGTCAGGCTGAGGCCCTTGCACGCCGGGTACACCATGATCTTGCCGGCGATGGAACGGTTCTCGACCGCCCGAATGCCCTCGACGGCGCCGTCCAGGCCGGAGATAGCGGCCACGCTCATGTTCGTATCCAGCCGACCCGTCTCGACCTTCTCCAACATGCGTTTCATGTCATCCAACGTCGAGCCGCTGGTCCCGATGAAATACAGCCGTTTCTCCACGTAGGCATCCAGATCGATTTCCCCGGTGACTGTCGCCGGTATGCCCGCGAAGATGTTGATGATGCCTCGGGCGGCGGAGCTGCGCACGGCGGCCGCCGCCAACTCAGGCACGGGCGCCATCAGGACCGTGTAGGTGCAGTCCTCCGGCGTCTGCCCGTCCTTTGCATTGTACGCGTTGTACTCGACATCGTTTTTCTCCGCCAGCGGCTGAGCGATTTTCGTCAGTGCGGCCAGCCGGTTGTCGTCCACGTCCCCCGCGAACACGCTCACGTCTCCAACTCCCTGGCAGATGTTGCGGATCACGTGCATCATTCCCATGGGGCCGCCGGCGCCGGCGACATTGATGTGATCGCCGTGGCGAATCTCGCCGGTTCTCGGGATGTACTTCATGGAGTCGGCGGGGTCGGACCCGGCCGTGCCAATGATGCGAATCCCGCCGTAGTGGACCCGGCCCACCATGGTCACGACCGGCCTGCCGAACCGCTCCCCGCCCAACACGAAATTCAACAAGCCGTTGGCGGCAACCTTGGCGAACAGCATCTCGGCCGTACGCGGGTTCGCCCCGAAGTAGAGCACATCGTCATAGGCGGCATCCTCAAGCCCATCGACGTACTTCACGCGGATCACCGGAACCGCAAGGTCCGCCGGCGGTGTTTGCTTGGAGACCCACGTGATCTTGCCGGGAGTGCCGTACCTCCGGAAGAGATTACTCATCCGGCCGCCCGCGATCTGTGCATCCGCGACGATCAGCATCCGGTCGCCCACCTTGAGCGCGGTCCGTTCCTTCGAGACGTATGCATCCTCGACGCATGCCCAGGGTTCCGCCAGGGCAATCGCCGAGCCCGATTTGTCCTCGCGCGCCGGGATCAGCATGGATGCGCCTTCGGGAGAGGTGATGACCCGCTCATCCATCAGGACGTATTCCTGCAGGGCGCCCTCGAAGTTGTATCCAAAGGCGGCGTTCGAGGTGGCTGTGTGAATCCAGCGATAGTCGGTCTGCACGAGGTATCGCTCGCCGGGCCTGTGTCTCTCGACGCCCGGCCCGACTGCGACGATGCGCACGACGGTCTCGTGCCCGGGGACCGTCGGCGCTGCGTCCGGCACGTAACTGGGGATGTCCTTAAGGATGTCAAGATCGATACCCTCCACGACCGGGCCCTTGCGAACATGACCTGTGAACTGCTTGAGCAGCTTCAGATCCGAGAAGCACAGGCCGACGACTTCCACCTTCGCCAGGATCTGGTGCGGCCCGGGCCGAAAGACCTCCTTCGCCTTGTTCAAGGTGAGTCGATCGGGTCCTACCAACTGCACTGCATACTGTGTGTCAGGTATATTCGCCTTCATGTACGTTGTCTATCCTTTGCCCTACTAGGAGCGAACCGAGCGTGTCACGCCCCTATCATTTTCAGCACGTCGCCGGGTGCCACAGTGTCCTTGAGTCCGGCGAGGCTGTCTTCCTGTCGCGGCCTCAAGGTTGCACCGATCTGCTCGAAGAATGCGTTCTTTCGCTCGGCGGCGCCGAAGTGCTTGTCCGCCCACGCGCTGGTGTATCCCAGGCCGCATTGCCGCTGCAGTACCGAGTGGGCATAGACGATGTGCGCGCCCTTCAGGAACACCGGCAGCAGGGGGGCCAGCTCCTTCGTGTCGAAATCATCGACGAACTTCTGGCCCGGGCTGTTCATCTCCGTGCCCTCGACCACGACGAGATGGCGGCGCTGCGCCACCTCGATCACGCGATAGAGGTTCTTCACTTTCTGGTCCGGGGCGCCCGGCGTGTAGTTGCGGTCGGGGATCACGTTGATGGCCACCGCCCCCGTGCTCATCGCGACATCGAGCAGCTCTTCGATTGCCTGTTCGCCGTCGCTGGACCCGTCGAGCCACGTGTGCACCGGCATTCCGCCCGCCGCGAGGATGAAACGGTTCGTGTCGGCCATGAGCGGGAACGAGCCCTTGTCCGGCTGGACGTAGCCGACCCCGCCGCGCTTCATCGTCTTGGCGCGGATCGTGTTGAGCAGGTCGCGTCCCTCAGGCAGTCCGAGCAGCACGGCATCGGTCCCCAGCTTCTGCGACCAGAATTCGATGAGCTTATGGCTTTCGCCGAAGATGTTCACGGCCTTGCGCGCGTATGCCAGGCACATGTGCCGCTCCGTCGCGTTGCCCGCGGGCGTCAGGATCAGCACGTCACGCTCGTAATCGATCTCCACGGGACTGAGATAGCGGTTCACCCGCTCCATCAGCTCGCGGTTTCGCTGCCGGGCGGTCTCCTTGAGGCCTCGCAGGAAGGGCTCCTGCGATTTCGGCGCCTTCGAGCTTGGAAAGGCGACGCCCATGTGATAGGAGATGCCTGGCTCGCCCGGCGAGTTGATCACACGCGTGGCGAACTCAGGCACATAAACGCGCGTCTCCATGCCAGAGCAGCCTTTGAGGTCCAGCAGCCGGCAGGCCTCGCGAAATTCATCGAGCGCGTCGAGCACGTCGAAATCCGTCGTGCCTGCTACCGCCAGTCCTTCCTTGCGAGCCAGCCAGGCGAATTTCGTCGGCGAGTAGCCATAGGCGTTGTACGAAAAGAACGTGTGGCAATGAATGTTTACGGCGTTGCAGGACTCGCAAACGGCGATCTCCCCGGCCTTCACCTTCTCAAGCAGGGCCAGCAACGCCACCTTGCGCTCGGCGGGATCGAAGCTGTCCAACTGCTGTTCGAGTTTCTCGATCAAAATCCCTGTCTCCTTCCCTCCACTTGCGTCCTGGGCCCCAACACGACCTGTGACTCCCGCGCAGGGGGGAATCCATCATCTGCTTCCTGCGAACGTTTTGTACTGTTTGTCCCAGAGGCCCGTGTCCTGTGGCTGGTACACTTTCAGGTCGAACGAGTTGCGGATTACCTGGCGGGCCTCGTCAATGCTCTTGATCTGTCCGGCGGCTTTGGCCTGCATCAGGATATTGCCGCTGGCCGTGGCCTCGATGGGGCCGGTGACGGCCTTTCTGCCGATGGCATTGGCGGTGAACTGGCACAGCAGCTCATTCTGAATCCCGCCGCCGACGATATGCAGGACGTCGATTGCCCGGCCTGTGACATCCTCAATCGCGTTGAGGACTGATCGGTATTTGAGGGCGAGACTTTCGAGGACCAGACGGACCATCTGGCCCTTGTCTTGCGTGGGTTTCTGACCGGTCTCGGAGAGGTACTTGTTGATCCGGGACGGCATGTCGCCCGGCGCGAGAAACTCGCTGCGGTCGCATTCGACGTGTCCGAAGAACGGCTTGGCCGCCGCAGCCAGCTTCGTCAGCTCGCCATAGG
>Ga0214473_10000577_pt1 | contig 51155 bp, 53 predicted proteins | sample RVTome_7_FD_203509 | JGI IMG/M metagenome (GOLD analysis project Ga0214473, IMG submission 203509) | Soil microbial communities from uranium-contaminated site in the Upper Colorado River Basin, Wyoming, United States - RVT98D197 | ecosystem: Environmental > Terrestrial > Soil > Contaminated >...
GAAAAGGATATGCTTGTAAGGCCGACATGCGCGCCTCACTATTACAGGGTAGTTCTGCAAAAATCAAAAGAGGAAGGCGCTAATTTTGAAAAAAGGACTTTGAAGTTTTCTACAGGCGGCGCAAAAGGATGCATTGCAGGACAGCTTATATGTTTGATTGATGTTGACGGCAATGTGCTTCCATGCAGTTATTTTCCGAAGCCAGCCGGGAATATAAGGCAGCAGTCATTTAAGGAAATATGGGAAAATTCAGGGCTCTTCAAAGAGCTTCGTGATTTCAAAAAATATAAAGGCAAGTGCGGTTCATGCGAATATATAAACGTCTGTGGAGGCTGCAGGGCAAGGTCTTATTCTGTTTATGGCGATTACCTTGAGGAGGAGCCGTTCTGCGGGTATATGCCGGTAAAACTAAAAAAGAAGGTGGTAAAATGAACGATACATTTCTTAAAGCGTGCCGAGGTGAAGAGGTGGATTACACTCCGGTCTGGTTTATGCGTCAGGCAGGCAGATACCTTCCTGAATATCAGGCCATAAGGGAGCAGGTTGATTTTCTTACTCTCTGCAAAACCCCTGAACTTGCCGCAAAAGTAACGATTCAACCGGTTGACATATTAGGCGTTGACGCAGCAATACTTTTTTCGGATATCCTCATTCCTGTTGAGGCAATGGGGATGCACCTTGAATTCTCGGAAAAAAAAGGGCCTGTTTTAAGCGAACCAGTCAGGACAAAATCCGCTGTTGACAGGCTTGTAGTGCCGGACACTGAAGATTCAATGCCGTTTGTTCTGGATACGATAAAGATTCTAAGGAAAGAGCTTGAGAAAAAAGTTCCTCTCATCGGATTTTCGGGCGCTCCATTTACGCTTGCCACATACATGATTGAAGGCGGAAGCTCAAAGAACTTTCTAAATACAAAAAAAATGATGTTTCAGAGCAGAGCAGTATTTGATTATCTAATGAAAAAACTGACTAAGACAGTTATTTCATACCTTTCAAGCCAGATAACCGCAGGCGCTCAGGCTGTTCAGATATTTGACTCATGGGCAGGCATACTTGCGCCTGATGACTATAAAGAATTTGAGCTTCCGTATGTGAAAAAAATTGTAACCAGCCTCAAGAAGCAGCATCCTGAAACGCCTGCAATCTATTTTGCGAATAACTGCGCCGGAATTATCAAAGAGGTGAAAAAGTCGGGAGCTGATGTTATAGGGATTGATTGGAGGATTGACATTGCTGATGCGATAAAGAGGCTCGGCAAAAAAATTGCTGTTCAGGGCAACCTTGACCCGTGCGCGCTTTTTTTACCGGAAGAAGAGATTGGGAAGAAAGTTCAGGACATATTATTAAAGGGGGAAAGCGCAAAAGGGCATATATTCAATCTCGGGCATGGGATACTTCCGGAGACGCCTGTGAAGAACGCAATTGCGGCTGTAGAAGCCGTGCATAAGTACAGCAAAAGGAGGTAAAAGTTATGCCATACGCAGCAAAGGACTATGCAAAACTCATAGGCATGGAGGGGTTCAGCGAGACATTGCTGAAGAATCATTTCATTCTCTATCAGGGGTATGTTACTAATACCAATAAAGTGCTGGATACGCTTGACCAGATGCTGAAGGACGGAAAAACTGGCGCATCTGAATTTGCCGAGCTAAAGCGGAGACTCGGCTGGGAGTTTAACGGAATGAGGCTGCATGAGTATTACTTCGAGAACCTCGGAGGGAAGGGTGGGATTGACAAAGACGGTAAGCTCGCCAAGAAACTCGCAGAGGGCTTCGGCAGTTATGAGGCGTGGGAAAAGGATTTCAAGGGAACAGGAACGATGAGAGGCATCGGATGGGCTGCTCTGTATCAGGACAACCAGAGCGGAAGGCTGATTAATTTCTGGATAAATGAGCATGACGTATCCCATCCTGCAGGATGCAGCCTGATTCTCATCATGGATGTTTTCGAGCACGCATTCATGCTTGATTACGGGCTAAAGAGGGCTGATTACATAGAGGCATTTTTTAAGAACATAGACTGGAAGGCAGCAGAAGCAAGACTTAAATAAAATAATTACAGTGGGGACAACAATAGAGCATAAGGGAATGAAAATTAAATTGGGCGCTTCGGATTTTAAAGAAAGGAAATGCGGAAGAGGGACATGTTATCATAATCAATGAACATAGTCTGCCAGAACAGGAAGGCATACCACGATTATCACATAGAGGAAAAAACAGAGGCCGGCATTGCCCTTTTGGGAACAGAGGTAAAATCCCTCAGAGAAGGGAAGGGGAACCTGAAAGACAGCTATGTTCTTGCAAAGGATAGCGAGCTCTTTCTTATTAATTGTCACATCAGCCCTTACAGCCACGGCAACATCACAAATCATGAACCGCTAAGAACGAGGAAACTGCTCCTGCACAAAAAAGAGATAGAGAGATTAAGAGGGCAGGTGGCGCAAAAAAGTTACTCGCTTATCCCTTTAAAGATATATTTCAAAGGCTCTTTCGCAAAGGTTGAGATAGGACTCGCAAAGGGCAAAAGGCAGTATGAAAAAAGGGATGCTATCAAGAAAAAAGAAGCTGACAGAGAAATAGAAAGGGCGATGAAAAGCAGGTAAATATGTTATAGTATATGTGTCCTCGGGGGCGAAAGGGCTCGACGGGGGTTACGAGGCTTAGGCGGCATGTCGTGGCTCCATCACCACGTAAAAAGATGGAAAAAAACACAAAAGCCAACAACGAACTGGCACTTGCTGCTTAATTAAAGCGGCACGCTGCTCCGAGATTGCCTGTGTTTTGGATGCAGCGAAGGCAGCAGGCTGGTCTCAGGTCTTTCTCCTGAACCTGAGGCGAGATAAAGGGAGATGGGATGATGAAATAGCCTGTTTGCCGGCGGTTCATCATCCGAGATTAAGTAGGCAGAACAAACATGTAGAAACCTGAGAGTAGTGCTTTCGGACGCGGGTTCAATTCCCGCCGCCTCCACCAATCTTTTCTTTGTTTTTCAATTGCTTACCTGTATTAACAATCAATCCGTTTTCTATCCGTATCAATCTAAAATCGGGGGGAGTTCCCCGATTTTTCTTATGTAAAGGCAGATGTTGAAAACAATGGTGGAAAAGGATTAGTATTTAGGGGCGGTGAGGGGAAGGGGAGAATTAAAAATGTAGGAAGTGAAGCCTGTCTAAAAGCTATGACTTTTCAATTTTATAACACACCATATAGGAGCAAACATACATTTTGTTTCTATATGGAGTAGCTGTCGCAAAGTATTTTTGAGTTTTTAGACCAGCTCAGTGTCCAATTTCCTTTATTAAAAGACGGAAAGAAAACATTTCAGAGATTTATGAATACATAAAGCCATTGGTTGAGGATGAGGCAAAGACTCTTAATGTCCAACAGAGTCCGAGCATAAGTCCTAATTTGGAGAAGATAAAGGGGAGGTTTAGGCTGAGAAAATGAATTGCAGCAACCAAGGTATGTTCTTGACATAAGCAAGTATTGCTGCAATAATAGAGTCATAATGAATCATTTTTAGAGTCAAAGGGGTGATGCAATTGAAACAGATTACATTGAGGAGTATACCTGATGAGATTGAAGTGATGGTTAAAAAGGAAGCAAAAGCAAAAGGGTTAAGTCTTAATAAGACGTTTATTACGCTGCTGGAAAAGGCAACGGGTATAAAGACACAGGACAAAAAGAAGAAGGCGCTGTATCATGATTTGGACAATCTGTTTGGCGCATGGTCAAAAAGCGATGCTATAGCATTCAATAACAGCCTTCAGTTACAGCGAGAAGTGGATGAGGAATTATGAAAAAAAACAAGATAATGCTGGACACATCTGCCTATTCTGCCTACCTGAGAGGAAACTCTGAGATTAAGTTATCAATTCAGCAGGCCGACGAGATATTTCTGAATCCAGTAATACTCGGTGAACTATTGGCCGGCTTTATAATGGGGAAAAATGAAAAGAAGAACAGGGCTATACTTGAGGAGTTTCTTTCTTCCCCAAGGGTCAAGGTTATTGATATTGATGAAGAGACATCAGAAAGATATGCAGTGATAATCAATCATCTCAGAAAAGAAGGTGCCCCGATACCTACAAATGATTTATGGATTTCTGCCTCTGCAATGCAGCATGGGTTAGAAGTTGTAACTACCGACAGCCACTACCTGAAGGTTCCACAGATAATAACCGAACATTATCAGGTCTATGACTCGTAGAGCAGACTAAGAAGGAGAAAATTTATGAAAAGGACATTTTTATTTTTATCGATTTTTTTTCTTTCCATATCCATTTCATCGTGCGTGCCGACAGAGGAGATAAAAAAAGACACGCCTGAAGCACAGGGTGTAGCAGAAGAAGAACTTCCGAGGATTGTTGCGGTCCTGCCATTTCAGAACGATACAGAGGAAAGAGGCATCGCAAATCAGGTCAGGAAGGCATTTTACAACCATTTCAGCTCCAAACCCTACAAGGACATTGAGCCTTCAATCACTGATGAAAAAATCGTCCACTTGGAAAAATCCACGGGCAAAACTGTTCTTGAACTTAAACCTGCCGAGGTATGCCAGTCCCTTGGCTGTGACGGATTGGTTTACGGAAAGGTTACAGACTATAAAAAAGTCTATGCTGTTGCGTATTCACAGCTCGGCGTGGAAGCAGAGGTATGGATAGTAAATGCAAAAACAGGCAAAGAAGTATTGAGACTGAAAGACGCAGTGAGATACCACGAAGGCGGAGTCCCACTGTCTCCGCTTGGAATAATAATGACTGCCGCGTCAACAGCGATGAACCTCAGGGAGATTCAGCAAGTAAGGCTGGTAAGTGAGCTTGCTTACAAGTTAAATGAAAAGATACCTTCCCCATCGGGCATCGCTGCTGAGGACAGGCCTGCTATTAAGGAAGTCCTTACCAATATAAAAGAAGGGCCGTTCGGCAAAGGCAAGATAATCAGGGCAGGGCTTGAAGGCGACAAGTCAATGGTGGCAATGTTTGACATAGGCAACTACAAAAAGAACATTCCAATGAAAGAGACAAAACCAGGAATTTATACCGGCGAATACCTTGTAATGCCTGGAGATAACATAAAAGACATGCCTGTCGTTGCTTCGCTAAAAAAGCCCGGCGGATATGAAAGCCAGTGGATTGATGTAAGCGGTTTTGTGACCATTGATACCACTCCTCCGTCTCAGATAAAGGGTATTCGGGCGCGGGGATTTCAGGACAGGATAGAGATTTCATGGGAGGCGTTGAAAAACATTCCTGATTTAGAGGGATATAAAGTTTTAAGGAGTGTGCAGCCGTTAAGCGGATATTCTGAAATTGCAAAGGTCGAACTGAATGTATTTGAAGACAGAACAGTAAAACCAAATATAACCTACTATTACAGGGTTTTAGCTTTTGACCAGACAGGCAACGAGTCAGAGATCCATGACCCGATAAGGGTATCGCTGATATCGAAAGAGCCGGTCATGATTTCAGGCGAGATTAAGAAGGATACCACTCTTTCAGGGATATTTGTTGTGAAAGGGAATCTGGTTGTGCCAAAAGGATTGTCACTCGCTCTGGAGCCTGAGACGAGAATGATGTTCGACGAGGATGCCTCGCTTGTTGTTTATGGAAAGCTGATTGCTAACGCAAAGGATTCGCCTGTGGAATTCATCCCCTCGGGAAACAAAAAATGGAAGGGCATAACAGCTGACGATGCCAGCGTTGCGATGAACGGGTTTCGTATAAAAGGCGCCACAACTTCGGCGCTTTTCAAAAATACGGATGGCTCTTTAGAAAATGGCGTAATAACAGACAGCGATACAGGGATTTCGATCTTGGGCGCTCCTTCTGTCACGGTAAAGAATTTAACTATCTCAGGCAATAAGACTGGAATGGAACTACAAAAAACAAATGCAAAAATTCTTCAGAATAGCATTTTCCAGAATACAGACGGGATTGTTATCAAAAGCTTTTCAGGCGAGATTAAAGACAACAACGTATTTGATAATGCCAACAACATCTCATCCGAGACAGGCATAAAGATTGCCGCAAACTATCTCGGTTCTATAAACGTGGATGAGATGAGAATTAAGGGGATCAGCCTGACAAAAACATACGATAATAAGTTTCCTGACGGCAAGATTGTGGATGCGATATCAAACCCTTATGCAAATCTAACCCATGAAGAACGCCAGAAAAAGGCAGCAGAGATTCTCATTGAGGCAGGCAGCTATTTCAGGCAGAGAAATTACGGTAAGGCAGTAACGCTTTTTGAAGAGGCCTTAAAGGCATTCCCCTCTGCTGAGACATATTATTATCTTGCTCTCAGCTATCAGGAGATGAAGGAATATGACAAGGCGCTGAAATATCTGAAAGAAGGCGTGGAAAAATTCCCTAAAGATTCAACACTACAGAGATCGCTTGGCATGATGTATTACGAAAAGGGCAATGAGGCCGAGGCAAAGAAGGCGTTTGAAGAAGTGCTTAGGCTGAGCCCCGGCGACAGACAGGTAAAATTCCTGCTTGAGAGGATTGGGAAGTAGTGAGCATAAAGAAGACTTGCCATCTGCCAAATTATGAGGAGCAGATTTATAAAGAGGCGTTATGAGTTAGTGTGGCTTTTGATTGTATTTCTTGTGCCATTTGGGGTAATAGTCTATTTTGCTTTTGGAAAGAAGCATAAAATAGATAAAAATACAGAAAATATTTTGAGATAAATAAAACGGAGGTCGCAATGAAAAGAAATATCTTTTTTATTTCATTTCTTGTTTTGGTTTGGTTTTTTGCTTTTAATTTTAATGCATGGTCGTCTCCTGTTGAGACAGAGCCTGTCTCAAAAATACAGAATATTATTCTTTATCAAGACAGGGCAATGATCAAAAAAGAGGCTGTTTCCCAGGTTCAGAAAGGCGAAAACCGTGTAAAGATTACAGGGATTACCCCATACCTTATGGATCAGTTCCCTGTTTCCAGAAATGAGAAAATTAAAGTTGATTTGGATGCGCCTAAAAAAGATGAGGCAAAAATCGCTGAAGACGGTCTGATCTTATGGAACCTTCGCCTCGCTCCGCACGAGAAAAAGACACTCAATATAAAATTCTCAGTGGAACACCCGAAAGATTTGAAAATTACCGGACTGGAGTAGATAAACGGTTAATACTACATATAATAAAATGAATAGGGAGGTTGCAATATGCATAAAATAGCTTCAATTTTAAAAATATTGTTGATATTTATTGCGATTGCTTCCGGTTTGTGCCCTGCGATCGCCTCTGAAAAGCCAGAAAGTCCTGTAACTCCCAAGAATATTGTTTATGAAAAATACATATCAGAGGGTAACTCTTTTGTTGTATTGATCCCTAAAGGATGGGGCAAGGAAGAAAAGGATTTTTCATACGCTTACACAAAAACAGGGGATAAGGTACGCGGAGTAGAGCTTTCCGGGCCGCATAATAAAGACGATGCCCGCCTGACAATCTCCGTTTTGTATTATGAGTACGGACAGTTTTTTAAAAGTTATGAGAGATATATCAATCTCAAAACAGCAACTTTCACATGCCTCGCCCCAGAAAAAGATGTCTATATTACAAATACGGCAGTGGCGGGAAGAGAGGCTAAAAAGTTTGAGATTGAAACATTTGAACTTATTCTGCTGCCTTTTGATCCGCCTGATTTCAAGGAAGGCATCATATATGAAATTGTCCCGCCTTCAAAGAAAGTTACGGTAATAGAAAGATACATTGTAATCCCAGCCGAGAAGGGTTTTTATGTATTGAGCTACAGGGCATCGCCTGATATTGTAAAAAACATTGAAGGGATATTCGAAAAAGTTTTAAACTCTTTTGAACCATTGATAAAATGAAAAAACTATAAGGATGGGAAAATTTTCATGGGAGGGATATGTTTAAATTTAAGAGTTTATTTCGTTTTTTAGCGGTCTGGTTTGGAATTATTGCCATATTGTCAATCAGCCCTGTTTCTGCCGCTGAAAAGCCCGAGATTTTTGTGCAGTTGGGGCATTTGGATTTTTCCGGTGTCGGATCAAAAGCTGTGTTGTCGCATACTGGCAAATATCTATCCTCTGCTGGTGACAGCGGTGCAATCAAGCTATGGGAAGTAGAAACAGGAAGGGAGATAAAAACGCTGTTGGGCCATTCGGTTAATTTAACTTCACTGGCTTTTTCTCATGATGATAGGTATTTGCTGTCTGGAAGCGTGGATAAAACAATTAAACTTTGGGATGTATCTACGGGCAAAGAGATAAGTACCTTCGCAGGGCATAAGAATTTTGTCAAATCTGTAGCCTTCAGCCCGGACGGCAAAACCGCTGCATCGCTGGACAGCAAAGAGATAAAACTCTGGGATATAAAAACAGGCAGAGAGATTAAATCATTTCAAGGAAATGAACATTTTGGAAAAGATTTTATTGCTATATCGTCTATGATTTTTTCACCTGACAATAAATATCTTGTTTCAATTAGCATCGGGGGAAAAATTGTCGCATGGGAAGTTAGTTCGGGTGCAAGGATAGTCCAAATTGACAGATTTGAATTGTTTAATGCAACTAGTCCTGATTTCTTGGGATTTTCGTCTGATGGGAAAGTAATCATAAGAGGAATGATGGAAATTATTTTCGTTGATTTGTTCGCAAAAAAAGCAAAGATAATACCTATAAAATCTTCTGTAATCGATGTTTCTCGAGATGAAAAATATGTCCTTTGTGGAATGGGGGATTTCGAGCTTTTTGATTTAAACACGGGTAAAAAAGTTTGGAATTTACAACGACCACCTTCCAAAGATGGAATGGGATTGTTCAAAGCGTATTTTTCACCTGATAACAAATTTATATTGCTTTATGGCTCTGAGAATATTCTTAAGTTATATGACCGTGCTACAGGGAATGAACTTCGGTCATTTAAATCTGAGGTAAAATCACCAAGCCGTGCTGTAGCTTTTTCCAAAGATGGGAAGTATGCCGTTTCTCCTTTTATAGATAAAGAAGGAGTTGTAATTAACCTTTGGAATCTCCATAAAGCCAGCCTTGATGGAGTTATCAATGAAACCAAACAACTCGAACAAATTATGAGAATGTTAAAGGAAGTTGAAAAGTCAAAGGATGAAGAAGTTTACAAGAAGGCTGAAAAACTAAACGAAGAGAGTGAATATTATAACTATGCATCTGGAACAATTTCCCATGATAAAAATAACAATAAAAGTTACAAAGCGGAATCTCCCTTCAGGACTAATACTATAATTTTCTATGAAGCTCCCATGGGTGAATTTGGAATAACGATGTGGGATAAAAAGCGAGAGATAAATAAATTTTCTGCACACACAGCAGAAATAACCGCTTATACTTTAAGCTATAGATATGCATTAACAGGGTGTAAAGATAAAACAATAAAGCTCTTCGAATTTCCTTCTGGTCGTTATATTAGAACATTTACAGGGCATTTAGGAGAAATTACAGGACTAACATTTTCACCCGATGGAAAATATATCCTCTCTGCGAGCACAGACGGCACAACAAGACTTTGGGACATCTCCACAGGCAAAGAAATCGCCCAGTTCATCAGTTTCACGGACGGCGAATGGGTTATCATCACCCCTGAAGGTTACTTTAATGCCTCTCCGAATGGCGCGAAGCATCTCAATGTCCGTGTTGGCAACAATGTCTATTCCATAGATAATTTTTATGAGAAATTTTTCAATCCTGTCTATGTAGCCTCTGTATTGCAGGGCAAAAAGGTTGAGGCGGTTGCAGATATAAGGAAAGGAATCTTAACGCCTCCTGATGTAAAGATTACATCTCCCGAACCGAATAAGGAATTCAGCACAGACACTGTGACAATAACCGTCTCTGCGAAAGATACCGGCGGCGGCATTGACGAGATACGGCTTTATCATAATGGCAAGGCCATAGGCGAAGATACGAGGGCTGTAAAGATAGTTCCAAAAGGCAGCGAGGCCATAAAGGCATATACCGTCACCCTTGTGGATGGCGCGAATACATTCAGGGCAACTGCATTCAGCAAGGACAGAACAGAATCTAATCCTTATGAATTGATAGTTAAACTCGCTGCGCCTCAAAAAGATGTTTCCATGTATATCTTTGCAGTAGGCATAAACAAATACAAAAACCCTGCATTAAACCTGAACTATGCAGAGCCTGATGCAAGGGGAATAGTTGATTTCTTCAAGCAGAAAGGCAAGGGATTATTCAAAAATGTTGATGTCAGAGATATTTACAACGAACAGGCAACAAAGCAAGGCATAGCTTCAAAACTTAAACAGCTTGAAAACACACAGCCTCAAGATGTTGTATTAATATACCTTGCAGGACATGGAGAAAGCATCGGCGACAAATGGTATTTGATTCCCCATGAACTCACATATCCCGAAAGAGATGAAGATGTAAAGACAAAGGGGATATCATCGGACGAATTTGCAGGCTATATAAGAAATATAACTGCACAGAAGATGCTCGTCTTGATTGATGCGTGCAAATCAGGAGCAGTGCTCGTAGCATTCAGGGGTTTTGAGGACAGAAAGGCCCTATCTCAGTTGTCAAGGTCAACAGGCGTGCACATAATAGCAGCGTCATCCAAAGACCAGTTTGCATCAGAAGTAAAGGAACTTGGTCATGGGGTATTCACATATATCCTGCTTGAAGGACTGAAAGGTAAGGCAGCAACCGAAGGAAAGGCGGTTACAGTCAAAAAACTGATGGCATATATAGAAGAAAAACTGCCGGAGATAACAAAGAAATACAAGCAGGAGGCACAGTATCCGGTGACGCATTCAAGCGGAGAGGGAATGGATTTTCCGTTGTCGCTGACAAAATAGATGTACATAGGAGGATTTGTATGTTAAGAATATTTCTCTCACTAATTCTGTGCTTGTTTTTTATTTCCAATCTTTACGCCTCGCAATCCACAATCATTGAATCCGAAGGCTATGCATGCATGGGCGAGGATAAATCAATGAAGCAGACTGAACATGCTGCTATAGCAGATGCAAAGGATAAAGCGGCAAAGAATGCAGCTACTTATATCAAGGGTGAGACAAAGGTAAAAGACTCGCAGTTAGTTAAGGACATCATTGAGGCTTATAACAACGCTACAGTTGTAGTTGATAATGAACTTGAAAAGGGCTGGTACACTGACCCGTCATTGGGCAAATGTTACAAAGTAAAGATAAGGGCAAATGTCATGCCTGATGAAAAGGCAATGAAAGGAATCTCTCAGGAAACTATTGATGATCCCTCTGCGCCTTTAAATGTTCGAGTGTGGACAGATAAAAAAGAATACAAAGGCGGAGAAAGCATAAAAATTTATCTTAAAGGCAACAAGCCGTTTTATGCAAAGCTTATCTATAAGGAAACAACCGGAAACCTAATACAGATTTTACCAAACCCTTACAGGAGCGAGAACTATTTTAACGGTGGAGTTATTTATGAAATTCCATCAGGAAATGACAAGGACAGGTTTGAACTTGAGGTAACCCCGCCATTCGGAGAGGAAAGCATTGCCGTCTATACAAGCACCTCCCAGCTTGGCGATTTAGACTTGAAGGAAGAAGGCGGTGTCTATCAGGTAAAAACTAAGCCAAAAGATATAGGCATAAAGACAAGAAGCGTCAAGGTAAAGGAAGTCACAGAAGGAAAGGCTCAGCAGGCATCAGAATTTTTTGAGGGCAAAGCTGTGGTAAAAACAGGGAGATAATCCTGTAAAAACGGTTTTTGCGGATGGGCAAACGGCGGTGAGTGCAAAACCGATTCGGATTGCATTAAAGGCGGCTGTTCAGCTCAAGTATGCCAATCCGGAAAAGAAGGCGCTGTCATCACAACATGCGAATGGAGAGAATGTTATAATGCCAATAAATACAAAGTCTCCTGCAAATGTATTGAAGGCAGATGCGAATGGGGTAAAAAGGAATGAAAACAAAAAGGATAACTGAGAACATTCTTGACACAATACTTTATCTTTCCGGCCTTTTCAACATTATCCTTAATGCATTTAAAAATCTTCCTTCTCTTAGAATCAGCCCTGTGCGCACTGTTTTCTTCAGGCAGATATATTTTGCCGGAATTGAGACTTTAGGAAAGATGGTAATCATAGGGCTGTTAATAGGGATTGTCATAATAAGCCAGATTACAAGCCTCATAGGTGTCGGAAGGGGAGAACTTATAGGGAAAATACTGATTTGGGTTGTAATCAGAGAGTTAGGCCCGTTATTTGCCGCAATAGTAGTAATTGCAAGAAGCGTTACCGCAATATCCGCAGAACTTGGCTCCATGAATGCGCAGGGTGAGATTGCGAGCATTGAAATGATGGGCATAGACCCTGAACGATACCTGATAATGCCAAGGATTATTGCGCTTACATTGTCAGCGGTCATGCTAACTTTTTATTTTGAGCTTGCAGCCATACTCGGAGGCATAATTGTCACATCGCTATTCTGGGGCATTCCATTCGAGCAGCATACGACAGGGATACTGACTTCTCTGACCATCCCGGAGTTATCCGCATCTCTTGTGAAAAGCCTTCTGTTCGGGCTGGTAATCTCAGCAGTGAGTTGTTCTCAGGGGCTTAAGGTCAGCGGAAGCATAACCAAAATACCGCAGGCAACAACAAAGGCGACAATGCAGAGCCTATTTTTTGTGTTTATCTTTGATGGGATGATAACTCTTATATTTTTCCTATGATTACACTTGAATGTGCAAGCCTTAAGGGATTTTTAGATTGCGCTTCACTGGCTGTCTCAAAGGGAAGGGTTTGTGCTATTTTGACAGAAACCGAGTTCGAGAAAAACCTTCTCCTGAGAATATTCACAGGGCTGACAAGGCTGGATTCAGGCAAGATTTTTATTTTTGGAAAAGAGGTATCATTTTTTTCATACAGCGAGCTCAATGCCGCGAGGAAAAAAATGGGTATAGTTTTGAACAATGGAGGGCTTATAAGCAATCTCAAGGTCTGGGAAAACATAATGCTGCCCTTGTCTTATCATTCATCATTATCACATCATGACATGGATGAGAAAATGATAAGCATTTTGGGTAAAATAGGCTATGATGATGACATAGCTGTGCTTCCCGGCCCTTTACCGGCCTACAAAAAGAGGCTTGCAGGGTTTGCAAGGGCAATGCTTATGGAGCCGGATTTGGTTATTTACGATTCAGTTTTTGAAGGCTTAAGTCCTGATATCAGAAGTAAAGTGCTGGAAACCATTACTGCGTTCCAGCGTCAAAAAGAGGGCAGGGCGTCTCTGTTTCTTGACATGGACGAAGGGTTGCTGGATTATATTAGAGCAGACAGCGCTTACACATTAAAGAAGGGAAAATTTTATGAAAGAAACTGACCCGAGATTTGCAAGGCTGACAGGAAAAGTAGGATTGTTTTTTATCATTGCAGCCGCAGGCATAATTGCTACCGTGGTTTCTATTGGGATTGAACGCGGCATCTTTACGGCTAAATACAGGATTAACTTTACAGTTGATAAAGGCACAGGATTTTTTGAGGGTATGCCTGTCAAACTTTCAGGGTTTAAGATCGGGAAAATAGATTCCATGTCGCTTGATGAACATGCAAAAGTTAAAATAACCCTTTTAATCAACAAGAAATACAGCAAATGGATAAGGCAGGACTCAAAGGCAACACTTACTAAGGAAGGATTTATAGGGGAGGGCGTTATAGACATTACTGTTGGCAGTACGAATAAGCCTCTTATCGGAGACGGAGGCGTTATCCAGAATGAGAAGGCAAGGGGACTTGATGAAATTGCTGAAGAGATGCGTCCTGTGATAGGCGAGATAAGGGATATCATAAGTTATGTAAATGATCCGAAGGGCGACATTAAGCAGACCCTTACAAACCTTAAAACATTGTCTTCCGGCCTTAATGCAACAAAGGAAAATACTGACAAGCTCTTAAAGAATGCTGACACTAATATTTCAGGCGTTTCTTCCAATGTTTCCAAAACTCTTAAGAATGTTGATTCCCTCGTAAGTAATGTAGATAAGACAGTTTCATCAATGAACGACAAGATAAATCCTGTGATTGATAAACTTAACAGAACAATGGACAATGCAGAGAAAACAACGGCAAACCTTAAGGATGCGGTAGGGAAATCTGCTCCGAAACTGCCGCCGCTTTTAAATAAAGGCGAGGACGCACTGAGCGACACCAGTGAAGTTGTAAAGTCTTTAAAGCAGATATGGCCTATACGCCTCTTTATTGAAAAGCCAAAGGACAGCCTTACTCATGGAGACAGCTATGAATAAGAGTAAACAGTATATAGTAGACAATATACAGGGGAAGATTAAAAACAAGTTTTTTATCTTCTGTCTACTGCTTGCTGTCTACTGTCTGCTTCTTATCGGTTGCGGCGGAGCTCAAACCCAAACATTGTCCGCCGTTAATCTGAGGGCAATTGAATACAATCAAAACGCAGCGAAGGCTATGGAAAAAGGCGATTATGAAAAGGCGTTGGCTTATTATATGGAAGCTCTGAGGGTAAACCGTTCAATTGAGAATACAGAGGGAATAGCCGTTAACCTTATAAACATGGCTGTGCTATATCAGAAAAAAGGCAAGACCTCTCTCCTCGGTGAGTCGCCCAAGGCGACAAACGCACATGAATTTATTGATATAGCCTTTTCCATGCCTGATATAAGCAATGAAATCAAATCTGATGCGGCGTATGAGAAGGCAAGAATTTATTTAAAGGAGAAAAATACTGCAAAGGCAAAAGAATGGGTTGACAAATCTTTGTCCTTGAATAAGGGGCTTAATGAAGGAAGCAGATGGAATCTGGTTGGAAGGATTGCCCTTGCGGAAGGAAAGCATGAGGAAGCGCTAACAACGGCAAACACAGCGCTTAAGCTAAATATGGAAAATAAGCAAAGGGCTGAGGAGTCAAATTCTTTAAGGCTGATGGCTGAGATAAATGCTCAGAAGGGCCTTTATTCGGAATCAAGAGAGTTATACAAGAAATCACTTGAGATTGACAAGGAACTCGGAGACAGCAAAAAAATTGCCATGACTCTCAGGGGAATAGGAATGCTTTCTTTAAAACAGGGGCATTTTCAGGATGCCGTAATTTTTTATATGAGGGCTTATGACGTCAGCAGCAACGTCGGGGATACGGAAGAGGCTTCAGAGGCGCTGAATTCCATGTCAGATGCATACCGGAAGTCAGGCAATGAGAAAAAGGCAGAAGAAATGATGAAAAAGAAAGCCGACATGGAAAAAGAGAAAAAGAAATAGATGCCAGTCGGAGACTCGTAGAGATGAGATTTGATGTAATTACAATCTTTCCTGAGATCTTTATTGCCTACCTCAATGAGAGCATCCTTAAGAGAGCAGCGGAAAGAAACATTATTGAAGTAAAGGTCCATAATCTGAGGGATTTCACAACTGACAGGCACAGGACTGTAGATGATTATCCTTATGGCGGCGGGCCGGGCATGGTGATGAAGCCTGAGCCGTTCTTCAGCGCTGTGGAACATATTAAATCCGACGGCATTCCAAGGCGTATTGTTATGCTAACTCCCCATGGGAAAACATTTAGTCAGGATATGGCTCTTTCTATGTCCAGACAAAATCAAAATATGATTCTTATGTGCGGCAGGTATGAGGCTATAGATGAAAGGGTAAGAAATCTTGTTGATGAGGAGATTTCCATAGGCGATTATGTATTGACTGGCGGAGAACTGCCTGCTTTGGTTATAATAGACAGCATTGTCAGGCTTATCCCTGGCGTGCTTGGAGATGAGCGCTCTGCTGAAGAAGAATCATTTGCCTGCGGAATACTTGAATATCCGCATTACACAAGGCCTCCTGATTTCAGAGGGCTTAAGGTGCCGGAGGTTCTGCTGTCAGGAAATCACAGGGCAATATCTCAGTGGAGAAGAAAAGAGGCTTTAAGGTTAACTATTGCCAGAAGGCCTGATCTTATGTCCCGATGTGTATCGGGGTTGAAAGACGAGGATTATAAATTGGTTTCGGAAATAAAGGAGGAAGGGAAAAACCATGAATATGATTGAATCAATTGAAAGAGGATATATGAAAGAAGTCCCTGCATTCAATGTCGGTGACACTGTCAAGGTATCCGTAAAAGTTGTTGAAGGAGACAAAGAAAGGCTCCAGCCTTTTGAGGGCGTTGTTATCGCAAGGCGCGGCGGCGGAACAAGAGAGTCTTTTATGGTCAGAAAGATATCTTTTGGCATCGGAGTTGAAAGGATATTTCCGCTGTATTCTCCCAACATAGATAAGATTGAAGTAATTAAACAGGGTTCGGTAAGAAGGGCCAAGCTTTACTACCTGAGAGGTAAAAAAGGCAAGGGCACACGCATAAAAGAGAAAGAAAGAGAATTTGTAAAGCAAGAGGCTTAATGGATATCTTCCGGTATGATGAATCCCTGAGGCAAAAGGGGTTTTGCAGGATTGCCGGGATAGATGAGGCAGGGAGGGGGCCCTTGGCAGGTCCGGTTGTGGCTTCTGCTGTTGTCATGCCTGACGGTAAAACAATAAAGGGCCTGCGGGATTCAAAGAAAGTGCCTGAAGCCGAAAGAGAAAGCCTATTTGACGATATATTGGGTTGCTGCCTTGACGTCGGCGTAGGGATAGTTGATGCCGGGGAGATAGACAGGATTAACATTCTCAGAGCGACAAAACATGCAATGGAAAAGGCAATAAAAGCCCTCTCAACAGAACCTGACCTTTTACTCATAGATGCCGTGAAGCTGCCCCGGGTGCATATTAAGCAAATTTGTCCGATAAAAGGGGAATCTGTCAGCGCCTCTATCGCAGCAGCATCAATAGTGGCAAAGGTTACCAGAGACAGGCTGATGCAGCAATATCACGAAATCTACCCTGAATACGGCTTCGAGAAGCATAAAGGATACGGCACAAAAGAACATATGGAAAAATTACTCAGCTATGGGCCTTGCCCTATTCACAGGAAAAGCTTTGATAAGGTAATGGATTTAGCTCTGCCATTGAAGTAATAGTAGCGCCTAAGCAAGAGAAGATGTTGGAGTCATTGCGGCTTGTCCGCAATCCTTCTTCAGAAAGATTCCCGACAAGCGGGAATGACAGAGAATGATGCCCTTTACTTATTAGCAAAAGCAGGCTGGAGGGTCTTATGGAGCAGGAAAGAATAGATGAAGCGTTAGAGCTTGTATGGCTGCTTGAAGAAGAGGGGCGCACGGAGTTCAACAGGTTTAAATTAAACTCCGATGATGTTAATTTTGATGAGCTGGCTAATGAAATGATAAAAAATCACCTTATCCTTCTTAAGGAAGATAAGGTAGGACTCACAGAAAAAGGCCGCGTGCTCGCAAAAGGACTTATCCGCAGGCATCGTCTTGCAGAACAGCTCTTTACTGATGTTTTTGAGCTTACCGAGACCGCTGTTGATGCTGACGCATGCAAGATGGAACACATCCTTAGCGAAGAATTGACAGAAAGCGTCTGCACTTTTCTTGGACATCCTCCGAAATGCCCTCATGGAAAGCCGATACCAAGAGGTGAATGCTGCAAGAAATATAAAATAGAAATAGAGCCTTTGGTTGTCAGGCTGACTGACTTCGAAGTTGGGCTTAAAGGAAGGATAGTTTTTATAGTATCAGCCGAAACATCAAGGCTTAACAGGCTAAGTTCTATGGGCATAACTGCCGGATGCGTTATAAGGCTGCTGCAAAAAAAACCTTCCCTTGTTATTCAGGTTGAAGAGACGGTAATCGCTATAGATCCTGACATTGCAAAAGAGATATACGTTAAAAAAGCCGCCTGATACTGAAGGAGGCTGTTTTTCATGCGGGGCTATCCGCTCCACTTCGTAGAGACTTCAACTCCTATTCTGACAGACCCGTGAATCTTGCCTCAATCCAAACACAGCCTCCTTATTCATGCCTGCCTTGCTACAGGTTCATCCCGCATGTTAAATTTTAAGATGCAGCGAAAAGTTCATATTCATACATTCGGATGCCAGATGAATGTCCATGATTCTGAGAAAATGGCCGGCATTCTTAAGGCTGAAGGCTATACCGAGACTGCATATACTGAAGATGCAGACCTCATAATCTTTAATACCTGCAGCATAAGGCAGAAGGCAGAACAAAAATTCAGAAGCGAACTCGGAAGGATAAAATTATTAAAAAATAAAAATCCATTGCTTAAGATAGCTGTTGCGGGCTGCATTGCACAGCAGAGGGGGAGGGATATACTTAAAAGGAGCCCTCATGTGGATTATGTGTTCGGCCCCCAGAATATCCATAAATTAAGCGCTATGTTAACAACAAATGCTATGGTTTGCATTGAAGATAACCCTGAGATTCAACACACCGACCTTCCTGCAGAGAGAAAGGAAAATGTTAAGGCATGGGTATCCATAATGTACGGGTGCAATAATTTTTGCAGTTATTGCATAGTGCCTTACACGCGGGGTAGAGAAAGAAGCAGGCCAAGTCAAAATATATATAAAGAAATACATGAGCTGGCTGAAAAAGGATTTAAGGAAGTAACTCTTCTCGGCCAGAATGTTAACTCTTATCACAGCGACACTGATTTCCCCGGCCTCCTGAGAAAAATAAATGCTATAAAAGGCATTGAGAGGATAAGGTTTGTCACATCGCACCCAAGGGATCTATCTAATGAACTTATTTCTTGCATTAAAGATCTGCCAAAAATATGTGAACATATTCACCTGCCGCTCCAGTCAGGTTCAGACAGAATACTCAAGCTTATGAACAGGGGTTATACCTATGAGGACTATATTGAAAAGGTCAGAAAACTCAAGGAAAGTATCCCACAGATTGCAATAACAACAGACATTATTACAGGGTTTCCACTTGAAACAGACAATGACCATTATCTGACCATTAAAGCCCTCAGGACCATTGAATTTGATGGCATCTTTGCCTTTAAATTTTCTCCACGCCAAGTGACAAAAGCCGCAGAAATGGAAGGAAGTATTAATGAGGAGATAAAATCACAGCGGCTTGATGAGATCCTTGGCCTTCAGGACGACATTACCTCAAGGAAGAATAAGGAACTTATAGGAACTCTTCAGGAGGCTCTCGTTGAGGGTGCAAGCAAAACAGACAAGGGAAAGATGACAGGCAGGACAAGGACAAACAAAATAGTTAATTTTGGGGGCAACGAGTTACTACTCATCGGCAGGTTAGTCAATGTTGAGATTAGAATGGCAATGAGGCACTCTCTTGAAGGCAGGCTCACAAGTCAAAGCTAATAACACCTGCGCCGTGGTGACTGCAAAGAGCGATTATCGATTAAATTTAGAGTTATCAGTAAGTTATCAGATAAAACCATAGATGCATCTTCATGTTTTCCAACCTCAAAAAGCAGGCTTTTTCTTAAAATACAGGACGGATGCGGTTATTCATGCGTCTATATGCGTCTATTGTACGATCCCGAAAGCAAGAGGAGCTTCAAAAAGTATAATTCCTAATACAGTTGTCCGTCAGGCTAGTGAAGCGGTATCATAGGGTATAATGAAATAGTCCTGACAGGCATTCATTTAGGCGCCTACGGCCTTGATTTAAAACATAAAGTAACACTTTCAGAACTTCTTGAAACTATCATAAAACAAACGACAATCAAATTTCATACATGCATGTATTCCCTGCGCCGTCAGGAACAAAAAAGGAGCGCGCACAGCACTTGGCAGCACTTAACAGCATGAAAAAAGCTTTATATATTAATGAGCATGCAGGGAAAACTCTTAAGGTTCTAATTGAGGAGGACAATATGGATGGTATGTGCTCCGGGACAACTGGCAATAATTTGAAAGTCATAATATAGTGCCCATTAACAACAAACCTCGCGGATTCCTTGTTTCCGTAAGGATTCAGGGCATTCAAGAGGGTAAGCTTGTCGACATCCCAATCTTTCGTCATAACTGTTTGATTTTAAAGGTATTTCAGCCTGCCTAAAACTCACTCAAATCAGTAAAAACCTATACCCACATTGGCCTGAGCAGCATTATACGTCGCATTAATAACAGCTTACTAACAGCCTTTGTTTATAGTGTATGTCTGATAAGATATATTATGTTAAATTATCAAATAGGCAAAACCACGGGACAGCAGATGTTGATTGGCTCTCTTAGGTGTGGGGATAGCTGAAGGCCCCCTGTCTTGTTAAGAAAATATCTGGAATTGCCTTAAATTTCAACAAGCTCGTAATCCCGGCTTCCAAGCCCGAGCCTGCCAGCCTCTTCTATCTGTATCAGGTAGGGCTTTTTTGAAAGCTCAAAAAGGATATCGTCAGTTTGCCTTTCAGGCTCGTCTGCGGCTGATTGGGGCAAAGCCTTTGCCTTTAAGAGCATATCAGTCGTTGCCTGCTCTATCGCCACAATGTCACCGGAGACAAGGATTCCCTAATCCTGCATAACCGGCACATCAGCAGCCGGCATGCAATCACATTCAGGCTGTATATCTGTAAGGAAGTTTATATAAAGCACTTTATTAGGCTTGAACGTACTTAAAACAGCATTAGCAGCCTCTGCGAGGGCTTTCATGAATCTTTCATCATCTCCCGGCAGCATCAAGGCGCCTTCCGGACAAACCCTAGTGCATCTGCCGCATCTCCAGCAGTCATCTTCTTTATACGCAAATAGCTCTTTTTCAAATTTTATGACTTCAAGAGGGCATATTTCTTGGCATTGATAGCAGAGTTCACATTTTTCTTCATCCCATAGCAACCTGCCCTCGCCTATTGTATGTATTGCGCCTCTTCCGCACTTCCAGCCGCAGTGCCTGTGACTGGAACTTACCCCTCCCATGGCAAGGTTTTTAATTGCGCCGGCATAGCCTGCCTGAATATGTCCCTTTACATGTGAACAAACGACCATTGCAGGAACGTCATGGATAAGGCTTGCAACTGCTATTTCACTAAGGATTTCGCCTGCTTTAACCATTATATTGTCATTGCCGTAAAGTCCGTCACCAAGCACAACAGGCGCTCCAACTGAGAGTGAATTTATTCCGTTCTGGTTTGCGACCTCAAGGTAATCAAGCCCTTTTATACGTACGGTATCTGTCACAAAAGGCTTGGCACCTATACCTTTCAAAGCATCCACAACCTTCCTCAAAAACACAGGCCTTACAACCCTGTGGGCGCCTTCTGAGCCGAAATGAGTTTTCACTGCTATCCATTCATCCTTATCAAAATGTGCCGAAAGATTAATTTCCTTAAGCACGCGCTCAAGCTTGCCGGGCATGCTGTCAGCATACTTCCATTTTTTTACTCTTGCCGATGCAAAATATACCTTTGACATCTCAGCCTCGCTTCACAAGTTTATTATAAATATAGCCCATCAGCGCCGCGCTCACAAAGCCATCGGCAAAACCGTAGCTCAGCCCCAGAAAGCTTCCAAGCGGAGTTATGGTGTAGCCCGGATATATCGATTGCGCAAGAACTTCAAGAAAAAGCCTGCCGTAGCCTGTGTAATAGGAAATCCATGTTGTTATAAAGAGTGAAACGCCCCAGACTGATCCAAGGGCAACTCCGAGCGCAACCGGTCTTAATTTCATATGCACCTCAATTTTTACCCTCTATCTTAATAACTCCGGTACTTATTTGTTATCGGGAACCGCCTGTCTTTGCCAAATGCCCGCGGTGTTATTTTTATTCCGGGAGGAGACTGCCTTCTTTTATATTCACTTCTGTCTATCATTTCTATGACCTTCCTTGTGCACTCAATATCACATCCTGAAGGCAATATATCCTCAAAACTTTTGTCGTCTTCAACGTATGCTTTTAGTATGGGGTCAAGCACAGGATACGGAGGCAGGGAGTCCGTGTCCTTCTGATCAGGTCTCAGTTCTGCTGAAGGCTCTTTCCAGAGAACCCTCTCGGGAATTACCGCCCTGCCCTCTTCTGAGTTTTTCCATTTACAGAGTTCATAGGCAAGGGTCTTGGGCACGTCTTTTATAACAGCAAAACCACCTGCCATATCTCCGTAAAGCGTAGCGTATCCGACGCTCATCTCAGACTTATTCCCTGTTGTCAGAACAAGCCATCCGAATTTATTGGAGAATGCCATAAGTATGTTCCCTCTTATTCTTGCCTGCAGGTTCTCTTCTGTTTTGTCATCTGGAAGCCCTTTGAATTCCATTTTAAGACTTTCACGGTAAACTTCAAATATATTGCTGATAGGCGCCTCAATTATTTTAATGCCGAGACTTCTGGCGAGTTCATAAGCATCTTCCCTGCTTTCTTTTGATGTATATGGAGACGGCATAAAGATACCTGAAACATTTTCTTTGTCTATGGCATCAACTGCAATTGCAGCTACAAGCGAAGAGTCAAGCCCGCCGCTCAAACCTATGACAGCTTGCTTAAAATCATTCTTAATAACATAATCTCTCGTGCCTAAAACAAGCGCTTTATAAACCTCTTCTTCAAATCCCCCCTCGCCTCCCTTTGTTAAAGGGGGGATGGGGGGATTGTAACCGTCCAATGCAATTTCCGAGATAATCATCTCTTCTTCAAACTGTTTTCCCCTGACTATAATCTCTCCTGTTTTATCGGCTATGAAGCTTCCCCCGTCAAAGACAAGCTCATCCTGCCCTCCGACTGTATTTAGATACGCAATTACCACTTTGTTGTCAGATGCCCTTTCAGAAATCATCTTTTCCCTTAAATGCGCCTTGCCCATATGATACGGAGAGGCATTTATGTTTAAGATAATCTCGGCGCCTGCAAGAGCCTGATATTTTGCCGGGCCTTCGGGATGCCATATATCCTCACAGATATTCACTCCAATATTTATATCCTCAATTCTATAGACAGGGGTTTCGGTCCCTGCTGTGAAGTACCTGTATTCGTCAAAGACTCCATAGTTTGGAAGAAACACCTTGTGGTACACGCCAATCATCTTGCAGTTCTGGATTATCGCAGCAGCGTTGTAAAGAATGCTGTCTTTTCTGTCAACAAAGCCGACAACAGCCGCTATATCTTTCGTATTTTCAATAACCCTGCTTAATGCCTCAAGGTTATCGTCTATGAAATGGCGCTTCAGGAGAAGGTCTTCAGGGGGGTAACCAGTAATTGATAGTTCGGGGAATATAACCAGAGAAGATTGCTTTTCCTTTGCCCTCTGGATGTAATCGCAAATCTTTAAGACATTGCCTTCAATGCCGCCAACAGTAGGATTAATCTGGGCAAGCGCTATTCTGATTGTCTTCATAAGTAAATGATAATTTGAAGTGCTTCCATTTGTAAAGGCATTGACATATAATACCCCATGGATTTTTTGAATATACTGTTCCCTGTTTCCGGCGTGAAGACTAATATCCTGTTGCCGCCGCTTATTGCAATGGTTATTTCGTTTTTTACGTCAATGGGCGGAGTATCAGGCGCTTTTCTTCTCCTTCCTTTCCAGATGAGCGTGCTTAATTACACATCTCCGTCTGTGAGCGGGACAAATCATGTCTTTAACATCTTTGCGATTCCAAGCGGCGTTTATCGCTATATTAAGGAAGGCAGAATGGCGTGGCCATTGACATGGGTGATAATTGCAGGCACACTGCCCGGAGTATTTCTCGGTTTTCATGTAAGGGTTTTGTATCTCCCTGACCCTAAAGCATTTAAATTCTTTGTCGGGTGCGTATTACTTTATATCGGAAGCCGCCTGCTTAAAGAATTCACAGGTAAAGACAAAATAAAACCTTCTGCGGCAAAAGCCCTCGAAGAGAAGTTTAAAGAACAGCAAAGCTCGAGATTAACAGCCGGCATCCCTTCCCATGCGGTTGTAAAAACAAAGCATATATCACTAAAAAGAATTGAATACGAGTTCTGGGGAGAGATTTTCTCATTTAACCCTATTGTCGTGTTTGTGCTGTCGTTTGTTGTGGGAATCATAGGTGGCGCTTACGGCATAGGCGGTGGCGCAATTATTGCGCCTTTCTGTATTTCATTGCTGCATCTGCCTGCATATACAATTGCAGGCGCCACTTTAATGGGAACATTTATTACATCAATCGCAGGCGCATTGTTTTACAGTATTCCGCTGGTAGTGAATAACACTTCCTCGATGCCCGACTGGCCGCTTGGCATTCTGTTTGGAATAGGCGGGGTTGCAGGCATGTATATCGGAGCACGGCTTCAGAAATTTGTTCCGCAGCAGCTTATCAAGATAGCATTAGGACTGATAATTATTTTCCTGTCAATCGGATACATTCTGCAGTTTTTTGTGTAACTCAGGCAGCATATCATGTAAAATATCAGTAAGATGCCCTTAGCCAGAGAAACGAAAGTCTATAAAACATTTATGGTCTCCATAAGCCTGACGATTATTGCAGTCCTGTCAGGGATTTTTTTTGTTACAACCTTAAGAACCGGGCAATTAATAGACGAAGAAAATGTACTAAGAGCCAGGACATTATTAAATAGTATAATTTTGGCAAGAAAGTGGAATGCTAATCATGACGGTGTCTATGTTGAAAAGAAGAAAGGGGATAAGTCTAATCCATATTTAACAGATCCTGACATCAAAACAACTGACGGAAAGGTTTATACAAAAAAGAATCCGGCCCTGATGACCCGCGAGATTTCTGAATATGCTGAGAAGGAAGGGCTGTTTAAATTCCATTTGACAAGCCTGAATCTCGTTAACCCTGCAAATAAACCTGACGATTTTGAGACAAGGGCATTGTCATTATTTGAAAAGGGGACAAAAGAGGCTTCCCGTACCGAAAAGAAGGATGGCATAACGTATTTCAGATATATGGCACCGCTTTATGTAGAGAAAGAATGTCTTCAGTGCCATTCATCTCAGGGCTATAAGATAGGCGAAGTGAGAGGTGGCATTAGTATAACCTTTGATATTGAGAATATCCGCAGTAAGTTAGAAACCAACAATATCTATACAATCATTTTCGGTTTGCTGTCCACATCATTCCTTTTAGGGCTTATCTTTCTCTTTACAGCGCGGTTAATAAAGGAAACTTCGGAAATTCATCAGCGATTCGAACACTTGGCTATCACAGACGGGCTGACAGGAATATTTAACAGAAGGCACATTATGTCAAGGTTTAATGAGGAATTTGAAAGAACAAGAAGGCTTAAGAAGAATCTGGGATGCATAATGATTGATCTAGACAGATTTAAATCTATAAATGATGAGTTCGGACATCTTGTCGGAGATGAGGTATTGAGAGAAGTTTCAGTCCGTATAAAGAATTCCATCCGAATTTATGACGTCTTAGGCCGTTACGGCGGGGAAGAGTTTTTGGTTATATTGCCTGACACAGATTTTGATAATACAAGGAGCCTTGCTGAGAGGATAAGGGAAAATGTAAAAGCAGATATGTTTTTAGCTGCTGACATGCCTTTGCATATCCATATTACGATCAGTTCAGGCATTGCACGCATGACAGATGGGGACAGCTCTATAGACGATATTATAAAGAGAGCGGACGAAGGACTGTATAAAGCAAAAAACAGCGGAAGAGACAGAGTTGAATGGCTTTAACAGGTGATTTCTTCCCGGTTTGAGTTGCCGGCAAATCTTGTCTATAATAAACAAGAACATTTATTCACACAAAGGGGGTGTTTTTATGTTGAAACCTGTTGTTGACTGGGATACATGTGTAGGCTGCGGCGCATGCGCAGAGGTCTGTCCTGAAGTCTTTCAGCTTAGAGATGATAAGGTATGGGTGATAGGACTTGATAAGTGCAATACCTGCAACTGCCATGAAGCTGCCGACATCTGTCCGGTTCAGGCAATAACCGTTACTGAGGAGTAACCGGTAAAACTATGAAGGTTATTGCATTTTTAGGAAGTCCAAGAAAGGACGGCAATACAGAGCTTCTGTTAAATGAAACAATAAAAGGGATTGTCGCATCAGGTCGCCTCGAGCGGCTCGCCGAGGAGAGCGACTCGGCTGGGCGAGAGGTTTCCGGCTCTGCCGTGCAGGTCTTTAACCTCAATCTTATGAAGATATCTCCATGCCAGGACTGCGGCGGATGCGACGAGACAGGCAAATGCATTGTTGAAGATGAGATGTCTCAGATTTACAATGCGATAAGAACTGCGGACAGAATCATACTCGCATCGCCGGTCTTTTTCTTCGGGCTCAGCGCGCAGGCAAAGACAATGATTGACAGGTGTCAGGCATTCTGGTGCGAAAAGTACCTGCTGAAAAAGCCTATTTCCGAGGGCAAATTCGGAAGGAAAGGGCTCTTATTGCTCGTAGGGGGCATGGGAAAAGAGGCAGGGATTAAGTGTTCCGAGGCAACTGCAAAGGCATTTTTCAGAACCATCAGCGTGCCTGAACATAAGATATTGAGCTTTCTGGGTATTGACGCAAAAGGCGCAATCCTCCGGCATCCAACAGCTCTCAAAGATGCGTATGAGGCAGGGAAGGAACTGGTTAGGGGTTAACCCTCTTCCACCTTCTGTGTATCCACAGCCATTCAGAAGGATACTCTTTTATATACTCTTCTATAAAGCCGGAGAACTTTTTTGTATCTTCTATAACCGCTTTCTCTTTATCTGCAATATCTGATAATTCTACTGCCGGATATATTTTTAGCTTATGTCCTTTTTCAGTTCTGTGAATAAATGCAGGCAAAACCGCTGCCCCTGTTTTTCTTGCTATGAGCGCTGGCATCTTTGTTGTCCATGCCCCTCTTCCGAGAAAATCTATCACATACCCCTCATCTGAAAGCACAGCCTGATCCATAAGAATGCCGACAGATTCATTGTTTTTTAATACTTTCATAACAGCCTTCAGCGCCCCTTTTTTGTAAATAACGCTGGTGCCGTATCTCTGCCGTACCCTTTCTATAAACTTGTTTATATAAGGGTTCTTTATCTTTCTCGCAATTCCGGAGGAAGGCAGAAGCTTTGCAGATGCAGCAACCATCAGCTCCCAGTTTCCGCAATGTGCTGTTATAAACAATATCCCTCTGCCCTTTGATTTAGCTTTGTAGACATTCTCTGTTCCCTCAATCTCCACAGACTCTATAATCTTTCTGCCTGCGCCGTAATATATTTTGATTATCTCGCTTAGAGACCTTCCTAAATTTCTGAAATTATCTCTGATTATCTTTTCGGGTGTTTCTGAAATGCTGATTGCCTGAGATGATATTGACTTCCGGAGATTTTCTATTGCGATTTTTCTTCTGCTTCTCCAGAGATAAAAAAGCAGAACACCAAGAAATTCTCCGAACTTAAGCGGGAATATCGCTAATGGTATGGACAGCGCTACATAAAGACAAGTCTCAAGAAACCACACCGCCCTTTTCATGTGTTATTTTCTTTTTTGCCTTTCTCTTTTTCTTCATCATCATCTTTTTCCTTTTTTCCCTTCAATGCTTCTCTTATTTCTTCAAAGCGTTTTGCAACAAGGCAATTGATTGTGCCTTCCGGATAGGTCCCGTCTTCCCTTAACTCGCCTGCAGGCATGCCTGTGAGTATTTCAAGCCCTTCCTCAGCCGTGTCTATAGGGTATATTGTGAATTTGCCTGCCTTAACAGCATCAACCACATCGTTTTTTACCATCAGGTGTTTAACATTCCGTCTCGGTATTATGACGCCGTGGCTTCCGTCGAGTCCTCGTAACCTGCACAACTCAAAGAATCCCTCTATCTTTTCGTTTACACCGCCTATCGGCTGGACATCTCCGTTCTGGTCCATAGAACCTGTAACAGCAATGCCTTGTTTTAGCGGGACGTTCGCAATGCTGCTTAAGAGGGCATACAGTTCTGCGCATGAAGCGCTGTCGCCCTCCACCATATCGTAAAGCTGCTCAAATGTTATGGAGGCTGAAAGGCTTATGGGTTTTTTTGAGGCATATCTGCTGCCAAGATAGTTGGTTATTATGAGTATTGCCTTTTCATGAATTTTTCCGCTCATCTTTGTTTCTCTTTCTATATTCACAACCCCTGCTTTTCCTGTATATGTCGCGGCAGTTATCCTTGACGGTTTGCCGAAACTGTAATCTCCAAGGTCAAGGACGGCAAGTCCGTTAACCTGTCCGGTTTTTTCTCCTGAAGTATCAACTATCAGGGTACCCTCTGCGATCATTTCACGCATACGCTCTTCTATTCTGTTGTTTCTGTATACTTTTTCATTTATGGCTTTCTCCACATATTCATTTGTAACAACCTTGTTTTTTGCCTTCAATGCCCAATAGTTTGACTCAACAATAAGATCGTTTATTTCGCTGAACTTTGACGAGAGTTTTTCCTGATGTTCTGCAAGTCTTGAGCCGTACTCCACAATCTTTGCAATGCCTGTCCTGTCAAAGGGCAGTAGGTTTTCATCCTTGCATTTCGCCGCAACAAAGGATGCGTATTTTTGTATGTTTTCATCTGTCCTGTCCATCCTGCTGTCAAAATCAGCCTTGACCTTAAACAGTTCCCTGTATTCTTCATCAAGACTGTAAAGCAGATAATAAAGATAGGGATTGCCGACAAGTATGACTTTGACGTTAATAGGAATTGCCTCCGGCTTGAGGGTTGTTGTGGATACCAGCCTGTACTGTTCCCATACATCCTCTATCCTCACTTCCTTGTTCCTTATGGCTCGCTTCAGCGCATCATAGGCGAATATATTTCTCAGAAGGTCAAGGACATTGATGACTATATAGCCGCCGTTTGCCCTGTGCAGAGAGCCGGCTTTTATCATTGAGAAATCCGTTATTGCAATCCCGTACTGTATCTTATGTTCTATTCTTCCAAAGAGATTGAAGTATGTCGGGTTGCTCTCGAATACGCACGGCGCGCCTTTAGTCTCTTTATTGTTCACAAGGACATTAACTATGTATCTGGTGAATGTCGGTTCGGTTTTCGGCATCCTCATAAATGACAGCGCCGGTGTTTGTTCCTCTGCTGTTTTAAAATCATTGAGGTGCGCAAGTATGTCTTCCTTCACTCCTTCAAGATACGCCGTTATTCTTTCATGACTACTGTATTTGTTCTTCAATTCGTCTATCAGATGTCCGACAGCAGAAAGCGCAGCCTCTCTCTCAAGCCTGGCAAGGAGGTCTTTGACAAGCTTCTCACCGTCCCTTAATGTCCTGACAACATCATCGAGCTTATCCTGAAGCATTTTGCCCAGCTCTTCTGCTTTTTTTCTGGTTTTTTCATCCAGGGCTTCATATTCATCTTCCTTTAGCGGCTCCCCTGTTTTTTTGACAGGGACTATCAGTAAGCCGCTGACGGTCTTTCTTATAGAAAATCCTTTTGCCTGCGCCTCATCTTCGAGACGAGAGAAAAGGTCTTTCTGTGTCTTTTGAAATTCCTCAAGAATAAGGTTTTTCTGCTTTTCATATTCTTTAGACTCAAAGACCTTTGGTATCTCAACCCTGAGCACATTGATAAGCTCATCCATGTCTTTCTGAAAAATTACCGCCATGCCCGGTTCAAGCGGCACAGCTATCGGAGCATCGGCGTCATTGAAGTTATAGACATAACACCAGTCAGACGGAACCGGTTCATTTATTGCCTGCTTTGACAGTATAGACCTGATTGTGGTCATCTTGCCTGTTCCACTTTCTCCAAGGATAAATATGTTAAATCCTCTATTATTAAAGCCTATACCAAAATCAAGCGCCCTTAATGCCCTCTCCTGCCCTATTGTTTCCTCAAAAAGAGGCAGATCGTCTGTAGTTTTGAACTTGAATATGTCCTGATTGCAGCATTTGTAAAGTTCATCAACGCTCAATCCCCGATAAAATCGGGACAGGTTCTCAGGCATTTTTACCTCCATGATAATCTCAGTTTATAGCCCATGATTTATTGCTATGAACAATTTATCATAAAAAAGAACTTTTAATAAAGTGATTACGCCCGTGGATGATGTTCGGTATATACCTTCTTAATTCTGTCGGTTGAGACCTTAGTATATATCTGCGTTGTGGATATGTCCGAATGGCCGAGCATTTTCTGAACAGAGCGGAGATCTGCTCCGCCTTCAAGCAGGTGCGTTGCAAAGGAATGCCGCAGAGTATGAGGCGAAAGGTTGATGCCAATCTGTTTTCCGTATTTCTTAATTGTCTGCCAGAAACGCTGCCTTGTCATTGCGCTGCCCCTGTTTGTGACAAAGAGATAGTCGGACTGCTTTTTCTTTAAGATGGCAGGCCTGAGTTCTTTTGTATATTTTTTAATTTTATCCGAAGCCCTTGAGTTTATCGGAACAAGCCTTTCCTTTGAGCCTTTGCCCATAATTCTCAGAAAGCCCGCCTCAAGATTTACATTGTTGAGCTTAAGAGAAACAAGTTCGCTGACACGGAGACCCGAAGAATAAAGAATCTCCAGCATTGCCGTGTCCCTTAAAAATGTAGCGTTGCCTGTCCTGCTGTCAAGGAGAGATATGACGTCTTCAAGGCTTAGGGTCTTTGGAAGCCTTTCCCACTTCTTGGGTGTCTGAAGATTTTCCGAGGGGTCTTCTTTAATGATCTTTTCTATTATCATATATCTGCAAATGCCGCGTATGGAAGATATGAACCTGCAAATACTGGTAGTTGAATATCCTTTGTCCTTAACATCATTCAGGAAATCTAAAATATCGGCTTTTGAGAAGGCGTCAAGCTCTTTGTTTTTTGAAGTCAGAAGTTTTTGAAACAGCCCGATGTCTCTCGAATACGCTTCAACCGTGTTTTGAGACAGCCCTCTTTCCACGGACAGGTAGATAAGGAAATCTTTTAATATCTTCACAAGCACTGCCCCTCCGGTTTTACCTCTCAGGCCTTATGATAAAGCCTTTTCCTCTTCTGTTGTCAAGTTATTATACCGTTTGACAAAGAATGCCTTTAGTTTTTATTATACATGCACGGTAGTTTGATGCCATTATTAGCGTCTAATACCATGACAAATACAAGATGGGATAGACGCTTTTTTGCCAGATAATAACTAAATGTTGAGGTAATGAAAAATGTGCAGGCTGGCAGCGATAACATCAAATAAATATTTTTCACCAATGGAGAACATCCTTGCCCTTGAAACAATGAAAGAAGGGCATGATGGCTCGGGTCTTGGCCTTACCCTTAAAAACCTCGGCGGTGAATTTGAGGAATTAAGAGCATACCCGATACTGTCAGGCATCTGCTCTAAAAAGGGGATAGAGGTTGTTAATGATTATATGAAGAAAAAGGGGTTCAGGCTCAAGCATGTATGGACTCCAAAAATAAAACCGGTAAAAGGCATTGTCCCTCGTGATTACTACTTTGCGCGGGTTTATGACTATCCGTCTTCCTACAAGGACAAATCCTTTTCCGAAAAAGAAGACCTTTTGATGAACACACGGCTTGCCCTCAGAAATATCGGCGAGCCTGACGGATCAATCTTTGTGTTCTCTTTTTACCCTGATGTTATCACCTTAAAAGAAGTCGGCGACCCTCTTGAGCTTGGCGAGTTCTTCGGGCTTGACAGGGATGGTTTAAAGGCAAAAGTTATATTTGCGCAGGGAAGGCAGAACACAAACTACCAGATATATCTTTATGCATGCCACCCATTCTTTATTCAGGGTTATTGCTCTATGACAAACGGTGAAAATACTGCATTTGTTCCAATTAGAGAGTTTCTGATGAGCAGGGGATTCCCCGGATACATGGGTTATAACAGCGACAGCGAGGTTTTCACGCATATACTTCACTATACAGCAAGACAGTTGAATTTTCCCCTTAGCTATTACAAGGACGTAATTACACCACTTAAGGCATCAGAGATAGAAAACAGAAAAGACAGCGGAGCGCTTAGGCTTATCAAACAGTCACTGCGCCCGCTTTGTATAGACGGGCCCAACATGGTTATCGGATTCACGCCTGACGGGACATGCTTTATGGTGCAGGACTCAAAGAAACTTCGTCCCGGTGTTGTTGCAGGCGTTAAGGGGAAATATGCGCTTATGTCAGAGGAATGCGGCGTAGATAAGGCTATTCCGAAAAGAGATAAATCCATGGATATCTTCCCGATGAAATACGATATGGTGATTATTTCACCCGGAGCAGAGGAGGTTAAGGCATGGAACCAGCTTCAGGGTTAAGACTGGATCATAACCATCAGCTCTCGTTAAGAGAATTCCCATACATGATCCGCTGGCACGATGACAGGTGCAAAAGGTGCGGCAAATGCACCGCAGTGTGCCCTGTAAAGGCAATAGAGCCTGCTGTGAAGGTTCAGAGATATGTGCTTTCCGAAGGTGCTGTCCCCACTCCGAAAACTGAGAGAAAGGTTATTCAGATTGTTGAGCAGGTAACTGATATGGAAAGATATTGTACGGGCTGCGGAACCTGTACGCTTGTTTGCCCCAATGAGGCTATTGAGCCTGAATTTAACCCTCAGAATAAATTCCTCCACTATAAAAATAAAGGCGGAGAGGGATACAAGAGAGGCGGAAGGAGAAACGACCCGGCTATCTCAACTCTGGACAGGCTAAAGTTTACAAGAATCTCAATGCTTACCGACCCTGCGCTCGACGCAGGCAGACATGAATTTCGCGTAAGGACTCTTTTGGGAAGGATACTTCCTCCTGAAGAGCTTCCATTAAAGATTGAAAACAACAAGCTCTCCGTAAACAAAGGCAGCGCAAAATTCATTCCGCCTGTCCGTGAGATATATCCGATAATGATCGGTAGCATGTCAATTGGCGCACTTTCTCCTCCAATGTGGGAAGGCCTTGCAATGGGAGTTTCATACCTCAATGAAGTTGAGGGAATGCCTGTTGTAATGTGCTCCGGTGAGGGCGGAATGCCGCCGAGACTTCTGAAATCAAAATATCTGAAATACTTCATTATACAGATAGCATCGGGTTATTTTGGCTGGGATGAGATAATCCACGCCCTTCCCCACATGGTTGAGGATCCTGCCGCTATAGAAATTAAATATGGCCAGGGCGCAAAACCCGGCGACGGCGGACTTCTGATGGCACAGAAGGTATTGAATCTGATAGCAAGCATTCGCGGTGTTCCGCAGTTTATTGATCTTGCTTCGCCTCCCACGCACCAGACAAAGTACTCGATTGAGGAAGCGGTCGCAAAGATGATTCAGTCCATGTCAATGGCATGGGGATTCAGAGTGCCGGTGTATCCAAAGATCTCTGGCACAAGGACAGCAAGGGCTGTTTTAAATAACCTGGCAAGAAACCCCTACGCTGCAGCCCTTTCAATCGACGGAGAAGACGGAGGAACGGGCGCAGCATACAATGTGTCTATGGACAAGATGGGACATCCAATAGCTTCAAATCTAAGGGAATGCTACCTCGACCTCGTAAAACAGGGGAAACAGAATGAGCTGCCTCTGATAGCAGCAGGAGGCGTGGGGAAAAAAGGCAATCTCGCGGCAAATGCGGCAGCGCTGATAATGCTGGGCGCATCAGCTGTTTCTATCGGCAAATACATAATGCAGGCAGCAGCAGATTGTTTTGGGGATGAATCTAACAGATGCAATCTCTGCAATACAGGAAAATGCCCGCGAGGAATCACAACTCAGGATCCGAAGCTTTACAGGAGGCTTGACTCCGACAAAGTTGCAGAGCGCGTTGTAGAGATTTTCAAAGCGGCAGATGTTGAACTAAGAAAGATCTTTGCCCCTATGGGAAGAAGTACAGAGCTTCCGATAGGAATGTCAGACGGCCTGAGCACTGATGACAGGGCAATGGCAGAGAGGCTGGGGATCAGCTATGTCTGTTAAGAAGAAAAAAGTCAGGAGTCAGGGGTCAGGAGTCAGGAGTAAAAAACAACTCCGAACTCCGAACTCCGAACTCCGAACTTTAACCATATACGGCAATGTAAAAGGAAAAAGAACACCTTCGCGTATCCTTGAGGAGCAGATACAGCAGACAGTTCAGGAGGGCGCGAGGCAGTTCCACATAATCGCAAACGGCCAGCACGGTATCGGCGGCAGGATCTGGCCGAAGGGAGAGACTGTAAAGATAACTGTCGAAGGCCCTGTAGGCCAGCGTCTTGGAAGCATGGGAATGCCGGGCACCGAGATTATTGTAAATGGAAGCGTCTCAGATGATGTGGGATGGCTTAACTGCGGCGCAAAGATAACTGTGCTTGGTGATGCAACTAATGGCGCATGGAATGCCGCTGCGCAGGGAACCCTGTACGTGCAGGGGAGCGGAGGCGCCAGATGCGACACCATGACAAAGCACAATCCGAGATTTGACCCTCCTCAGTCATGGTATCTAAGGGATGTTGGGGATTCATTTGCAGAATTTAAAGCCGGAGGCATTGCGGTAATATGCGGTGTTAATCCAAGGAACCCAAAAAATATCATAGGTTATCGCCCTTGCGTTGGAATGGTTGGCGGAACAATATATTTCAGGGGGACTATTCAGGGCTACAGTGAAAAAGACGTAAAACTTGTTGACCTGACTCCTCAGGACTGGGAATGGCTAAAGGAAAATATGAAACCATTCCTTAAGGCAATTGACAGGCAATCGCACTACAATGAACTTACAAAGTCATCAGATGACTGGAAAAAACTTATTGCATATACACCGCAGGAAAAACGCGGCAGAAAATGGCTCAGGGTATCCCTTCCTGATTTCAGAAAAAACATGTGGGATAAAGAAGTTGGCAGCGGCGGTATATTTGCGGAATACCTGAATCACGAACTCTCTTTATTGCCATACATTACTACAGGAAACGACAGGCGTAACAAGCCAATATGGGCAAATGAGAAATTTGCTCCTCCATGCGCTTATGCATGCCCTACTCATATTCCCTCACACAAGAGAGCTTCATTAATCAGGCAGGGCAAACTGAACGAGGCTCTTGAGCTTGTACTGCAATACAGCCCCTTGCCGGCTACTGTTTGCGGTGAGATATGCCCTAACCTCTGCATGCAGGCATGCACACGTGCAAGGCTTGATAAGCCTCTTGATATAGACAGGTTGGGCAAATTAGCACTTGATTTGCCTGCACCCAAGAAAGCAGAGCCAACTGGACACAAAATAGCAGTAATCGGCGGTGGACCTGCAGGCATGAGCGCTGCATGGCAGCTTGCATTAAAGGGGCATACTGTTGACCTCTATGAGTCAACAGGGAAACTGGGCGGCAAAATAGAGCTCTGTATTCCGAGGGAGCGTCTGCCTCACGAAATCCTTGAAAAAGAAACATCCAGATTCAAAGAGCTTGGAGTGAATCTTCATCTGAATACAAAGGTTGATAAAAATAAATTCAACGAAATCTATAAAGAGCATGAGGTTGTTGCCCTGGCATGCGGAGCGCATCAGCCGAGAAAGATTACATTCCCCGGCTCAGATGATACAGTGTCAGCCTATGATTTCCTCAAAGACATAAACCTTGGAAAGAAACCTGAACTTAAAGGCAAGAAGGTCATTGTTATAGGCGCAGGAAATGTCGGAATGGATGCAGCTTCAGAGGCATATAACAGCGGCGCCAAATCAGTAGTTGCTGTTGATATCCAGAAACCCTCCGCATTCGGCGAAGAGATGAAAATAGCAATGGCAAAAGGAACCCGGGTGCTCTGGCCCAGGCTTACAGACAGATATGATAAAAAAGACGGGAAGCTTTTTTTCAAGGATGATTCATCAATTGATGCAGACTTTGTTGTAATGGCAATCGGAGATATACCGCAATTGGATTTCCTTCCTCAATCTGTGCATACAGAAAAAGGATGGATTCCTGTGAATGAAAATTACCAGACATCAGACGTAAAGGTCTTTGCCATAGGCGATGTGACAGGCCTTGGCCTTGTGACACACGCCATTGGCCATGGCAGGCTTGCAGCAGACTACATAAACTACCAGATAATGCATGCCCCGAGATGGCCGGAAATAAAGCAGCCGATAGCCTACGAGAGAATAAAAACAGAATACTACGATATTTGCCGAGGAGATTTCCCGGTTGAGAAGGAAGCAGAGAGGTGCATGTCCTGCGCTACGTGCCGTGATTGCCGCATGTGCGAGGCAACATGCTACTGGCAGGCAATAAGCAGGGTTGAACACAAAGACGGCTCGTACGAATATGTTGTTGATGATAACCTCTGCATAGGCTGCGGTTTCTGCGCAGGAATATGCCCGTGCGGTGTATGGGAAATGGTGGAAAACGTTTAACCCTCGTACTGTTGAGGGAACATTTTAAAATTATAAGGGAGGAAAACTATATGAATAGGCAATTAGCAATGGTGGTTATGGTGGTTCTTGTAGTTGCAATGTCAGCGGGTCTTGCAATGGGCATGGGAGCATCAACAAAGATGCCGGATATCCGCATTGATGACGCAAAGGCTTATCTTTCTCCGATGATGTCCAATACTGCATCGGTGTTCATGAAAATAACAAATAGCGGCAAGGGAGGAGATAATCTTATAGGGGCATCTGTTGATATGCCTTCTGCCGTTGTAGAGCTCCATGACGTCAAAGAAGGTAAGATGGCAGCCATAGATAAGATATCCATACCTCCTGATGAAGTTGTTGAGCTAAAGCCGAAAAGCCTGCATATAATGATATTCAAAATGCCTAAGGGGACAAAGGCAGGCAGCGAATTTACCTTAAAATTGAAGTTTGAAAGAACCGGCGAAAAGACACTGAAGATTAAATTATCAGAACCGATGTCAGATATGCCTATGCACAAACACTAATTGGTATCACGAAGCAGGGGCGCATGGTGCCCCGGCTTCCAGGACTGTAAGCTTTCCATTGCTCATTCTTAGCTGTCTTCCTGTCTGTTTTGCCAGTTCAATGCTGTGCGTTATAAAAATAAAAGTGATTTTCTTTTCCTTGTTGAGTTTTTTAAATAGTTCCATTATTTCGGCTTCTGTCTCTTCGTCAAGGTCTCCAGTAGGTTCATCGGCAAGTATAATCTCCGGGTCGTTCATCAATGCCCGTGCAATAGCAACCCTCCTCTGCTGTCCTCCTGAAAGCTGTGATGGATAGGCATCTACTTTATCAATAAGCCCTACCATATCAAGGAGTTTTACAGCATTGGGGCAGACATTGTCTTTTGAGCCTCCAAAAGTCATTGGCAGGAGGACATTTTCTAATGCATTGAGAGTCGAAATAAGGCTTGAAAACTGGAATATAAAATTGATTTTTTTATTTCTAAATTCTGAAAGCGTATCATCATTAATAGAATACAAATCAATGTCATCAATGATTACAGTCCCTGAGTTGGGTCTGGTAAGCCCTCCGATAAGGCTCAGAAGTGTTGACTTTCCACTTCCTGAGTGTCCGACAATAGAGACAAATTCGCCTTTCTCCACTTTAAGGCTTACACTATCAACAGCCTTTATTGCTTTGTCTCCGGTCTTATAAATCTTTGTGAGATTCCTTACATCAATCATTATTGCTATTCACCTTCCCTTATAGCCTCGTAAGGCTCCATTCTGCTTATTCTGATAACAGGAACCAATGCTCCGATCATACAGATAGATGACCCTCCAAGAAAAGCAATAAAGCCTATCTTAAAGTAAGTTAAGAGTCTAATATTTATTGCTGAACCTGCAAGTATTGAGAGTGTGCCGGAATAAAGAAGATTTAAAATATTGCCAGAAACTATCCCTATCAAGCTGCCCAAAATACCCACTAAAATAGCCTCCATGATGAAAAGCCTGAAGAGGTGAGTCTTCTTTGCGCCTAACGCCCTTATTATTCCTGCTTCCCGCATTCTTTCATGTACTATTGCGGCAAAGAAGGTGCTTACCATCCACAGAGATAAGAAAGTTGTAAGCAAAATGGTCACTGTGAAGACTTTATTTAAATCTGACAGGGTAGTTTTCAACCCCCTGCCGATCTCACCTCTCGGCACTGCATCCACATCAAGAAACTCCTGTTCTATCAACCTTGTGATAGATTCAGGAGTATATCCCTCCTTAAGTTTTATGAATATAACGGATATCTTGTTGGGGTCTATTTGTTTTGCAGGGAGGCCCTTTTCTATTGACTCCATTACATCGTCTTCCCTGACAAAGACAGTATTGTCAAAGGATGTTCCTGTGGGTTCGAGTATACCAACGATCTTAAAATCCTTGCCCAGAATCTTGGCTGCATCCTCTATCTTAAGAAGCTGCCACTCTTCGTAAGCGGTTGAACCGACAATCACTTCACCCCGCTCTAGTTTCCTGCCTTTTGTACTTTTTAGCCATGATGAAACAACAAAATCAGTATCAGGATTAAAGGTTATGATCTGTGCCTCTGAAATCCCACAACATAGCCCGGGCATTGTGGTAAGGTAAATGTGATATGTAATCTCATCTATTCCTTTAATACTCTTAACCTTCTCGAGGACTGCCTTGTCCATATAGAAGGTGCTCCTTCTGCTTTCTATAAGGAACTGCTGGGCAGCGGTCAATGCACCTGCTGGAACGATCATTACATCACCGCCAAGCCTGTCAACAGCCCTTTCTATTGTGCTGCCTATCCTTTCATTCACTGATAAGGTAAAAATCAGCAATGAAACAAGCAAAACAATAGGAGTGGCAATAGCCGATGTCCTGAACGGTTTTCTAAGGATATTCCTTACTGCTAATTTAAATAATGTCATTATTCCTCATTCTGTCTCGCAAAAATACGAACTTCTTCGGCAACCGCCGAAGAATGACCATTTTCACACACTCTAACACTCTCAAAAAGAAGGAGAAGGGTGTCCTTCTCCTTCTTTACAGCGCCCATCTCAATTCAGTTACATCACACAGATTTCAAGAACTCAAAAATCTTATCAAATTCTGCATCTGCCGGGATCTTAATCAGCATCGGCTTAGCTGTGTCTGGCTTGCTCTTTGGAGGATTAATGAGGAACTTTTTCAGCCACTCCTTATACTGTGCCTCCCCTTCTTTTTTAATCTTGTTTTTTACAAAGCCATCCAATATCGGCCCGACTGCATAGCCAACTCCAGCAATAGTATGGCATTCATAGCAATTAAATTTTTCAAAGAATTTTTCTCCTTCTTTTACCACTGCATTGGAACTGTTTGCATAAGCAAAAACAGTTATTCCTACAAGAAAGAGAATCGCAATAAGAAATAACACACTTATTTTAAACTTCATCCTGTCTTTTACTCCTTTCCTGATTATTTACAGAAAGAAGCAGCCTTAAAAGGCTGCTTCTTTCTTAATATGCTTTCAATTAATGATCTGTTAATGATCTGTTTTATTTTTTCCACATCCCATCTATACCACAGGTTACTGCAGGGACAGCCTTTTCTGCCCATGGCATAGCCATTGTGCTCATGTGGCACGGTTTACAGACAGATGTCGGTTTTCCAACTTTTTTCTTTGCTTCCACATCGTAGAGCTGTAACTGCCCGTCTATGACTTTTGTCCCCTCGCCTGCAGCGAATTCCACCGGCACCCTGAAGCTCTGTATTGCATATTTACCATCAAGTGTAGGGAAGACATCATGGTTTTCCCATCCTGCAGGATGCATATCAACAGCCACTTCTTTTAAGGTCTTGGCATCAAGCACATTTGATCTGTCCCGGTTGCTAAGAAGGATATACTTCTGGTCATTGGTATAATTAAAGCGGAAAAAAGCGCTCTTTTTCGGATCAGAGGTAATGGTAGCATCTCTCAATACCTTTGCTTTGCCATCAAGAAGAGAGTTCATGTCAAGGATGAAGATTCTCTGTTTTGTTTCCTCGCCTCGCGGGAATTTACCTCCTTCATCTGACAAAGTGGTAACAATAGCCATCTCCTTCATATCAGGGGAGTTGGTACCATGCGTCCATAAATATTTCTTCTCGCTAAACTCAGGTATAGTGTCAAGAAAAACCCTCTTTTCGTGTTTCATTGTATCTTTATCAATAATATCAATGAAACTTTCAAAGCCCATCATAACAATAAGATACTTATCCTTTGTCTGCCCGGAAGCGCAGTACTGTATCGGCGCCTTGTTTCTCGGCTCGTAAGGAAGCATCCCGTCAAAAAGCACCTTCCCTGTTTTTAGGTCAATCTTGCCATAGTGAACACCTTTCTTAGCAGGGTTCCTGTCGTCCACAAAATAGGTTGACCAGAACATCACCTTTCTCTTGTGGTCAATCCTCGGGTCATGGGTGGGATAGTATTTTTTTGATATAGCTATATTCTGATTTTCCATCAGGAACTGCCTCGTAAGATCAGCGGTTAGCTGAATGGGTTCTGCCTTTGTCGGGTCAATTTTAACATCAGCCTTCACAAAGAATCCGCCCATTGAGGAGATATACAATGTGCCTTCATAGACTTCTCCAGCAGCATGGGCAATTGGTGTCTTTGAATCCATAGTTGTAAATACAAAATAACCTGCACATACAACCAATACTGCAACTAACACTACTAAACTTTTTTTCATTTACTTCCTCCCCGTTTTTTATTTATTCTTTCTTAATAAACCAAACGAGCAAAATTGCCGAACATCTTTACTATCTTGCTCTACCACCTCCTTGTTGGACTTGATAAGCATCCATAGGATTCTTCTTGCCATAGTATTTACTTATTAGCGCAACCTTGTCAACGTCAAATTAAAACTTTAGGGTTATAAATGCTCGCCTGTTTCATCCAGAATTTGTTTTATATATTTCAGCGCCTCTTCGGCAGCATCTTCATCTACTTTCTGTATGGCGAACCCTGCATGCACCAGGACAAAGTCTCCAATCTTTGCATCATCAGGCATAAGGAGAAGGCTTACGCTGCGCTGTGCGCCATAGACCTCAACAGTGGCGTTCAAATCCTGAATATTTATTATTTTAGATGGAACTGCAAGGCACATTTTTATAATTATACCATTTTTTAAACATAGCGACTTAATTTATGTCGCATAAGGCAACCTCTCTGTCATGCTGGCTTGTCCAGCATCCTTCAGAAAGATTCCGAACAAGTCGGAATGACAAACCAGACAAGCTGGAATGGACAGATAATTCGGCAATTATTATGTCGTTATGTATAGTTAATAGCTTTTATTTTCTTGAGTTCATCAAAGACAAGCTCTTTAACCTTAGGCATTGCCGTTCTGACTTCATCGGATAGCTCAAGCCCCCATAAAATGTTTTTCGGCTGTACAGCTATAATCACTGTTTTTGGCCTTGCGCCTGTAAGCGCAGCCATCTGGAGGACGTCTGTGAGGCTTATCTGGTGAAGTGATAATTTTTGTCCCGAATGAAAGGTCATATCCTCAGGAGAAAACCTGAATATTGATCCCGGCGCGTCACTGGCCTCTACAACATCTATTACAATTAGGTAGTCAATTGAACGAAATAGTGGAATCAACTGATGGCTTACTGTTCCGGCTTCAAGTATCTGAACATTGGGAGGGAATGCGGTTTCTTCGAGCGATTGAATTAAGCGGACGCCGAATCCGTCATCTCTGAGCAGAATATTCCCCACGCCAAGAATTAAAACTTTTGGGGGAGGCAGCGCTCCTCCCCCATTTTTTTCCTCTATCATCAGGAAGTCTTTTTTATCTTATAGCCTGTAAATATTGACATGAAAGTCTTATCCTTGCTGACAACTGCCTGTAACAGGCTCATGTATACATGCACACCCACAAAAATCAGGAAGACCCACATAGAAAGGAAATGCCATATTCTTGTGTAGGATTCACCGCCGAGCATTGTATTAACCCATCTGAAACTCTCCTGAGCATTGATGAATCCGAATGCATATCCTTTGTAAAGAGCCGCGCCTGTGAGTGTTGTGAAGATTATCAGCGCTGCAATAAAGAGATAGGCAAACGCCTGGAGCGGATTATACTTCCTGTAATCTTTGTGTGTATCATTTACGAATAGGTAGTAAGCGAGAGTATCAGGAAGGTCTTTCAGATTTTTGGTTATGCTGAAGTCTTTCCAGTCTCTGTCAAATGCAGAGTTGAATGCCATATATACTCTTACAACAAGCCCCAGGACAAGCGCATATGCAGCGACAGAATGGAAAAATCTCATCCAAGACATCACCGCGCTTTCAGCACCCCCGCTGATAAACGGCCAGTGGATGTAAAACCCTGTGAATACGAGTATCGATATTGCAATGACCCTGACCCAGTGCTCTGCTCTTAATGCTAAACTCCATTCATATTTAAGTTCATTTGCCATATCGCCTCCCTATGATACCTTAAATTCCATTATCCTGTTGGATTCGGGATGTATCACGTGGACTGTGCATGCAAGGCACGGATCAAATGAATGCACAACCCTCAATACCTCAAGAGGTTTCTCAGGATTAACTACTGCCGTTCCTACAAGCGCCTCCTCAATCGGTCCCCTTACGCCTTTGTCATCCCTCGGGCAGACGTTCCATGTTGTAGGTACAACGCACTGGTAGTTTTTAATCTTCTTCCCTTCAACATCTAACCAATGCCCCAGTGCTCCTCTGGGAGCTTCCCATAGCCCGATACCTTTTGCCTTGTCAGGTATTTCATATGGTGTATAAACCTCTGTCTTCCCTTTTTTGATGTTCTCTACAATATCAAGTCCCCACTGATACATGGAATCAGCAACCATCTTGCATTCAAGCGCGCGGGCCGCAATCCTGCCGACCACACCCAAAAGAACCTGCGGCTTCCCTGCATGCCCGATTGCAGCCAATGTGTTGTCAATTAGTTTTTTAGCTGTTGGCTGTCCCGATGCATACGCCACGAGCATTCTTGCAAGGGCGCCGACCTCCATTGGTTTATTTTTCAATCGTGGCGCCTTTGCCCATGTATATTTTTTATCGGGGTCATATCCTGTATATTCAGGGTCTGTTTCACCCACGCTTGGATTTAGGGGCTTAGCGCCCTTGTACCAGCTGTGCGATGTATGCTCTACCACATCCTCTGGTTTTGCATCCTGCACCTTAGGGAAACTGTCGGCAAATATGGCTCCTCTTGGCAAGAGCCTCTTCTTCGGATCAAAGGATGCGTCCTCAAAGACTCCCCATGACAGGAAATTCGAATGTCCCTTGCCTACCCCTGCATAGTCAAGATAATAAGGGGCAATTGCAAGCACATCAGGAACGTAGATATTGTCTATCCAGTTCTGTAATTCTTTTATCCTGAAAAGATAATTAGCAATATCATCAACAGTAGGGACATGAGTAGAACCTCCGGGAGGACTTGTCATTGTCATAGGCATTCTTCCGCCAAAGAGCGCGCTAAGCTGCGCCGCCTTTGCCTGCATATCCAGAGCCTCAAGATAATGAGCAACGGCAAGTAAATTCAAATCAGGAGGGAGTTTGTATGCAGGGTGTCCCCAGTATCCGTTTGCGAACGGCCCAAGCTGTCCTGATTCAACAAATGACTTGAGTTTTGCCTGCACCTTTTTAAGCGACGCTTCTTTTGGCTGCGCTTTAAGGGCAGCAACAACATCAACATAATCAAGCGCGGCAAGATGATAAAACCAGAGTATGTGCGAGTGAACAAACTGGCAACCTTCAACTATATTTCTTATTATTCTGCCATTGTCAGGCGGTTTTATCTTAAAGGCGTCGTCCATGCTCATTGAAGATGTATGTCCATGCGATGTGGGGCATACTCCGCAGATTCTCTGGGTAAGATGCCAGGCGTCTCTGGGGTCCCTGCCTCTCAGGATTATTTCAAAACCCCTGAACAATGTACCGCTTGTCCATGCGTCTTTAACCTTGCCGCCCTCAATCTCAACATCAATTTTTAAATGTCCTTCTATCCTTGTAACCGGGTCTATGGTTATGCGTGCCATTATTTTTTACCCCCTTCCTTTTCTCCCTTGCCTCTTCCTGATGATTTTGTAGCTATGGCATGGGCTGCTATGCCTACAGCAGTTGCCACACCGGCAACAGCGCCAATCTTATCTGCTGTTGCCTGAATGCCCGGCAGTTTCACGTCAGGCAGCCTGTTATAAAATCCCGCGAATTTGTCCGGCCATCCATGTTCAGCGCATCCTATGCAAGGGGCCCCTGCCTGTATGCACCAGCTGATTCTGTCGTTATACATAACCTTAGGGCATGCAGAGTAAGTCATAGGGCCTTTGCACCCCATCTTATATAAACAGTATCCCAAAGCCTCTTCGTTAGAACCGAATGTCTCTACAAATCTTCCCGCATCAAAATGCGCTCTTCGCTCGCAGTTGTCGTGTATAGCCTGTCCGTAGAACATCTTGGGACGTCCGAAACTGTCAAGCTCAGGCAGTTTGCCGAGAAGCAGATAATTCACAACTACCGCCACAAGATACTCCACATTAACAGGGCAGAGGTCAAGGTTAACAACGGCTTTTTTTACTCCGACCTTGTTAAGCGCCTCTGTAACGCCTATGATTTGTGATGGATTGGGTTTTGCTGCCGGCACGCCGCCGAATGTGGCGCAGCTTCCAACAGCTAGAACTGCAACGGCAGGCGATGCCATCTCTTTAAGGATGTCAAGCATCTCTTTGCCTGCTATCATGCCGTGTCCTTTCTTTGTGGGAATACCGCCTTCCACTATGAGAATATAACCGCCGGCTTTTTTTGAGTTCTGAAGAATCTCCTCGCTCTGTTTTCCTGCGGCAGCCATGATTGTCTCGTTGTAATCAATGCTCAGGATGTCAAGAACAAGGTCAGCGGCATTCGGATATGTTGCCTTGATGAGAGCCTCTGTGCAGCCTGAATCCGATGCAAAGTTAAGCCATACAACAGGCGGCCTTTTGGATGCCTTTTCGATAGCTGCTGCAATTTTAGGAATAAATGATTCCGACAACCCGAGAAGGGCAGCGGTAGCGCCGCAGAATTTCAGAAAGTCCCTTCTTTTAATTCCCTGAAATTCGAAAGCCCCGAGAAATTGCTTACTGATTTCTTCCCTGTCTCCCATAGAATTTTCCCCTCCTTCTGTTTTGATTTACTTTATAAAAGGTCTAAAGCTATTTCTCCTTATCGTCATATAAAATTCTAATAGTCTTATTGCAAATGATATTGAACTTAAGATAATTTGTCAAGGTTTTTTTTAAGGCTTAAACTTTTACTTTGTAGGTAAGGCAATGCCTCTGCTTGAGGGGTGTTATTCTTCTTTTCCTTCAACTCTTATATAGAGCGTTTTATCCGCAACAACTGAGAGCCTGTCAATTTCAGCTACTGCCTTGATAACATCTTTTTCTTTTGCCGTATGTGTCAACACGATGAGAGGAACAGCCTCTCCAAGTCTTCTTCCTTTCTGAATAACAGAGGTTATGCTTATGTTGTAACTGCCGAGCACCCCGGAGATGCTTGAGAGAACGCCCGGCTTGTCAAATGCGGTGAACCTGAAATAATACATTGCCTCAATGTCTTCTATGCCCTTAACCTTTAGCCTGGAGCGTGGAATCAAGACTGCTCTTTTACTCCTGACCCCTGACTCCTGACTCCTGACTATTTTCTTTCCGATATCTACGACATCGCTTACAACTGCGCTTCCTGTCGGCATATCGCCTGCGCCTCTTCCATAGTAAAGGGTGTCGCCTACAGCATCGCCCTGCACATAAATTGCATTGAAAACACCGTCAACCTTTGATATAAGATAATCCTTTGGAATCATTGTGGGGTGAACCCTGAGTTCCACCTTACCCCCCCGTCCCCCCCTTAGCAAGGGGGGGGACGGGGGGGTTGACTTTGCAATCGCAAGAAGTTTTATCTTATAACCCAACTCTCCTGCAAAACCGATGTCCTGAGAGGTTATTCTGGTTATGCCCTCTTTATAAACATCATTAAACGAAAGCGGTATGTCATACGCCAGCGATGCAAGAATCGCCAGCTTATGAGCCGAGTCAATTCCTTCAATGTCATAAGTAGGGTCAGCTTCCGCATAGCCGAGCCTCTGCGCCTCTTTCAGAGCATCAGAAAACTCAATGCCCTCGTCCGTCATCTTTGTGAGAATATAATTCGAAGTGCCGTTTATTATCCCGTAGACTGCCAGTATCCTGTTAGCAACGAGCCCTTCTCTTATAATCTTGATAATGGGAATGCCGCCGGCAACAGACGCCTCAAAGCCTATCTCAACGCCATGCTTTTCCGCTTCAGCCAATATTTCATTTCCCTCTGTTGCGATAAGCGCTTTATTCGCTGTAACCACATGCTTATTATTTCTTATGGCTTTAAGGATGAGTTCCTTTGCAGGGTGTATGCCTCCGATAAGTTCAATAACTATATTAATCTCAGGGTCATTAAGTATCTCGTCAGCATTAGTAGTTAAAATCCCTTCCGGCAGTTTAATCCCCCTGCTCTTTTTTATGTCAAGGTCAGCAATTTTTTTCAGGTTTATATCAAAACCGGTTCTCTGAGAAATAACGTCTTTGTTTTCAAGTAATATCTTAGCCGTTCCTGTGCCGACAGTCCCGAATCCTATAATGCCTACATTGATCATCCGCCAAGCACCTTCTTGATTCCTTTTGCTGCCTGTTTTATCCTGTGCTCGTTCTCAACAAGGGCGAAGCGCACGTATTCATCTCCTCCTTCTCCAAAGCCTATTCCCGGAGACACAGCGACTCCGCCTTCTTTTATCAGAAGTTTCGCAAATTCAAGGGAACCCATTTTTCTGAACTGCTCAGGAATTTTTGCCCATACGAACATGGTTGCCTTTGGAGGCTCAATAATCCATCCTGCCTGATTTAGTCCCTTTATTAATACATTCCTTCTTGACTCGTATATTTTTCTGAATTCCTCAACACAATCCTGAGGCCCTCTCAGGGCAACAATGCTTGCAATCTGTATGGGCTGAAACATCCCGTAGTCAAGATAACTCTTTATCTTTATCAGCGCTCCGACAACATCCTTATTCCCTACGCAGAAACCGACTCTCCATCCTGCCATGGAATAGCTTTTTGTAAGAGAGAAAAATTCAACGCCTACATCCTTTGCTCCCGGAACCTGCAATAAGCTCGGCGCCTTGTAATCATCAAATACAAGGTCTGCGTAGGCAAAATCATTAATAACTATTAGATTGTTTTCTTTTGCAAAATCCACAACCTTCTTAAAGAACTCCAGCCCTTCAACAACCATTGTTGTCGGATTATGCGGGAAGTTCATTATAAGCATCTTAGGCCTGGGCCATGTCTTTTTGAATGCCTTTTCCATTTCCGTAAAAAAATCAATCCCCGGCCCTATCGGAATGCTTATAACCTCACCGCCTGCAATTATCACGCTGTAAGGATGTATCGGATATGCAGGCGCTGGCGTCATGACAACATCTCCTGGCTGTATAGTTGCAAGGGCAAGGTGCGAAAGCCCTTCCTTTGAACCGATAGTTACAACTGTTTCGCTTTCAGGGTCTAAATCAACATCAAATCTCCTCTTGTACCACTCGCATACCGCCATCCTCAACTGGGTAATTCCCTTTGACGCGGAATACCTGTGGTTTTTGGGATTGTTTGCAGCCTCGCAGAGTTTGTCTATCACATGTTTTGGGGCAGGCATGTCAGGATTTCCCATGCCAAGGTCAATTATATCTTCTCCGCGTTTTCTCGCCTCCATCTTTAGGCCGTTGACTATGGCAAACACATAAGGCGGAAGCCTCTTTATCCTGTTGAACTCAAACATCGTTCCTCCGGTACATCTCCTCTGCATTCATCGAACTCCTTACAAGCGGAGCTGACGCCGCATATCTAAACCCTATTTTAACTGCTGTTTCTCTATATTCATTAAAAATCTCCGGCCTTACATATTCCTTAACAGGAAGATTCTGCTTGCCCGGCCTGAGGTATTGTCCTATTGTCACAGTATCACAGCCGGCATCTTTGAGGTCTTTCAATACGCTGATAACTTCATTGAAAGTCTCGCCCAGCCCTACCATCAGCCCTGATTTTGCGTTAATATCAAGCGCGGTCTTTTTTGTATTCCGCAACACATTTAAGGATCTTTCATAATTTGCCTGGGGCCTTACATACGGATAAAGCCTTGGCACAGTCTCTACGTTATGATTATAGACATCGGGCGCAGAATCAAGGACAGTCTTCAGTGAATCGTAATCACCCTTAAAATCAGGGGTGAGAACTTCCACCGTAGTCATCGGAAGATGTTTTTTTACTGCCCTGACTGTTTCAGCAAAATGCTTAGCGCCGCCGTCAGGCAAATCATCACGTGTAACAGAGGTTACAACCACGTACTTCAATCTCATATCTTTTGCAGCCAGTGCAACCCTTTCCGGTTCCATTTCATCAAGAGGCTTAGGAGCGGAGGACTCTACAGAACAGAACCCGCAGTTTCTCGTGCATGCAGAGCCGAGAATCATGAAAGCCGCCGTAGGCTTTGAAAAGCACTCCCCCATGTTAGGACATCGCGCCTCTTCGCAGACAGTTGAAAGGCGGTGATTCCTCAAAATCTGTTTAGTATCATGAACCCCTATAGGGCTTTTTACTTTTATCCACTCCGGTAATCGCATAGTTATTAAACATAAAAGAAATGGAAAAGTTTGTCAATCACAGGCAGGGAAAATGTCAAGCCAATTTAGAAATATCCTGTTTCTACCAAAATTATCTATTTCTGATTTTTTCGATGGCTTCCTTCGCCTCGGTAGCGACGATCATGTCCGGATCCGACGCAGCACGTTCGAGGGCATGCAATGCCTTTGGCCCTCCTATTTGACCAAGACTCCGAGCTGCGCTTTTTCGAACCCTATATGAAGTGTCATTTAGTGCTTGCGAAAGAGGAAGAATTGCTTCGGAAGCGCACAACATGCCGAGTGCTTTTGCAGCACTCTTTCTTACTCGCTCCTCAGGATCTTTGAGTATTTTTATAAGATTGGGTACAGCTCCTGCAATGCCAAGTTCACCGAGAGAAAAAGCAGTATTACTTCTTACCGCCATATTGGGATCCCCAAGTGCCTCAATCAGAGCGTCGTAAGCTCTTTTGTCTTTGAGTTTTCCGAGATCAGTTGCTGCCTGTGTTCTCTCGATCCCACTACCTTTTTTAAGGCTCTCAATTAACTGCTCGAATATCACCTTTCCTCCAAGATTTTCATATTCTTTTATTTATAGAAATGCTACCAGAATAGCTAATCAGTAAGCAACAGAATTACATGATATTATAATTTGCCCTAAATAAATTTGACCACAGTCGCCTTTTTTTGAGGCGGCTTAGGATAGACCTTCGGATAACCGAGGAGTATCGGACCGAAAATCTTTTCATCGAACCGAAACCTACCCAGCAACTACCTATGCCGAGGGAATGGGCTGCGAGCAGGCTTTATGTTAAAATGATACCTATGCTTTATACGGAGGATATTGTTTCCCAATGAATAGGATGACGCCTTCTCTTTATATTCTGCTTGCCATATTTCTATGGAGCTCCCTCGGCGTTGTTGTGAGGCTTTCAGGTGTTGATGTACATATCCTTATCTTCTATTCAGTTATAGTCTCGCTTATCGTTCAGGGGATAATCCTCTCCGGTAAAAATTACAGGAAAGAGTTCCCCGGACTAAAATTGCTTAGATATCCTTTGATACTTGGCGCTGCCTCACTAATGAATACCTTTTCCTACTTTCTTGCTTTTAAACATACAACGATAGCAAATGCGGTGCTCACTCATTACACCGCCCCTGTAATTGTCGCTTTTCTTGCCCCGTTATTCCTGAGAGAAAGAGTAACACGGCCGATTATTATTTCAATAATCATAGCCTCGGCAGGCCTGTGGATTATGCTCAACGGATTTTCGTTCAAGGAAGGACATGCTCTCGGAATAATCGCGGGGCTGGTATCAGGATTTGCTTACGCAGCAGTCATTATTCTCATCAGAGTTTACACGCAGAGCTTTAATCCTGTAGTGCTTGCCTTTTTCTCAAACGCAGTCATCGCAATCCTTCTTACGCCTTTTGTCAGGGAGTTTCCGGTAAATGCGCTCTGGAGTTTTCTGGTAATGGGGATTGTCAATTCTACAATAGCCCCGATTCTCTACTTTAAAGGGCTTCGCTATGTCTCTGCCGGCAGAACCGCTGTGCTGGGTTATCTTGAGCCTGTTATTGCGATAATATTCGGCATAATATTTTTGAGTGAATTGCCGGGAAAAGGCTTGATTATCGGCGGGCTGCTGATAATATTTTCAGGATATCTTACTTTAAGAGGGGAAAAGTAAAAATATCCTTCGCAATCGCGCTATCTTGCTGTCAAACTATGAGATGGCAGGATTCAAGACCTGAGACCGGAACTTTTGCTGATTTTTCCGCTCCGGTTTCCTTTAAATGCTCAGAGTCTTTTCGTTATCCTTCAACCACTTTTGCCTTTTTTTAAAATCAGGCATGATGCTTTTTACTTTATCCCAAAATAATCTCGAATGGCCTCTTTGTTCCAAATGCACAAGTTCATGCACAATTACATAGTCAATTATTTCTGGCGGCGCCATTATCAAACGCCAGCTGAAATTTACCGTTCCCTTTGATCCGCTTGAGCCCCATCTTCTTTGAGCGCCAGTGATTTTGATTGAGAGCGGCTTATATCCCGTAAGACTTGAAAACCACTCGCAGCGCTCTTTTATCTTCTTTTCCGCGACCGATTTGTACCACTTTATTACAACATCCCTTGCATAAGGCACTTTTTCCAGAGATAAAAGCAGATTATCTTTAAGCTCAATATCAGCCCCAATACTATCCACAATTTCCAAATTATAGCTCTTTCCGAGACAAAGGAACGACTCTCCATTTACAAATTCTTTAGCTTTTGGCTTGGGGTTGCTCTGTATTTCCTGTAACTTTGCTCTAATCCAGTCACGTTTTTCATTAACCAGCTTTTCCATGTAATCAACAGGGGTTTTAAACGGTGCGCGAATAACGAGCGTTGCCTCGTGCGTCAGCACAAGCGCAATCGTTTTTCTTTTTGAGCGAATTATTTTGCTGATTTTAATTTCTTCCATAATGTGCGGAACTATTATAACAGACAGAGGAAGTTGAAAAAATGGAACGTAAAGAAGTACTGGAATTTCAGATTCTTGAGATGGCGGAATTTAAGGCCTGAGGCTGGAACCTTCAAAGGATACGCTAAGAGTTAAGCGTGTAATGCAAGGTCTCTAAGCGTGACTTTCTTGAAAACATCTTTACTGCCAAATCTCTTGAGGGAGAAACAATCCATTATACGTAAAGAAAGAAATAGGGACACATCCCAAAAGAAAGAAATAGGAAGAAAGAAATAGGGACACATCCCATATTTATCTCTTTTTCTTCCTCGGTCTGCCGGGAGATTTCAATATAAATTTCCTTTCAAGCTTCTTTTCCATTTTCTTTATGAACTCTTCGTTGCCTAAGGGTCTGCCCGTTCTCGTATGATACCTTATACTGTTTATCTCTTTCTCTGCATTAATAAGTTCTCTGTAGCCCTTCCTC